>ERZ825384.97-NODE-97-length-109971-cov-5.260008_pt1 | contig 109971 bp, 102 predicted proteins | sample MGYA00519931_ERZ825384 | MGnify/ENA primary metagenome ERZ825384 (study PRJEB31778, sample SAMEA3449200) | human gut metagenome | biome: human gut; feature: human-associated habitat; material: faeces | place: United Kingdom | collected 2010/2012 ...
TATCATCATTTTTGTATACATTCTGATCGCCAGTGTCGCTCCTGTATGGGCACTGCTTCAGCCACGTGATTACCTTAACAGCTACCTGTTAATCTTCATGATCGTAGGTGCGATAATCGGTGTATTCGTTGCAAATCCTGCTTGTAACCTTGATGCTTTCACAGCATTTGCAATCCCTGATGCAAACGGAAACCCACAGTATCTGTTCCCAATTTTATTCGTAACAATCGCCTGTGGTGCAGTTTCAGGTTTCCATTCACTTGTATCATCAGGTACTGCTTCTAAGCAGATAAAGAATGAGAAGAACATGCTTCCTGTTTCATTCGGCGCCATGCTTATGGAGAGTATGCTTGCAATCCTTGCACTTATCGCAGTAGCATCATTCAGTAAGGGAGAGGCAGCAGCTCAGGGACTTACAACACAGCCACAGATTTTCGCAGGAGCTATCGCAAACTTCCTGTCAGTAATCGGTTTACCACACTCACTTGTGTTCACACTGATTAACCTTGCTGTATCAGCCTTCGCTCTGACATCACTTGATTCAGTAGCCAGAGTCGGACGTCTGTCATTCCAGGAGTTCTGGCTTGATTCAGACACAGATGATGACAATATGAGTCCATTTGTCAAGCTGATGACAAACAAATACTTTGCAACAATCATCACACTGGTACTTGCATTCCTGCTTACAAAGGTAGGCTATGCAGAGATATGGCCACTGTTTGGTTCAGCTAACCAGCTCTTATCAGTACTTGCACTTGTTGCCTGCGCAGTATTCTTAAAGAAGACAAAGCGTCAGGGCTGCATGCTCTGGATTCCAATGGTATTCATGATGGCAGTTACATTTACTGCACTTGGCATGACAATCTACAAGCTTACAAAGGCATTATTCTCTGTAGGACTTGACCTTGGAAATTCATTACAGCTTATATTCGCAGTATTACTGCTCATCCTTGGTGTGCTTGTCGCAATTCAGGGTGTGAAGAAGCTCTGTGAGAAATCAGAAAGCAAGAAAGCTGCAGCTTAATATTTGAGATAGAAGTTGCAATTATTAATAGAAGTCAAAAGTCTCAGAATCCGCTAAATAAGCGGGTCCTGAGACTTCTTAGTTTATGTGGGTATGATGAATAAAAGAGGTAAAATATAATGGGAGCCTGATATCAGGCTCCCAATTCTCTGTCCTTTCCCATGAAAAATACTGCTAAAGATTCCGGACCAACATGGCTTCCAGTGCAGAAATCATAGGTGGTATTTATCACATCGCGCACCTTTATGCGCTTTTTAATCTGTTCAATCACATAGAGCGAATCCTCATATGCGTCTGCATGTGCGACTCCGATAATCTGATTTTCAGGGTCTGTAATGTTGTCGCATAACAGATTGACAAGCTCATTTAATACGGCTTTTCGGCCACGACATTTTCTGAACTGTACAATATATCCGTCCTTGCTGCCCCTTAGGATAGGCTTGATACTTAGCATGTTGCCAACCAAAGCGGTGGTTCCGCTTAATCTGCCGGTTCTTGCGATATACTTTAAATTGCCAACGGTAAACACACCGTTTAATCTGGCAGGATAGGTCTCTATCGTGTCAGCCACCTCATCAAAGCTCATGCCCTTCTCACGCATTTCGCTGGCGTATATTGCGAGAAGTCCCTGTCCGAGGGAAGCATTTAATGAATCCACCAGGCGTATTTTTCTGCCGTTACTGCAATCATCAAGGACAGCATCGGCTGCGACACGGGCTGAGTTGTAGTTGCCGCTTATGTTTTTGCTGAGGGAAAAATACAGGATATCCTTGTCTGCCTCAATGATTTCCCTGAAGGTATCCTCAAAGATTCCGCTGCTGATAAGTCCGGTCTTTACCTCGGCACCTTCTCTTATCGCATCATAGTATTCCTTACCCTTTGCCCGCTCCTGTTCCGGTGTGAGGTCAGGCTCAAAGCAGGTCATTTCCTTTCCGTTGACAAGGTTTACAAATGATAGCACCTTGATTTTATATTTTTTACATAGCTCTGCAGGAATGTTTGCCGCAGAGTCAACAATTATTTCAAACATATTTACCCTCGTATTTCTATAATCATTGGTTAACTGTAGTTATGCATCACATATCTTGCAATTATATGCCATTAATATATGTGGTTGCAAAGAATAGTATATGTAGTTTTTGATACTATGTCAATGACTTTTACTATGTTTAGTAAAAATTTAGAATATTTAGATAGAGTTATCAGGGATGTAGTGTTATAGTAGAAATAATAGATATATAGATTCAATGAAACAGAGGAAAAATATGAGTGATATAAAATTAGGCTGTCACGTAGGCATGGCAGGAAAAGATATGTTTCTGGCATCAGCCAGGGAAGCAGCGTCATACGGCGCGAATGTGTTTATGCTCTACACCGGGGCACCACAGAACACGAGAAGAAAGGAAATCTTTGAGCTCAACATAGACGCAGGCTGGGAATATGCACATGAGCATGGGATAAATGAGATAGTGGTCCACGCGCCATACATCATAAATCTGGCAAACACCGTAAAGCCTGAGACATACGAGCTGGCAGTGGAGTTTCTGGAAAAGGAGATAGTAAGGACCGCGGCAATGAAGAGCCGCATACTGGTGCTTCATCCGGGAAGTCATGTAAATGCCGGTGAGCAGGCTGGAATCGCACAGATTGTAAAGGGACTTAACACAGTACTCAATCAGAATGATGACGATGTGTTTATCGCACTTGAGACGATGGCAGGAAAGGGCAGTGAAATAGGCCGTTCCTTTGAGGAGCTTAAGGCAATCTATGATGGAGTGGACAGGAAGGAAAGGCTGCGTGTCTGCTTTGATACGTGCCATGTAAATGATGCAGGATACGATATTGTGAACCATTATGATGATGTTTTTGCGGAGTTTGACAGGGTGATAGGACTTGAGCAGATAGCGGTATTTCATGTGAATGACAGCTTAAATCCTCTCGGAGCACACAAGGACAGGCATGCAAATATAGGCAAGGGAACCATCGGCTATGACACACTGCACCGCCTGGTGCATGATGAGACCTTTGCAAATGTACCAAAGATTCTGGAAACACCATGGCTTTGTGAGGAGAGCTCTGCGAAGAAGACTATTCCTCCTTATAAAGAGGAAATTGAATGGCTTCTTAAATAAGAAGGTGGCTAAAAATGTATGGAGAGGTTTGGTATTACAGACAGTAAGATAATGGAGGCATAATAGATGAAGGAAAAAACCTACGAGGGAACTAAAAAAACACAGAATGGTTTAAAGAGAATGTTTTTTTCAGTGCTTGCGATATTATTGCAGGCAGTTTTCATGGTCTATATGTTTACAAGGCTAAATGAATATGCGGCAGCAATAAACACGACCACAAGCGTTCTGGCAATCGTACTTGTGCTCGGACTGTACAATCGTGAGCAGACCGCATCCATGACTACACCATGGATTATACTGATACTGGCATTTCCGATAATGGGAGTGTCACTTTACCTGTTAGTCGGACTAAACGGCGCACCGAATAAGATGCGTGCACGGTTTGAAGAGGTGGATTCCATGCTTCTTCCATGTCTGCCTGAAAACGCAGACATACTATCCGATATGTATGAAAAGGTGCCACAGGCAGCGGGAATTTCAACATACCTGGCAAAAAATGCATTATATCCGGTATATCAGAACACGGATGTAACATATTATGATCAGGCATCAAAGGGACTCGAAGCGCAGCTTAGCGATTTATCAAAGGCTAAGAAATTTATTTTCATGGAGTATCACGCCATAGAGGACAAGGAATCGTGGCACCGTATCCAGAAGGTACTCACGGAGCGCGTGCAGGCAGGAGTCGAGGTAAGGGTGTTTTATGATGATATGGGCTCAATCTTTTTCATAGACAGGGATTTCTCGGAAAAGATGGAGAAGCTTGGCATCAAATGCAGGGTGTTCAACCCGGTTGCACCTGCCTTTAACATGTTTTTAAACAATCGTGACCATAGAAAAATCACGGTAATTGATGGAAAAATCGCATATACCGGCGGCTATAATCTGGCAAATGAGTACTTCAACGTGACACACCCATACGGAATCTGGAAGGATACGGGAATCAGGCTCGAGGGAGATGCTGTCAAGTCGTTTACCATCGCATTTCTCGAGATGTGGAATGCATCAGAGCGCAAGGTACCGCGCGAGGTGGATGTATCGCAATATCTGCTACACTATGATTATGAGGCAAAACAGAGTGGATTTATCCAGCCATATGCAGACAGCCCTCTCGATAACGAGCAGGTGGGTGAGGATGTCTATATCAGCATGGCAAACAAGGCACAGCGTTATTGCTGGTTTATCACGCCTTACCTTATCATTACCGATGAGATGAGCCATGCGCTGACACTTGCCGCCAAGCGTGGAGTTGACGTGCGCATCATCACGCCGGGCATACCTGATAAGAAACCAATATACAGCGTGACACGCTCCTTCTACAACCAGCTTGTGAAGCATGGTGTGAGGATTTTTGAGTGGACACCGGGCTTTTGCCATGCAAAGATGAGTGTGGCAGACGATATAATGGCAACCTGCGGTACCATAAATCTTGACTACAGAAGCCTTTATCATCATTTTGAAAATGGCTGTTTTATGGCGGATTGTGAAGTGGTGCATGAAATCAGGGATGATTTTATCAGGCTTTTCACTGAGTCAGCGGAGGTGACGGAGAAGTACAGGACCGGAAGAAGTGCAAGACGAAGGCTGGGGCAGTCAATTATGCGGCTGTTTGCAGGGCTATTGTAGACGGAAAGTGGATTAAAATACAAGTAATTGAAGGTAAAAAATCACATAACTGCACTTGAACAGTTAATAAACTAAGTTTTATTTAGGAAGTGAGAGCATATGAGTGATTACGACAGCAAAATCATCAGAAAGCAGATAAGAGTGTACGGCTCGGTGCAGGGAGTAGGTTTCCGCTACAGAACAGAGCATGCGGCTGAAAGCGTTGGCGCAACAGGCTGGGTGAGAAATGACCCTGACGGCTCGGTATTTATGGAAATACAGGGCACAGAGGAGCAGATAGACAGGGTATTTGCAATGGTGAGTCAGGGTACTTATGTAAATATAGAGAAAATGGATGCCAAATCAATACCGGTGGTTGAGGATGAGCGGGGATTTCATACGAGAGAATCGCTTGGAGACTTCTGGGGACTATGGCACAGATAAACGGAGGCATCATATATGTTTTTTATGATGGGAATAACGGACGGCAGGAAGGACTTTGACTTCAATCAGGTCATTACCTGCGATGAATGTGGCAGGTATGGCAGGTATCAGGTGTATATGACATACATGGTGCTGTCACTGTTCTTCATTCCGTGTTTTAAATGGAACAGGCACTACTATGTGCAGACCACATGCTGTAATGCACTTTACGAGCTTGATCCGGAAATAGGACGCAGGATAGCAAGAGGCGAGGACGTGGAGATATTGCCACAGCATTTGCAGCGTGTAAACCCGCAGTATGGTTATGGCTTTGAAAATGGAAGTGGAAACACAACAAAAAGATGCAGCAATTGTGGATATACAACTACAGAGGACTTTGAATTCTGTCCCAAATGCGGCAGGAGGCTGTAATGTGTTTCACGTTCTAATGATAATATGCTTTTACGAATCGACTGCAATAAGGCAGAGGATGGAGCATAGAAAGAGTTTCACAAAATCGGTATTTGACGATTTGGTGGTAAAAATTATTCCTCTTCAACAAGTTTAACAAAATCATCTGGCAGAATTATCTTTGTTCCACCTGCCTGATAATCTTTTATATTTCTTGTGACAATATAATCCATATCTTTTCTGGATGCCACCTTTTCAACAACTGCATCCTCATAGTCACTGATTGCAGATGCAAGTGCATCCATGCAGTCATCCGCTGTAACCTCTAATATTCCAGTCAATGAATAAAGCTTTCCCATTATCATCTTTGCTGCTTCTATGTTATGCAAATGTTTCCTTATAAGATAATAGATGTCTGTTGCTGAACTTGCAGTAATGTACATTTCGATTGTATGATTTGCTGCCATAAGAAATATTTCTTCTGCACTTTTATTCCATGGCTCTCTTGAAGTCAGGGCATCTATTATCACATTTGTATCTGCAAGAATCCTCATCTATTTTGCACCAAGCCTTTCTTCTTTTGCTTCATTCAGGTCTGCATCCTTTGGTAAGATTCCAAACAGGGATTTTGCTACTTCTACTCTGTCCTGATGTGGATTTGTCAGTTTTGCCACTACCTTTCCGTTCTTTGTGATAAAAACATCTTCTTTTGCAGATAATAATAAATATTTTCCAAGATTATTTTTCAATTCAGTTGCTGTAATTGACATATCACCACTTCCTTTCTTCGTACTATTATTATACTCATTTTGTACGATTTTATCAATGTATTTAGCTGGAAAATATTACTCGGTGTACTAGTTGTATCCTCCACATTATTATCCGGGGGATATTTGATGAGCAGCTTTTTATGTGTTTCACCAAATTCAAAATGTGCATTGAACGCTCTTGCCATTGACAATCCTATGGAGTATGCCCGGTTGGTCTTGGATAACGAGATGCAGGCTTGGGTGGATTAGGAAGATAGTTTAGATATATGGTAAATCAATCGCCTATTAGTGAGACAATAATTATTTTTACACAAACCAGCTTATTCGTGGTAGAATAAAACCACAGATAAGCTGGTTGTTTGTTTTAAAAGGAGAATCTTATGAAAACCAAACAACCGGAACTAAACAAAATCACAGCACTCTACGAGAGATTATCCCGTGATGATGAGCAAAGCGGTGACACAAAGCACCGGCGGTTATGAAAAGAAGGACAAAAACGGTAATCCTACAGGAAAGTACACCAATGCACAGGACAATTACACCTGCTCCACTTACAGTAAAGCAAAGAACAAAGTGAATTGGAATTATCAGTAGATGCTTTAGAAAATGAAATTTAGGAGGAAAACACATGGAAACATGGTATTACGAGGTAGTGTCCATAGACGGAGACTATGCAAATCTAAAGAGATGCGATATTGAATCAGACGATCTGAAGCTTGTGGCAAGGGCACTGCTCCCACCAGAGATTATGGAGGGAAGCAGACTGAAATACGAGCTGATGCAATATGAGATAATTTAGTAACATATAACCTTGAAGTAGGAGATGTTAAGAATGCAGCAGAAATCGACACAAAAAATACTGCTATTTAGTGTAGCAGCACAAAAAGTGGAAAAAATAAAAGTCCTGTGCAAAACTCTTGGAATATCGGTGCAACAGGTGGAAAAATCAGATTACGGACAGAAGCTCGGTGCCATAGCCGGAATAACCGGATTCAAAAAGGATGGTTCAAGGTATAGCGGAGCAGATTTTCCGGCGGAGCTTCTGGTCTTTTCAGGTATTAATTCATCACAAATGGATATCTTTCTGGCGGAATATAAGAAGGCGGGGATCGAACCAATCGGATGTAAGGCCGTCGTGACACCGGATAATGTATTTTGGAGTGCCGATAAGCTGTTTCGGGAGATATTCAGAGAGCACTTGTTTATGAGCAGGTAAATTGTAAACGTTATTATAAAATGAAAGAAAATGTTAAGAATAACGTCATGCACATGCAAGCATAGTGTATCAGCTTTTGGGCTTGAATAGTTGAAAAAAGATTATGTGAGAGTGAGTTAGGCTAGTGGGGATGAAAACATCGTACTCTCCTTTTCGTGTTTATTTACTTTTTTAAGAATCAAATTAAATAAAAATATATAGAATTTTATTTATAATCAGTGAGCTTTTTTGCGTATAATTACTTTAATTTTTTCTATATAATGAAGAAGCTCAGCGGAAATCATACTAATAAATATACATAAATGTAATCTACAGCTATTCAAATTAAAAACGATTATAAAAATAGATTCTATAAGTATAATAATTAGGCTTAAGAGTTTATATTTTTTATAGTTGATAACAAGATCTTTATCATTAAGAATTGTTCCAAAAATGATATGGTAAATGGTAATTATTGAGCAAATTAAAACTTCGATGAAAAGGTGGACGGAATGTATATATTTGATACATAAGATCATGAATAATCCATATAAAGTACTTAAAACAATGCAACGATTAGAGGTTGAAGCATGGTAACCGCCAATATAATTCCTTAAGAGTAAGAATAATGTTATCCATATTAGCGTTTCCAAAAATATATTTTGTAATATTGCGAAAAGTAAAAAAAATGATATTGGAATTATTGAGTTAATAAGGCATTCAAAACCATACTGAAGAATTTCTTGTTCATCAGTGTTACTGGATAATTTTATTGAAAAGTAATATGAAATTTTGTGGATCATAAAAATCTCTATCGTGCAATTTCGAGACGAGGGTGCGGACGTTTTCTTGGACAGGCTAAACGAGGCTATGAAGAAAAGTCCGTAAATAATAATCTTCTATGATAATGATTGAGCTGGAAGCACTAAATTGGAGCTTCCAGCTCTTGTTTTATATATACGACATGATTTTGGGTATGTCAAGAGCGGAAGTCAAAAACGTCCTTCTCATTATGTATACAGATTCTGTTATTCCGGGAGTCTTCCCTCATACATAATGCTGAGTTCACCGTAGACCTGTCCCCAGTTTCGAATGCTCATAGTCCATTTTTAGTGGCTTCGAAAGTTGCCAGATACAGGGCTTTCAGAAGCGCTGTGTCACTTGGAAATACGCTTCTCTGACGGTTGAGGTTACGGTAGGTGGAATTCAGACTTTCGATTGTATTGGTCGTGTAAATAACCTTTTTGACATCCGGTGAGAACTTGAAAATCGGCGTAATCGCATCCCAGTTATCATACCAACGTTTCATGGAATTCGGGTATTTTGCGGTCCATTTTTCAGTAACGCGATCCAGCGCTAGTCTGGCCTTCTCTTCATCGGAAGCATGGTAAATCGTTTTTAGGTCGGAAGCGAACGCTTTTCTGTCCTTATCAGGAACATATTTTAGCGTGTTTCTTACCTGATGTACAATACATCTCTGATATTCTGTTTTAGGAAATGCAGCGGCAATTGCCTCTTTAATACCACTAAGACCGTCAGCACAGATAATCAAGATGTCCTTTACACCACGATTTTTCAGTTCATTCAGAACAGACAGCCAGTATTTTGAACTTTCATTTTCTCCGACAGTGATTGAAAGGACCTCTTTTTTTCCTTCTGTGTTGATGCCAAGAATAACATAGGCAGCCGGCTTTCTAATTACTCCATTATCGCGTACAGAATAATGGATGGCATCTATATAGAGGATTGGATATACCTCATCCAACGGCCGATTTTGCCAGTCTTCGATCTGAGGCAGAATTTTATCTGTAACGTCTGAAATAAAGCCTTCGGATGTCTCAAAACCGTAGATATCTTCGATGATTTCGGATATTTGCCTGGTCGTCATTCCTTTTGCATACATGGAAATAATCTTCTGATCGATATCAGAAATATCTTTCTGACGCTTCTTTACAATCTGTGGCTCAAATGTTGATTTTCAATCCTGTGGAACATCAATACCCATGCTGCCATAGCTGCTGTTTACACGCTTTGATTTATATCCATTGCGGTAATCATCGCTATCAGATCGTTCAGATTTTTGGTACCCAAGATGATCATCCATTTCTGCTTCCATCATCTCTTTGATGGTGCCGCCAAGCAGATCCTTAAGTGCATCCTGGATATCTTCAGCGGTTTCAATATCATACTCCTGAAGAAGCTGCTGAATGATGTTTCGCTTTCCTTCTGTCATTACTACTTTGTGTACAGGTTTCTTTTCTCTTCTTACCATAATAAAAGGCCTCCTATGATTTATATTTTACCATAGAAGACCTTGCTGTTATTAGCTATTTACAGAAAAAGTTTCACACACTCGAATTAGATAATAATATTTATAGCAAAAGACTTTCGTTTTTATTTGATGGTAAAAATCGATACCTAATTATATCAAGCAGATATCTATACTCAATCCCAAATTTATTGCAATCTGTCGAATTACTTTTCACTTATCGTTCATGAGCCATTGCCACAAGTGACGGTAATTGTTATTCAATTATTATTATCTTCCAGCCTCCTTATTTCAGCATTCACACTCTCATCTACATGCTCAACACATCTACATATACAATCAGCATCATCCATACTAAAGTTTTCCGGCAATTGTTCTTCAAATCGAATAGCTTTGCTCAAGTCATCCCAAACTATATATTGATTATAATCTTTCAATGATTGTATCAAATCCTGAACTTTCGAATCATAAGTATCTAACTTCCCTGCTTCCTTTACCAATACTGCAAGATACATCAGATCAACATTCAGCTGTTCCACTGACAAGTTCATGTTGTAGCAATTCACATTTGTTCCATGATTATCATATCTTTTTTGACAAAGCTCGTTTCTTTCTTGCTCAATCAATTTAGCTACATCACTATCATATATGTAAATTGAATCATTTCTGCAAACATAGCCTAGTTCTTCCAATACGATTACCAATAATTCTCTGCGTGCATGAAGATTTTTCTGCAATTCATTAATATTCCATGAATTATTTTTCAGTATATAATTTCTAAGCTCCTTAATGCATGGCTTATCTTTCTTTCGTTTTGCAAAAGACTTCTTAAGCCATTGAACACCCTGAAGTACAAATGCGAAACGTGACGCCCAATCTATTATATCAATCGGCGAACTAATTCCAGCCTTTGATAAGATAATTTTTGCTTCCCATAAATAAGCACTCCAGTCCTGCATTATCCTTTGGAGAAATTCATCAGCTCCACCAACATTATTTGCAAAAACCACTAATCCATCTCTCTTAACTAGTGGGAATGTTCTTACAAAGTCTTCTATTGTAACATTCTGGTATGGAACATTCCAATGAATTCCATCTTCAAATTGAATATATGGATAAAGCTTATATACAGCATTCATTTCCATATCTCCATAGTAGGTATCAAAAGACAGATGATATATTCCTGTTCCTATTTTCAAACAAACTTCTTCTAAATTCTGTGGCAACATATCATCATCAATAATTCCAGTTACAGGAAAACGATTTTCAAGACAGTAATTAATTCTTAAGAAAAATAGATGTCCATTGCTTTGCTCATATTTCTTAAGTTTTTCCTCTGCGAAATTAATCTTGCTATCTATGTCTCTTAATATATCGCTCCGAGGATCAAATCCATTGATGTTTCCTCCAGTATCAAGATATACCACAACAAATGGAGTTCCATATATATGCAAAACATATTCTGGATGATCATCCAAAATACTATTTATTTTGTTCGTAATCTCTAAAAAAAATTTTTTGATATATTTCAAGAATTCGCATATAAGAATATGTACTAAAAGAAAATACTTATATAACATCTTAACAACCGTAAGTTGTACATTCATCTCTCCATAATCAAATAGCTGCTGTTCAATATTTTTCATCTGTTTCTTTAAGGTAGCATTTATTTTCGTATGTGCCGTATCTAAAATTTCTGAAAGTTGAAAAGATATTTTCTCACCATCAAAACTTACAGGAACATGCCCATGCTGCATATAGTTTCGAATAAAGTCTATAAATCGATAACTAAAATCTTCGTCATAAGCTTTGGAAATATAATTTTTCTTAAAGTTCTCTTCTTTATCAATATATACCTTATCAAATACATCCATCGATTCAATTAGTGTCCGAGCAGAGCTCACCGCATTGCTAACCAATGCATTTATCTCTATGGCGTCCACCTTTTCACCATGCTTTGAATACACACGATCATAAAATTGCATATCATAATGCTCCAAAAGCTCCTCTAAATTAAACAGCATCATTTTATACAATTGGAATATTTCCTTAAAATGTCTGGAAGCTTCCATGTATTTTCTAAAAAGCAACTCATCTTCTTTATCTATTTCATTAAAAAAAATATTCTGTTCATCTTCTCCAATTTTGACAAATTCTCTTGTATTCATATACTCCTCCGATAAATTGGCTCAGATTTATATCATTTTTCAGACGCCACTAATGATGAGGTGCTATTATTCTTCAACCGGTACTCTTGGTGATCTCATAGTTTGTCACCTCATGATAAATAGAGTAAAATGCTAGCAAAAAATACACTGTTCTATATCGACTTTTTTTACTTAACTCTCGCTACCTATTTATAAACCTTATAATATTCTAGTATATCATGTTTAAATTTTCCCAATGCGCAGGTCTTGTAATCCTCAGCCTCCATCTCTTTTCCATAAATTAAATTCTGCAAATAATGTCTATCTATCTCTCCACCTTTCCCACTTTTGTTTGTCCATTTATTAATACAATCTGCAATTTCATCCAAATTAGACGAAACATATGTCTCTTTTTTCTCCAAAATTTTTTTGGCTTCTGAATTATGTATTTGATACGCGTCTTCTAATTTTAACGTATCAATATTATTTTTTATTTTAGATTTACCTTTTCTTTTTAATTTAATATAGTCCTTTGATTTAATATATCTAAACTTAATCTCTTTATCAAATTTAAATCTATCATCAAATGGTGATACTAATCCCACATTTTCTCGCTTTATATTATTACACACACTACATGATGGCACCAAATTATAAAGTGATACTGAAAGGAATGGATATTTACTTCGACAAAAGAAATGATCCAATTGGCATCCGGAATTATCATCTGACCTACCATTTATATAATCTCTATTACAATATGGGCAAACCGTCAGGTTTAAATCCTCCGTTAAAGCCATGCTTATCTTCTTATTATTGTACTTGTGATCTCTGACATTTTCATAACAATCATGATAATCTGCAAATGCATCCCTTAAATTGTTATTTTCGAATACAATATTATTATAGTCCACATTTGTGCCATTCGATATGTAATTATATATTTCCTCTATCCTACAATATGGCAACAAAATCAATTGTTTCAAAAAGTCCTCTGTGTCATCAGTATCTATAATCGTTATAGGGATAATTTTTTTACACTCATTAACAAATTCATTGACATTCACATGTTCGTCCAATTCTTCCAATGCAATATTACAGAATTCATTCTCAAATTTCTTGCTATGCTTTCCAATATAAATCATATAATCACTTACTCTCTTGTAAAAATCTTAAGCGCTCCTCAATTTCTGCCTTTTGTTTCATCAAAATATCAAATTCATTTTGTTGAGGAAGAGATTCTTCCAGCAGATGCTCTAATTCTATTTTATAAATTTCTTCACCAATATTATTAACAAATGATTTTAAAATATTATACAATTCTGTTTTACTTAGATTATCATCTCTCTTATTATACAAAACTTCCATGATGCTTTCCGGCAACTCTTTATTTTCTAAAGTGATATCCCCTTCATAGCTTAAAGCTTTCATAACACCACTTATCTTACTATAAGCGACACATCCAATAGTTGATTTCATAAAAAACGGACTTTTTAGTAGAGTATGTATATTTTGTCCAAATGTTTCAACTATATTAAATTCCTCATCATTTGGCATAATATATAAAACATCCTGATGAAAAAAATCAGATAATATATATGGAGAATTTGAAGTGATGATCAGCTGGAGTGAACATTCTTCTTTCCTCAACTTTACTATATCAAGGATAGATTTCATAAATTGTCTTTGCCACTCCGGATGATAATATAAATCTCCCTCATCTATATAGATAATAGCCGAATCATCTTCTCTTATACATCTACTCAAATCTATTTGTTCACTATTTTTTTCCAAAATATCGCTATAATATTCCCTAAATCTCTTTCCTCCTATCAAAGCCCAATAAAGCTTCGCCTCAAATGTAAATTTAGCTTCCTGCCCAGATGACATCTTAAACCATGAAACATTTATGTCATAAAATAGTGTATAATCCTGAGGGCTATTAAAATTTTTGCTTATAGCAGCTTCTATTTCTTCATATTTTTTCTTATCAGTCAAAGCTTCATACAAATTCACATGTTCCCACTCTAACTGTTTTAACTCTGTTATCCCTTTACTATTTTCGAATAAAAACTTTATATACATAAACTGGTATATCAATAACATATTTAATGATTGATTTTCATCTGTTTTACTTACCGAATGTAAATACTGTGCTTCACGCACATCATTAATTCTTGTATACTCTATTTGCGCTATGACATCATCCTCTTTTGTATCTCTATTATTACTTCTGTCTTTATTATCCTCATTATTCTCATCTGGCAAATTATGCATAACAGGAAATAATTCCTTTAATTCTAATTTATTGGACCAAAAGTATACTTTATTTTTTTGTCCATTTTGTAATAAAAGGCTTCTTTTATATTCTTTAGTTTTATTAGAAGAATCATATATTTTTTCTATATTAGATATCCTATAATACTTATCACCATATTTGAAAATAACTAAAAACTCTATACCTTTATCCAACTTTAATTTCTCGACAATTTGTGCATAGTTCATTCCTTTATTATTGTCGTATAATGATACAATTTTAGAAAATGTATTACCTAAAAACTCTATAATACTTGTCTTACCAGCTCCATTTTTTCCAACAATACACGATACACTCTTTATCTTTCTGTCATAAAATCCTTCTGTATCAAAATACTTATTATTGTCCTCACAAATCTCCCTCTTATCAGGATCATAAATGAATTTATGATCAAATGAAAAACGGCACGATCTTATTCCCCTATATCCATTAAGATATAAATATGAGAACAGTAGATTTTCTCTATTATCAAACTTTTTATCCAACAGAGCTTCCTTGATTTCATTTCTAAATTTCTTATTATCTATAAAGTCATTCAGTCTCCATTCAAATTCCTGTACTTCAAATGGAATTTGCTTTTCTTCCTCAATTTCACCATTTGATACACCTATTAATAATTTCTTATTGCTACTATCAATCTTTATTTTATAGACCCGCCCTGTTTTTGTACGTATCTCCCAATCATTTTCATGTTGTATAAGAATCTCATGTCCAGTTTTATTACTATTATAGCTGCCAACGCGATCAAGAGTCCATGAATTATAATATAAATCACATCCCTCAGCAGTAAGTATAGTTAATATAATGTTTAATACCACAGCACTATACAAAATATTATCTATCAACTTTTTCTTGAGTGTCTCTTCACCAATGCAATCTATCATCGTCAATATCTGATGCCGATATTGACTAAAACGCGCAATATCATCACCTTTATAACGTAAAATTATATTCTCAAGCAATTTATCATCAAGGCACTTCATATTGGTTCGCATAGCGTTAATTCCCTGATAACAATAACCATGGTCTCCTTTATCGCCACAATATATTACATTATCCAAAAAAGCATTCTCAATTTTATTTTTTTCATCCGCTTCCATATCTTGATAATTTCCAGGATAGTTTTTACAAAGCATATCTATAGCCCTCCTGTAATCATCAAAATCACTGTTGTATGCGCTCCAAAATTCAGCTAAAGCAATATATAAATTAATATTATTTTCCTTTTTATTTTCATTTTTTATTTTATTCTTAAGTTTAATGTTAAGTTTTTTCTTTTCTTCATATATACAATAAGCCCAATATTTACTTTGTGCAATAGTATTAGATAGCCTAATTAACTCTGTTCTATTACCTGCATAATTACAGTTTTTTTGAATGAGTTCATAGCACTTTTCAATTTTTGACAAATACTGTTCTAAAATTGTTACCCAAACAACATCTTTAGGTATATATGGCCTGCGATCTTTTGCTATGGTATCAATATATGAATCTATCTCACTAATTTTCTTTATTGCTTCTTTCCATGTTGCTAAAGATTTCTTGCCTTTCATGAAATCTATAACCTGATCAATATCCTCTACATTTTTAATATCAAAGCTATTAATATATTCATCATCTTTAATATTCATATACTTCCCCTTCTTATGTTCAATAAATCTTTAGTACCAAATTAATGATATCACTTTTGTATATTAAATTAAATACATTCATCATAACTTATACAAAATAATCTCCAAAAGCTTTTACGTCATTCCATAATCAGACGATATAATTCTTCAATCATTGGCTATATCAGTTCCTGCCGCTTTTGAAGACATACCTTACAATATATTTCTCTTTCCTTTTATCATCGATCCTTGTTTGTAAACTTTTTTGTTTACCATAATAAAAGGGCCTCCATGATTCAATGTTTTTATCATAGAAGACCTTAATATTATTTCTTTACATATGGTGTAACATTAGTATATATAATTTGTTCCGATATTCATAATTTATATCATAACAGCTTGCTTTTCTCAATCTCCATCTAGTACAATGAATCAATTAGCGTTTTAGTCTTCGAATCAATATTTCCTTTTCATTATCAAATCAATGATGTAGAAAAATCATCTATACTTCAACTAATTTTAAAATAATCCCACGGCATAGTTTGTTTTATCATCATATTCTCATAATCAAGTTGCAAATATTTCTTTTTAACAGCAGCTATAAATACATACTTCATTATCCAGCTTTCAGACATATAGAAATTAGCATTGTTTGTATATTCATTTATTATATTATTTTGAACTCTCCACCATATTCCATTTTGACTACTACTTATATCGAATAATGTAACAGCATGTGATGGTGATGCTATTTTATAATCATATAATATTTTTTTTATATCATTGGAATGAAGTATATTTTCTTCAATAATACCAAACGGCCCATCATCATATATTCCGTAATCCTTAAACAAAAATTTACCTGCATCTATTCCTATCCAACAAACATCTCCGTTTTCAACCTGAGTATTTATGGCATTAAGAAATATCTTGTCACCAACATTTAATAGCTGTTGTTTCGGAGCATTATAAACATTTTGATCTAACGCAATTTCATGTAAATACATTTTACTTTCTACTCCATTAGACATAATACAAATATATTCATCAAATGGAAAACATACATATTTATAATAAAATTCTAATTGGGTCAAATATATTCTGTTTCCAATCCCATCATACAATGTTACTGAATTTATAGGTTCTCCCCAATATGAAAATATAATATTTCGAACTTCACTTATTACTTCTTCTTTTAATGTATTAAACTCTGCATAAGTCATTTCTTTATGTTTTTCCCTAATTACATATGCATAACTTTTTAATAGATACGAAACTATAGCATTTAGATTCGCTGTCCTCATAATTTGGCATTTATCTACATCATCCACAGGAAGTAAACCATATTTTTCAATTAGATTAACAGCCATCCTCCAATTACCTTTATCCGTCATTGCATTAGCTAGAACATATATCACACTCCTACTATTAATAGGTTCATTTCTAGTTTCATATACCTGTTCCAAAAAAAAAATTTGCTTTTTCTAATTTATCATAAATTATTAAATTACGCACAGAAAATGTATAATTTGCATCCCTATTCTTTTTCTTCATATACACTGATATACAGTTTAAAACTGCTATTAACCAACAATAACCTGTCTTTTCCTGGATTAAATCTTTTTTCCACAATGATTTTTTTTTAAATAGTTTATATACTTCATCTGGTTTACATTCCATATCTATTATTTTATCTGATTTTTTACACTCCATATAAGCCATCCCAACCTAACATTTTATTAACAATTTCTGGTTTATCTATAATAAGTTTTATTAATTCAGGATACAAAACTTTATTAATTTCACATTCAGTAATATCAACGTCCTTATTATTTTTATTCGACATTACTCTCACAGTACAACCACCTTTACAAAATATTTTCCAATAGCAATCGATGCATTCTGTATTTTCTTTCTTATCAAAAAAACTATTTTTCCCCTTAATTGAATTTTCAATTTGAGAGATCAGTGGTATTCCATTATATATATTACCAATTGCATATTCTGGTTGATCTGTTAATTCACACGGAAAAATATTTCCATGCATATCAAATACAATCATTTTTCTCCCGCCACAGCATCCACATGATAAACAAACATCTGTATACTTTCTGAATAAAATATTTTTTAATTTTGCCATAATATTTTGCTCAATTACGCTATATCCCATTTCTTGTAACTCTATAATTTTTCTAAATATTCTTAATTCTGTTTCAGCTATTTCCTTAGGTGCCAAACAAATATCATTACAATTTCTATAATTACTTAAGTGTACAAAATTCATTTTTATATTATTTATGCCCAAGTCAATCACGATATTATCTATTACGCTCTCAATTTTTTTAGCACTTTCTCGTGTTATTGTGGTAATTGTTCCAATCCTATTGTTATAAATATTTTTTGTCTCCTGCATATTATTAATAACAATATCATATGTATCTTTTCCAGAGATAAATTTTCTTTGTTTGTTATGTATATTCATTCCCCCATCTATACTAATTCCAAGACCAACATGACTTTCATACATCGACAATATATTATTATTTGTTAATAAAGTTGCATTAGTTTCAATAGAAAAATGCACCTTTGTATTTTTCATTTTTAATTTATTTACCATATATAATATTTTGTCTTTCTCAAGTAGAGGTTCACCTCCCCATGCTTGAACACTAATATTCTTTATACCATTTTCCTTACAATAACTTTTAATAAAATATATAATATCATCTAATTTCGTATAACTTATGCTATCTTGATCATATTCCGTATTTCTTAAGCAATATTCACATCTCATATTACATTTATTAGTCATATCTATCATAAAAAATTCCGGTTTAATATTAACATTATAACTTTTTTCTTTTTCATTTTTATCTATTATAAACCTTCTGCTTTTTAAAATATCTTCGATATTATGTGGTATCTTTCCTGCTTGCAGTTCTTCAACATTTTTTTTGCTAGTAATTAATAAATGACCATTTTTCTCAAATATAACAGCCTTCTCCATACTTTTATATACCAAACTCTCCACAAACCTATATTTATTACTAATATCAAATGGTAATATAGTTTCTATCTGCATATTTCTAAAAACTCCTGTTCTAATAATATATTAACAATTCGAACTGCTTCTTTGCCTAAAATATTTTGCACAATATTGATAAATACATAAACATTTATTGGTTTGCTCAATTTGTCAGTTAACAAATCGCGAAAAATTTTTCCCACCCCTCTTATAATCAATTTATTCTCTATATCTCTTCGGTAAAATAATATATTGTCATTTTCATCCACAAAAAATTCTGTATAAACCGATAAGCATATATTATCATACTGCTTATCATCCCATAATACTTGCTTATTCATCTTTCACTCCTAGCAATAAGGTTTAATAAGTTTTTCTCCAAAAAAATCAAATGCTGTCATATATGTACCATTGCATATATGACGTACTTTACATTTTTTACAATACTCCTTACTAATATCAACATTCTTATATGCATTTACAATTTCACTATTATATGGATCAAAATACCCTTTATACAATTGGCCCTTTTTTAATGACATAAACTTCCAATAATATGGATCACACGAACACAAAGGTATATTAATTGCATACAATTTTCTAGTGCTTCCATTTTTCCTATTTTCTATGTAATGATCAAATAGTCTTTCTAAATTATCTTTAATATCCTCTACAGCTAAAAATTCTTCATACAAATTTTCCTTATTTACCCCCATATAATCAATTCCACATAATTGAATATTTACATCCTCTGGAAAAATCCTATCATAGTATTGATAAAACTGAAGCAATCCTTTAACGTTATCTTTTGTGATACAGTGTTTAATTTCTATTTTAGTACCTATATTATGTAACTCCTTTAGTCCATGGATACTTCTTTGTAGGCTACCACTAACTCGGTTTATCTTTTCATGCTCATCCGCAATATGACTATGTAATGTTGTTATAACTCTCAGTTTTCTTGCATCCACTTCCCTAGCAAACATTTTAAAAAATACTTTATTAGCAAAATTTTCTCCATTACTAAGTAATGTTACATATACACCAACATTTTGTGCATATTTAATTATTTCTGCAATATCTGGATGTAAGGTTGGTTCTCCTCCTGATATCGTAATAGAGCTTTTTTCTTCTTTTATCTCATCTATAATTTGCAACATTCTATTCTTATCAATACATCTTTTTTCATTTTTTTCTTTTTTTGAACAAGGACAGAAACTACAATTTTCATTGCAATTATAGCATATTGCAACATATATATCATTCATCACTTTTTTCTCCTATAATACACAACGGTCAGAAAATTAATTTTCTGACCGTCATAATTTTACTATACTTTTTTACCAAGAACCTGCTCCACCATTATCATTATTCCAACCATTGTGAGTCCATCCCACCATAGATCCCTCTACATCATCCATAATAACATGGCATTCATTTTCATCTAAAATTTTCGAAATAGAAATTTCTTTTCCTAATTTCTCTGAATATATTTTTTCTTCTTTCATACAATACCTCCATGTGTATACCGATATCATCTGTTACTAGTGTATTATACTATATATTTACAAAATAATCCACCTTATTATTAAGCAAATTATTATATCCTAAAATGAAATTTTAAATTCCACTCTCCCTCATCATGATGGAATTTACTCCTGCACAAGTAGAATTTAGTCTTTCATACGAAAGAATTGGAATTCATTCCTGACTTGGCTATTTCACATCTCAATCCAGTTTGCCTGTCAAGGGCTCGCCGTAAGGTGGCTTATGCCCCCTTGACAGAGCATAATGGTATTGAGATATTCTAGCTACCAAAAAGGAATATTCCCATACCCATCAGTGGAATTTAATCTTGCAAGCCATAAATTCATATATATAAAATACTTGACACAAGATAAATTATTTTATTAAGGTGCTACTCTATATTTTGTATATGCACAGCAAATTAAAATCTAGCAATTCAATAAAAATCACAACTTTTAAAGTATCAGTGGAATTTAGTTCTACACTGAAATTTACTTTTTCAAGTTAGCCAAATTATTATATCATTACTTTGATATCAGAAAACCATTTTTCTATAATGTTTATTACAAAATAATATAAATCTGTAGAACATAAATTTTCAAGCTCACTCATGTAACTTTCAAAGTCTGCTATTATATTAGGTAAATTTGAATAAAATAACTTGACTCGTTCATCAATTTTTAATTTTTTCTCTGGCATATTAATATAAAGTAATGAATTTTTTCTTTTTGCACTTAAATCCTGAAACAAATCACATAAATCATCTGATAACCACATAATTTTTCCTATAACATCTGCCAGTTTAACTTCTCTATCTAAGTATTTCTCATTTAGCGTTAGAAGTAACGCTGATTTCTCAAATGCAACTGATTTATCAATTAATAAATAATTATCTTTTTGTAAAAATCTCTCATTCTCATTAATTTCAAAAGATGACATATAAATCTCTGATTTAAAAGCAGCTTCGATTAATTCTTGTAAATAACCTTTTTTATTTTTATCTCCATAAAATGATAAAAATTCTATAATATCATTTATAAAGTTCGCCAATATATTAAATTCTCTCTTTAATTCATCCTTTTTATAATTTAATGTCAACAATTTCATAACAGAAATTTTTTCTCGCTGTTTAAATCTACGCGAATCCAAAATTTTATCGGCCAAACAACATGCAATCAAAAATTCTAGTGCCTTTTTTCTATGTACTATACTAACCGAACCCATAATCTCAATTTGAAATAATGTTAATAATTGATAGTTATTTTTACACATATTTTGCATATTAAATTCATATTTTCTCTCAATTTCATTAGTTATATTCAAAATTTTATTAAGTTGCTCATCATTATATGAAAAACACATATTTTTACATTTTTCTCTTGCCTTCTCAAATAAAAGTTCATTTTTCTCTATAAAATATGTATTTAAAATTGTGTAATATTCTTGTTCTTTAAGCATTTATTTTATCTTCTTATCTCACTTAATTTCTTCTGTATTTCTAATTCTTCAGGTAACTCTGCTATGACCTCTTCCATTTTCCTAAATAATGCTTCACTAGTCGCTTTTATATCTTCAGACGAAAAATCATGTTTTTTTAGATATTCCCCTATATCTTTATTTTCCAAAAACAAAGACATAACTTTTTGCATATTATTTATATCGGATTTGAACTTTCTACTCTCATTTACAAATGTTACTATGTTCAGGTATTTATGCTTAGTATCCTCCTTTGATTCGCTTCTTCTTAATGCATCTTCCACATCTCCTTTATGTTGTTCCCAAAACAAAAAAACTGTATTTAGGCTATATTTGCCTAATAAATTACCTACAAACCTTACCCTTTCTTTTGAATCTTTAATTCCATTCAATGCATCATAAATTGCATCCAATTGTTTTCTACAATTATCAAATGGTCCTATAAAATCTGTAACAAACTCAACTGATAAATTGTTTAAATGTGCTTGCTTTCCGATTTTTCTCTGCTTATATGCTATATATATAGCACTTATACATGTTACTATAGCTATTAATATGGATAACAATGTTGTTAATACAGTAAATAAATTATTTCCCATAATATTTTCCCTTACTTCCTAGCGTCTTATGTAGTTATCTTAACCATTAAAATGGAACAGACATAGACTCCTCCTAATTTTTGTAACTTGCTATCTTTAGACTGTTCTTAGTTATCCATTATCCGCCCTTTTTGTTATTGTATCACTATTCCTTAAAAAAATAAATAAAATAATTTACCTCATATATTCTCCAAAAATGAATTTCTAAATTCCACCGCCCAATGATGTGATGGAATTTACTCTCGCACAGTAGATATTTACTCTTTCATACAATCATGTTATGGTTATGACTCCTTCTGACAGCAGTAGAAGGAGAATCATTATGAGTAAATATATACCAGGAAACCAGAAACACCTTACTTTAAATGATCGGATCTATATTGAAAATGAACTGGCAAAAGGGACTACATTTAAAGACATTGCAGCATTTTTTATGTAAAGATCCAACAACTATATCTAAAGAAGTCCGTGCTCATCGGCTTTCAGATTGGTATCACAAAGGTACTTTTTATAACGCAAAGAACTTTTGCATTCATCGTTACCATTGTCAAAAGACCAATGCCTGTGGAAAAATCCTTCTCTGTGGCATTAAATGTGCCTCATGTCCTACATGTAATCAGACCTGCAAGGACTTTGAAAAAGAACGATGTAAACGATTGGACAAAGCGCCATATGTTTGCAATGGCTGCACGAAAAAGATAAATCACTGCACGATTGCACATAAATACTATTACAACGGCCGTGCTGCTGACAGAAAATATCGTGAACTGCTGATATCTTCTCGTTCTGGAATAAATATGACCAAGCACCAGCTCCATCAGAAAGACCAGATTATATCTCCATTGATTGAGCAGGGGCAATCCCCTTATCAAATCCTTACAAATCACCCGGAACTGGATATGTCTGTCCGCTCTATGTACACATACATTGACAAAGGACTCTTCACAGCAAGAAATATTGATTTGAAAAGACAGGCAAAATTCAAACCGCGAAAGTGCCATAAAACACAAATCACTGATTGTTCTGTTTTTACAGACAGAACCTACTCAGACTTTTGTTCATTAGACCTGTCGTCTTTTGTGGAAATGGATGCTTCATATGGTTTTACCGAGAGGAACTTCTTTTGAATTCTTGACACAATGGGATGTGAATCTCATCGTAAACCACATCAACTCCACTCCGCGAGAAATCCTCAGTGAAAGGACACCATATGAAGTTGCATTAGAAACGCTTGGTGAAGATATCTTAAAAGCATTTCAGCTTAAGCCGATTGAACCAGATAAAGTTAATCTGACGCCTAAGCTGATACGCTTTAACCATTAATAAAACTAATCGAAATCTGCTGTCAGACTGGATGTAAACTTTTCACATTTTTAAGATGCTGCTGATGGAATTTAGTCTAGCACACCGAATTCCAGTAGCCTATTTAGCATGTCTAGAAATCGAGAAAATTTCGATAAGTCACATTAATTATAGCAGAAAACGAGAGATTTAGTCCAAAAATTTCTTGTTAAACCAGCAAAATTTAAATCACGATGGAATTTACTCTTGCACTGGAATTTACTTTTTCAAGTCAGCAATATTAATAGTTTAATAATTCACAACTTTTAGCCGTTATTAAACGTTCCTTAACCTCAAGCTGTTTTTTATGTTAACACACTTAATACACAATTCAATAGTCCGTATATCCAAATTTATTATTTTATAAACATTTAATAGTGCCTGACCCCAAAATGTTGAAGATTCTTTCTTTTCGAATGCCAAGCTCCAATAATTTCCACCTTGCCAATGCCTTAACTCCTAAAAATTGTAATCTCTCTTAAATTCATCTTCTCTGTAAAAGAAAGCAACCTTTTTAGATCATCCAAGGAATGATATCCAATATACCATTTTGCATTCGTTTTTTTACATATTTCTTCAAAATAAGGATAATCAACCTCTGACAATGAATGCCCTATTACAAAGATATATTTAATAGTAGTTAACTCATCAAAAAATGAGCGATGCTTTTTTATAATGTCGCTACATTTCTTTGTGGTCTCTTCTTCATACCAAGCAGCCTCTCTAGCAGCAGTCTCTAACGCTGATTCCATAATATATCTTTTATAAGGATCTTTAAACTTAAATGGTTTAAGTCTAACCTTATCCCACTGTTCCTCTTCCATTCCTGGTCTGTGTCCAAGAATCAGTTCACTGGGCTTACAATTATTTCTATTCTTTCGACACCCATGAATATAGCAAACATTATTTGACTTTGCTCCATATAGAGTTTCAATGAATTCAGTGTAATTAAAAGATAGCACTTTATAATCTCCGTGGAGCATTGAGAACGGCCTGTCATCACTTTGCACAACTAATGTTTTAATCCACTTCTTAAACCGTTGTTTTAACTCTCTCGGAATTTCAAAAGTTGGTGCGATTGCTGTTTCCACAGCAGCAAAGAAATCAGCTGCCTGTGCATCAGGATTATATGCTCCAAAATTATCAAGCCACATATCAATAATATCTGGATTAAGGAAGATACTATAATTAAGCTTTCCTAATGATTCTTCAAGGTTAGACCATAAATCTGATGTATCAAGATAAGTCTCCATATAAAACCGGAAAGAAGTATTTTTCCCTATAGTTTTTTGAAAATCCCAATAGGAAGACTCTACCCCATGCATCAAGTCAAATCCATTTCCTATGATTACAAGAGACTCTGATGGATTTTCAAGCGCCATATCCTTAATCGAAATTTGTGGAATCGGAAGTTTTTTTGTAAGCCGTTCTATTGCTTTTTCTTCTTTTTCCCATTTTTTCTGTCGCTTCTCATTTTCTAGAATCTCTTGTTTTTCCTTTATTTTAGCTTCAGCTACTCTTTTTTCTTCTTTCCGCTTTTTTCTACATTCGCAACATCTTTTGGGAAGTTCAAACCCCAATGACTTAAAGCGTTTTTGTTCTTCAACAGTAATTATAAAATCTCTACCGCAATCTTTACATATTGCAGAAATCGGCTCAAATTTTTTCACTTTACCCATTGACTTTTTCCTCCCTCATATCAGTCTCTTTTCGCATCTTCGCCGACCATAAGATTGTTGCCTGCTGCTCACCACGAAGAGGTGTGTGATTATCAGAGTAGCGTAGGGAGCTACCGCGCCCAGTATATCACAATTTCATCCAGTTTTACAGACGCTTTCTTGCCTTCATCGCCGCACAATACATCAATCCACCGACTGTGTTATAGAAGATGTCTGATAGCTGGAACGTTCCTAAGCTAAGCAATAATTGCAGCATTTCTATGCTTATCGAAAAGATAAATGCTATCTTCCCGCTTTGCCACAGGATCTTCTTCCAGCTAATTCCTATCTTTTCTTCGAATGTCCATTTCTTTATGGGGTCAGACCCCATTAATCTTTTATACATCGAAGATGCATAGATAATTCCACCCTATGCTGGTATTATCGCACAGTCTGATTATTTCAGCGAGTCGGTGGATTATTCAGCGCTTACGTTTATGGCACTCTTTCTTTAATAAACGTCGTTATTATCTTTTCATATCCCTCTGGATCTTTTTTATAATTCTCTGCATGTCCTGCACCATGAACTATATAAATTTCTTTACTGCTTTTACAACTATTATAAATTTCTTTTGCCATATATAATGGTGCCAAGTTATCCTTATCACCATGAATAATTAAAATCGGAATTTTTGTCTGTGATACCGACTTACAAGCATCAGCCTCTTTTAAATTAAATCCTCCCCAAAGCTTTATTCCCACATCTGCAAAAATTTTGAATACCTCTACTGGCATTCCTTTAGGCAAATGGCTCTTACAATTTAACTCTAACATTTTTGTTGATGTTGTAAATCCACTATCTTCAATAATTCCACAAACAGAATCTGGAAAATCCAAATTACTACTCATTGTGACCACTGCTCCACCCATTGAAATTCCCATAAGAAATATCGGTGTTTCTCTTCCAAAATGTTTTGCAGCCCAATTAGCCCAATCTACACAATCATAACGTTCCTTCACTCCCAATGTGAAAATATTTCCTTCACTTTCATCATGCGCACGCATACTAACAAGTAAAACATTCCATTTTTCTTTCTGCGCAATTTTATAAATCGGCACACCATCCACGTAACTATGACTTCTAAACCCATGAAAGAAGATTACTAATGGAGCATTCTTCTTTCTCTCATAATAATGACCTTCCAACTTTGTTCCATCAGAAGCCAAGATAACAATTTTTTCATTATTTTTTTGCTTTATTTTATATGCTTCGGTAAGCCACTCATATTGCTCATCATCTGCTGTTCCCAAATCTGGCCATGCTGTTTCTCTTCGTTCACAAATTTTTTGGAACACTAATTTACTTCCTACCCCCAAAATTATTATCGAAAAAATAAACATTATAATAACTACTGCAACAATCTTTTTCATTTTCACTGATCTCTCAGTTATTGCAAGTTGTTTTACTCTTTGCTTCATAAACATCACTTTCCTTCAATATTTATCACATCTCAGCCGAACATAAAGTCGACACGTTGAACTACAGTATTTCTTCAAATCTGGACTGCATCAGAATTCTGTCTATGCCCTCCTTAAAGAGGCTCCGACACCAACTGCCATTGCTTCTGTGCATATGACCCATCTTGCTCACCTTCTCGAAGTTGCCAGCAGCTTCTTCAGCACAGCCTCTGCTTCGGTTTTCTTCGCTTCTTCAGCGGCCTTAGCAGCTGCCTTTGCGGACTGCTTTTCTGCAATCTGTGTTGCAAAATCAGCAGTCACAGTTTTGGGCTTATTCTTGCTACCTTTAGTTCTGGCATAGGGCACAAACCTCTTTCCAAAATTATAATCGTTTAAATAAAGTATTGTATAGGTACGAGAACAACATAGAAATCTTTTTCCTAGCATATCACAAAACTGTATTCTTTTACAGAGGCTTTCTTTAACTTCTTTTCTATTTAAATTTTTATTAGACGCTTTCCAGACGGTAATTTCTTTATAATCCAAGTAATAATCGCTGCGCTAAGTGTTGTCACAAGCCAATATACTATACTTCTAAAAATCGATGTATTTCCTATTATCCTCACTATTATCTTGCGAATCATTGGATGGATAATGTAGATGCCCATTGTTAATGAAGCTATCTGTACATATATCTGATATGAACACATCAGCAGTAATAAGTAGCTTGCGAAGTTTAAGTAGACTAATATTTAACTCATCTGCCAGTGTTCTTAAAGAATCTGCCTCTTCATAGGCATCTCTTAACTCTTGAAGAAAATTATTAAATTGAAGTTCTGGATTATATTCTGGTTTCTTTCTTGGTCTTCCTGCCATTTTATAACTCCTATTTTCATGTGAATCCAATCATCTTGTACCTAAAACAGAGGATTCCTTGCTCCGGACTAATGCTCCGATAGCTGTCCTCTGTTTTATTTTACTCTTTTTTTACCTTCCACTTCCACCCCATCCAATACAATACTGCTCCTATCGCTCCGCCGAGCGTATTGTAACATTCTGAACTTTTTTGCAGAGTTCACAAACATAAATCCGAAAGCTGAAATGTCCCAAGCCGCAGAAAAAGCTTCAAGAACTCTATCGTCAATGAAAAAAATGCAACCTTTGTGCTATACCAAAGAATACTTGCAAAACAATTTGTCTGCCCTTCGCTTTTAAAAGTTTCTCTTTGGCAGTCCACATGACGATGAGTAGAAAAGTAAACGGCTGCATAAGGGCAATGTTTTCAAAACATTCTGTTGTAGCTCCAGTATATTATAAATCACTAAACAGGTCAGCCTTATACAAGCCGTTCTCCAGCATCTTTTTGAAGCTGTCCTTTACAGCCGCGACGTCCTCGTGATAGGTCATACCGTACCAGGTATCGTTAGTTTTCAATACTTTGACAGACATCTTTCCCTGCTCCAGCAATTCACCGATGAAGATTGGGATTAAATATGATATAAATATTAAAAATCTTTTTTATGCGGTAGCCAAGTTTTGTATGCAAATCTTTTTCCGGTTGCTTAACCATCAGGAAATATCCAGTACATGCATAAAAGAACGGTACTGCATAATTTGATATATTATAGTACACAACTTTATCTAAGAAAACACTAACAGCTTGAAGTGGTCTCGTGTGTATCCCAATTACAAGATATGCACAAAAAAACTTTATCAGATCAATCAGTTTATAATCATTATTGCGTTGCATTTCATCCATCATCCCACTTTCTTCATATTTAGGCCTCATGTGAGATTTTCCCTTTCACTTTATTCACAATCTCGAATATCAAGGCATTCTTCATAACTAAGTTTACTGCTGTGTATGCGATAACACCACATAAAATCTCTAATAAAAGCCCAATTGTATTTGGCAATTTAAACTGCATAATGATGCAGACACTCAATGTCATCACTGCTGTACTAATAAGCCCCTTCGTCAATGCTTTCATATTAATGGTAAATTTCACCTTTTTCTTCATATAGATGAATTGAACAGCATTTGTGACCAATTCACTAAATACAGAAGCTATTACAGCACCATTTTGAAGAAGTGTAGGAATTAAAGCTGCATTCGTTATAATATTTATCACAGATGCAGATGCTGAAGCAGGCAAAATAATCTTTTCGCTCTTTGTACTATAAACAAGCTGGTAACAGAACAAATCTCCAAAGCCTTTGATCAGAATCAGAGGACACATCAAGCGTATTGTTAAAACAGCGGGTTCAAAGGCCTCGCCGTATAAGAACTCAACTGCTTGCGGAGCAACAAGCGCCATTCCTACTGATAGAGGTAATGTCATAATGCATAATACCTGGAAGCCTTTATCAAGCAATTTATAAAAGCCATCTCTGTTAGTATCATAATAATAACTCAACCTTGGCAAAAGAGTCGCTGTAACTGCATTTGACATGGTTAAAACCATATTGACTGTTTTCTGTGCATATGTATAATATCCGACTGATTCATCCGTTGCCAATATATTCAGCATCGTAACATCAATTTTATTATAGATACTTGACAGAAAGATAATGCACGCAATCAAAAGAACTGGTTTTATATGATTTTTTAATTCAATTCTTGATAAATCAATTGAAATAAATTTTCTGGCGTGAATAACATTAAAAATATAGTTTCCGCCGGTAGCCAAACTAGATATAAGCGCATATGTCACATAATCGTCTTTCGTTTTAACAAACAAAAACAATGCTAAAAGAGAGAGCCCTTTAATAAGTAAGCTTCGTCCCGTAATATAGCCGTATTCTTCAAGTCCTTGATACATCCAATCAATGTTCAAATAATTAAATCCTATAGCTAAGCCACAAGCTGTATAAAGAGACCATTCATTGTTAAAGCCACTATTAGCTAATACCAACAGGAAAAAGCCAATAACTGCTAACGTTGTTGAGATGATATTAAGAAGCAAAAGTTCTGTAAACAATTTGTTTCTTTTATCTTTTTTCTCTCTAATCTTTGCAAACTCGCGAACACCGTATGATGGAAGTCCTAATGCGGCAATAGTTATAAAATACGAAGCAATATTTTGCGCTGATGCTACTTTCCCAACACCTGCAGGAAGAAGTATTCTTGACACATAAATAGATGTTGCAAATGGAAATAATATATTCGCTACAGTGTAAATAATATTATAAATTGAATTTTTAGCTAATGATTTTTGCATTGCCTTCTATGGCTATGTGCGCCATATCTCCTTCCTATATTAACTTCTCATAATTGTGTATCAACCTTAGTATTCAAAAAAGTTAAAAGCGAAAATAGTATGTGTTTAGATAAAAAAATAGTATCAACTCAACATGTTATTATCTCTTCGCTTGATTTATATTTCGTGAACAAGCATTTCAAATCTGATAAATTGTTTCTTTTTTAATGCCTGCTCGATTTGTTCCATTTCCAAATTGTTTGTCCAATAATCATTAAAATATTTTTTCATTAATGCATTTGTTAAAACGAATATTGATTTTCGAATCATTCGTGGTTGCTTAAAGGTTCTTCTCGCGTTCATAATGCTCTGTTGCAGTAAAAACTCATATGCCCGCTGATCATACGGAAGATCAAAGAGCGGAAATTCTTCCAGACATTTCTCTGTTACCCAATAAGTATCAACTGACTTTTTATAATAACCTGCACTCGCAGTAATTCCATTTGGATTAAGGCGATAGCCATATATAACATCTGTAATTGTTTTATGTCGATAGGAAAGTGCTGCCAGTATAAAGGCGATTGGCGTATCTTCAAACCAGTATCCCTCTGGGAATTGAAAGTTCTGCAATACTTCTGCTTTATATATTTTTCCCCAAGGCACTCCTGAAAGCTGATCTGATGACACTATATTCTCTGTCCTATACGTATCATCAAACTCATACCAACTCCCCTGCACAATATCTGTATCGTCTCTATGTACGGCATCAATCATAATTTCAATTGCATTATCTGACAAGATATCGTCAGAATCAAGGAACATTATATATTTTCCTTTAATTGTTTTCAGCCCAGCATTCCTTGCTCCTGAGAAACCACGGTTCTCCTGTGATATCACTTCAATTTCTATCTTCTCCCCCCTGAAACCGCGAACTATATTCTCGATAACTTCAGCCGTATTATCTGTAGATCCATCATTGATAACCGTTGCTAGAACGCTATATTTTGTTTTTTGACATAAAACTGATTTCAAGCATTCTCCAATATATTTTTCGGCATTATATGCTGGGATAATAATCTGCAAATCTTTTCTGGCTTCTATAACATTATTTGCAAAGCACGAACCTTGTGGGCATGCCTGAAAGTTTGTTAAGATATCTCGTGCCACACTATCATTCAGATATGTTCTAATTGGAATTATGGATCCGAATTTTGCTATTACTTTTTTTACATTCATTTTCTCATCAACCTCTTTTTTAAATATCCAAAATTCTTTCTTATCATCCATTTTTTTTCAAGCTTTCAATGCAGCGAATAAAATGCTCACTTCTGCATAAGGTTGGTATTAATATTGGTGCATACTTCATTTTTACTTTTCACCCCTTATCTGATGTGCTTTTAATATTTTATCTACCTTAATGTTAACCCTGTAGGGAATACTTATAATGTCAGCAATAGCATGTCCTAAACTGTTTCCAAAATGAACAATGCAATACCTTGTGATTTGTTCTTTTCTCATTTCCGCTTTGCTATGCCACGAAGCTGTATAATGATGTATGGATACAGTGTTTTCTGTAATAGTCAATTGTCCTGTTTCATAATCCAATGGACAAAACCAATCAGGAGGAAAAATAGTTATCTCACAACTTTTATATATCTGTTTTTTATTAAACTTATACCCTGCCTTCAATAATGCTTGTGTATTCTTTTCTGGACAAGGCACAACATCATATTCTCCATTTTTAAGTATGAAACACTTATTTTCATACTCATTCATAAGAAGTTTTACTATTTTGTTCCCTTTTTCTGCGCCAAAACCAATTCCGGTATTTACCATACCCGTTGTTTCCAATCCAAAAAAACACGAATTACTCAGAAAAGAATCCAAGTTTTTTAAAATTTCCACATCTAAATCAAGATATATTCCGCCCTCATTATAAATAATATCCAATCTGGCATAATCACTAACAAATGCCCACTTTTTGGCCTCATAGGCTTCTTTTACAAACAAGCAACTATTTATATTATAATTTGTTTCATTCCACTCTTTGATTTCATAATCAGGACAAAATTTTCTCCAACTATTTATACATTTTTTTGCAATATCAGGTAGCGGATTTCCCCCAAACCAGCAATAGTGTATAATTTTAGGTATCATTCATTTTCTCTCCTATACAATTTAAACGCATATTGTCCGTGTTACAGCTTATATATAAATAAACAAAGTTGAAGAAAATACTACACATCTTAACCTCTGACCATCCATATAATGCTATAATTACAGCAATAACTACAACTTTTATGTTTTTTTCTTTCCACGCCTTATCAATAACTTTCCAATATCCAATAACATATATAATTGTTGGAATTATACCTATTACCAACAGCATCAAAATATATGTATTATCAATTGTCGTTGTATTGTTCCATGTATCTCTTACCGGATTATGTATCCCCGTATAACTCAACTGTATATCTTGTCCCCATAATGTCAATCTATTTTTTGTTAAAATAAACCAATTTAAGAAAATTCTATTTGTTATAAGTTTATCAACAAACTGTGCAATTCTGCTTGTTAAAAAAAGCTTTGCAAAGAGCAAATTTAGTATGAAAAAAATGGGTACAATTAATTTGGTAATATTCTTTATTCCTCCTTTGTTCTTTGATATAAAATGCTCATAACTTGCATTTAATAGCGGATACAATAAAAGAACTATCAAAGCCGTTTTAGATTTTGTGACCATAAAAACGACGATTGAATATAGTAAATCATAACCCACACTTTTTTTTGTATTTTTATAACTTTTTTTCAATAAAAATAACGACGATAAATATAAAGCGGCCTGGTTTTTTTGTCCAAATCCTAATTGAAATCCATCTGTAAGTTGATATTGAAATTCTTGATAGTTTATAGTACAAACAAAATATACAATGGAAATAATAACTGCTAACAACATACTCTTGTATACTAATTTTGCTAATTTACTATAATCTTCTCCTTTTCCCGCTACTATCAGTAACCATGCAAATAAAAATGCCGACATTCCACTCTTAAACCTTCCATATGTCAAAAAAATAGTTACAGTTATAATTATATAAAAAAACTTAGCAGTATATTTTTTTTGTAAAATAACATATAAAAGCAACATATAACTTAAAATTTCGACAATATTTTTTACAATTTCAAATATATCATTTTGTGAAACTAAAACAATATCAGATGAAAATTGAAAAAAAGATAATAATACTAAACAAAACCCAAATACATTTATATGTTTAGCATCAAAATTTCTCAACAATTGACCATTCATACGAATTTCCACCCACTTCATTTTATTTTTGTATAAATTGCTGGTGCTATTTCAAAAAAAATAGTCTTCAATCTATTTTTTAATCCTAATGCATATTTCAAAGCGAATCTAAATCTAACACCTTCAATTTCCCAAGTTGTAATACCATATAATCTGCACTCATGTAAGTAACATTTTAACAACATACCATACAGACATTTTTGCAACTCGTTGTCTTGTATTTGATCAAATTGAATTTTCCATTCCTTCAAATTTTGTATCGAGTCCTTCTTTTTTTTCTCGTCTTTTTTTGAAGTCATGATTGAATTTTCGCGGACAATATAATGATAAAAAACACCATCTATACACGCAACTTTTTTTGCCCTAAGAAAAACACGAGGCAACATTTGCATATCCTCATAATAAATTCCCACTTTAAAAAACAACTTATTTTTTAGCAAAAAATCTCGTCGATACATATTCAACCATGCTGGAGCATAAAACTGTGAAGCGCGAATTGCTCTTTTTACAAACTCTTTTGCATCATATAATATTCCATTTGGTGTAGCTGAATGAATCATCATTTCTATGCTATCCAATTTTTCCATAATAGCATTCCCTACAACTACATCCACTTTATCTCCATGAGTTGCATTTACAAGACGCTCACACGAATCCAATTCAATATAATCATCAGAATCAACATAAAGAACATACTCGCCGGTTGCTCTTTTCAAGCCTTCATTACGTGCATCGGATAACCCACCATTTTCCTTATGTATTACACATATCCTTTTGTCTTTTACAGCATACTGTTCACAAAGTTCTGGACAATGATCAGGACTTCCATCATCAACTAAAATAATTTCAAGATTCTCATATGTCTGCTTAATCAAGCTTTGCACACAACGATCCAACTCTTTCTCAACTTTGTATACTGGAACAATTATACTAATTTTGTTCTGCATAATTTTTTTCTCCTTCAAACCTAAAATCAACAACCACAACTTCAAGTATTGGTTTGCCATACCCCCTCCAAAGGGCTATAGTTACTTTCCTCCCCAAAAGGCAGTGCCACAAACACAACTACCGATCCGCTATAAAACAGGTACTACTTACACTACTTTCCCAACATAGCTAAGGGAAAGATTTCCATTTATTAATTACTCAAACTTCGCACATAAAATATATCACTGCGCCACGCAGCGGTACATAACGCCCCATATTGATTTTACAGTAAGATATGAATATTTTATTTAGTATGGGGCGTAAGTACCGGCGGGTGCAAGTGCCTTTCGGAACACCTGAATCCCACATCGGAGCGAATACGGCAGGATGCGTTTATCAAAAATCAAAGCAGCAAAGCAATTAGACTTTTTGAAATCCGTAAGTGACAAGACAATTATAATACCACCAGCTCACGGTTTCGTCAGATATCCTGAGGCAAAAATCTATATTAATTTTCCTCGTACATAAGAAATAGTATGGGCGCAATCAACTAATCGGTATGCGAAGTTTGAGTTAATGATACAATCTTTCAATTTCTTTGGAATGTATTTCCATTGTCTTAATAAAAAATTTTTCTACTATATATGTATTCATATCTTGAATATTAGTAGGATCTTTAATAAGCATTTTCATTTTTTCTCTCAACACAAAAACATCTCCATCAATAACAAAGCCATTTTTGCCTTCAATAATTAGATCCTTTGCCCCAACCTTATTACTTACAATAACTGGTATTCCATAACTTAATGCTTCCAGCACAGTAAATCCAAATGTTTCTTCCCATTCACTAGGAACAACCAAAACATCAAATTGATCCATTACATTTGTAAGTTCTTTGTAAGAATACGGTCTGTGACATATAATATAAGATGGTGAGTTATTAATCTCAACAAAAACGTGTGCTTCAAAATTATGTTCCCCACTTTGCCATAATGCATCGCATGCATTTCTAAACAAATTATATCCCTTGTGAGTAGTAAGCGGTCCTAAATAGCCAAATCTAACCGGTGAACCTACTTCTCGTATTTTTTTATGATCTGCAATTGCTCCATTGGATATTGATATTACTTTCGCATTATTTCCAGCGTATCCTCGCTTTTTATAAATACAAAACGTATTAGTGCTATTGAAATGAATAACGTCCATTTTTTCAAGCAACTCTATATTACGGTCGCGTAAATTCTGATATACCTTTTGCTTTTTTGTATCAATAATTTCTGATTCAATCACCTGCTCTGTTGCATCGTACATTTTCCTATTGTGTCTAGCACGAAGCATCTTGATAACAGAACTTTCCTTAACACTTTTATACAGTTCTGACTGAAAAAGTCTCATTTTATTAAATGACAAGCCATATTGATTGCAACTCACACAATCGGAACATTTTTTGTCATCCTTGCAGTCTTTTCCAGCATGGAATAAATTGCAGCGTGGGCATATCGGAAAATAATCATGCGTAGTAAATACGGTCTTCACTCCGACTTCATGCGCTGCTTCTATTAGTTCAGAAGGAAGTCCCATAAACGTATGAATATGAAGCACCCGAAACGTATGTTTCTGAAAGAATTCGGTATATATCGTTTTTTCTTTCTTAACCAGATACATTGCAGGGTCTTGAATTCCATCCATTAAGGGTATCGGCAATGGATTTAACAATTCATAACTTGCGCAATACAAATCATTCTGTAGCTTATATTTTTGTTTTTCATTTACTTTCGACTTTGAAGTAAGATCATATAATCTACCCGGCCATAAAAGTCCAACCTTATGCCCTCCTTTAGCCTGTTCAATCATCAAATCTAAACAATACTGTGTCATTCCACCACGCCGAAACGGAGGAAATCCCAATGAATAATGTAATATGTTCATATGTTTTTCTCAGTCCAGCATTTCAAAATAGATATTTTGCATCGCTCTTTTTGAATACTCAATATCAAATGGTTCTGCTGCTTTCTCACAATTTTCAATCATAGATTTACGCAAGCTTTCATCAGAAAGCTTGCGAATAGCTTTTGCAAATGCATTTTCATCAAATGGATCGCACAAATAGCCATCAACGCCATCAATGACGTAATCCGCAATACCATGCACATTAGATGCTACCACTGGAAGACCTGTTGCTAGCATTTCAATGCCCGAAAGACCAAGTCCTTCTCTCGTTGATGGCATAACACCGATATCTGCACATTTACAAATCTGCGGAATATCATCACGAAGTCCCATAAGTCTCAAATCAATGCAAGCTTCTTTGGCAAGTTGCTCTAATTCTTCTTTTGTATTTGCACTCGTCATAGCATTGCCACAAATCATAAAAACCACCTCTGGTATTTGTGCCTTAGCAAGTGCCTTGACGATGACCTGATGATTTTTTCTGTGGGAGAGTTCGCCCACAGCCAGTACTAACAACTGATTGTCTCTAATACCCAACATCTTTCTATACGCCGAACGATCTATATCTACATCGCGAAAACGCTTTGTATCCACTCCAACTCCTGGAATATAAAAAACTTTTCTACAATGTAATTTCTTTGCATTCTCATAATCTTCTCTGTTAATGGTAATGATGGCATCACAATATCTTGACATCATATCTTCAATGGTATGAAAAACCATCCATGTTTTCTTGCTAGAATGCTTATGAAAATAGAATCCGTGTGTAGTGTATATCACAATGCTACCTGCTTTTCTCTGCTTTCGTCCAGCAAATCGAGCAATTGCACCTGCAATTGGAGTATGGCAATGAATCAAATCAAACTGCTCTTTTTTGAACAGTTCTGCCATCTGCTTATACGACTTCAAGGTTTCAAAGGATACCGGTTTGCTAGACGAAAAATCGATTTGATGAAAATTAACATTCATATCTTCAAAATACGCTGGCATACATTCGGCCCCAGCGTGATAGATATTTGCAGCACAGTGTACTTCATATCCCATTTTCTGAAGCGTAATAATATCGTTCGTTAAAAAGCTTTTTGTAAAGCGAGCCAGCGCAGTCACAATTAATGCTCTTTTCATTTTTTTACAATCATTCGTCACCGTTTTTTCTCCTCACATCATTTCATATTTAAAAATCCCACATAATCATAATCATCAATCCATCGTCTACCTGTGAATTTGCCCTTATATTTACACAAGTCCATCACATCGCCATTCGGTTGCTCTGACCCAGAAATATAATATGAGCATTTGATTTCAGGCATCGGACGTGCCGTAAGTGCTAACTTATGTTTATAAGGAAGTTCATCAAACTTCTTTAGAAGTTCTTCTGTACAGCCATTTTGCTGAACTAAAATAACATAGAGATTATCTCTATTAATTCTCTCGGTCCTTTTTTCCCAGATTCTTTTGGCTTCATCAAAAGATGGATAATGCATGAAATAAATAGTTATATCATCCAGCTTAGCGACCGGATAATCCTTGTCACTTTGAGCTTCTACTAGAGTCTGGCCCAAATAGTAATCTAGTTTTTCTAAAAACTTGATGTAGTCCTCTGCGCTAAAAAACAAGTTAACTGTTGGAGAATTAAAGCGTTCCCCCAACTCGTGAAGGATCACCCCTCCCACACAGTTATTGCATAGTATCGTGAAATTCCTATTGAAAAGTCGCTTTTTATTTTCAGAATTCAATGCCGTTCTCAAAAAAGCTCTATAATATTTCGAGATTTTCATATATATTTCCTACCTCGTTTATTTTGTAAACACATCTGCGTACTGCCCACAAATCTTATCCCATGTGTACTCTTCTGCCACACGCTTCTTGGCTCTCCAGCCCATCTCTGCAATTTCATCTGTACTCATCTGATCCGCTTTATCAATCAGCTTTGCAAGACTCCCTGGCTTTCGGCTCCAATACAAAGCACAATCTTCTGCGACTTCTTTATTGAAGCCAACGTCAACCAACAGATTCAAATCCGTGCTGCCCAAAGCCTCAATCAGTGATGGATTCGTACCACCGACCGTATGTCCGTGGAAATAAGCATAGGCGTTCTCTCGAATCTTCTTCAGCAACTCCTGGTCATAAACAGTGCCAACAAATTTGATTCTCTTATCGCTCTTGAAATGAAGTTTTTCTTCAAGCTCACTTAGGAACTTCTCATTCACATTTGTGATAATAGCAAAATCCTTTTTGCTCTTGCTCTTCATGAACTCTCGAATCATAACTTCAAAAGAGTTCTCCGGGACAAAACGACCGACAACAAGGTAGTAGTCCTTTTTCATCAGTCCATTTTCTTTATACCAGTTCACCAGCTTCTCATCGTGCTCAGCCAACTTACTAAGGGTCAGATCTGCACCATACGCAATAAATGTGGTCTTCGGATTTCTGCCCTTGATGCCTTTTCCGTCATAGCACTCGTGAATATACTTCTCGATGTTCAATGAGTCACAGATAGCAAGATCACAGTATTTGACCATCATCTGCTCAGAAATCTTCCAGTATTTCCGAATCGGTGCAGACCACTTTGCTCTCATCCATTCGTGTCCGTCCGGATTCAGGTACACAGTACCACCCAGCTTATGGACTTCTTTATAGAAATGACCAGCAAAAGGTCCGATACGGCAGGCCATGATGTAAACGATCGGATGCTTAATCCGATGTTCCTTTATGTACTTGCAACAGGCCTTCAATGCTGCAACATCATAGTAAATTGCCTGTGCAGGCCCAATCTGAGGAATATCTATCTTGAAACAGTGTGCATTGTGGAATTCAAACTCATGATCATTAATTCTGGTCACACTCTCCACTTTTGTTTCATCCATGTAGCCGTCACCGTTAGCCTTACACGCCACATGATATTTAATATTTTTCTTGTTCTGGTGGTACTCTGTGAGCTTATAAACAAAAGTCTCATATCCGCCATAAGCACCTAAGCTCTTAGCTCCTACCAGAAATACGTGTTGTACTTCGTTTTCTCGCTGCATTCTTCATGCCCCTGTGTTCTTAAAATTTAAAAGTATCCTTTAGTCCAAGCCACTGCTGGTCCTTATCGCTCAGTTTCAGCATGGAGCCTTCTTCCAGCATGTAGCCTTCTGCACTTGCGCTGCTCTTGTACTCACCTTTCAGTTACAACTTTTACACTGCTCCATCATTCTTTAATACACTTAGAATTGTTTTAAAGATAATACTTACATCCCCCTTAACACTCCACTCCCTAATATACTGGGTATCCAGCTTCACCACTTCCTCAAAGTCCGTGATATTGCTCCTGCCACTCACCTGCCACAACCCGGTCAGTCCCGGCCTGAATGACATTCTGGCTCTGTGGTGTGGCTCATACTTTTCCCACTCATCGAATGTCGGTGGTCTGGTGCCTACCAGGCTCATATCTCCCACTAGTATATTAAAGAATTGTGGGAATTCATCCAGGCTTTTTTTCCTGATAAACTGTCCGATTCCGGTTTTCTTCTTTCCGTTTGGCAGCACTTTATTGCCTATGATTCTCGGGTCGAAGTCCATCTTAAACATCATTCCGTCGCCCACTTTATTCTGTGCCGCAAGCTCCTTCTTTCGCTCCTCGGCATCCATATACATGCTGCGGAATTTATACATCTTGAACTTTCTACCGTTTCTGCCGATTCTCTCCTGCGAGAAGAATATCGGTCCCGGCGAGGCTATGTATATCGCCGGTCCCACAAATATCATGATGATTAGTGTGAACAGGCAGCCCACCAGTCCTCCGACTATATCCATGCCCCTCTTTACCAGAAGTGCGCTGATGTTTGCATAGTTCACGCTTGATGTGACTACTGTGTAGTCGCCTATCTTTTCTATCTGCTTGTAGCCACCCTGGGATGTACCGTTTTTTGCTATTCCTGTATGTACTGCAATTCCCATCTCTAGGAATATATCTGCCATTTTTTCAGGATATTCATCCTCGCTGCAAGGCGGAATGAGTACCTCATCCACCCATTCATCGCACGCATAGTCCACTATGCCATCGTGGTTTGTAACTATCGGTATGCCGCATATAGTCTTACCCTTCATATCTGTATCCAGTGAAGCCGCTACTATCTTTGTATAGCCTATACAGCTCTTCTCCACTGTGCGCAGTGTATCACGAAGTATTGCATCAGGTGCTATGACAAACAGTGATTTCTTAGATGCTCCAAAGTCCTTTTTCTTAAGGACGCTCTTGAGCGCTAGTCTTGCTACATATGTTATCGTCACATAGATTGGAAACATGATATAGAATGATAATCGCGAGTATATATCAGCCATCTGTGTGGTGAACAGAAACAGCGCTGTTACCATAAATACAAGCACTGCATGCTTGCAGGTCGATATAAATTCATCCAGATATCCGCGTTTCATGACATTCTTGAATGAATCTGCCATTATCTCCACAAAGAAATCTATCAGAAGAAATGCTACACCCAGTATACGGTAGTCCTTATCCACATATGGGTTATTAAAGCCGAAGCGTATCACATATGAAATAAAAAATGCTATAACAATGCATGCGATATCTATAAACATAAAGTCTATATGCTTTGTCCATTCTCTGCCTTTCTTTCTGTACATTCTTTCCAAATTCTCCTTATGTATCTTTATTTCCCCTATACCCACTCCGAGGGGGGTACCTTTGTACCCCCCCCCCCGAATATTTTTAGTCTGTTTTGTTTTTTGTATATTTATTCGGATTAGCGTATCTTTTGTTGTATCTAATTGGTTTTTCCGATGTCCTATTTTCACCTTTTTTTATTCATTGTCAATAAATATTAGGTTTTCTTTATAATTTTTGACATATTCGCCAATCTGTATAGTATTATCAGCTCAATATTATACATTATTTATATGTCATACTGCTTATTTTTCCTCAAACAGCCTCTGCTTCCTCTCTATCATCTCATCAATCCTTGCGATATACTGCCCTACATCCTTGACATTCTCGCATCTGTCGATGCGGTGTGTGCCATCCGGATTCGGTACCGGCCAGACACGCTTGGTGCTCGCTCCCGCTCCGCAGGCCACAATCGTTTGCTTTTCCTCCATGATTAGTATGTTATATACGCCGGCCTTGCCCTTTGCCGCATAGCCTACGTTTTCCATGTTGCCTGCCATGCCCTTCTGTCTGTAGAGATAGTATGGCTCAAGCCCCATCTGCTTACAGTAGGCTGCGCAGAGATCCATATGCTCCTGAGTGTTGACCATCTGCATATCGCTGTAGCGGTCCTTGAAGATGGTGAGTCTTGCAGCTCGCTTTACTGCGAGTGAGTGGATGGTGACATTGTCAGGCGCCAGCTCCTTCACCAGCTCCATTGTGTGCCTTACATCATCGAGTGTCTCCTCGGGAAGTCCCATGATGAGATCCATGTTTATGTTGTCAAAGCCCAGCTCACGCGCGAGCCTGAAGCTATTTATCGTATCGTCTACCGTGTGGTGTCTTCCTATTATATCAAGTGTCTGCTGCTTCATGGTCTGCGGATTTACTGATATACGGCTGATGCCGTTTTTCTTTAGTGCCAGGAGCTTTTCTCTTGTGATGGAATCCGGTCTGCCTGCCTCCACGGTAAATTCCAGGCAGTCCTTTAAATCAAAGCTGCATTTAATTTTTCTGATAAGCCTGTCAAGCTGGGCAGGGCTTAGTGTGGTCGGTGTGCCGCCTCCTATGTAGATGGAGTTTAGCTTCTTGTGGTAGAATTTCTGTGCTGTGTAGTCTATCTCCTTCTCGAGTGCGTCGAGGTAATCGTCCACGCGGTTTTTCCACACACCCAGCGGGTATGAGGTAAACGAGCAGTATGCACAGGTGCTCGGGCAGAAGGGTATGCCTATGTACAGGCTGTAGCCGTTGTCATAGTCCACCTTATCGAGCAGTGCCTTCTCGCGCTTTGCTATGCCTATTGAGAGGTCGATTTTCTCATCGCTTGCGAGGTAGGTTTTCTTCAGATAGTCATAGGTTTCCTTATCGCTCATGCCGTCCTCTATGCATTTCATGGCTATCTTGGTCGGTCTGATGCCTGAGAGTGTGCCCCACGGAAGGCTCTTTCCTGTGCCCTTTTCTATCATGGAATACAGGGCGAGCTTGAGGCGGTTTTTGGTTTCTTTACGGTCTGTACCGGTCACGGATATTTTTGTGCAGATACTTTTTCCGGCTCTATTCAGCGTCCACTCCACTGCAATTTCATCGCCCACATAGTCTATCTTAAATACCTGTGAGGCATCCGCAAATTCCTTTACGCCATCATCTGTCATCTCGTGGTGTGTGCAGGCTAAGTTTTTCCCCTCCACCTTATCAGGTGAGCAGCTATAGTACATCTGCACGTCCTCCTGTGGGAAAAACTCCTTGAGCAGTGAGTGCACATCATATTCAAAATCCGGTTTATTAAATACTACTACTATCATAAGTAAGGGTTATACATCCTCTCGTTTTCTATGGTTGTTGTGTCGTTGTGACCCGGGTACACCTCTGTACGCTCAGGCAGTGTCATGATTTTTTCCTTCACTGTGCGCACGAGGTCTGACATGCTGCCGCCCTTGAAATCCGTACGTCCGATTGAGCCGCAAAACAGTGAATCGCCTGTAAAGATCACGTCCTCATACGGGAAATAATAGCAGCAGCCACCCGGTGTATGCCCCGGTGTGTGAAGCACTACTATGTGAAAGCCCGCAATATCAATTTCCTGCTTATCCTTCAAAAATACATCCGCATAGAATGTTTTTGACTGGCCCATCATGTAGCTGACATTGAGCTGCGGGTCATCAAGTGTGGCTTTGTCTGCCTCATGGATATATATCTTGATGCCGTAGCGGTCTGCGAGCGGCTTTGCATCAGTGGCATGGTCAAAGTGTCCGTGTGTGAGCAGTATTGCTACTGGCTTTGCGCCTGACTCATCCACCTTTTTGGCGAGCTGATCCGCACACGCGCCCGGGTCTATTATTATCATTTCCTTTGTCTTTATATTAGTGACAAAGTAGCAGTTGGTCTGCACCGGTCCCACTACGAAGTGGTCTATCTTCATATTTACCATATGAGTGTACTCCTTGTCTGTTATATGTTATGCTTCACGCAAGAACCACCGGGATTTAGCCGGTGGTCCTCTCTACGTCTATTACACTTTCTATCTGTCTGAGCTTCTCCACTAGAACCTTTATCTGGTCCCTGCCTCTGATATTGAAAAATACCTCGATTGTAGCGATGCCCTGCTTGCTGGTCTTGGACTGGATACCACTGATATTGATTTCCTTCTCGGTAAATATCTTTGTGATATCTACGAGCAGTCCCGACCTGTCATGACAGAATATCTTTAAGTCTGCCTGATACTCGGCACCGTTGTCCATGAGGGCTGTATCCTGCCACTCTGCTTCTATGAGCCTGTCCTTTTCCATCTTGGACAGATTGATGATATTCACACAGTCTGTCCTGTGGATTGAGATGCCTCGGCCTCTTGTGACAAAGCCAACGATTTCATCTCCCGGAACAGGATTGCAGCACTTCGAGAAGTGCACAGCCACGTCATAGAGTCCGTGTACCACAATACCGCTCTTTGACTTGTGCTCGGGCTGTGTGCCTGCTGCCGTCTGCTGCTTTTCTGCAATGCTGCCAAGCACCTCTGCATCTGTCATCGGCACCACATGATCCTTCTTGTACTCGTCGTACATCCTGTTGACTATCTGGCTCTCCTTGAGTCCGCCGTGGCCGACGGTTGCAAGGCATGAGTTCCAGTCGTGGAAGCCGTATTTGCGACGTATTTTCTCCTGATACTCAGGCTTGTTTATCTCAGCAAAGTTGATACCCTTTGCCTTGGCATAGGCTGCTATCAGATCCTTGCCGTGCTGTATATTCTCCTCCTTGAGCTCACTTCTGAACCACTGGTTGATCTTGTTCTTGGCCTGTGTGCTCTTTACGACCTTGAGCCAGTCACGGCTTGGTCCCTTGGAGTTCTGTGAGGTGATTATCTCTATCTGGTCACCGTTTTTGATGACATAGTCTATCGGCACCAGCTTGCCGTTTACCTTGGCACCGACCATCTTGTTGCCGACCGCAGAGTGTATGCTGTAGGCAAAGTCTATAGGTGTGGAGCCCTTTGGCAGGTTCTTTACATCGCCGGACGGCGTGAATGCAAATACATTGTCGGAGAATAAATTTAAATCACTCTTTAATAAAGTCATAAACTCCTTATTATCCGACATGTCCTGCTGCCACTCGAGTATCTGGCGCAGCCAGCTGAGCTTCTCCTCCTCTGTGACAGTGGTGGTAGTGGCATTGCCGTTGTTTGCTTCCTTGTACTTCCAGTGCGCTGCGATACCGTACTCAGCTGTACGATGCATCTCATAGGTACGTATCTGTATCTCAAACGGCTGTCCGCTCGGGCCTATGAGTGTCGTGTGAAGCGACTGGTACATGTTCTGCTTCGGCATGGCGATATAGTCCTTGAAACGGCCCGGTATAGGCTTATACTTCTCATGTATGATACCAAGCACTGCGTAGCAGTCCGGTATTGTATCCACCAGAATCCTGATGGCAAAGAGGTCATATATCTGGTCTATCGTCTTATCCTGATTGACCATCTTCTTATATATACTGAAGAAATGCTTTGCCCTGCCGTATATCTCAGCCTTGATACCGGCATCCGAAACATACTTCTTGACATCATTTACCAGGCCCTGGATGTAGGTGTCGCGCTCTGTCTTTCTGAGGGCTACCTTCTCTACCAGATCGTAGTAGGCATCCGGATAGAGGTACTTCATACAAAGATCCTCGAGCTCTATCTTTATCTTGCTGATACCAAGTCGCTGTGCGATAGGGCAGTAGATATCCTGTGTCTCTCTGGCGATACGCTGCTGTGCCTCCTTGGACTGGTACTTGAGTGTACGCATATTGTGCAGTCTGTCTGCCAGCTTTATGAGGATGACCCTGATATCCTTTGCCATGGCGAGAAACATCTTGCGCAGATTCTCAGCCTGCATCTCAAGCCTGTCCGCATTCTTGTCCTTCGGATCCTTGGTGCTGTCTGTCAGATGCAGGTGCTTTAACTTCGTGACACCATCCACCAGATGTGCGACATCGTCTCCAAACTCCGCACGCATCTCATCCAGGGTCATGATGGTATCCTCCAGCACATCATGGAGCAGTCCTGCTGCAATGGTTTCCTTATCCAGTTCGAGCTCGGCGAGTACTATGGCAACACAAAGCGGATGTATGATATAAGGCTCTCCTGACTTACGCGCCTGACCCTTATGGGCATCATAAGCTACCCTGTAGGCTTTGTCCACAAGGCTCGTGTCATCCGACGGATGATACTTTTTGATTTCCTTTTTCAGCTCATCATAAAGCTCCTCTGGGCTCGTAAAATCCTTTGTTCCCCTTATACCGCTGGTATCTGAGCGAAATTTGTCCGCTATTTTTTCTAATTCTTCTGTTGAGTAATCTGCCAATAGTCTCACCTCGATTGTAGTGTATCTTTAGTAGCCATTATATTTTATTTCTTTAAAAATTGCAATCTTATGTTGTTAGCCGATAACCATCTTTACTCCGCCATACATGCCTGCTGAGTTGCCGAGTGTGGCAAGCTTGATCTCTGTCTCGCGGCTTGCATGGAAAGCATACTCTTTATAGTACTTTGCTGCTGTATCGATGATGATGCTGCCTGCCTTTGAGAGGCCTCCGCCTACAACAAATACCTCAGGGTCCATAACGCATGCTACTGCTGCCATTGCCTTGCCGAGAAGCTTCATAGACTGCTCTACTGCCGCAATGCCCGCTGCATCTCCTGCCTTTGCCGCATCGCATACATCCTTGGCTGTGAAGCCTGCATTTAAATCAAGCTTTGTTGCCACATCCCTGTGTGCTGCAATGTATCTCTCTGCCACTCTTACGAGACCGTTTGCTGATGCATACTGCTCTAAGCAGCCCTTCTTGCCGCAGCCACAGCACTCTGACTCATCATCTACCATAGGCATATGTCCTATCTCTCCGCCTGCTCCGTTTACTCCGGCTACGATTTTGCCCTCGCGGATGATTCCTCCGCCTACGCCTGTACCGAGTGTGATCATGACTACATCCTGATGACCCTTTCCGCCACCCTGCCACATCTCACCGAGTGCAGCTACGTTGGCATCATTTCCGGCCTTTACCTTGATGCCGCCGCACAGCACTGAGAGTGACTGTGCCACGTTGAACACGCCCCAGCCGAGGTTGACACATCTTAATACTGTTCCGTCATCCTTTACAGGTCCCGGCACTCCCATGCCTACGCCCTCGATGTCACCCATCTCGATACCATGCTTCTCGTTATTCTCCTTGATGGATGCTGCGATATCAGGCAGGATGAGCTCGCCGGAATTCTCTGTGCGTGTAGGAATCTCCCATGTATCGACAAGCTTTCCTGTTGTCTCGAAAAAGCCCATCTTTACAGTTGTTCCACCTATATCTACTCCATATGCATATTTCTTCATTTTTTCGTCCTCCAAATCGTTAAACTATGTTTATATTTTATTGCCTAATTGCATATTTTTCAATGTTTTTCATTGTTTTTTATGTTTTTTCTGTATATAGAAGCGTTTATATCATCATCCATATGCCCGCTATTTGTAAATCCAAGCTTTTTGGCAAGGCGCACCGATGCCGTATTTCTCTCGTCTATCCGGCAGTAAAGCTCTTCAAAGTCTGTGTTTTCGCGCGCGTAGTCTATGATGAAGCGGCATACCTCCGTAGCATAGCCTTGGTTCCATAATTCCGGCGCTATCATATAGCCCAGTTCATCATGCTCAAGCCCTGCCCTGCCTATCAGCTTCCCTGTTTCCTTGGAAAATATAAGCCACATGCCATACTCGTAAAAGCCATACATGTTCTCTATATATGCTTTCTGGTATTCAAGCTCTGTCTCGTAGTCGTAAAGCGGCTCCACAAAGTCTGTCATGCCGGGCTTGTCATAGAGCTCATAGAGCGCAGGAAGGTCTGACAGGGACAGCTCACGTATCAGACACCTGTCTGTCTCACCGATGTCCCACGGGATGTGATTATACCGCCTGCGCACCCGCTCAAGATACTCAATATCAAGCTCCGCAAGGCTCTCGACTGCATAGCGCGTGCCGCACTGCGGTTCTCCTACTGATGCTATGCCGAGTGAGTCGGCTATTTGCTTCTGCTGCCGGTTTGATACTATCCAGATACAGTCGGCGGGAGCTTTCGGTATTCTTTGATTTCCCGTATTAGCTTTCGCGGTGTTATCTGCAGATTCTTGTATCGTTGTTTTTTGGAAGTCATTAATTGATTCATCAGCCGGTAGCGCAACATACAGTTTTTCTTGCAGCTCTTCTGACATAGATGCCTTGCCTGCCACACTTCTCCACTGCAGCTTGAATATCTCGTCATGATAGTAAAAAGAGGCAAGTTTTGCGCTTGCCTCATCAATAATTATTATCATTAAACTGTCTCCGGCTCCGGATAGTCCACTCCGAATGTCTCAACTGTAACTTTCTTCATGACCTGAGCCTCAATTGGTTTGTCCATGTAGTCTGTGCGCACCTCTGCGATCTTGTTTACCACATCCATGCCCTCGATTACCTTGCCGAATGCCGCATACTCGCCGTCGAGATGTGGTGCATCCTGATGCATGATGAAGAACTGGCTGCCTGCTGAATCAGGTATCATGGTACGTGCCATTGAAAGTACACCGGCTGTGTGCTTTAAGTCATTTTTGAAGCCGTTGTGTGTGAACTCGCCCTTGATTTCATAGCCCGGGCCGCCTGTGCCGTTTCCGTCAGGATCTCCGCCCTGGAGCATGAAGCCCTTGATTACACGGTGGAAGCATACTCCGTCATAGAAGTTGTGATTGATTAAGCTGATAAAGTTGTTTACTGTGTTTGGTGCGATTTCCGGATAAAGCTCCGCCTTGATTACATCGCCGTTTTCCATTGTGATTGTTACGATTGGATTCTGTGCCATTATTTTTCTCTCTTTCTTTTATAATATTATGAGGCTTGGAGAATATCCATTCCTCGCAATAATTAAATATCGAATTAATTTCTACCCGATTGATTTTACCTGATTTTACTTACTCAGTGCCTCGACAACCTTCGGAAACTCCATGAAGTGCGATGCCTTCACCAGTATGGTGTCGCCCTCCTTCACATATGAAAGAAGCTCCTGTGTCATAATCTCCCTATCCTCGAAATAGTGGATGTCTACATCGGACGATTTCTCCGCGGCTCCGGCTGCATATTCCTTTGCAAGCTCGCCTGCGGCAAAAAGTGTATGGATATGATTCTCTCCAACTGCTTCGCCTACCTCATGGTGCAGCTTTTTCTCATCGCTTCCAAGCTCGCCCATGTCGCCAAGCACTGCTATTGTCCTGCCCTTTGCATGTGAAAGCACCTCGATAGAGGATTTCATGGATACAGGATTTGCATTGTAGCAGTCATCTATCACTGTCATGCCATGCGTTTTGATGAAATTGGTACGCCCTGCGATTGTCTCTGCTTTCTCGATTCCTGACTTTATCTCAGCTATTGTGAGGCCAAGCTGCAATCCGACAGCTGCTGCCGCCATGGCATTGTATACATTGTGCTCACCCGGGATGTGGATGTGTGCATCAAACTCACCCTCCGGAGTGACAAAATGAGCCTTCATGCCGTCGAAGCCCAGGTTTTCAATATTTGTGGTATATACTGATTTATGAACGCCTGAAGCCGATTCCTTGCCATAGTATATGGCAGGCTTTCCATTTACCGTCTGCACTGTGGCCAGCTTATCGTCATCTGCATTCAGCACTGCGACCGCATCCGGCATCATATGCTCAAAGCACTCTGTCTTTGCTTTAAGCACACCATCCCTGTCGCCCAAAAACTCCAGATGGCAGTAGCCGATATTGGTGATGACCATGACATCCGGGCAAGACATAGTAGAAAGTCTGTGCATCTCGCCAAAATCAGATATGCCCATCTCAAGCACCGCTACCTGATGGCTTTCCCTGATTCCGAAAATGGTGAGTGGCAGGCCTATCTCGTTGTTGAAATTGCCTGCGGTCTTGTGGACGCTGTATTTCTGCTCAAGAACTGATGATATCATCTCCTTGGTGCTGGTCTTGCCGACACTTCCGGTGATACCCACCACCTTGATATCAAGGCTTTTTCTGTAAAATGCCGCTAGCTTTTTCATGGCATCGGTGGTTGATTCAACAAGCACATATGGGCCTGCCGGATCCGTCAGCTCATGCTCAGAGAGCACAATTGCCGCCCCCTGCTCAAACACAGTCGGAATGAATTTGTGTCCGTCCACCCTTTCTCCCTTTATCGGGATAAAAAGATAGCCCTCCTTCACCTGTCTGCTGTCTATGACTGCGCCGGTGATTGTCGTATCAAGCAGTGTCTCATCGCCTATGTATGTGCCCTCGCAAGCCTTTGCGATATTTGCAAATGTAAGATTCTTCATGTACTTATCCGACATGCTACACCTCATATTTTTTCAAAGATATGTCAATCAGATGCTCACAGAGCTGATTAAAGCTCATACCGATAACCGCGGCCTCCTGTGGCAGAAGACTGGTCGGAGTCATGCCCGGCAGTGTGTTTGCCTCGAGACAGAACATCTCATTTTTGTCATTGAGCAAAAAGTCTGAGCGTGAATATGTGTCAAGCCCGATAACACGCGCAACCTCCTCGGCATAGTGCTGCATATCCTTTGTCACCTGCTCAGGAAGCTCGGCCGGACATGTCTCTACTGTACTGCCCGCCTTGTATTTGTTCTTATAATCGTAGAAGCCCTCCTTCGGTGCAATCTCTATAATAGGAAGAGCCTTGCCCTCGATAACGCCGACAGAGAACTCCCTGCCCTGTACAAACTCCTCGATAACCAGCTCATTTTCCCACTTGAAGGCATCGTCAAGTGCCGCCTTGAACTCTGCCGCATCCCTAACGATAGTGACACCGATGCTTGAACCACCGCAACATGGCTTTACCACGCATGGAAGTGTCAGGTCAAGCTTTGTGATATCGTCCTGTCTGGTCGCTCTTGTCATGGAAATGCCCTTTGGAGTAGGGATACCGTTTGCAAGGAAGAACTGCTTTGATGTCTCCTTGTTCATGGCGATGGCTGAGCTTAAATAATCGCTGCCTGTATATTTGACACCGAAGAGGTCAAATGCTGCCTGTATCTTTCCGTTCTCTCCGTTTTCTCCGTGGAGAGCCATGAAAACAATGTCCGCCATCTGACACATTTTGATGACATTTGGTCCGAAGAAGCAAGGTGACTGGTCCTTTCTGGAAGCCTTTACCTTTGCGAGGTCAGGTGCCTCTGTCGGAATATCACTAACCTGCACGCTTATCTCGTCCGCGCGGTCAAATATACCTGTCAGGTCCTCCTCCCTGTCACTATATCCCATAAATACATCCAATAATATAACTTTGTGGCCGTTCTCTTTGAGTGCCTTAGCCACCATGCTTCCTGTCTTGAAGGAAACATCTCTCTCTGTGCTGAGCCCTCCGGCAAGTACTACGATGTTCATTTTTGTCCTCTTTTCTTTGATTGAATTATCATGCTTTGGCTTAATTAAACACAATGCAATGCTTCTTTTTTAAAGCTATGAGTAATCAACATAATTTTTCCAAAATTATAACACCATTTGTGCAAAAAAGAAAGACCGGTTGCCCGGTCAAAAAAGAAATTCTCATCTTATTTTAAACTGTGTTAACTTCCAGCAGCTGTATCATTCTCATAAATACCATCCGCCCGTGCAAATCATCCTGTGAAAGTGATTCTCCGTACTTCAATACTAATAATCGGCACTGATAAAAATTCAGCTCAGGATTGCCAAAAAGCAAAATCCGCAAGGCTGCATTTTCCAGGTAATTGTGTATATTTCCCACCTCAATAAATATATCTACGATATCATCGAGGTTAATAAGTCCTTTCTGTTCATAGTACATTGTTCTCAAATATCTGTTCCCCTCCATTAACTATATTTTTCATAGAACTTCTTTTTTATCTTTCTTTTGAAATTTTTTCGTTTTTTACGAAATTTTTCTCTTTGTTTTTGTTGGTGGGTTCATTTTTCCATATAATATATCAATATTCTAGGCGCGTTACGTGCTGATATTTTGAAGATTTCTATTAGAATTTTTAATATTGATAGGTGATTAGCAGTTTTCGACAAAATACGACATGGCTTTAGGTTTAATTTAGTTGGTTTTTGGTTTATATTGCGCTTTTCTCATAAGAATTTTTGGAATGATAAATTTGTACTATATTTTTAGGTTTTTGTTCTAATTATTTCATTTTTTTTAAATTTAATCCAAAATTTATTTGAAAATAATTTTGACATGATTAGAAATGAATGTTAAAATATAGATAACAAAAAGGTGCTACCTATAACAACGGTTCGCCTGATCATTTACTTAGTTAAAATAACCGTTCAGTTTCCAGGCTGGGGCGGTTATTTTTTTGTGGTCTTACTGCCATTGGAACCAATCGCATATCCAAGACCAAATGAGGTTAAACAGAGACTGAGCACTGCAATCAAGGTATCGACTGTAAGCATAAGCGAAGTCCTCCTTCCATCAGATTTCTCGAATGAGAGCATATCTATGTAAACGGAGCTATAGACTCCCCGCAAAAAGCGAACCGCCATCTACACGTCTACGTGTGGTAGCACCTATAATAATTATATCGAATATTTGTTCTATTTTCAAGATAATTTACTATAAATTTTATATAAATGGTTAATATAAAAAACCGGCAACCAACGGCTGCCGATTTTCGATGAAAGAAAGGTTAAATTATGATGAAAAATAAGAGTCTAACATTCCGGTTCGATAAGTCCGTATGTATTTCCTTTTCTCTTGTAGACTACATTTACTTCGTCATTCTCTGCATTTCTGAATACGAAAAAATCGTGTCCTGAGAGCTCCATCTGGATGCATGCATCCTCAGGATACATAGGTTTCATACCAAATCTCTTGGTACGGACAATCTTGATTTCCTCGTCCTCTGCATCGTCTGCCTCCACGAAATCATCCTGGAATATCGCCGGTGCATACTTCTTTGCGGAAATCTTGGTTCTGTATTTGCGAAGCTGTCTCTCGATTACTTCCTCTACTAGGTCAATTGATACGTACATATCACTGCTGACCTGCTCTGAACGGATAACATGTCCCTTTGCCGGGATAGTAACCTCAATTTTCTGTCTATCCTTTTCTACGCTGAGTGTAACGTATACGTCTGTGTCCGGTTTAAAAAACTTCTCAAGCTTTGACAGCTTCTCCTCTACTGCCTGCTTAAGCCCCTCTGTTAATTCGATGTTTCTTCCTGAAATTGTTATTCTCATGATGTCCAACCCCTTTATCGTTTATTTGATACGTTGTCTGTATCATGTAAATATTATACCATAAATTTCTTTTTCATCAATCATTTTTATGCATTTTATATAAAAAATCAAGAGTTTATTTATGATTCGACGCGAAATCACTTGATTTCGCTATAATTAGGGATTTCATCAAGATAAAAAACATCAAGTCAGATGATTTTTTATATACTATCCAAGCGCCTCAAGCTGAGAGGAAAGCTCCTCCCACGCCTCCATATCTATAAGGATTTCTTCCTCGAGAGCGTCTATTTCGTTCTGGATTTCCGTGAGCTTTGAGTAGCTTGACTGATACTCCGGCTTCATAAGCTCGGCCTTGAGCTCATCCAGCTTTGCTTCCTTGACCGCCAGGTCCTCCTCGGCCTTTTTGACCTTTTTCTGTATCTTTGAGCGCTCCTTGCCCGGGTTGTAGTATGCTTTGCCGGTTGATGAGACAGCCATGCCGCCTGCCTGGGCTGCGCTATTTGCATTGGTGCTTTCGCCCACATTACCTGCTGCACCGGTTTGTGACGTGCTCCGGTTTGCATCACTGCCTGTCTGACTGCCGCCTGTCTGACTGCTGCCGTTCTGGCTTATCGCGCCGCCAAATATTGCATTGCCCCTGTATACATTTTTGCTCTCCGAAGCCTCCCTGTCGAGCTTTTCCTGATACTGCTCATAGCCAAACTGATAGAGATTGGTCGTGCCATCCTCGAACACAAGCAGCTGTGTGGCTACCTTTTTCACAAAATATCTGTCGTGTGATACAAAAATCAGTGTGCCCTTGTAGTCCTTAAGCATGCTCTCCAGCGTTTCCTTGCCTACGATATCCATATGGTTAGTTGGCTCATCGAGCACGAGCACGTTCGGTCTGGTCTTTAAAATCTTACAAAGCGCCAGTCTGACCTTTTCTCCTCCGGAGAGCATATTTACGTTCTTGAACACGTCATCCCCTGAAAAAAGGAAGGCCCCGAGTGCATTTCTGGCCTCGGTTTCTGTAAGATTCGGATACTCATCCCAGAAATCATCAAGCACAGTCTTGTTGCTTGTATACATGGCCATCTGCTGGTCGAAATATCCTATCTGCACGTTGGTTCCAAAGCGGTACTCGCCTGAAAGCGCAGGAATCTTACCCACGATAGTCTTTAAAAATGTCGATTTTCCAAGTCCGTTTCCGCCGAGTATGCCAAGCTTTTCGCCTCTTTTCAAATCAAGCGACACTACGGAGAGCGGATGGTCATAGCCGATTGCAAGCTCTGATGTATAAAGCACATCGTTTCCGGTCTCCTTTTCGGGCTGGAAATTGGCATGGAAGGTCTTGTTGTCGTACTTGTCCGGCGCCTCGATAATCACCATGCGGTCGATAGCCTTCTGCTTTGACTGCGCCATGGATGTCTTGGTCGGCTTGCCCTTGAAGCGCGTAACCATACGCTGCAAACGCTCTATCTCCTTCTGCTGGGCGATGTGATCCTTCATCTGCTTGTCGTAGTTTTCCTTTTTGCGGGCGATAAAATTGGTATAATTGCCCGGATAGCGCCTTGCTGTGCCGTACTCGATCTCGTATACCACATCTACCACATTGTCGAGAAACATACGGTCATGGGATACGACAACCACTGCCTTCGGGTACGACTTCAGATAGCCCTCAAGCCACTCAATCGTCGTGACATCGAGGTGGTTGGTCGGCTCGTCCAAAAGCAGTATGTCAGGCTTTGACAAAAGCAGCTTTATGAATGCTATCTTGGTCTGCTGACCTCCGGAAAAGTCACGGATTGGCTTTTTGCGCTCATCATCTGAGAAGCCGAACTTGCGGATCATGACCTCATATTCCTTCTCATAATAGTAGCCGCCATCATCCTTGAAGGCCTCCTCCATCGCGGTATATCTGGCTACCTTTTCATCGGAATAATCATGCTCGAGCTCTGCCGCCGCGCGCGCAAGCTCTGCCTTTCGCTCGTCCATTTTCACGAAGCATTTGCGCACCTCCTGCTCGAGTGTCACATCAGGATCATCAAACGCAATCTGCTTCAGATACCCTATCTCCGGGTTTCCTGCCTTTGCAATAAAGGCGCTCTCATCGCTGTCGAGCTTTTCCATCTCAACCTCGCCTGAAATGAGCTTTAAAAGTGTTGTCTTGCCACAGCCGTTTCTGCCGACTATCGCTATCTTTTCTGTGTTTCTGATTTCAAAATCTATACTATGCAAAATGACGTCGTCGCCAAATGCGACAGCGCCATTACTTATCTGGTAGAGCATATACTATCCTTTCATGCTTATGCCTGCTGCTTAATTATTAGCCATAATGTAGTTGACAAACTGTGTTGCAGTACGTCCCGAAATGCCACCGTGGCTGAGCTCCCACTTGTTTGCCTCCCTGCACAGCTCCTCGTCTGAAAGTGTGCAGCCGCTCTTTCTCGCAAGCTCTGTTACGATGTTGAAGAACTCCTTCTGCGATGGCTTTGAGTAGCTGATTGTCACACCAAAACGGTTTACAAGTGACAGCTTCTCCTCAACTGTATCTGAGTGGTGCTTGTCATTGCTGTTGTCCTGGTCATTACGGTCATTCCATGTCTCCTTTATCAGGTGACGGCGGTTAGAGGTTGCCTAAATCAGTATGTTGTCAGGCTTTGTCTCCACACCGCCCTCGATAACTGCCTTTAGGAACTTGTACTCAATCTCATGCTCCTCGAATGAGAGGTCGTCCATATATATGATAAATCTGTAGTTTCTGTTTTTGATTGCTGCGATAATCTTTGACAGATATTTAAACTGATGCTTGTATATCTCAATCATGCGCAGTCCGTCATCATAATACTGATTGACAATGGCCTTGATACTTGTTGATTTTCCGGTTCCGCTGTCTCCGAAAAGCAGCACATTGTTGGCCTTTTTGCCCTGCACAAACGCTTCTGTATTGTCTGTGAGCTTTTTCTTCTGGATTTCATAACCGATCAGGTCATCGAGCATGACCGCATCCATATTGTTGATTGGCATGAAAGAAAAGCCCCCGTCCAAATGCTCCTCAATCCTGAATGCCTTGTTAAGACCAAACATGCCGACTCCGTATGCCTTGTAAAAGCCTGTTACCACATCAAAGAACTCCTGCTCATCCTTAGCTGCCTCAAGCTTCTTGCTCAGCGCCCTTACTTTCTCGCTGACATTGTGATTGTACATAAGGTCCTTTTTCACAATGGCCTTATAATTGCTGATCTGTGTGAAGCAGTCTATTCCGAGTGCTGACTCGATTGGCTTGAAATCATAATCGAAAAGCTTCTTAAAAATCCTGAAATCGTTTGCCACAAGCCCATTTACGCTGCCATCGCTGGCTCCGACCTTCTCACAGGTGATGGAAAACGGATTCTCACTCATCATAAGGAAGAAAGTGAGATAGTTGTGCCACAGGTTGTCATCAAAGCCATAGTCTGTCGCTACCTTTAGGATTCTCTTGACCTGTGTATTGATGTCGCGCACAAGCTCTGTCTTGTTGTACTCGCCCACCTCAAACTGCTCAAAGAGCTGGCCCAATTTATAAAGTATCTCGTCCTGAGATAAATCTCCGTACATAAGTAATTTTGATATTTCCTGATACATGGCTGTTCCTCCTGGTTTTGCCTTGTTTTCACTGCTAACATATGATTATAAACACTGCGCCACGATTTTGCAAGAGCTTGTGTGCTTACGTCCCGCCCTGCATGCAAAAAGGCGGAGCTAAAACTCCACCTTTATTGTTGTGCCACGTCCCACCTCGCTGTCGAGCGTCAGCCCTGCATCATGCAGCTCCACTATATGCTTTACTATCGCAAGCCCAAGGCCTGTGCCGCCGGTCTCCTTCGAGCGGCTCTTGTCCACTCTGTAGAAGCGCTCAAAGACGCGCTCCTGCTGGTCCTTTGGGATGCCTATGCCGTTGTCCTCGACCGTGAGAACTGTCTTGCCACCGAGCTTATGTACCGTCACATTTACGGTGCCGCCCTCATTGTTGTAGCGGATAGCATTCTGGCAGAGATTCTCAACGAGCTCCGTGAGAAGCTGCCTGTTGCCTCGTACCATACAGTCAGTGCCGTCAAAATTGAGTGCTACTTTTCTCTGCTCGGCATTCACCTGTAGATTTTCCATGCAGTCCTTGACCAGACCGTACAGATCAAGCTGTTCAAAGCCCTGCTGCGCCTCACTGGAATCAAGCTCAGAGAGCTTTATGATATCATTGATCAAGGAAAGCAGGCGCTGTGCATTTCTTCTGATTTCAGTTGCAAAATGAATCTGTTGCTCCTTTTCGACCATGCCGTTTTCTATGAGCTCTGCATAGCCAGAGATGGCTGTGAGCGGAGTCTTTAGCTCGTGTGACACATTGGCTGTGAAGTCCTGTCTGCTCTTTGCCGCGGCAAGCACGCCCTCATGCTGTATCCTTATCGCATTCATGAACGGCACAAGCTCCTTGTACTCTGTCTTTTTCTGGATGACAGAGGCCTGCTCCAGGTTGCCTGCGAGTGTCTCGATTGGCTTCATGAGCTTTCTGGTCAGGCTCTTGGCGAGAACCACACATATTCCTACTATGATAACCGTCACTATAAGCATGGCAGGTATACTGCTTGCAAACATGTTCCAGATACTTCTTGCTGCAATAGAAACACGCAGTACCGTTCCATCATTGAGCTTTATGGCATGATAGAAGGTATTGCTGTTCATGGTGGCTGATGTTCTCACGCTGTCTCCCGTACCTTTATCAAATGCTGATTCAACTTCCGGTCTATCGCCATGATTTTCAAGTTTTTTCACATCATTTTGATTGTCATACAGCACTGTGCCGTCCTTGTCAATCCAGGTGACACGAATACCCTCCACGTCAATCTGCGGGATTTCATTTATATCCTGTTTTAGTATTCCGGTGCTTTCTATTGTCTCTGCCATGACCTGCAGGTCTTCCTTTACCTGCTTCTGAAAGAGGTAATAGTTGATTACTGTCATGGAAACCATAGTGGCAATTGCTACAAAAAGTGCTGTCGCTACCAGATAATAGTTAATCTTCTTTTTCATGCTGTACGCTCCGCTTATGTATATTAGAAATCATTATAACAGCTATTATTCTATAACATAGCCCACATTTCTGACTGTCTTTATCCTGCTGCCATAGTCACCCAGCTTGTGGCGGAGTGTCTTTATGTGCATGTCCACTGTACGTGTCTCGCCCTCAAAGTCAGTATCCCAGACGCTTCTCATGATGACCTCCCTGGTCATGACTATGCCCTGACTGCCCATCAGAAGCCTTAAAAGCTCGTACTCCTTGTATGTAAGGTCAACCGGCTCATTGTTCACTGTAACCACATGGCGCTCATGGTCGATCACCAGATCATCCAGCTTTAAAAGCTTCGGCTCCTCCTTCGCTGTTCTCCTGAGCAGTGCCTTTACTCTTGTGATAAGCTCCATGATTGAGAAAGGCTTTTTGATGTAATCATCTGCGCCTCCGTCAAGCCCTTTTATCATATCCATCTCTGTGGTCTTGGCTGTGACCATTATAATAGGAATATCCTGTGTGGCCGGACGTTTTCTGAGCTTTCTCACGATATCGTAGCCGCTCTCATCCGGAAGCATCACATCAAGCAGTATGAGGTCCGGTACGAGTTCATCCAGCTTCTTGTAAAATTCCTTTGCGTTTTCAAATGCACTGACGATATAATTACTGTTTTTTAAAGCAATAGTCTCTATCTCACGTATGCTCTCATCGTCCTCTACAATATAAATAAGTGCCATAGCTTTCTCCATTTCAAAAATCTTATGTAAAATTTTTACCTGCTTTTTACTTTCGATTATACATTACTAATGTAAAACAGACGATGGTTTTATGTAAAATTTATGTAAAATCCATCGTCTGTATAAATTTCATGATTAAATGGTAAAAAGGTATCATCGATGCATGCTTGCATGCAATTCGATGTATACCTTTCATTTGTGTATGATAATTAAATCATGATTTACGAACCTTGTCATCAAGCGCAAACTCAACCCACTCAGCAATATTTGTCGCATGGTCTCCGATACGCTCGAAGTATTTTGCAACCATGAGAAGATCCTCTGCCTGCTCACCATCCTCCGGATGCTCCCTGATGAAATCAATAAGCTCAGCCTTTACCTTATCAAAAAGATCATCAACCACATCATCCTGCTTCATCACTATGTGAGCCTTGTCATTGTTCTTCTCAACATATGCCTCGATTGCCCTGATAAGCATAAGCATTGTCTCTGAAGCCATGCTCTTGACATGCTCTATATTGACCCTGTATGGCTTGTCACTGCTCATCAAAATGGTCATCTCGCTGATATCGGCTGCGTGGTCTCCTATACGCTCCATATCAGTAACCATCTTCATCGCTGCAGAAATTGTTCTAAGGTCTCTTGCTACAGGCTGCTGCTGCATGAGCAGATCAAAGCACAGGCTCTCTATCTTTTTCTGCTCTCTGTCTATCTCTGAATCGCCCTCCATGATGGCTTTGGCGCTATCGGCATCCTGATGTATAAATGCCTCGATTGCTTTCTGGATTGACTCCTCAATCATGCTTCCCATGTGCATCATTTCTTCATTCAGCTTCTTAAGCTGCTCGTCGAATTTCGATCTCATTAACCAAACCTCCCTGTGATGTAATCCTCTGTTCTCTTGTCCTGTGGATATGAGAAAATTGTCTTTGTGTCACCAAACTCAACCATATCTCCCACAAGGAAGAAGGCTGTATCGTCTGACACACGCACTGCCTGCTGCATGTTATGTGTTACAACTACAACTGTGTACTTTTTCTTTAAATCCTCCATGAGCTCCTCTATCTTTGAAGTAGAGATAGGGTCAAGCGCTGATGTTGGCTCATCCATCAAAAGCACCTCCGGCTGTACGGCAAGCGCTCTCGCAATACACAGTCTCTGCTGCTGTCCACCCGAAAGTCCCATAGCAGATTTCTTTAATCTATCTTTAACTTCATTGAATATCGCAGCACCCTGAAGACTTTCCTCAACTATCTGGTCGAGTATCTTTTTATCCTTGATTCCATGCACTCTCGGGCCATATGCGATATTGTCATATATGCTCATCGGGAACGGATTTGGCTGTTGGAAAACCATGCCGACCTTTTTGCGAAGTACGGTTGTATCGACTGATGGTGCATATATATTCTCACCATCTATCTCTATGCTTCCCTCGATTCTGACGTTGTCAACCAGATCATTCATTCTGTTGATACACTTTAAAAATGTAGACTTACCACATCCTGACGGTCCGATCAGCGCTGTCACGCTGTTTTCTTTTATGTCCATATTGACACCATGCAGTGCATGATTCTGGCCATAATACAGATTCAGGTCGCGAACCTGAATTTTGATTTTTTTCTCCATTTGTATCTCCTGCAACATGTAATAAATTTCTTGTCTTCGAGAATACATTATATGGATGCTTTGTAAAATGCTCTATCAGATGTATGTAAAATCTATGTCAAATTTTTACACACATAAATTATTCGCACTGTTTGTATTTATTATTTGTATACACTATTTATATGCTTTATAGTCGGCTTTATTAAAGTACTGTCTGGTTAAAGTATTGTATCTTTAATAATTAAAAGCTCATCCATTATCCTGTCTGCATCAATATTTGAGTAATTGATAATAAACTGATGTCTGTCTTCCTTTGGCTTGATCAGGTTGAAATGGGTAATCGCCTGAAGCTTTATACCTTTTTTCAATAGCAGCTCTTCAACTGTTTTGTCCGGAATGTTCGTGTCAAACTGTATGATAAAATGCAGTCCGGAGTCATTTTCTATTACCCTGCATTCCTTTTCGGGGAAGCAGTCTTTTATGGACGAAAGCACGCTCTGGCGCTTTCTGCCGTAGTGCAGCCTCATCCTGTTTATGTGCTTTTCAAAATAGCCCTCGCTGATAAATCGTGCCAGCGTGTACTGCTCGAAGGTGGATACCGTACATGAGTAAAATGAAAGCCTCCTGTAAAACTCATTTGCCAGATGCTCCGGCAGCACCATGTAGCTGATTCGGATGGTGGATGTGAGAGATTTTGAAAATGTATTTATATAGATGACCTTTTCACACGCATCAATCGAGAGGATGGGCGGTATCGGGTGTCCGTTCATGCGAAACTCACTGTCATAATCATCCTCTATGATGTATCTGTCGCTGCTCTCGTTGGCCCATGCCAAAAGCTCATAGCGGCGGTTTACAGGCATCGTGATTCCTGTCGGGAAATGGTGTGTCGGGCTGATATGTGCTATCTGCGCGTTCGCTTTCTTTATAAGCTCCACGCTGATGCCCTGCTCATCCATCTGCACCGGCAGGCATTTTGCATTGTTGCACTCGTATATCTGGCTGATTTTCTTATAGCCCGGATCCTCCACGCAGTATACCTTGTCCGTACCCAAAAGCTTCACGAGCAGTCCGTACAGATACTCTGTTCCCGCTCCGACTATTATCTGGTCCGGGTCCACATTCATACCGCGAAACGATGACAGATGACTTGCTATCGCTTCCCGAAGCTCTCTCACTCCGCCGCACGGCGACACCGACAAAAGCTCCTGCTCCCTAAGGGAAATCGTCTCTCGCATGAGCTTTGCCCATATGGAAAACGGAAAGTTACCCGAGTCTGTCCTGTTTGATGAGAAGTCAAATATGCTTTCATCCTGCTCAGGCGGCAGCTTTATGCTAAGCTCCTTATGCACCGGTGCCTTGATTACCCTGATATCTGACACATCGGCTATGAAATAGCCCCTCTTTGGTCTTGCAAACATATAGCCCTCGCCTATCAACTGGTCATATGCATTTTCAACCGTAATGGTACTAACCCCCAGATTCTTTGCGAGGGTACGTTTTGATGGCATTTTCTCCCCGGAGCTTAATTTTCCCTGTGATATATCGTTTTTGATGCACTCATACAGGCATTTGTAGAGTGGCCCGTCTGTTTTTGTGAGGTCGTAGGTCAGCATTTGATTCACCGCTTTCTGGCATTTATATTTTCCTTATTTTGAATATTTTAATATTACCAGATGTAGCGTATTATTGCAACCATGATATGCGGCTGGTGTGAGCAATGCAGCCCGGTGGCGCAGGCGGCGAGTAAACATATTTGCTCACGCCTGACTACTTTCGTCATATAAATTGACATAAAAGCAATATAAAAATAAAAGGAGATTTAACAAATGGAGAACAATAAGAATACTCAATACGAACTCAACAAAGGGCTTGCGCAGATGCTCAAGGGCGGTGTCATCATGGATGTTACGACTCCGGAGCAGGCCAGGATTGCCGAGGCTGCCGGTGCATGTGCTGTCATGGCGCTTGAGAGAATCCCTGCTGATATCAGAGCCGCAGGCGGTGTTTCAAGAATGAGCGATCCTAAGATGATTAAGGGCATTCAGGAGGCTGTCAGCATCCCCGTCATGGCAAAGTGCCGTATCGGTCACTTCGTGGAGGCTCAGATACTTGAGGCTATCGAGATTGACTACATTGATGAGTCTGAGGTGCTTTCACCTGCTGATGATGTGTACCATATCAACAAGAGAGATTTCAAGGTGCCTTTCGTATGTGGTGCAAGAGATCTCGGTGAAGCACTCCGCCGTATCAACGAGGGAGCTTCCATGATCCGTACAAAGGGTGAGCCCGGTACAGGTGATATCGTGCAGGCTGTCAGACATATGAGAAAGATGAATTCTGAGATTGCTAAGCTTACTTCCATGCGTAAGGATGAGCTTTTCGAGGCAGCTAAAAATCTTCAGGTGCCTTTCGAGCTGGTCAAGTTTGTTCACGATAACGGCAAGCTTCCGGTTGTAAACTTTGCGGCAGGTGGTGTGGCTACTCCGGCTGATGCGGCTCTTATGATGCAGCTCGGTGCTGAGGGTGTGTTCGTCGGTTCAGGTATCTTCAAGTCAGGCGATCCTGCCAAGAGAGCTGCCGCTATCGTAAAGGCTGTGACAAACTTTACTGATGCAAAGCTCATCGCAGAGCTTTCTGAAGATCTCGGTGAAGCTATGGTCGGAATCAACGAGAGCGAGATTAAAATCATCATGGAAGAAAGAGGCAAATAAAATGAAATCAGGACTTAAGATTGGTGTTTTAGCTGTTCAGGGAGCGTTTATTGAGCACAAGCGCATGCTTGAGTCTCTTGGGTGCGAATGTGTAGAGCTGCGCCGGAAATCAGATATCTGTGACTTAGACGGACTCGTGCTGCCTGGAGGCGAGAGCACTGTGCAGGGCAAGCTGCTCCGTGAGCTTGATATGTTTGATGAGCTTAAAAAAAGAATCGCAAACGGACTTCCGGTGCTTGCAACCTGCGCCGGTCTTATCCTTTTAGCTTCACATATCAGCAACGATGACAACGTATATTTCGGCACTTTGCCTGTCACTGTTAAAAGAAATGCCTACGGCAGACAGCTTGGAAGCTTTGAGGCCACAGCAAGGTTTGACAATAGCTTTGACTTTACCATGACATTTATCAGAGCACCTTACGTGGAAGCTATTGATGACTCCGCCAAAAATGATGTACATGTGCTCGCCAAGTATGACGGCAAAATTGTCGGTGTGCAGTATAAGAACCAGATTGGGCTGGCTTTTCATCCGGAGCTTGATGATGATACACGGATTCATGAGAGGTTTTTGGAGATGATATCGGGAAATTAAATCACGTCTATATTATGATTAAAGGGTCAAAACTCCAGAGTCACCTTAAACAGATCACCGTCCACAGTCAGCTCCAAAGTACCATTCATAAGCTTCATAAGGCTTTCTGCAATAGACAGTCCAAGTCCGCTGCCCTCGGTATTTCGCGAGCTGTCTCCTCTGACAAAACGCTCCTTAAGCTCATCGCTTGAAATATTAAGCGGTGTAGCTGATACATTCTTGAAGGTTATGATGGCTCCGCTGTCCTTTGGAATGATGTCAATGTACACTCTCGTGCCAGGCTGGGCGTATTTGTTGATATTGTTCATCAGGTTATCAAACACTCTCCACAGATGTCGTCCGTCTGCCTGAATCATGACAGGTGTAACGTCATTTTTAATAATTAAGTCAAGATTATTTTTCTCGAATTTTTCTTTGTATTCTCCAGCTACCTGTGACAGCATAACAGCCGCATCCAGTTCCTCCAGTTCTACATTTATGCTGCCGGTAGATGCCTTTGAAGCCTCAAGTAAATCCTGAATTAATTTTTTCAGACGTGATGACTGTCTGTCGAGAACGTCAAGATATTCGCGTACCTTCTCGTTATCTATGTCCTCCTTCTGCAACAGGTCCACATAATTGATAATCGAGGTGAGCGGTGTCTTAATATCATGCGACACATTTGTGATGAGCTCCGTCCTGAAGCGCTCGCTCTTCATTTTTTCAGAGACCGCGGCCTCTATTCCATTGCTCACATTGTTCAAATCCTCGCCATGCTTTCTGAAAAACAGCATGAGTCTTGACGTATCAACCGGCTGTGAAAAATCACCGTTTGCTATAGCCTTTGCGGCGCATCTTATCCTGTCATACTGCATGATAAATGTGATAAGCAGCACAAGCTCTATAAGCTTTACAATGAAGCCAAAGCCTATAAGCTCAAGCAGACATAAAAGGCCAAATGCCAGCATACTGATCAAAAACAGCGGTACATTTCTTTCTATCCATGAAAAGCCGTATCTGATTGGAGCAAATACCATCCTGCATAGCTTTTTGACAGGCTTTAAGAAAAATCTGACAACATAGTAGCACAATGTATGCTTCCAGAACTCATGTGCCCTGATTCTTACGTATGTTGTCAGGATTGCTTCAAGCGAAACCATGGTTGCCGCCAGACAAATGAGTGCCACCACCGGAAGCTGCTTTATAAGTAAAAATCCTGCCGGAAACACCATAAAATCTGCTAGCATTGTCACACCGAGCATCACCTCATACGGCAGCCTGTCATATAATCGTAATTTAATTTCCTCTGACTCTGCACGTTTTCCGGCAACTGTCAGCAGATATCCCGCTGTAATCACAAAACCAAGTATAAATACGACAAACAATACACTTAAATGAGCCTCTGTAAATTCCATGACGTCAAGTAAGCTGTCTGCCTGATTGAAGTAATCGCCCTTTTCCTGAAGCTGCTCAGGCAGCTTTGCATACACATAATAGTACTCAGGCTTATCTTCTGTTGAGGTATATGGATAATACACAAATCCTGTATCTGATATATTAAATGTATCCGGTAAAAGCTCATAGCTCTCATTCACCTGCTCCACCACTTTTATGATTTCATAACGGTCATAATAAATATCCTCATCATAATCGTAGTAAGAGCCGTCACTATCAAAGTACGAATCGCTGTCTTCACTCAGATTCATGCCACACTTTATATGATTTCCTTTTTCATCATAGCACTTTACATTTTTCCACTCGGCAAAGCCTGTAATATCGAGTGACTGGCCTGTAAACATCTCCTCGTAGGCAAAGTAATTATTTCCATTCTCATCGGTTTTCTCAACTGCCTTATATAAGCCAAGCGAGCTGTTATCGTTAGAGCCTGTCATCACCCTCACCTTTGGAATGACATAAGCGGTACCATCATTCAGGCACAGATAAAAGAGCCCATTTGTCTTGGAATACATGATTGAGCTGATTCTCTCACTGTTCATATTGTTTGATGCATCGTCTGACTCTTCATAGCTGCCGCTCATTGCATCCCACAGATATGATAGCCTGTTCCACTTTAAGTTCTTTGCCTTGTAGCTAAAAATATAATCCGGATTTGATATTTCATCCACACTTGAATACACCTTTGCTGCATCAGATTTTACATCTACCTTGTCCTCTGATGTTTCATTACTCTTTACCACTGCGGCCTGCAGATTGGTATCGTCCATCATCTGCGAAAATGCATTGTCATCACCGGATTCATAATTGTACACCATCTGTCTGCTATAGGCTCCTGCAATATTCGCATGAATTTCATCCCTTAGCTGTGCTGTACTTTCATAATTGTTTGTATACACTGCAACTAACGTTGTTACAACAAGCCCTGCCGCCATGACCGAGCATACTATAAATGCCGCCAGCTTAAGCCACAGATTTCTTGATATTTTTTTCATATCATTCACCTTCCATTTTATAGTGCTTCACCTGACAAAGCTGTATCAAGCACGCACCTATTCAGCGTCAATTTTGTATCCGCGGCCCCAGATAACCTTTAAGTACCTTGGCTCAGCCGGATTTATCTCAACCTTTTCTCTGAGATGACGGATATGTACCGCCACCGTGTTTTCTGTCCCATACGGCTCATCCTTCCAGACCTTTGCATATATCTGATTCGGCGAATACACCTCGCCCGGATGCTCCATGAGAAGCTTCAAAATATCGTACTCTGTACGTGTGAGATTTGCTGCCTCGCCATCAACTGTCACTGTCTTTGATTTGTCATCCAGCTCAATGCCGCCGATTATCAGCTTTCCTGCGCTTGTATTGCCCGCGCCAAGAAGCATGTATCTCCTGATTTGCGACTTCACCCTCGCCTGCAGCTCTACCGGGTTAAACGGTTTCGTCACATAGTCGTCTGCTCCGACCGTGAGCCCGAGTACCTTGTCAGTGTCCTCACTTTTGGCAGTGAGCAGTATGACCGGCACATTAGAGATTTTTCTGATTTCCACCATCGCCTCTATGCCGTCCATGACAGGCATCATTATATCCATCAGGACAAGATGCACATCATTGTGTTTTACTATATCAAGCGCCTCCAGCCCGTTTCGCGCCGGGATTACCTCGTAGCCATCGCTGGTCAAATAAATGCTGATTGCCGATACAATGTCTTTTTCATCATCACATACTAATACTTTATACATAATTGCCTCCGGAAGTTTTATGTTGATCTTATTGTATCAATTGTAACATTAAAATCCAATTATGTAACACATTAAGATTTGTTTAAGAAATAATCTTAATGAAACTCAAAAGAAGCTCCGATTTACTGATATCAAATCGAAGCTTCTTTTCTAAGTTAGATTATTATATTGGTTATTTACTACATACGTTAATTTATTATTATGATTAAAGGGGTAAAATACCTTTTGCCCCTCATATCATTATAATAGCCGGTTGATTTGTTTACTTCGCCTGGAATTTCTTTGCCAGCACCTTTGTCAGGATGTTGATTAAGAATACGATTACGAGAAGCACAACCGCAATTCCAAATGCCTGGTCGAATTTTCCTTCACTTGTCGCTGCAAGGTAGAGCTTGATGGTAAGTGTTCCACCTGACTGCATTATCTTTGAGAAATAACCGCTGGCAACCTTTGGAAGCATTCCTGCACTTCCTGCCGTAAAGAGGAGTGCTGCTGACTCACCTACTATTCGGCCGATTGCAAGGATAACACCTGTGATGATTCCCGGCATGGCTGACGGCAGCAGGATGGTGCGGATGGTGTGCCATTTTCCGGCTCCAAGTCCGACTGCTCCGTGTCTGTAGCTGTCCGGTACAGTTTTCAGTGCCTCCTGTGTATTTCTTGTGATGAGAGGCAGCACCATGAGTGTCAGTGTCAGTGAGCCTGTCAGGATACTGTAGCCAAAGCCTATTGTCTGTCCAAAGAACATCATTCCGAATAGTCCAAAGATGATTGACGGTATTCCTGCAAGTGTCTCTGTGGCAAACTCTATTGTGGATACGAGCTTACCCGGCTTTGCATACTCATTCAAGTACACGGCTGCTCCCACTCCGACAGGAGTAGCTATGAGCATGGTGATAATTATGATGTAAAGTGTATTGAGCAGGTTTCCCGCTATTCCGACAGTGCCTCTTAAGACAGATGTCTCACTGGTCAGAAACTGCCAGTTTACCTGGCCGATTCCCCTGGCAAATACATATATGATGATTCCCGCAAGCAGCACTACCGATAATGCCGCACAAAGATATATGAAAAAATATACTACATCATCGCCTATTCTGCGGCGTTTTCCATTTATACTAGTCATTTTCCACAGCTCCTTTCTTTTTGAGTTTCATAAGGGTGAGATTGATTATCATGATAAACACAAAAAGCACAAGCCCTACTGAGAAAAGCACCTGTCTGTGAAGTCCGCTGGCGTATCCCATCTCGCTGACGAGCTGTGTTGTAAGGAAACGCACTGAGTTGAACGGAAGTGGAAAGCTTACCGTTCCACCGGCTACCATGTTGATAGCCATCGCTTCTCCGAGCGCACGACCTATTCCGAGCACAATTCCTGTCATGATTCCTGACTTTGCTGCAGGAACCGTCACTTTAAATATTGTCTGTATTTTTGTTGCTCCAAGAGCAAGTGATGCCGCTCTCATCTGCTGCGGTACTGCCTGTATTGATGATACGCTCATGTTGATTACCGTAGGAAGAATCATGATTGCAAGCACTATGATTGCTGCAAGCAGATTTGATCCGCCGGTAAACTGATGTGTTGCCGAGTTTGCAAAAATATGTTTCTCCAGCTTGTATAATACCGGATTAAGTATCATAAGTCCTAAAAGTCCATAGATTACTGATGGAATGGCTGCAAGCAGCTCTACTGCCGGCTGTACTATCGCTGAGAGCTTTTTGTTCGACACCTCAGTGAGAAATACTGCCGTAAGAAGAGCAATCGGTACTCCTATGAGTATAGATACTGCTGTTCCTATGATGGATGTGAGGATTATGTACAATATTCCGTAGCTTGGGTCTGCCGCTGTCGGCGCCCATTTTGTTCCGAATAAGAGGTTTAATACTCCGACCTTGAAAAATGCCGGTGCGCCTTTAAGGAACATATAAATTGTTATTGATAATACTGCGAATATTGCCACAACCGCACATACCGTGAATATTATTTTGGCAACATTCTCTACTATGGATTTATGTTTCATTTGATACTCCTTGTTTCAAAAAGTTCCCCAGGAAACCTGCCATTTCCTGAGGAAACCCTGTATCTTGTCGATATGTATTAATACTGATGTCTAATATCGATGTCTGTATTTTGTATTATTTTTATACTTATACTTACTAGTGACGTCTCGCATCGATGTTTGTATTTTGTATTATTTTTATACTTATACTTACTAGTGATGTCTCGCATCGATGTCTGTATTTCGTATCATTACTATGACCGATAATTTCTACTGAGGGAGGATAAGACCTACCTTCTTGATAACTGCCTGTCCCTCATCTGAGTTTACATAGTCAAACCAAGCTTTAACAATATTGTTCTGCTCGTCAATCTTGCCCTTTGTAGCCATTACGAATGGACGAGAAAGGAGATATTTGCCTGCTACAATGTTTTCCTCTGTTGCCTCTACTCCGTCAATTTTCATTGCTGTTACCGTATCATCAAGCACGTCAAGTGAAACATATCCGATTGCTCCCGGTGTTGAGCCTACCTTTGCAAGAACTGCTCCTGTTGAGTCAAGCTCCTGTGCATATTTGCACTGATCCTTTACATCAAGAAGCTCCTCGAAGGCTCCTCTTGTACCAGAAGCTGCCTCACGGCCGATTGCTACGATTGCCTCATCTTTTCCACCAAGGTCTTTCCAGTTTGAAATCTCACCTGTGTAGATTTTCTTTAAGTCATCTGATGTAAGCTCTGTTACTGAGTTGTCCTTGTCTGTGATTACTGCGATTCCGTCAATTGCTACGATGTTTTCCTCAACGCCGTTTGCTTTCTCATCATCTGTAAGTGCTCTTGATGAATCTCCGATATCTACGCTTCCTGCTGTCACTGACTCGATTCCTGAACCAGAGCCTGTATACTCTACTGTTACTGTTACTCCAGGGTTTTTCTCCATGAATGACTCCTTGAGCGCCTCACAAAGCTTCTCCATTGAAGTACTTCCTGCAAGTGAAAGTGAACCGCTTAAGTTCTCATTTGATGTGCCTTCATCTGCGCTCTTATCTGCGCTTGTATCTGCATTGTTGTCTGCTCCGTCTGAGCTTGAGCCACATCCTGTAAATGCTGCTGTCATCATTGTTGCAGCAGTTGCTAAAACTAATAGTTTTTTCATACGATTTTTCATTTTAATTTCCTCTTTCATTTCTTTCTTGAATTTATTTCTTTGTTTGTTACAACTGATATAGTAATGGGGAAATGTAAAATGCAAAATCATTAGTGTGTAAAATGCATGTAAAAAAATATTTTTAATTTACAGTACGATTGTAAATTTATATTCTCCGGTGGCTGTACATCTGTTCTGCCGGATGGTGGCTCTTTGAGCGTGGGAGTCACTTTATTTGTACTTTCATCTGCTGTATTGCCGAATGTGTCTGTGTTTGCGTTTTCTGTATATGTGTTTGTGTTTTCAGCATTTTATCACCTGCACATTTTTTCTATTTCATGCTCTACGTCAATGGGGTCCAATGGACTTTCCGCTGTTTCATATGTCAATATAAGATTTTTTCCCTGATAATATCCATTTTCGTTATATTTCAATATCTTTCGATAAGCTTTATTTCGATAATCAGGATTGTCTATCAATCCAAGATGCTCCCAAAGAATTATGTCGCCATTTTTCTTCTCAACCGTAAAATCGGGATAATAAATAACATCTGAGATTTTAATCGCCTTCTCGTACTCAAACTTTATATTATTATCATACAAGGCTGTCGCAATAATTACTTCTGATTTTGACCGCACTATAATTCCCATTTTAGTATAAAACTTGAGAGCTTCAGGGTTAGGAACCTGTGACTTTTCATTTTCCTTCTCATCAACTGCTAAAAGTATACTTCTATAATGTTTTTGCTTCAACATTTTCTGGGCATAATCGGTTTTATATTTTTTCCGGGCCTTCCTGTTTGTCTCAAGTAGTCTGAGCTCATTTATTGTGTCCTTCAGATAAAGCTCCATATATTTTTTATTGACAAGATTTCTGATTTCTTTATCATTTTTCTTTGATAAATACTCTCTTCTGCCATTTTTCCAAACATACCATTTAACATTTCCATCTTTTTGTGTAGGATAAATTGTTCCTTCCTCAGTGATTGTCTCCAGTCTTTCCTGAATCTCTAATATCTCACTTTCCAACCAATGGATTCTATTATCTATTGAACTTATTTTATTTTCCTCCTAACTCTTTGCATCATGTGATGCCATGTATGTGATTCTAACAGTAATTCAATTGTTTTTGTGGGGAATATGATAAATGAAAACTGTCATTTATCTTCAAAAGTGGAGATTATGGTCTCCATTTGTTTGATAGCACAATATAAATATATAAACCGACTATAGTTTGGAGCTGTTTTATGATTTTAATGGATTTCAGCTACTTTTTCCTGCTCTTTTTCGGCTTTTTGGGCTGGTTTGGGGTGCTGTTTGTGGAATTTCTGCGGTTTCAGCTACTTTTTTCCTGATCTTTTTCGGATTTTTGGCTGGGTTTGGGGTGCTGTTTGGGGGATTTCTGCGGTTTCAGCTACTTTTTCCTGCTCTTTTCCGGATTTTTGGCGGGATTTTGGGTGCTGTTTTGCGAATTTTTGCGGTTTCAGCTCCACAAGACCCGCTTGCTATGCTACCAACCTATGGCTATTGTACATTATGATAATTGAAAAATCCAGCATTTTCTAAATAAAAAGACATAAAAAGTGAATTTTCAGAAAAATATAAAAAAAGTTACTCTTCACACTGAACAGTAACAAAAAAAACACGCTATGCGCGTGCCCCAAAATAATACAGTCGATAACTATTCAGATACATCCATAAATAAATCGGCGTGACAAGATTCGAACTTGCGACCTCTACGTCCCGAACGTAGCGCTCTACCAAACTGAGCCACACGCCGTCTGCAATTCGTTTTGCAACTATTAAATAATATCACAATGTATAAATTTTGTCTACCCCATAATATATATTTATGGTATGATTTATGCTGTATAAGATAAAAATTTACACTATTGTGCCCAGCCTCACAGCAAGGTATCATACCCATGACTAAACTGTAATTTAATCACGTAATTATTTTTTTATACTATGAAGCCGGCCCAGCAGCGCAGCGACCGGCTTAGCACCATGGTATATAAATTATCAGGAGAATATCATGACAAATCAGACAAATAACATAAATCAGATAAATCAGACAAATCAGATAAATCAGATAAATCACACAAATCACATAAATAACACAAATCACATAAATCAGACAAATCACACAAATCACATAAACAAAACAGCTATAATAACAGGAGCTTCACGCGGTATCGGTGCCGCCATTGCCAAAAAGCTGGCTTCCTGTGGCTATAACCTCTCACTTTGCTGCCGCAATTCATCTGACAGGCTAAAGGCTCTGGCTGATGAGCTTCACTGTGCATACGGAATTGAGGTGCTATGCTACACCGGAAATGTAGGAGACTTTTTCTTTGCCAAGGATATGGTTACGAAAACAATTTCCCATTTTGGCCATATAGATGTGCTCATTAACAATGCCGGTATATCGCATATCGGGCTGCTGAGCGACATGACACCGGAGGAATGGAACAATATCGTGGCGATAAATCTGACCGGTGTTTTCAACTTCACAAAGCTCGTCATCCCTTATATGGTTGCCGATAAATGTGGCCGTATACTACAGATTTCCTCTGTCTGGGGCAATGTCGGAGCATCCTGCGAGGTGGCATACTCAGCCTGCAAGGGCGGTATAAATGCATTTACCAAGGCACTCGGCAAGGAGCTTGCGCCATCGCATATTCCGGTAAATGCTATAGCCTGCGGTGTCATAGATACCGATATGAACCGCTGCTTTGATGAGACAGAACGCGCTGAGCTGGCCGATGAAATCCCTGCCGGACGCTTTGCCACAGCCGATGAGGTCGCAGATATGGCTTACTCCGTCATCACTGCACCTGATTACCTCACAGGACAGATAATCACTTTTGATGGTGGCTGGATTTAAAATTGTAATTTTAAGTTTTCTATTTTTTTCGTATTTTTTCAGATATTTGTTGCTTTTTATGATTATTGTGTTACAATTTGTTTATGAATAAAATTAATGTCTTTTTACAAGAAAAGCAACTATCAACCATTAGTACAACTGTGCCTGACAGGCTTGATTATCTGATGCGGCTCAACAACTTGACCAACATTGCTCTTTCTGAAATCATGTGCTGTGCAGAATCAACTATTTCAGGCTACAGGACAGGTCGTAGAGTGCCTGACATTTTTGTCATTTGCCATCTAAGTACAATTTTTGGTGTCACACCCAATTATTTTCTTGGATTCACAGACGAAATTTGTCCAACTCACAACTGATTATGTGATATATACATACAAGGCCTTCCGGTATCACTTCACAACCATCACCGGCTGCTGACGCAAATGTCACATAAAATATATTGAAAAATGAAAGGGGGAAATGTTACAGTCTAATCCAAAACTGTAACGAAAAACAGCCCGGTGCACATATCACAATGTGTGCCGGGCTGCAGATTTTATTGTTACTCTGCCACAAGTATTATCGTGGTTCTCGCAGGAACTCTTATGGTGTTGACACCCAAAAGCTCTGTCTTTTCCGTGAAGTCCTCTCCGTCAAAATACTCTGCATTTGTGTTGGTGTCCACATGCCAGTGTTTTCCGTTCGGAAGCACCGGAAGCTGCATCACAAGCGGCTCCCAATATGCATTCATGCAATAGAATACAATATCATCCTCCGTGTCCTCCTCATTTCTTCCGGCATACATGATGCCGATAAGCTTTGTCTTGTAATCCGTTGAGGCATTGAACGGTGTACCGTTGTGCACACTGATTTCCGGGAACTGGCAGGATGAAGGCTTTGTCATCTTTCTGAGTATAGGATGCTCTTTCCTGAACTGAATCATATGACGCACGAAATCATGGATTTCCTTGAATTCCTCAAGCCTGCTCCAGTCGAGCCATGAGATGATATTGTCCTGACAATACGCGTTGTTGTTTCCAAACTGGGTGTTACAGAACTCATCTCCCGCAAAAAACATCGCCGGGCCACGGCTGCACAAAAGCGCTGCAAATGCATTCTTTATAAGGCGCCTTCTAAGTCCGTTTACATTTGGATCATCTGTCTCGCCCTCTGCGCCACAGTTCCAGCTATGTCCGTTGTTGTCTCCGTCTGTGTTATTCCAGCCGTTTTTCTCATTGTGCTTTTCATTGTATGAGTAAAGGTCATACAGTGTAAAGCCATCATGACAGGTCAGGAAATTGACTGATGCCTTGTGTCCTCTGCTCTCCGGGCTGTAAAGGTCGCGTGAGCCGGTGATACGTGTGATGGCATTTCCCGCCATACCGTCATCGCCCTTTAAAAAGCTTCTCATGTCATCCCTGTATCTGCCGTTCCATTCAGCCCATCTGTTCCATGACGGGAAGCTTCCCACCTGATACAGTCCGCCTGCATCCCAGGCCTCTGCGATGAGCTTCATCTTGCCAAGTACCGGGTCGAATGCCAGCGACTCAAGAATCGGCGGATTGGCCATAGGTGCACCGTTTTGGTCTCTTCCGAGAATGGAAGCCAGGTCAAATCTGAAGCCATCCACTCTGTACTCAATGGCCCAGTGTCTCAGACAGTCTATGATAAAGTTGCGCACAACAGGATGATTACAGTTCATAACGTTTCCACAGCCACTGAAATTGTAGTAGTGTGCATCCGGTGTAAGCATATAGTACACGTTATTGTCTATTCCCTTGAAGGAGAAGCACGGTCCCATCTCATTTCCCTCAGCGGTATGGTTGAACACCACATCAAGAATGACCTCTATGCCATTTTCCTTTAAAGCCTTTATCAGCGATTTCAGCTCGTCTCCCTCGTGGTTGTGCTCCTCGTTGAAGGCATAGCTGGTATTCGGTGCAAAAAATGATACTGTGTTGTAGCCCCAGTAATTGTAAAGCTGCACACCATCGACCACTCTCGCGCTCTCCATCTCATCAAACTCAAAAATCGGCATGAGCTCCACTGCATTTATTCCAAGGTCCTTAAGATACGGAATCTTATCCTTCAATCCGGCAAATGTGCCCGGTGCGCTGACTCCAGAGGACTTATCCTTTGTATAGCCCCTCACATGTATCTCATAAATCACAAGGTCCTCAAACGGCTGCTCAAGCTGCTTTATGTTGCCCCAGTCAAAGCTGCTTTTTACAACTCTGGCTCTGTACTCAAAATCCTTGCCTCCCTCAGGCTTTTCTCCCCATTTTCGCTGTCCAGTGACCGCTCTGGAATATGGGTCTAAAAGGACATTTTCCTCGTTAAACAGAAGTCCCTTTGCCGGCTCATAAGGCCCATCAAAAGAAAATGCATACTCAAATTCATCCGGCTTTATATCATAAACAAGCATGGAGTAGGTATCTCCTATCCTATATGAATCAGGAAACGGAATCCTCGCATACGGCTTTGGTGCCTGTGGCTTGAACAATAAAAGAGTACACCTCGTTGCCCCATGGGAATTGATGGTAAAGCTCACTCCGTTCGATGCCACGCACGCTCCGTACATTCTGAAAAAGCCCGGACGTATCTTAAATCCCTCTACCACATCAAGTGGCAGCAGGCCTGTATTTACTACATCCTCATGCTTTTCTTCTTTACTGCGCTCTCTCCACATATACATATTGCTCTTTGCTCCCTTACTATATTTGTATGATGGTACATGCCATTTGTTGCATGACTGCTTTTTATCTTAATTCGTTAAAAAATGATATTGTAAATATTCAGCCCTTCTTTTTCTCAGTGGTTCTGAATAGTTACCTACTGTTAATTTACATGCAGCTTTCCAAGCTCATCAATCTCTATATTACTACAATTTTGTGAATATGTGTTCATTAAATTGCATATCTCCTGAGCTTTTTCGCCAGAAGCCACTGCCGGCCTGAAATCATTGTATGAGCTTACGCTGCTTAAGGTGCATGGAATAATCTGCGCATCTATGCCCGGCTGCAATTCACCATTTATCAGAGTAAACGCCTGCTGATAAATCGCCGTGTTCTTGTCTGCCGGATTTTTATTGCCTCCGAAGCAGAAATTTCCAAGGCTGTAGCATATCATTTTGCCGTTATAGACCTCCATCCCCTGCAGTACATGAGGGTGGTTTCCAACAACCAGGTCTGCTCCCCAGTCGATGATACGATGTGCTGCCGCCTGCTGATAGTCATTAGGGTAATGGTCACCTTCTATGCCCCAGTGGCAGCATGCTATAACGATTGCCGCTCCCTGCTCACGAAGCTGAGCTATACCGTTTTGGATATATGCCTCGCGGTCGCCGTTTTGTGACAAAAGGCTGACCGACACTATTCCAATCCTAGTCCCATCAGCAGTCTCATAAATACCGGTATGATCATTAAAGCCATATACTATCCCGGCATTTTCAAGCACATTTCTCGTATCGTCAAGTCCCTGCTGTCCATAGTCGTATGTGTGATTGTTTCCAAGACTGCAGGCCTCGATAGAGCTGCCCGTCATAATTCCAATGTACTCAGGCTTTCCTTTAAGGTTCCAGCGCTTTTCTACGCGCTCCGTCGCATCCGATAGCACACACTCCAGATTTATGAGTGTCATATCGTCAGCCTCAAAAATATCTCTCACACCGCCGAAAAAGTAGTCCTTTCCCTTTGAGTCATAATAAGAATTAAAGCTGCCGTCATAGCTTTGCTCCTGATTGTTGCCGAGTGTACAGTCTCCTGTAGCCGTAATCACTATGGTTGACATCTGTTGCTGCTGTGTATCCGCTTCTGTTGCCTCAGCTTTGGCTGCATCAGACTGTGTATTCGCTGTGCCTTCTGCCGTACTGTCAACTGCATTCTCATCTTCTTTTCCGGTATCCGATGTGTCTCTAACTACATCAACGCCATTCCGGTTAGAGGCTTCTTTTATATTATCTCCAATATATTCTTTTCCTATGAGTGCTCCTGCCATAATGATGCATAAAACCAAAAGCATAGATAATAGAATTTTTAATCCTTTGTTTTTCATAATTCCTCCTCATATTCCTCACACCCTTAGAATATCAACCGTGTGAGCACTTGCTCCCATCAGGTCTGCTCTCTCACATGTTGAAAGATGATACTGTACAAACATATCAAACTCCTCCTCGTCAAGAGCATTCAAAAATGGCCTGATATAATTTGCTGCGCCATCGGCTGCTATTATCTTTTCGCGTGTAAGGGCTGCCTGTGCATTTAATGCCTCTATATCTTCTAATCGGACAAAACTGTACAAATCATTAGCTTTTTCTGTACAATGGAAGCTCTCATCTAGCATTCCGCCCTCTATGCCTTCTTTTATATGCTTCTCCTTTATGGCATAGGTTATCACGCTGTACTCATTCATAATGTATGCTACAAGTATGTAACCACCAGGTTTTGTCACTCTTTTTGCCTCATTCAATGCGGCAAGCTTTTCCTCCGCCGACTTCAGATGATACATCGGTCCGAATACGAGTGTGAGGTCAAATTCATCGTTTCCAAATTTTTTAAGCTTTGTGGCATTGCCCTGGTATGCCTTTACTTTATCACTCTTTTGCTTCAGTCTGCCAAGGTTATGCTTAACTAACTCGAGTGCTGTCACATCATAGCCCTCCTCGGCCAGAGGCACTGAGTATCTGCCTGTTCCCGCACCGACATCCAGGATTTTAATCTGTGAGCGAAGATCAAGCTGCTTCTCATTCATCAAGCTGCCAAGACAATCGTGTATATACTTCATGGAGGTGATAAACTCTACCCTGCCGTGACGGCTGTTCAGGCGCTTTTCCTCGTTGAATTTGTTATAGTATTCTTCTAATTCTGTCACGTATATTCCTCCCTGTATTATTCCTCGATATGCTCACGTCCCTGCGCAATGATTGTGCGCACATGTCCGTCGGCAAGTGAATAAAACACTGATTTGCCCTCACGTCTGCTGTTTACAAGCTTGTTTGCCTTTAATATCCTAAGCTGGTGTGATATGGCGGACTGTGTCATGTTGAGCACCTTTGCAAGGTCGCAGACGCATACCTCCGCTTCAAACAACACAAAGAGGATTCTGATCCGGGTGGAGTCGCCAAACACCTTAAAAAGCTCTGCAAGGTCGTAGAGCTCGGTTTCCTCAGGCATTGTATCATTTACTATTTTCAGAAGGTCTTCGTGGATTTCGTTGCAGTCGCAGCATTCTATCTGTTCATTTATGTTTTCGCTCATGGTGGTGTCCTTTCTGCGTTATTTTTACTTTATTGGCTATGGGGCGGGTGCTCCGCATAAATTGCATGTGCCTTCGCAGTTACACAATAACTTTTTTATACGCGAAAGACAGAGTGCACCTCTTGGATGCATTCTGTCTGGTATTTTTTATATAGTAGTTTTATGGCATTTTGATATCTGCTCTTTGATATCTGCTCTTTGAGCTCTACCTTTTTAGAGCTTGTGTACGAATAATGCGCGGATTGCATTTAGCACTGCTATCACCATTACTCCTACGTCTGCAAATATTGCGAGCCACATATTGGCTATTCCGACTGCTCCGAGCACGAGGCAGATCAGCTTGATGCCTATTGCGAAGTATGTGTTTTCATATACTATTCGCAGGCATTTGCGCGATATTTTTATTGCTTTTGCTATCTTTAGCGGGTCATCATCCATGAGGACGATATCTGCGGCTTCGATTGCTGCATCTGAGCCCATGGCGCCCATTGCAATTCCGATATCTGCTCTTGAGAGCACCGGTGCATCGTTGATTCCGTCTCCAACGAAGGCAAGCTTTTCTTTACTGCCCTTTCTTGCGAGCAGTTCTTCTACCTTTGCTACTTTATCACCCGGTAAAAGCTCACTGTAGACTTCATCGATTCCAAGCTCTGCCGCTACTGAGTCGGCTACTGTCCTTGAATCACCTGTAAGCATTATTGTACCTTTTATTCCGGCTTTTTTCAATGCCTTTATTGCTGCCGCTGAGGTTGGTTTTATCTTATCTGAAATAAGGATATAGCCCTCATAGCTGCCGTCTATTGCGATATGGACTATGGTGCCGACCTTGTCAGTTTCACTGTAGCTTAAGCCCAGCTTTTTCATAAGCTTGTAGTTTCCTGCCGCTACAGATACGCCATCTACCTTTGCGGTGATTCCGTGGCCGCTGATTTCCTCAACGTCTGTCACGCGGGTTCTGTCGATTTCCTTTCCATATGCCTTCTGTAAGCTCCTGCTGATTGGGTGCGATGAGCTGCTCTCTGCGAGTGCTGCGTACTCGAGCACCTTTTCTCTATCGAGCGTATTGTCGTAGACTCCTGCCACCTCGAAAACGCCCTCTGTCATGGTGCCGGTCTTGTCAAATACAACGTATCTGGTCTGTGATAAGGTCTCAAGATAGTTTGAGCCCTTTACAAGAACACCCTCGCGGCTGGCGCCTCCGATTCCTGCAAAAAAACTGAGCGGAATACTGATGACCAGCGCACACGGACAGCTTATTACTAGGAAGGTAAGTGCCCTGTATATCCATATGCCCCACTGAGGTGCGGCTGACATGAAAAGTATTCTGACAATTGGCGGCAGTATCGCAAGTGCAAGTGCACTGTAGCAGACTGCCGGAGTGTAATACTTGGCAAATTTTGATATGAAGTTTTCTGATTTTGATTTCTTTGAGCTTGAATTTTCAACGAGGTCAAGTATCTTTGAAACCGTTGATTCGCCAAACTCTTTGGTCGTTTTAATCTTTAAAACACCGGACATATTGATGCATCCGCTGATTATCTCATCACCGCATTTTGCATCCCTCGGCACGCTCTCACCTGTAAGCGCGCTGGTGTTTAATGTAGATGAACCCTCAACTATCACACCATCGATAGGAACCTTTTCTCCGGGCTGTACCACGATTACTGAGCCGATAGCAACCTCATCAGGATCAACCTGAGTGAGCTTTCCGTCCACCTCAATATTGGCATAGTCGGGTCTGATGTCCATGAGCTCGCTGATATTCTTACGGCTCTTTCCGACTGCATAGCTCTGAAACAGCTCTCCTATCTGGTAGAAGAGCATAACTGCTATAGCCTCTGTATAGTCACCATTCTCATAAAGTGCAACCGCTATCGCACCTACAGTGGCAACCGCCATCAGGAAGTTTTCATCAAATACCTGCTTGTTTTTGATTCCCTTAAATGCTTTTTTCAGGATATCGTATCCTATAACCAGATAAGGCACCATGTAAAGCAGGAACCTGATAATTCCCTTAACCGGTATGAAATGTAATATAATCATGAGTACCGCTGTGATTATGATACGCGCCAGTACTTTTTTCTGCTTTTTATTCATACGCCATAGCTCCATTCATTATAATCTCTTGATAATCACCCTTACTATAGCGCAGGCATTGAAATAATATCGTTTGTCATTCCTGCGCCCGGCAATTTATAAGAAAATCTCGCAGTCATCCTCTACCTTTTTACAGTTCTTAAGAACCTCCTGCATAACCGCCTTTGCATCCTGTCCCTCTTCAAACTCAACGCTCATCTTGAGTGTCATGAAATTGACTGTAGCATCCTTTACACCTGCTGTATTCTTTGCGGCATCCTCCATCTTGTTGGCGCAGTTAGCGCAGTCTACATCGATTTTGTAAGTCTTCTTCATAGTGGTGTTCTCCTTATTTTCATGAATTATTTGTTTTACTGTACGTTTTTCATTGAACATATGAATGATTGTTCATATGTTGATTTTATTATAGCACCTTTTGTACTGTTGTCAATACACAATGTGCATCTAAACACAAAATTTATTCACATACTCTAATCACATAATTAATCTCATAGCTTATGATTCAGGCTTCATCTGTGATATTTTCTTTCCAGCTGCTTCCCTCTTCTATCCCATTTGCCGTAAGCCATTCATCCTCAACCTCTACATGACGCTGTCTGCCGTTTTCGTCCTCAAGATAAACCATGCATTTTGCTTTTGCGCCGTCTGCTCTTTCCTCACAGCCAAAATCAGCCTCATATATGTGTGTTACCGTATACATCTGCACTCTACCTTCTTTCATATGATTTTGCATGCCATAAATATATAGAAACTTCCCACATGTACAGGTGGATGTGTCCACTCTAAAATATCATGTGGGAAGCTGTTTATCGACTATATTTATTACTTGCCGAATAAATAATTATCCGGTTAATTATAATGCTGCTTTAATCGCTGCAAGCAGCTCATCATATGTCTCATATGCAGGAAGCTCAGGGTAGTCCTTCTTGATGGCATCTGTGCTTCTGAAAAGGAAACCTGCCTTGCTGGCCTGTATCATGCCTAAATCGTTGTGGCTGTCACCGCTTGCGATGGTATCATATCCGATAGACTGCAGTGCCTTTACAGTTGTAAGCTTTGACTGCTCACATCTCATTCTAAAGCCTGTAATCTCGCCATCTTCAGCAACCTCAAGCTCGTTACAAAAGATTGTCGGCCAGCCGAGCTTCTTCATGAGCGGGCCTGCAAACTGTGAAAATGTATCACTGATGATGATTACCTGTGTGATTGAACGAAGCTCATCCAAAAACTCCTTTGCGCCAGGCATTGGATCTATCTTTGCGATTGTCTCCTGGATTTCTTTTAATCCGAGTCCGTGCTCCTTTAAAATATTTATTCTATAGTTCATAAGCTTATCATAATCAGGCTCATCTCTTGTTGTCTTCTCAAGCTCAGGAATGCCTGTCTCCTTTGCAAATGCGATCCAGATTTCAGGTACCAATACTCCCTCAAGGTCTAAGCATACAATATTCATTTTGATTCCTCCGTGTGTTTTATTCTGTGGATTTCGATGAAACTCAATATACTTGTCAGGTAACTATTTAAGCAGCCTTGAATAATTACATTTCATTTATAGTTCACCGATTTAATCCAGTAAAGTATATCATACAAGACGACGGTCTACAATAGCATTATACGTGATTTTTCAAAGGATTTTCAGTAAATCATTATTACCGTCCATTACGCTCGCTGGCTTTTGCACACGCGCCGGCTTCCGCAGAGAAGACGCCCTCATCATCTATGATATTTCCGCTCTCAACATGCTTTTTCAGTATATTGTTAAACGCATAATCCCAGATTTTCTCTGAGCCAAGTGCTGTGCGCTTATTTCTGCCGAGTATCTGCGATAGCTTTACACTGTGCTCACGCCATGAAAGCCCGTCCGATGCATCGTTTAGGAGCATTGGCTGGATATTGTCCATGGTGCGGGCAAATCTGGCTTCCGGTGTCTGCTGCGCCTCAAATTCCTCCCACAACTCTAAAAGCGGCTCGCCCTGTTCCTTTGGCAAGAGTCCGTATATACGCTCCGCCGCCTTCTGCTCACGCTCATGCTGTGTGGCCTTGCCTGCCTCATCATAGGCATATGTGTCTCCTGCGTCAATCTCTACTATGTCGTGTATCAAAAGCATTCCTACTGTCTTTAGCACGTCTATCTTCTCATTGGCATACTCGCTCAAGAGCATGGTCATGATAGCCATATGCCAGGCATGCTCCGCATCATTTTCCTTGCGGCTTGCATCAGCTAAATAAGTCTGGCGGAATATCTCCTTTTCCTTGTCGATTTCTCTGATGAAATCAAGCTGTTTTTCTAATCTTTTGTCTTTCTCATTTTCCTGCATTATTGTATCTCCACGTTAATTCTCACTATATTTGCAAATCTGCATCCTTTTACTTTATTATGAATTAACCAATAATTTTGTCAAGCGGTCAATACAAATTACAGCGCATCCTTCATTGCTTTAACATACTCACCGACATACTTTGGTGAAGCCTCACCATACTCATCGATTATCTTGATGATGGCAGAGCCCACAATGGCACCATCCGAGATATCTGCCATCTTCTTTGCCTGCTTGGGTGTTGAAATGCCAAAACCGATAGCACATGGCACATCTGTGTTTTCTCTGATTACCTTGACTATTGAAGCCAGATCTGTCTTAATCTCGCTTCTTGTACCGGTGACTCCGAGGCTTGAAATCACATAAATGAAGCCGGTTGCCTCCTTTGCTATCATCGCAATTCTATCCTTTGATGTAGGTGCGATAAATGAAATAAGGTCCACATCATATTTCTCGCAGAGTGGTAAAAACTCTTCCTTTTCCTCATATGGGATATCCGGCAGAATAAGTCCGTCAATGCCTATTTCCTTACATGTACTGATAAACTTTTCTGCACCGTATGAGTAAACCACGTTTGCATATGTCATGAAAACCATAGGGATTGTGACATCTTTTCTCAAATCTCTCACAAGGTCAAAAACCTTGTCTGTTGTAACTCCGGCTGCAAGTGCCTTTATGTTGGCGCCCTGGATTACAGGTCCCTCTGCTGTAGGATCAGAGAATGGAATTCCAAGCTCTATAAGGTCTGCTCCGTTTGCAACTGCTTCTCTTACGATTTTTGCAGTTGTCTCTAAATTTGGATCACCACAGGTGATAAATGGTATAAATGCCTTGCCGTTTTCAAACGCACTTCTTATCTTACTCATAAATATTCTCCCCTCTGTATCTTGCTATTGCCGCGCAGTCCTTGTCGCCTCTGCCTGAAACAGTAACAACGATTATCTTGTCCTTGTCCATTGTAGGCGCCAGCTTCATGGCATATGCCACTGCATGTGAGGACTCGATTGCAGGGATGATTCCCTCTGTCTTTGCGAGGTATTCAAAAGCATTTACCGCTTCATCATCTGTTACAGGTACATATTTTGCTCTTCCGATATCGTGCAGATATGCATGCTCCGGTCCGACTCCCGGATAGTCGAGTCCTGCAGAAATAGAATAAACCGGAGCAATCTGTCCGTATTTATCCTGACAGAAATATGACTTCATGCCATGGAAGATACCAAGACGGCCTGTATTTACTGTAGCTGCAGTCTCAAAGGTATCTATTCCTCTTCCTGCTGCCTCGCAGCCGATGAGCTCTACACCCTCATCCTCTATGAAGTTGTAAAAGCTTCCGATGGCATTTGAGCCGCCGCCCACACATGCGATAACCGCATCAGGCAATCTGTGCTCCTTTTCAAGCATCTGCTCCTTGATTTCCTTTGAGATGACCGCCTGGAAATCTCTTACGATGGTAGGGAACGGATGTGGTCCCATAACTGAGCCCAGGCAGTAATGTGTGTCCGAAATTCTCTTGGTCCACTCTCTCATTGCCTCCGATACGGCATCCTTTAATGTGGCTGTACCTGATGTAACCGGGATAACCTCTGCTCCGAGCAGACGCATGCGGTATACATTGAGTGCCTGACGCTTTGTGTCCTCCTCGCCCATGAATACAACACATTCCATACCCATAAGGGCTGCGGCCGTTGCTGTTGCCACGCCGTGCTGACCGGCTCCGGTCTCAGCTATCAGGCGGGTTTTGCCCATTTTCTTTGCAAGAAGTGCCTGACCTAATACGTTGTTGATCTTGTGGGCTCCTGTATGGTTTAAATCCTCTCTTTTAAGGTATATTTTTGCTCCACCAAGATCCTTTGTCATCTTTTCTGCGTAGTACAGTCTCGATGGTCTTCCTGCATAATCGTTGAGAAGCTCTGTGAGCTCTCTGTTAAATTCAGGATCGTTTTTGTAATAATTGTATGCTTCTTCTAATTCTTTAACGGCATTCATGAGGGTTTCAGGAATGTACTGTCCTCCGTGAATACCAAATCTTCCGTTTGGATTTGTCATGATGTTTTCCCTTCTGATGTATATTTTTAAATATTTTGTTTTCTGTACTGAATAGTTACAGATATTCTTAAAACCATGAAGATACTTATATATCTCTATTAGCTTAATCGCAATTCATCAAGCTTAGCCTTTTTGTCGTCCGCTCTCATCAGTGTCTCTCCGATAAGCACTGCGTCAGCTCCGATTTCACGTATTGCCCTGATATCATCTGTGCTCTTTACACCGCTTTCCGATACAAATATGATGTCATCCGGAATCAGGTCACGAAGCTTTCTGCTGTTAGCTGTATCAACTGTAAAATCCTTCAGATTGCGGTTGTTTACACCTATTATTCTGGCACCGGCTCTTACCGCCATCCCTGCCTCTTTTTCATTGTGTATCTCCACAAGGGCGCTTATGCCAAGGCTGTCACAGATTTTTATGTATTCACCAAGCTGCACCTCTGACAGTATGGAGCAGATTAAAAGCACCGCAGCGGCACCGAGTGTCTTTGCCTGATATATCTGATATTCATCAACCGTAAAATCCTTTCGGATGCACGGAATCGAAACCATTTTCGCAATCTCCCTAAGATACTCATCCGAGCCTAAAAACCATTTCGGCTCTGTCAGTACCGAGATGCAATCCGCACCTGCCGCCTCGTATTCCCTTGCAATTTCAAGATATCTGAAATCCGGCTCTATAAGCCCCTTTGACGGCGAAGCCTTCTTGCACTCGCATATGAAGCTCAAGTCATCCTTTTTGAGTGCTTTTTCAAATGCAAAATCACAAAGCTTTTCGTTTTTCGTCTGAATCGCGATATTTTTCATTTCCTCAAGGCTTATTTTTTTCTTGTCCTCTGCCACGCGAAGCCTTGAATATTCTGCAAGCTGGTCTAAAATATTCATCGCTTTTCCTTTCCTGTTTTGTGTGCTTAGCTGTTGCTTACCTCAATGATCTTATCGAGTGTTTCAAGTGCTTTTCCTGAATCAATGATTTCTGCTGCAAGCTCGATACCCTCTTTCATGCTGTCGGCCTTTCCTCCTATATAAAGTGATGCGCCTGCGTTCATGAGTACTGCATTTCTCTTATGGCCCTTCTGTCCGCCTAAGATATCACGTACGATTTTTGCATTTTCCTCAGGTGTACCGCCTTTTAAATCCTCCTTTGTACAGCGCTCAAAGCCGAAATCCTCCGGTGAGATTACTGTGGTTCTGAACCATCCGTCCTTTATCTCGCATATCTTGGTCGGTGCGCTCATGGAAATCTCATCGAGCCTATCCATGCCATATACTACCATTCCACGCTTTACTCCTAGGCTTACAAGCACCTGTGCAAGCGGCTCTACAAGATACTCATCATACACTCCCAGAAGCTGCATGGCCGGTGACCCCGGATTTGTGAGCGGTCCTAAAATATTGAATACGGTTCTAAAACCAAGCTCTTTTCTGATAGGTCCGACATATTTCATTGATGTGTGATATTTCTGTGCAAAGAAGAAGCACATGCCGACTTTATTTAAAAGCTCCACACATTTCTCAGGGCTCTGGTCTATGTTGACACCGAGCGCCTCAAGACAGTCTGCTGTACCGCATAATGAAGAGGCTGCCCTGTTTCCGTGCTTTGCCACCTTCATGCCGCCTGCTGCCGCAACAAGTGCAGAGGTTGTTGAAATGTTGAAGCTTTGTGCATTGTCTCCGCCTGTTCCTACGATTTCAAACACATCCATACCTGTTTTCACCTGTACCGCATGCTCTCTCATGGCTGCTGCACAGCCTGCGATTTCGTCTGTTGTCTCAGCCTTTGCGCTCTTTGTGGAAAGAGCTGCAAGAAAAGCTGCATTCTGGGTTTGTGTTGTCTCACCGCCCATGATCTCATTCATCACTGTATATGCCTCGTCATATGTAAGGTCTTCTTTGTTTACGATTTTTACTATGGCTTCTTTGATCATGATTATGTCCTCCTGTATTCCGATGATATTTCGTTTATAATTTTGTTCTGCTATTTGTTTTCAATTCAACAACTAATATATAAATTCATTAAACGCTGCAATTTTCAATTAAGCTTTGATAAAATTACTCAGCATCTGCTTTCCGTCCGGTGTCATGATTGACTCCGGGTGAAACTGCACACCGTATATCGGATATTCCTTGTGCTCAACAGCCATGATCTCACCATCATCTGTAGTGGCTGTAATCTTTATGCAATCAGGCATTGTGTCCGCATCTGCAGCAAGTGAATGGTAACGTGCTACCTTTGCTTTTTTCGGGCAACCCTTGAATAAAAGGCTTTCTGTGTCAAACGATGCATCCGATTGCTTTCCGTGCATGAGCTCCTTTGCATATGTAACTGTCGCACCGTATGCTGCACATATCGCCTGATGGCCGAGGCACACGCCAAGGATTGGGATTTCCTTTCCAAGCTCCTTTGCCACAGCTATTATCACGCCCGCATCCTCAGGCCTTCCCGGTCCCGGTGATAATATGATTCGGTCAGGCTTTAAAGCCCTAATCTCTTCAACTGTCATCTCATCATTTCTGATTACTCTGATATCAGGCTCTATCTCGCCGATCAGCTGATACAGATTGTAAGAAAAGCTGTCGTAGTTATCAATCAGTAAAATCATTCTTCCACCTCCTGTGAGACTTCCAGTGCCTTAAGAGAAGCCTTTGCCTTGTTTATGCACTCCTGAAATTCCTTCTCAGGATCTGAATCCGCAACAATTCCCGCTCCGCTTCTCACGAAAACCTTGCCGTTTTTCTTGTAGGCAATACGGATTGCAATACATGTGTCCATATTTCCTGTAAAATCTATATATCCAATCGCGCCACCGTAAATGCCTCGCTTGTTGTCCTCAAGCTCTCCGATAAGCTGGCACGCTCTGATTTTTGGCGCTCCTGAAAGTGTTCCTGCCGGGAGCACGGCCTCAATTGCATCGAGTGCGTCGTATTCTTCTCTTATCTCTCCACGCACTGTCGAGCCTATATGCATCACATGTGAATATCTCTCTATGGAATGAAGCTTTTCTACCTGTACACTTCCGAATTTACTTACCTTTCCGAGGTCATTTCTTCCAAGGTCCACCAGCATATTGTGCTCTGCGAGCTCTTTTTCGTCCTTAAGCAGCCCTTCCTCAAGCTTTTTGTCCTCCTCTGCTGTGGCACCTCTCGGCCTCGTGCCTGCCAGCGGGAATGTGTGAAGCACTCCATTTTCAAGCTTCACAAGTGTCTCCGGAGATGCTCCCGCAACCTCCACATCGGTTCCCGAAAAATAAAACATGTACGGCGAAGGATTTATCGTTCGAAGCACGCGGTAGGTATCAAAAAGGCTTCCCTCAAACGGTGCGCTCAATCTGTTTGATAAAACTATCTGGAAAATATCCCCCTCTTTGATATGGTGCTTTGCCTTCTCGACCATCTCACAATACTGCTCCTTTTCAAAAAGCGGTGTGACCTCACCCAGCAGCTTGCCACCCATATTCTGTTTTTTCTCTCCGTGCATCAGAAGCTCCCTAAGCTGCTTTAGCTCAACAATCGCTTTGTTGTAGCCTGTTTCCGGAGCATCAAGTGACATATTTGCGATTAGTATTATCTTTTGGCACAGATTGTCAAATGCTATTACCTTATCAAAAAGCATCAGATCAACATCCTTGAAATCCTCTGTATCCTTTGCTTTTCCTCTGATGCTTTTCTCCTTGTAGCCCAGATAATCATACGAAAAATAACCTACAAGGCCACCTGTAAACGAAGGCAGATAATCAAATTTCGGACTCTTGTACTCTGAAAGAATCTGTCTGATGTACTCTGAAGGATTTTCCGTCTCCACCGAAAGCTTTCCAAGCTTCATGTGACCATCTATGCAGTTAATCTCAAGCTTTGGATCATATCCCAAAAATGTATATCTTCCCCAGGCTTCATTGGCTTGTGCTGATTCAAGCAGATAACAATGTGTTGAAACATTCTGCAGAATCCTCATAGCCTCTATAGGTGTTATAAAATCTGATAATATCTCACAGCTTACAGGGAGAATGTCATACTTCCCGGTTTTTGCTATTTCTTTAACTTCGGTCAGTGTAGGTGAAATTTTCATATGCTTGCCTCCAAATTTTGTGTTTGTGTGAACAAAACGTACAACATACAGCTTTGATTTTCTGCCGTGAACAAACGTCCAACATACAGCTCGAATTCGCCTCTTCGAGGCTTCTCCGCAGCTTACGCTGCTACAATTCTCGCTTTATGTTGTGCAGTCCAATGTTCGTTCGCAAGCTTGCATGCGAGCATGCAGACTTGCAAACTCCATTGTACCTCTTTGTTCACTAAAAAAACGCCCTTGACAGAATTTTAGTTCTGTCAAGGACGAATAATTTTAACTATCCGCGGTGCCACCTTGAATTCACGATAAAGCTCGTGCGCTTGGCAGGATACCAACATATCCCGGGCAAATGACGTATGCCCACACGTCGCAGAATACTCTGGATGAATGATAAATCCATTTGACTGCGCCCTCAGCGGTCCATTTGACAACTTGTTTCACACCTGATTCTCAGCACCACAGGCTCTCTGTAAAGGCATAATTGCCGTTATCTCCGCTTCAACGGTTTACAATTTATTTAATTGTCGAAACAGTTTAAACTGTTTTCACTCCTTTAACGATTTAATGCTTTATCTCGCTAAATTTGTTTAAAGTTTATCACTCCTGTTTGTGTTTGTCAACATATTTTTGCCCCGTTTTTTCAATTAAATATTATGATTTTTGCCCCGTTTTTCTAATTATATACATTTAATTATTTTCAAAAACCATATTTAATGGCATTCTGCATAAAACATATTCCCCCATTATTTGATATATTTTGCATTGACATATTTCGTTGCCCTTGCCTGCCCTAATTTCATAACAGAACCTGTTTTTACCATTTTCCCAAGCACTGCTTCTACTGTAGACGGACTCACATCAGGAAGGATATCACAGATTTCGGCTTTTGAGACCGGAAGCACGCTGTTTAAAACTGTTTGCTCAACTCTTTCTGTTTTTTTTAGTTTTTTCCCATTTACAGTAGAAAATCTTTTGTCCAATTCTTTGTAACATTTATAGAGCATAGACAGGAAATTTTTCATATAATCAAAATATGAATTCTCATTTGTATGCCATCCTATAGATGACTCCTGCAATGCCTCGTAGTAAAAATCCTTTGACTCATTGATTTGTTCCTCAAAAGAAACATATTTTCCAACATCATATCCACTTTTATAAAGTAAAAACAATGATAATAATCTGGATACTCTGCCATTACCATCCGAAAACGGATGAATACATAAAAAATCCAATATCACACATGGAATCAGTAACAATTTGTTTATTTTTGGGTTATCCCTTGCATCCATATATGCAAGTACAAGCTGCTGCATTGCTTCACCTGTCTCTGCCGCAGAAACTGGTGTGAAGCGAACTCTACGCCTTCCTCTTTCATCAATCTCCATTATCAGATTGTCTTCCGTTTTGTATTTTCCTGACAGCTCATATCCTGCAAGATTTGTCATAGTTTCATGTATATGCAGAATCATATTTTCACTAAATGACATTTGATCATGCTTAGAATGTATCTCATCCAGTGCATCCCTATACCCTGCGATCTCACGCTCATCATGATTAAGAGGCGCACTGTCACCGTCAACAATCTGCTTTATACGTGCGTCTGTTGTAACAATACCCTCTATCGCATTAGAACCTTTAACAGATTGTACTCTTGCAATCTTTTCCAGCTCAGTATATATACTTTTATTGCTTTCCTTACGCGTATCTGATATAGCATTAAATGCAGTAATTGTTGCTGTAAGATTAACTATCTCAGCCGGTAATAAGCCCTCATCTAAAAAAGAATAGTCAAATATATGCATATTGTCCTCCTGTATCTGCATATATTTTATCAAAAAATGTGCAGATACTCAATCAGTATCTGCACATTTTTTAAGTAATACTATGCATTAAAATCGTAAACCGGTGTGTTTTTGCACATTAATAACATAAAATCACGTATAATACTCGCATTATATAAATTCGATTGATAACCTTATTATAGTTGTTATTAGATGTGTAAGCAGTCAAAAACACCGACTAATCTAAAGTCTTAATTTAGATTAGTCGGCATTCTGGTTATCTATAAAATATACTCCATCTGGCGTTCCTTTGTCTTAAGCCCCATCTTCTCATAAAATTTCTCAGCAGATGTGTTTCCGCTCCATACATTGAGAGTGACCTCGTAGCAGCCGAGATGCTTTGCCTCATTCTTGACATATTCAAAAAGTTGCTCTCCGATATGCGCTCCTCTGGTCTTTGCATCTACACACAGATCATCTATGAAAAGCGATGTAAACGGTACCATATTGTTGGAAAACGGCTGCTGTCTTATCTGGCAGAATGCATATCCCATGCATACATCGTCATCATCTGCCGCAACATATATCGGCTTTGTATCGTCCTTTATCATTTCTGCAAGCTCTTCATTTGTATATTTTGTCGTTCCCGGAATAAAAATATCCGGTCTGATATCGGCATGGATCTGAAGCACCTGCTCTAACAATTCTATAAGTCTTGGTATGTCTTTTTCGTGTGCTCTTCTAATATTCATTTTTGAGAATCATCCTTCCTGTTGTCGTTAATGTATAGTTTTTATATTTCAAAATAAATCCAGCATATTATCGAGATAAATGTGCTCTCTGACATGTATCTGATACTGTGGTTTCGTCATATAGTAGAGCAGAAATTCCAGTATCATGGCACTTCCAAGCCCTCTTCCCTCTATTTTAAAATTGCTAAAGCCCATCGGCAGATAAGTGTTCTTTATATCGTCTACTCCTATAAATCCCGGATTTTCCATCGCCTTTGAAAAGAGATATCCCTGCCCTGCATCAGGTGCAGTACAATAATGCTCCGGGCAATCCTCGCCCAGATTTTTGCGGCTAACCGTCTCGTAGCATTTCTTCCTGTCCGTGCAGCCAAACCAGCAGCACTCATTGCACAAAAATTCTACTTTTTCCTTTTGATGCTGTGATAATGCTTTCAGTTTATCAAATGATTTGTTCAACCTGAAATCCGGTACTACATAGCGGAAATCCTCTCTGTTAAGCTCATTTTCAAATTCACAAAAATCCGTCAGAACCTTTGTGGTTGAGGATATAAAATAAAAGTCAAGGTATTTTTCTTTTATGTAATCAAGCAGAATATCTGAGTAGATGATTATGCCGTTTCCAAAACCCCTGCTTCGCTCATTATCTCTGCCTATATCAAATATCCTGCACAGTTCGTTACATTTTTTGTCAAGAAGATGCTCCTTAGTAAGCAATGAATTGCTAAAGGTAAGTCTCGCGGATATCCCATATTCCTGCATCAGCTTAAGCACTTCCTTCGGATCGTGCTCACCAAAACCGACGCGGCCTCCTCCCCATACGCAGTCTGCCGGTGCTCCGTATATTGAGCCTATTTCGCACCAGTCATAGAAATATTCACGGTGCTTACGGTACAGTGGGAGAAATTCTTTGTATAATTCATAAAATTCAAACAATCCCGGTAGATGATAATACGCTTTCATTTTGACTCCTTATTTTAATCCGTACCAGACTCTCAACAGACTCTAGTATACTTCTCCCAAGTGTAAGTGTAAAATCCCGGAGCGTATTGTATGCTTTGATAGCATATCAATATCACGCTCCGGGGTTTCTATTTACGCCTGATTTAGTTTAAGAAATTCTGTATGATAACTTCCTCTGCCTCTTCCTCTGTAAGTCCGAGTGTACGGAGCTTGAGAAGCTGCTCGTCGTTTATCCTGCCGATTGCTGCCTCATGTATGATAGCCGCATCGATATTTTTTGCCCTGATTTCAGGGATTGAACCGACCTCTGCATGATCCATGATGATAGAATCACACTGGATATGAGCCTGGCATTTGCTGTTGCCGATGGCATTCGGATGGAAGGTCTGGACCGAGTTTCCTTTTCCTACTGATCTGGAAACAATCTGTGCAGAGCTGTCCTCGCCGTTTAACTGTACCTCGATATTTGACTCTGCCTTCTGCTCTCCATCTGTCATGAGACGCTCTGTGACATAGAGCTTTGCGTCCTTTCCAAGCTCCACATTGGTCTCACGGACTGTAGAATCAACACCCTTTATCTGTGCTGTATCAAGAGTGAAAACAGAATTCTCACCCACAAATATATTTGTTACAGGGTTGAGTACTCTCGCACCTGTTCCGTTTCCCTCGCCGTAGTGCTTTTCCTCATATCTGACATTCGCATTTTTGCCTACATGGAAGGTATGGATGCCGTCGTGTCTGCTCTCGTTGCAGCCGCTGTTGTGGATTCCGCAACCTGCCACAATCCTTACATCTGCACCATCCTCTACATAGAAATCATTGTATACAAGGTCTGTCATACCTGATTTACTGAGTACTACAGGGATATAGACAGCCTCTCCATCCGTCTTTCCATCAATATAAATATCAATGCCGGGCTTGTCCGTCTTTTTCTTTATCTTGATATGCTCGCTGTCTCCGTGGCAGATTGATGTGCCGTTTTCACGCAGATTAAAGGCACCTGTCTGACTGAATTTATTATCATTTATGACGTCCAATACGCCCTCTGTTACGTTGTCAAGCTTTACCATATTATGCTCTTCCCTCCAGTCTCTCTACGCATTTGTGACATTTCTGTACACCATTGAGATAAGGCAGCACCTCGTCCTTTGTGCCGATTTTCTTGATTTCTCCGCCATCAATTATCATGATGCGGTCTGCCATATTTATTATTTTCTCCTGATGTGAAATCACTATGAGGCTCTGCTTTTTCTCAGTATGGATTTCCTCAAATTTCTGTATGAGCATTGAAAAGCTCCACAGATCAATTCCTGCCTCCGGCTCGTCAAATATACAAAGCGAATGCTCCTTGGCAAGCACTGATGCAATCTCAATTCTCTTCATCTCTCCACCTGAGAGTGTGCCGTCAATCTGGCGGTAAATATAATCCTTTGCACAGAGTCCTACCGCGGTGAGAAGGTCGCAGCACTCTTTGTCTGAAAGCTCATCCTTTGCGGCAAGCTTGAGCAGCTTCATGACTGTCATTCCCTTAAATCTCGGTGGCTGCTGGAATGCAAAGCCTATTCCCGCATTTGCCCTGTGATTGATATCAAGCTCTGTGATATCCTGCCCGTCAAGTATAATCTTTCCGCTGTCCGGTGTCTGAATACCTATCAGGGTCTTTGCCAGAGTGGATTTTCCACCTCCGTTTGGTCCGGTGATGACAAGCATTTCTCCGTCCTCTACCTGAAATGATATATTGTTCAGAAGGCATTTTTTTCCGCCCTCATCATCTACGTTTAAAGTTAAATTTTCTGCTTTAAGCACGATTTTCACCTCATTTTTATTTATGATACAGCATAAAATCCTTCTCCTGCTGTTCTTATTACTTTTTCCATTTACCGTTCATACATCAGTATGCCCGGCAACGATTACAGTATAACATAATAGTAAACGTTTACAAGGGATAAACTCTCTGGTACTCGCTAAAATACATATTTGGCACGCATACCCCACTTTGGTTTTTATAAATTGCTTGCTTATCTATTAATTTCCCTTATCATTGAATACTCATTGCACAAAGTTCCGTCCTTCTGCCTTATAGCATTAAAATTTATACCTGTAATCCTAAATCCCATTTTCTCATAAAGTGCTCTCGCCCTACTGTTGCCCTCGATAAAATCCAATTCCATCTGCAATATCTTCGGATTGTTTTCTGCTATTTTTATCATTTCTTGAAACATTCTTGTTCCAATTCCCTGATTCCAGAATTCGCTCAGCAAGCCGATTGCCACACTTGCCCTGTGTCCGGTTTTCACACGGTTATTCCACCAGACCATGCAATTTCCGGCAAGTTTTCCACCTACTTCACAAACTATCATTGCCTGTGCATCTGACGAATTGCAGTTATTGATGAAATCAATCTCCTGCTCGATGGTCTGTGTCTCACATTCTTCCGGTGTCCTAAGTAAGAAATCCGTTTCACCGGTTGACTTTTTCATGTACTCTATAAAAGCTTTGGCATCCTTTTCATTTGCACTTCGCAAAATGGCAGTTCTGCCATCTTTCAATTTAAATTCGATATCTTTTATTGTCATATTATTTAGTACCAACTTCCTATTGTTTTTGTGTTTTATCTGTGATAAACTATCGACAATTAATGGTAGTTACAGCTTAGACAGAGCGAGACGAAAGTTTCCCTCTGTCTATTTTTTTGCGCTTTTACGTGCATATTGTAACTATTCGTTACAGCTATATTTATTTTACATAACAGGAGGATTTAAGAAAAATGCCAAAGAACAGATTACAGGAAACAGTTTTTACCATCATGATGGTGCTTGTCATGGTTTATGCCATGATATGCTACAATATTGCCCTTGAAACAGGCGGTATGAAGAACTTTGTTTTTAAGGCCGCATTAGGCGAATTTCCTATCATGATTGTTGCCGGTTTTATCCTTGATACGTTCATTGCCGGACCACTTGCCAAAAAATGTGCCTTCAAAATCGTCACACCGGGAAAGGACAGACCTATTGCTATAATCCTTGCAATTTCTGTCTTCTCAATCTGGTTTATGTGCCCTATGATGAGCTTTATCGCTACCATCCTTTTCAATGGTGGTTTTAATTCACAGATATTTGCGACATTCTGTGAGCTCGTCGTAAGAAACTTTCCAATGGCCTTCTTCTGGCAGCTCTTTGTTGCCGGACCACTTGTTAGATTCATCTTTGGAAAAATCTTCCGAGAGAACTAATTTAAATGTAAAAAATGTAAAACCGGGCACGATATCCTGCCCGGTTTACACTATCCATAATAACTGTTAAGCATCACACCTTGCATATTCACAAAAAGATCATTGCAGATGTCTTCTCGCTTCTTAGAAAGCTTCATAAAACGCTTTGTCTTAGAAAACTCCGTCTATAAAGCCCTTCATATCGTCCTTAGACACAAGACCAATCTGCTGACCGGCAACCTGACCGCCCTTGATTGCAATAACTGCCGGAATATTCATTATACGATACTCTCTTGCCAGATCAGGATTCTCGTCCACATCAATATTGTAAAACTCCACATCTGTGATTTCATCAGAAAGCTGCTCCATTACAGGCGCAAGCATCTTGCATGGACCACACCACTCTGCCGAAAAATCAACAATGATAGCCTTATTATTTTTAACCTGTTCAAATTCACTGCTATTAATCTTCTTTACCATAGTTGTTCTCCTTCCATCTGTCGAACGAATTATTTTCGTTGCACCTATACAGCAATAAAAAATAACTGCTATACTATAGTACACCGAATAAGAAATAACAATGCATCAGAAACTTATTATTCGATGTACTAGCACTACTATAATACATAAATCAGATTATGTCACATAAAAATATTATAAACCGCAAAATTTATCATTTACCACGATTAAAGCTTTTTGTGCTCTGCCATGTAGGCCTCTATATCCTCTGTGGTTCTGATGATATTCTCCGACAGACACACTGCACCGTCCTCGGTGATAAGCACATCATCCTCAATCCTGATACCGATTTCCCATTCATCTATATACAGTCCCGGCTCGTCACTGATGATTGCCCCCGGACGAAGCCTGCTGTTTGAGTCAACTGTCACGTCATGCACATCAATTCCCAGATGGTGTGACACGCCATGCATGTAATACTTAGAAATCTCTACCGAATTCTTTATCAGTCCAAGCTTCATAAGCCCGTCTGCGAGCACATCCTTACATACTTCATTTAATTCCTTTGTAGTCATTCCAGGCTTTGCAACCTCGACAATCTTTCGGTTTGCGGCGAGCACGATATCATAAACCTGTTTCTGGCGCTCGGTAAACCTGCCATTTACCGGATATGTTCTCGTAATATCCGAATTGTAGCCATCGATTCTGGCTCCAAGGTCAAGAAGCACCAGTGTTCCATCCTCCATCGTCTCACGATTTGTGTCATAGTGAAGCATCGTTCCATTCATTCCGCTTCCGGCAATTGTAGGAAAAGCTGTCCACTCTGCCCCACCGCGTCTTATGATATATTCAAAGTCTGCCTGTGCCTGATATTCTTTCATGCCCGGCTTTAAATTGGCCATTACATTGCAAAGTCCGTCCTTTGTGATAGCGATTGCCTTTTTGGTCAGCTCAATCTCATCCTCATCCTTCTGCATACGCTCCTCTGCCACAAGTGGGAAAAGATTCTTCACAGCAACTCCCGGATAATCTGTCTTAAATTCATTGGCTTTTACCACATTGTAATCCGGCAAATCCACTTTCTGGTGACGATACGTGTCGAAATATGCTGTGTATACATCCTCGCGCGTCATTATCCTGTCCAGCGTGCTCTCAAGCTCATAAATATATTCTACTTCATCAATTCCTGATATTTCCTCGGCTTCCTCCATAGTCACCTTTCTGCCGTACCAGCGCTCCATCGTAGGGTCTGCCTCCTCTATGAAGAGCATTGTCTTAGCAGGCTCTACACATTTATCCAGGACAAGGACCATGTTGTCACGTCTAAGTCCGGTCAGATAGAAGAAATTGCGGTTAGCCTGTGCTGTGAATAAATCATACTCATCTGCACTCACATGATGCTCGATGCCTGAGTACAATATTGCTATAGAATTGTCCTCCATCTTGTCTAAAATTCTTTGTCTTCTGCTTTCAAAATCCATTTTGCTGCCTCTTATTCATTATTTGTAATGCCTGTCTTCAAAAATCGCTGACATTCATACGCCCTTACGTTATCACAATATGTGTATTTTTACAAGCCATTTGGCCCCGCTAATACAGGAATCAAAGGTTTTCTATATTTATATATTTTCTTTCTAAAATGCAGACATAAAGAAAACCCTTGAAAATACTGGATTTCCAAGGGTTTTGATGTTCTTTTGATATTCTTTGTAATTATCTCTTTGAGAACTGCGGAGCTCTACGAGCTGCTTTGAGACCGTACTTCTTACGCTCTTTCATACGTGGATCACGTGTTAAGAATCCAGCAGACTTAAGAACCGGTCTGTACTCTGAATCTACCTGAAGGAGTGCACGAGCGATTCCGTGACGGATTGCTCCGGCCTGTCCTGTGTATCCACCACCACGAACGTTAACTAAAACGTCGAACTTGTCAACTGTCTCAGTTGCAACTAATGGCTGGCGAACAACTACCTTTAATGTCTCAAGACCAAGGTACTCATCGATATCTCTTTTATTGATTGTAATCTTTCCTGTTCCAGGTACTAAATATACTCTAGCAACAGATGATTTTCTTCTTCCTGTTCCGTAATACTTTGTAGTAGCCAATTTACTTTACCTCCTATTAAAACTCTAATGTCTCAGGTTTCTGAGCTGCATGTTTGTGATCTGGTCCAGCGTATACGAATAACTTTGTATACATCTGACGTCCAAGAGGTCCCTTTGGAAGCATTCCCTTTATAGCGTACTCGATAACGCGCTCTGGGTGCTTGTTCATCATCTCTCTTAATGTTGTCTCTTTCATACCACCGATATAATCTGAGTGATGATAGTAAATCTTCTGGTCTAATTTCTTACCAGTAACCTTAACCTTGTCAGCATTGACAACGATTACATAATCACCTGTGTCAATGTGTGGTGTAAAGATTGCTTTATTCTTTCCTCTTAATACTTTAGCAACTTCTGATGCTAAACGTCCTAATGTCTTACCTTCAGCGTCTACTACGTACCATTTTCTGTCGATTGTAGCAGGACTAGCCATAAATGTTTTCATCGGTTTTCCTCCTTAAATAATTCGATTACTTTTAATGCCGATGCCTCTTGAAATCGCGTATGTCCGGACGCCACTTCCTTTTTGACATCTTATAGTCCTCTGTTCCATCTCAGATGACTATCATTATCTATACTAAATGGTTGCCGGGGCTTTGGCTTCCATTTATCTACTTTTACAGACCTAGATATTATACTTGCGTAACCGGCTGTTGTCAAGTGTTTTTCACCCTTATTTTCGGCTTTTTCTTTAAGCTTTTTCTTGAAACTTTTTCTTTAAGTTTTTTCTTTATGTTTAAACTTTTTCTTTAAAACTGCATATATACAAAATCAGCCGGATTCACTCCCGGTCCGTAGTAACCGAATATTATTACTATAAAGATGCCAAGATATATTATCGCCCAACGAAGCGGCAGCTTTCTTGAAAGTATGAAATCGCGCATGTCGAGCTTTTTATTTTCCTCAACGAAGCTGATAAAGAACCACAGCAGCGTACATATTATAAGTAAAAGTATATCGTACTCGTCCAGTCCGCATGCTCCGAGATTCAGAATGATGTTATTTATTCCAAGCTCGCCGATATGGAAATCCGTGACTGATTTAAAAAGCATATGAAATGCAGTCGACGCATTTGCTGCTATGTCAAAATAGTAGCCTACCAGTATGAGCATAAAGGTCCAAAGCACTGATACAATTGTTGCAAATATGCCCTTTTCCCTTAGACCGGTCAGCTTAAAAAAGCCGCCTGACACCTTTTTGTTTACCGGAGCAAAAAGCTCTGCAAGCATGATGACAATACCGTTCCAGAGTCCGAAATACAGGTATTTCATATTGGCACCGTGCCATACTCCGATGACGATAAATGTGATGACACTCGCGATGCAGCCCGGCAGCACCTTACTGATATGCGCGCCAAATCTCGGCTTTAGCCATTTGCCAAAGTTCAGGAAACGCTTTGAGATTGAAAGCGGGTAGAAGATATAGTTTCTGCACCAGTCTCCCAAAGTCATATGCCAGCGGTGCCAGTACTCAGTGAGCGAACGCGAAAAATACGGATGGTTGAAGTTTGTTGACATCGTTATGCCAAACATCTCCGCAATACCGCGCACTATATCGATTCCTCCCGAAAAATCCGCATATAGCTGCAGCGCATACACTACTGCCGCAAAAAATACATAAGTGCCCGAAAAATCCATCGGCTTATCCATTACAAAATTGATGATATTTACCGCACGGTCTGCTATCACAAGCTTTTTCATGACTCCCCAGAGTACCAGAAGCGCACCCTTTTGCAGATTTTCAAGTCTGAGGGAATGTCCCTCGTAAAGCTGTCCCGCAAGCTTATCATATATCGCAATCGGTCCCTGTATGATCTGTGGGAAAAATGACACGAACAGTGCTACCTTAAGGAAATTCTTTTCAGGCTCGACAATTTCCCTGTATACATCCATCACATAGCCCATGGACTGGAAGGTGTAGAAGGATATGCCAAGTGGAAGCAAAAGTCCAAGCTCGCCCGCATATGGTATATATTTAAGGAATGCCAGAATGCCGAAATTGCAAAGCAGCGCAAAAAGCATGACTGCCACTCTCTTTTTTCTGCCCTTTTCCTTGTATTCCTTTCTGGTCTGCCTGTCCCAGTCCTCCTTGTGGCTTTTTACGATGGCATTCTGCTTCTTTAACAGCTTGTCAATCCATATTGTTGAGCCATAGGTGGTGCATATTGTGAAAATGATAAAAAGTACATACCACTTACATATAATCACATAGTATGCCATGCTTCCCGCCAGAAGCACATACCAGCGGTATTTCTTCGGAAAGCAATAATATAATACAAGCAATGCTATTACAAATATCGCATATTTTAATGAAATGAGTTCCATTTTATTTACTCCAAATCTATTTTCTAATGTAATACTGCCGCCATACTTTAATTAACAGGCAGTATTTATTTTAAATTCCATACACTATCATGCTATTTTTTAACCGAGGTATTTAACTCCTTTACAGGCTTTGCATCGTTGTTCGTATCTGCTACCTTATTTGTCGCAAGGCTTGACGAAAAATTATAAGGCAGATAAACGGACATCTCAAAATAATGATTGCCAAGACTCAGATCCGTATCCTTTGCGCAGGCACTTATCACCTTGTCAGCGCGCCTTGCGCACTCGCCCCATGCACTCTGAAGCTCCGGTGAGTGGTCTACATTAAGCCTGTAATTATCAGACAGATATTTTCCCATATATGCAGTGAATTTGCGGCTTCCATTTATATTCAGGTGCTCCGAATTGTAGAAATCATCCCTCTCATTGATTCCGATAAGTTCCTTATCACCTTCAAAGCTTGCAAAATCATAGCCATAAGACTCCACCAGTTTCTTCACGTCACAAAGCACCTGCGGATTCTTTACCTTCTTCTCATGAGGGAACCTCGCAAAAAGCACCTTTTCCACCCCCTGTGCTTTACAATACTCAAGCAGATCAGTCATATACGCTCTGCTCTTGTCGGTAAAGTAGAGCTTTTTCTGCTTGCCTGATGGACAATCGGAATATTTTGCAATAGATGAAAATCCCTTCATGCATGATGTTTTTGCAAAATACATTCCAACTCTTGTGGCAAAGGTGTATGCACACTTGCCTATATCCTTCCAATTGCTATGATGCAGTTTTAAAGGATTTGTAAAGTTGTCCTGCTCATTCTTTGGCACAATCTCTTGTATTGTATCAAACCTGTTTTCCTCATTATGGATATTGTCTATCCAGCTATGCAGCTTTACCGTCCTGTCGTAATAGCTGTCATTTTGTAAAAAGCCATTCACTTCAAAAACCACAACCTTCGGATGCTGTCTGGTGAGAGCTTCTCTGAGCATTGATTTGTACAGGCTGCCGGGCGCTCCTGATACCCCAAGCGAGTATGATGTGTATCCATAATTCTTCCAGGCCTCGGTTGCACTGTAATCAGCGTATACCTCGCTGGCTCCTATCATCATCACATCAATTGTGTTCTTCGGCTCCTTGTAAAAGCCCTCTATAGTCGCAATATTGACAGCATCCGTCATCTTAAAAAATGTCGAGACAAACGAAAACAGCACGACAAATACCAGGGCAAACGCTCCTATACGGATTACTTTACGGTGTCTGCCTTTTCCTTCGTCTGTGCTGTTTATGGCTTTGTCTTTTTTAATTTTCTCTTTTACTTTTGTAAATCTCATAACCGTCTTCATCTCCAAGCTTCTTTTTAACCGTACCATGTATTAACATTAACGACATTATAGCCTATTATTGAAGCTAAAAACGGATATTCCAAAAATCTTAATACAATATTAAAAATCTAAAGCTGTTACTCGTACTTGAGTCCTATCATTGTAAGCCCATGTGCCGGGGCTGTAGGACCTGCTGCTGCCCTGTCTGTTGCGGCTATTATGCCCTTTATCGCATCTGCCGGCATATCGCTTCCACCTATCTTCACAAGTGTTCCTGCGATTATGCGCACCATATTGTACAAAAAGCCGTTTCCTGTCACACGTATTGTGATTATGTCACCGGCCTTTGACACCGTACAGTCATATATCGTGCGGACTGTGGTCTGTGCCTGCGAGTTTGCCGAGCAGAAGCTTGCAAAATCATGCTCTCCTATGAGATATTTTGCAGCCTCACTCATCTTTTCTGTGTCAAGCGGATAATGATAGAAATATGTGTCAAGCCTGCGTGTCGGATTCCTGAACCTCGCATTTAATATACGGTATTCATAGGTTTTACGGCTCTTTGAGAAGCGTGGATGAAAATCATCGCTTACCTCACAGGAATCGACCACCACTATATCCTCCGGCAGCTTCTGATTCAGTGCATACGATATCTTTTCCGCCGGCATGCGGGTATTGGTGTCAAACATACACACATTTCCAAGTGAATGCACTCCCGCATCGGTGCGGCTTGCTCCTGTCACCTTTATATCCTCCTTTAACAGGCGGCTCAGGTGCTCGTTTAATACCTGCTCAATTGTTATGCCGTTTGGCTGTATCTGCCAGCCGCAGTAATTTGTGCCATCGTAGGCTACAATCATTTTTACACGCATATATCTCTCCTGTTATGGCTGCACTATCTATTTCACTATCTGAAAATAAGATTGCCCAGATTCACCGGCAGAAGGATTCTAAGCACTATCACAACCGCTAAAAACGCAAATATGAAAAGATATGCTATTTTATCGTCCTTTTCATATACGAGCGGCTTCATCTTTGTCCTGCCCTCTCCACCATTGTAGCATCTGGCCTCCATGGCCATTGCAAGGTCATCCGCACGCCTGAAAGCCGATACGAAAAGCGGCACTAAAAGAGGCACCATGCTCTTTGCTCTTTTTATGATATTTCCATGCTCAAAATCAGCTCCTCTTGCCATCTGTGCTTTCATTATTTTGTCCGTCTCCTCAATAAGGATTGGAATAAAACGAAGCGCTATCGACATCATCATGGCTATCGCATGCACCGGAACATGTATTTTGTTTAAAAAGCCCAGTGATTTCTCAAGACCGTCCGTGAGCTGGTTTGGTGTGGTGGTGAGTGTCATGAGCGAGGTTCCTATAATGAGCAGCACAAGTCGTATCATCATGGTTGCTGCATTTATCAGTCCGGTGTCAGAAATGTGCAGTATCCCGTACTCCCAGATTGTGTACTCTCCCTGTGTGAAAAACACGCTGAAGCATGCTGTAAAAAGCAGCAGTATTATAATGGATTTGAGTCCCTTTACCATGAACTTAAAGGGCACCTTCGAAATTTTTATAACTGCGGCAAGCGCGGCAACTATAAACAGCACACCGGCTATTCCCTTATAGGAAAACAGCGCAATAATATATATAAGTGTTGCGAAAAGCTTTACTCTTGGGTCCAGTTTATGTATTGGCGACTGCGCCGGATAATACTGGCCTATGGTAATATCACGAATCATTTTTGTATTCCTTCCTCATAATTTGTATCAAAATGTCAGCATTGGTGAGCTATTTAAAGGCTTTTAGTATTGAGTCCCTCGCCTCCGCAACTGTCGTCGCCGAAAGGTCAACCGGTATGCCCTTTTCCGCCAGATCATGCATCAGATATGTGACCTGCGGTGCTGCGAGTCCGACTACCTCGAGCTCCTTGTAGTGTGAGAATACCTCCTTCGGCACTCCGTCAAACATCACCTCTCCTGAATTCATAACAATGATGCGATCCACATACTCCGCAACATCCTCCATGCTGTGTGATACGAGTATGATCGTGATACCCAGATCCTTTTTCATCTGTAAAAGCAGTCCCAGTATCTCATCTCTGCCCGCAGGATCCAGTCCCGCTGTCGGCTCATCGAGTATAAGTACGTCAGGGTGCATTGCAAGTACTCCAGCTATGGCTACACGCCTTTTTTGTCCTCCGGACAAATCAAATGGTGGCTGATAGTAGAGATCCTCCGGAAAATGTACATTCTGCAGTGCCTCATAGGCTCTTAGCTCCACTGTTTTCCTATCGAGCCCCTGATTTTTCGGTCCAAAGCATACATCCTCAAAGTTGGTTGTCTCAAAAAGCTGATGCTCCGGATACTGGAACACCATCCCCACCTTGTGACGCAGCTTGCTTAAATCATAATTATTGTCATATATATCCTGTCCATTGTAGTATATATGACCGCTTGTTGCCTTCAAAAGGCCGTTCATATGCTGGATAAGTGTGGATTTTCCCGAACCGGTGTGACCGATTATTCCAATAAACTCTCCAGCATTTATCTCAAGGCTTACATCCTTAAGTGCCTGCACCTTGTAGGCTGAGTCGGCACTGTAGCAATAGTTTATGTGATCTAGAATTATTGACATATTTTCTCCCGCCTATCTGTTTTTCAGCGCAACAAGCGCATTTACAAGTTCTTCTCTCGTCAGGATTCCATCAGGGATATCAAGCCCTGCCTTTTTGAGCTCATCGGCTACCAGTGTCACCTGCGGCACATCAAGCCTGTGCTCCTTCAGCTCGTCCACCCTTGAAAAAATCTCACGCGGTGTGCCGTCCATGACCACCTTGCCCTTTTCCATGACATAGACATGGTCTGCACCGACCACTTCCTCCATGTAATGGGTGATAAGAATGATGGTCACGCCCTTTTTCTTATTGAGCTCATGGGCTGTGGCTATGACCTCCTTGCGGCCGTTTGGGTCAAGCATGGCTGTAGGCTCGTCAAATACTATACATTTTGGCTCCATTGCCACAACTCCCGCGATTGCCACACGCTGCTTCTGTCCTCCGGAGAGCTTGTTCGGTGAATGTGTGCGGTACTTTGTCATACCGACAGCCCTTAGTGCATAGTCCACGCGCTGCCAGATTTCATCTGTCGGCACACCGATATTCTCAGGTCCAAAGCCCACATCCTCCTCCACGACATTGGCGATAATCTGATTGTCGGGATTTTGGAAAACCATACCTGCACTTTTCCTGACAGGTATGACATTCTCTTCCTTTGACACATCCATGCCATCCACCCATATGGTGCCGTCGCTCGGCGCAAGAAGTGCATTGATATGCTTTGCAAGAGTTGATTTTCCTGAACCATTGTGACCGAGGATTGCAATAAACTGTCCCTCTTTTATGTCGAGGTTTACGTTGTCGAGTGCTGTAGTGATTGACTCTACATTGCCTTCCTCGTCTCTTCGTATAAATTCATGTACTAATTTGCTTGTTTTAATTATGCCCATTTCTTTTTCCTAAAAATCTACCGTATTTACAATTATCATAGCTGTTAAAGCCCAAATAGCTGCCAAAAATATGCGCTTTGCCGCTTGATTTAGTCATCCCAGCTCAGGTGATGAAGTTCTCCCTCAAGCCTCATATGATCAAAATTATTCTGTCTCAATGCCTCGTAGAGCACGATAGCTACTGAATTTGACAGATTAAGTGACCTTGTCTCACCTATCATCGGTATCCTGATGCACTCATCCGGATGCTCCTTTAGTATCTCCTCCGGAATGCCTGCGCTTTCCTTGCCAAACATAATATAGCAGTCTGGCTCAAAATGAGCATCAGAGTACACATGTCTGCCCTTTGTTGTCGCATAATATATCTTTGCGCCCGGATTTTTCTCAAGGAAATCCTCCCAGTCCACATATGTGGTGACGTCGAGGTTCTTCCAGTAATCCATTCCAGCTCTCTTTAGTGCCTTCTCTGAAAGTGAGAATCCAAGCGGCTCTATAAGATGAAGCCTCGTGCCTGTCGCGACGCAGGTTCTTCCGATATTTCCTGTATTTGCCGGAATTTCCGGCTCATGTAACACTATGTTCAGCTTTGCCATTTTGTCTCCTGTCAATTTAAACTAATTATTATCCATCCCGGCGCGAAGCTCTGTGACAAACTCCTCAATGCGGCCGAGCGCCTCCTTTAAATCATCAAGCGAATATGCATATGATATACGTAAAAAGCCCTCACCGCACTCTCCGAATGCAGTTCCCGGAACCACGGCAATCTTCTTGCTGTTTAGAAGCTTTGTGGCAAACTCATCGGAGGTCATGCCAAACTCCTTGATGCTTGGGAACGCATAAAAGGCCCCGAAAGGCTCAAAGCACTTAAGCCCCATCTCCTTAAAGCGGTGAAGCACATAGCGTCTGCGGCCGTTGTATTCCTCCCTCATCTGTGCAACATCCTCATCGCCATTTTTCATAGCCTCGACAGCCGCATACTGGCTCGTGGTCGGCGCACACATGATTGCAAACTGATGAATCTTTAGCATCTGCTTTAAAATGGTCTCAGGTGCACACGCATATCCAAGCCTCCAGCCTGTCATGGCATAAGCCTTGGAAAAACCGTTTATAAGCACTGTGCGCTCCTTCATTCCCGGAAACGATGCTATAGACACATGCTTATCCACATATGTAAGCTCCGAATAAATCTCGTCACTTATCACAAACAGATCATGCTCCTTAACCACCCGAACGATTGCTTCAAGGTCTGCTTTTTCCATGATAGCGCCTGTAGGGTTATTAGGAAAAGGCATGATAAGTATCTTTGTCTTTGGAGTGATAACAGCCTCAAGCTCCTCGGCTGTCAGCCTGAAATCATTTTCCTCTTTGAGCTCCACAATCACAGGTGTGCCACCTGCCAAAACAGTACATGGCACATATGAAACATAGCTTGGCTGTGGGATAATCACTTCATCTCCCGCATCGAGCATGGCGCGCAGTGCGATATCTATAGCCTCGCTGCCACCGACAGTTACCATGATCTCTTTGTTGTAATCATATGTCATGCCGTATCTTCTGTCGAGATATCTTGCAATCTCAACCTTTAACTCCTTGAGTCCGGCATTTGAGGTGTAGAAGGTGCGTCCCTTTTCAAGGGAATATATGCCCTCATCCCTGATATGCCACGGTGTATCAAAATCAGGCTCACCTACTCCGAGCGAAATCGCATCCTTCATCTCGCTCACTATATCAAAAAACTTACGGATGCCCGATGGCTGGATAGTCTTTATTGTACTGGATAAAGGGTCTCTCATTATGACATAATTCCCCTTTCATCGGATTTGACAGGTGCCGCCATGATAGTTCCATGGTCCTTGTATTTCTTCAGAATAAAGTTTGTCTTTGTCGAAAGCACCTGATCCAGTGTAGAAAGCTTATCTGTCACAAACTGTGATACCTCGCGCAGAGTCTTGCCCTCGAGTGTGACCATGAGGTCGAAGCCGCCTGAGATAAGGTATACAGACTTCACCTCAGGATAGTTGTATATACGCTCGGCAATCTTGTCGAAGCCCATGCCGCGCTGTGGTGTCACTCTGACCTCTATCATGGCTGTGACCTTCTCAAGGCCTGCCTTGTCCCAGTCAATCAATGTGTGATATCCGCAGATGACATTCTCCTGCTCCATAGCAGCAATCTCGTTTGCCACACTTGCCTCATCCACACCAAGCATGATTGCAAGCTCCTTCAGGTTTATCCTGCTGTTTTTCTCTATAAATGTTAATATCTTTTCTCTCATGATATATATTCTCCTGATTCAAATATATTAGTTGAAAACCTTGTATATCTCGTCAGTCTGGGCAGTCTCCAAAAATCGTCTCTCCTCGCCGGAAATCAGCACTCTGTCATTTGAATCGGTTGTGGCACCGACTATAACAGCATTTTGTCCTGTTTTCTCAAGCTCTCTGAGCACGCGGGTACCATCTGCAGCTATGATTATCAGACTTCCTCCTGACAAAAGCTTATACGGGTTTATGTCAAAAAATTCACTTATTTCAATCGTATCCTGCCTGATAGGGAGCTTCTTTAAATCGATGTCAAGACCAATTCCCGAAGCCTCTGCCATATCCCAGAATGCTCCAAAGATGCCTCCCTGCGAAGCGTCATGGATTGCCGCCACACCGGCGCCAATCGCGGATGCGGCCTCCATTGCGGTGGAAATATGGTCTATATATGCTGCTGATTTATCTATAAATGCCTTGGAAAATCTCGTTTCAAGCTCGGCTCTTTTCTCATTTGCAAGAATTGCGGTGCCCTCAAGCCCCACATAGCCTGTCACTATTATGTCCATGCCGGGTGCTGCTGCCGATGATGGTGTAAGCGCCTGCTCACAGGCCTCACCTATTGCTGTAACTGTCACCACGATATTCTTCACCGCACGGCTCACCTGTGTATGCCCGCCAAGAACCACAATTCCTGCTTCCTCACATACAGCATCAATCGCTCTCACCGTCTCGCGAAGCACGGCTTCGTTTTCTGTGGTAGGTACAAGCAGTGCCAGCTCTATCCCAACAGGACCTGCCCCCATGGCATAAATATTGTTCAATGCATCATAAACTGCGCAGTTAGCACGCACATGCTTATCCGATACATCAAGTGTGAACGTCTGAGTAGCAGTAACTAACTTGGTTTGGTCACCTGCCTGCATGGAAATCACCGCACAGTCCTCACCTACTGCCGGTTTAAAAAGTATTCTGTCGCTTTTGGTATGAAGTTGTTTTAAGACAGAGCGCTTTAAAACCGACTCTGATATTTTACCGTTTTTCATGTGTTTTCCTATTCCTAATAATATGCTGTGTATACTGTTGCAGCCCGGTGCATTGATTGCAAATAACTACATCAGAAACAACTACCTGCGGGCATTTACTGCGTCTGTCCTGCCGGCTGCTGTGTCTGGGTGCCCTGTGCCTGCCCTGCTGCATTCGAGTCTGTCGGCTGCGTCTGCGTGCCCTGTGTCTGCCCTGCCGCATTCGGGTCTGTCGGCTGTGTCTGCCCTGCCGCATTCGGATCCTGTGTCTGAGTCTGTGCTGCCTGTGCCTGAACCGCTGCTGCCGCAGACGCAGCAATAGATTTAACCGAGCCCTCATCATTAGCCGCTGCCGCCGCCTGAAGCTGCGCAACAACCTCCGCTGATGCTCCTGCTGTACCAACCGTCACGATTTTTGGTGATGACTTGTACTTGCTGTTGTTGAATACCTCATCACTCTGCACTGTACCATCGACTGTGACCGTCTTCCAGAGCCTTGCTGTAAGTCCCTTGTGCGCAGACTGCTCAGTGTGGAAATAGCCAACCGGCTGACCTGCATCAAACTTAAACTGCGTAACCGGATCCTCCTCGGAAATCGTCTCACTCCTGAATGAAATTTCCCTGTTTGCCGGTCTCGTCTCCACTCCGTACACATTGAAGGTGATGACTCCACCACTGCAATAGCCCTCTATATACACCGGACTGTCCAGATTATTTTTAAACTTAAGATCCTTGTAGGTACCTGCGATTGCCGCATCGTCAGATGGCTTTACATAGTTTACTATCATGGAATGGTTGTAGCGCTGCACTATCTCAAGCTCAGCCCTTATAACCGCATTGTAGAGTGTGGTAGCAACCTGGCACACGCCTCCGCCTACCGAGTCCACTACCTGACCGTTCTCGTATGCGCCTGCTATCTGATAGCCGTTGTCAGTTGTGATAGGGCTGATAGCCTCGTAAACCGAGAACTGCTCACCCGGATATATGACACTGCCGTTTATCAGGCTGCACGCGTTCTTTACATTGGCTGCACGCCCTGCTGCCGAGCTGCTGAAATCTGTAGAAAAGCCTCCCAGATTATCCTTAATCTTTGAGAGCTCCTCCTTTGAGCCCCTCGGCTGGACCGTATTTGTGACCAGCTCTATCTCATTCGCCGAACCATCCCAGCTATTCTGCAAAAAATCATTTATGGCATAGACAGATTTTACCACATCAACCTCTTTGCCTTCCTGTCCCGGGACAAAATCGAAGCTGTCACCGTTTCTCTGCAGCGAATTGTTAACTGCCTTTATATTGAGCTCGTCGCTCTTGTCATAAATCATATTTGCGGTCTTTTGTTTATCAACCGACAGATACATATTGACGGCAACATTGCCCTTTTTGAGCTCCTCTGACTCCACAAATCTGTCAATCAGGCTGCCCTCATGGCACACTGAAAGAGCCTCGTCCGTCGCTGCATCAGAGTCCGCCGAAACAGACATTTCCTGTGCGGTTGCATCAAATGAACCATTGGCGCCCTTTAATGAAAAGGATGTATCCTTTATGCTGTCAACATAGGCATCAACTGCTTTTTTTGCTTCTTCCTTTGTCATACCGCCTACATCCACACTGCCAATGCACACACCCTCTGTAATTGTCTGTACCTTTGCCTTCTTTGTGCCTGACGAACCGCTTGCATATGCACTTACCATGCCTGATGCTGCCACAAGCACAAATGCCATTGTACCCAGTAATAATGCTTTTTTATTAATCTTCATTTCCGCTTCCTTTTCCTGAGGCTGTTAAAAGCGCCCCTGTCATCGCTTAGCTGAACTGCATTTTATATCATATTATGATATGAGGGTCAAAAGGTATTTTGCCCCTCATTTATGATTAATCAGA
>ERZ825384.99-NODE-99-length-106790-cov-34.314527_pt1 | contig 106790 bp, 90 predicted proteins | sample MGYA00519931_ERZ825384 | MGnify/ENA primary metagenome ERZ825384 (study PRJEB31778, sample SAMEA3449200) | human gut metagenome | biome: human gut; feature: human-associated habitat; material: faeces | place: United Kingdom | collected 2010/2012 ...
CATTCTTCATGTACCGTTTGTCGATCATCTTCGGATAGCTCTGCCACGGAATTACGCCGCTGCCCCGACTCAGCCCACAGTAATAGGTTCGAGATTCCTTCGTCCGGCAGTACACAGCGGCACATACACTCACGCAGGCTCCGACTATAAGCCGGTGAAACTGCCCAAATTCAACAAAACCCTCTATCAGTCGTCGGAGTCCAATGCCAAGTTACAGTATACTTATGAGTTGTCTAATGTAGGCTCAAACACGGGTCTCACCTTCGCAAACGGACTCAACAACACCAACAGCCCGGTATTGATGATTAATACAGATTTTGACTCGCCCATGAAGCACATGCTCAATCTGGCTGAACTTGAGACCAAAGAGGTGAAATTCTTCAGCGTCTCCGTCGGCTCGGGCGTTACATCGCCCCGCTTCCATGTCGGCCCTGATGGCGAATCATACTTCCCCATCTCCGAGACTGTGGGTCAGGTGCTCAGCCTGATAGCCAACAATGAAACTGAAGACTGCGGTTATTCAGCTGTCAACCATCCGGTATTCGCTTGCAACACCGCTGAGCAGCAGGTTGAGTTCGGCAACACATCGCCTTTCATGACCTACACCACCATGACCAATCAGGTCAGCGGCAAGGATTTCGACACTCCTTACGGATTCTTCCTCGACCCCTTATGGGTAGGTCTTTGCGGAGAGCAGCGCGAAGCTGACCACTATAAAATGACCTTCACGGCCACGGTAGACAAAGACACCGTTTACAAGAACTTCGATTCTTTCCAGTTTGGCGTAATGAGCTGGGGTTCCGACGAAAACAACAAAGGCAAACGCATGGTCATTCATTGCGACAACCGCAACTTCAAGGTCGACACCATTGTTGGCCATTCACATTCGGAGATAGGCTTCTCGGTACTCACTCCCGACGTTTGTCCTCCTTCGCTGCAGATGGTGCAGCTGCGCAACCAAAGCAACAAAATCACCAACCGTTTTGAGCATCTGGCCGACGTGACGATAAACATGAGCGGCGGCGACTTCAACTTCGTAAGAGGCACTCAGCACTTCGTCTTTGCTCCCGCCACCTGTAAAGTGGAAGTGGCTCCCTACAACACTTAAAACTGGTCTGAACTCGCAGCCACCGAAATGCCCGAGTATTTCCGCCTGCCGGCTCACGGCTCCTTCTACCGCGCTACCATGGCCGGCAAAGACCTTAAGAGCGACAACGGCTGGTTTAAGCTCCGCGTTACCATCACCGACGCCACCGGCAACTACACCAAGCAGACTTTCGGCCCGGCATTCTATGCCGCCGACGCAGTCAACGCTGTGGGCACTGTTGACGCCGACAACTTCAGCCTGATGATTAACGGCGACCTCATTTCCACCAACAACGGCAGCGAAGCCACCTTCAACATCTACGGCACCGACGGCAAACTGCACCTCAGCACCACCGGCACCAACGTGGATGCGTCAGCCCTTCCGGCAGGCATTTACGTAGTGAAAGCTGTGTCTGCGGCAGGCGTGGCCACCGTCAAATTCGTCAAGTAAAACTTTTATTCCACATTCTTTTTCAAGTTTCCGGGCAGCCTCGCTGCTTGGAAACTTAAATTTTTTATGTTACCTTTGCAGTCGGTTCAACCAATCTTATCCCGTTAGATGAAATTGCCCGAAGCCCTTTTAGCCGTAATCGTGCTGCTGCTTGCACCGCTCTTTTGCCGGGGTGCAAGCAACTATGCGGCGCAGGTTCAGCAAGGGCAGAAGCTGGCAGACAGCCTCCGTTATCGCGAGGCTTTGGAGTATTTCCGCCCTGTAGCCAAGCAGTATGCCGTGGCCTCTTCAGCTGATAAAGAAACTTGTCTGGAGGCGCTGTACGGCAGCGTGGATGCTAATATCCATCTCACCAACTTCATGGCTGCTTACGAGGATCTGATTACCATTCAAGACATTGTAGACAACGACGGTCTGCCTGATGCCAAACTGCATCTTAACCTCGGCAGGCTGTATATAGTGCTCGGGGCATATAGAGAAGCCCGAAATCATCAACAAAGCCTTTGACCATTCAAAATACGGCTTCTACGCGGCCATAAAAGAGAATGACGCTCCAACCATCTTCTCCACCTTCTGCGACATGGTCAACGAGCGTTTTATCCTGTGCGACCTGCCGGGTATGAGCGCTGAGCTTAAGGTGATGCAGAGTCTGGCAAACAAGCCCGTAGCCAAGGAGATGGAATATGAGTATGCCATTGAGTCGTATTACGGGCACAAAGCCAGCAGCGAAGGCGACTATGCCACGGCGCGCTATCATTACAGAAAGGCTCTGCAGGGCTTGCCGGTGAACAACAGCACCATAAGGCTGCGGACCACAAAGCTCAAAGACCTGGCCCTGTTGGAGCTGAACGACCATCACCCCGATGCCGCTCTAAGCATATTGCCGCAGGCTCTGGAACTGGCCACGAAGAGCCGACAGACGGACTTGCGCCTGTGCATCTATCAGATTTATTCCATGATTTATGAGGCCACTGACAACGAGGAGCAAAAGCGCCTTTACAAGAATAAAGTGCTTCAGTTGCGCGATTCCATCAGTTCCTTCTCCATTGCCGACAATCTGGGCCAGCTGGAATTCATACGCGAAAGGCGCACCCTCACCAATCGGCTTGCCATATTGTCTGTGAGTCAGAAAATATGGTTCTGGAGCTTCGTGGCGGCCTTGGTGGTGATAGGTGCCATCACAACTCTTTCGCTGGTGTTGAGGCGCAAGAATAAGGCTCTGCGCCGTCAGGCTGCCCTCATCTACCGTCAGCTGCAGGAGAAGTATCTGCAGGCACCCACAGAGTCGAAAGTGATGCCGGAAGACCCTGACGTCAGCCATGATATTGCCGAGGAGGCTGATTTGGCTGATGTGCCGGAGGATAACGGCTTGTCGGCCGATGACACGGACAACGCTGATTCCGGCGCTCAGATAAAGTATGAAAGCTCATCGCTCTCCGAGGCCGATAAGAAGGCCATAGCCGAGAAAATAGAACAGGTAATGCAGACTGACATCATTTACAGTCATGACCTGTCGATGAAAACATTTGCGCAGGCAGTGGGGCGCCATCCCAAGGCCGTGTCGCAAGTAATTCACGAAACGCGACATTGCAACTTCTCCTCGCTTATCAATCATGCACGCATCGTTGAGGTGATGAGGCGCATGGAGATGCCCGAATATGCACATCTCTCCACCGAGGCCATTGCCGACAGCGTCGGATTCGCCTCGCGCAACACTTTCGGAGCCAATTTTAAGAAGTTCACCGGGCTGAGCCTGCGCGAATATCGCAAAGCCGCCCGCGACGTCAGAGCCTCCGACGATTCCGACGCATAAAGGCTCGTTGTGCATCTGAAGGTGGCCGTAAAGGCCGGTTATTTCACTGTAAAGGAGTCGAGGCGGGTGCTGTAGTCGGGCGATTTGTGAGCGCGGCGTATGGCGTTGACGTATTTGATATTTTTGCCCTCTGCGTCCTTTTGTGCAAACTGCTGCGAGGCAAGGACAATGGTGTCGGCGCCTTGTGTGCGGTTGATGTGGTCGAGTGCCATTCCCAACTCACGCAGACGTTTGGCCTGCTCAGGATTATAGCTGAATAGGTCGGCCTGAATGGCATCGTCGCCGCTTAGGCCATATACCATCACAGCGGCACGTTTATAGCGGATGCCGGGCCGGAAACAGCGCTTCAGACAAGTTACCGCTGCCTCGGCCAATTCCGAAGTCGACGCGGTGGCGGTTGGAAACAGCCAAGAGGCCTGACCGGAATACTGCTCCAAATCGGGCCTGAAATAATTTGAATTGACAAACGTGGTGAGCATTGTGCAGACACTGTGCTGTCTCCTCAGCTTCAGCGCACAACGCGAGGCAAAATTCGCCACATGGGTGCGCACATCCTCAAAGTCGGTGAGCATTTCCGGGAAACTGCGGCCCGTCATAAAACTCTTCTTCGGCGTGTCGAGCACATCGAGCGGAATCACATCATTGCCGTTCAGCTCCTGCCAGGTCCGTTCGCCCGTTATGCCGAAGTTCTTCCTCACCCAGGCGCGGTCAGCCTCCGCAAAGTCGAGTGCCGTCTTCATGCCACGCGCCTGCAGCCTCTTGCTGATGCGGCGCCCTATGCCCCATACATCGTCCAGGTCGAGCCTGCGCAGCGCCTCCACACGCTGATGCTCGTCGGCTATGCGGCAGCATTTGTGATAACCGGCATATTTCTTGGCATACTTCACCGCCACCTTTGCCAGAGTCTTTGTCGGGGCCATGCCAATGCTCACCGGCACACCTACCCAGCGGCGCACCTTGTCGGCGAGCTTCTCTCCCCATTCTTTTATGCCGTCGGGGTCGAAGCCCTCAAGGTGCAGAAACGATTCGTCGATGGAATATTGATACACTTCCGGCGCCTCGGTGCGCAACGTGGCCATGACGCGGGCCGACAAATCGGCATAAAGCACATAATTGCTCGAAAAGGCCACTATGCCGCGACCCCGATAGAGGTCTTGCAGCTGAAACCACGGCGTGCCCATCTGCACCCCCATGGCTTTGCTCTCTGCCGAACGTGCCACCACACACCCGTCGTTGTTGCTCAGCACCACAAGAGGCGTATGAAGCAAGTCCGGGCGGAACACGCGTTCGCATGAACAGAAAAAATTGTCGCAGTCAACAAGAGCCCACATACTGCAAAGTTACAGCTTCATCCCTTTACGGCAAAATTTCCGGGGCACGATTTTTCCCGGCGATTTCATTCTTTGGCTTAATTTTGAACCCTTTCCACGTGGCCGGTGTCAATAAAATTGCGTAACTTTGTATTAGCAATGACAAAAGAAGTAGAATTTATAAAAGGAGATTTTGCCTCTCTTCTCTCGCTGCCCTTTGCCGACGGCGGCATCCGTGCCGGCTTTCCGTCGCCGGCGCAGGATTATGTTGACCGGTCGCTTGACTTCAACCGCGAGCTCATACGCCATCCGGCCGCCACTTTCTACGCGCGCGTAGTGGGCCTTTCAATGATTGAGGCCGGCATTGACGAAGGCGACATCTTAGTGGTAGACAGGAGTCTGGAGCCTCGTCAGAACGATGTTGTGGTGGCTTGGATAAACGGCGAATTTACTCTTAAATACCTTGACCTTTCGCAATCAGACCAAGGCGTGATATGGCTCAGACCCGGCAATCCGGAGTTTCCGGCCATCAGCATACGCACCGAAGAGGATTTTCAAATCTGGGGCGTGGTGGCAAAGGTCATCAAGAACTTCCGCTGAGTTGCCTGCCGCGATTTTTCTGCGAATAAGGGGTCTCAGCAAAGGAACGCGTAACGACCCGGATACGGGTCCTGACCCAAGTACTCAAAATCGGGCGAAGTAAAAGTCTCAAGGCCATCGGCAGTAGTGATTCCGGCTTCCAACAACTGCCGCACAAAGAGTCCGCGCCGGTCTTTCAGTCGTTCGGCGCGCGGAGTGGTGAGCTTCCCGGCATCGTTATAGGTGCGTAATTCCACAAACCCCACAGAGCCAAGGCCGCGCAGCAGCTTCCAGTCGAAACAGGCCTGAGCGTCGGCCGGAAGCACCGCTATCAGCGAGCCGTCGGGATTCTCTTTCAGATACTTGCCGGCGGCCACTGTCAGCTTCGGCTTCCAGAAACCCTTCAGCGGCAATGACATTCCCGGCACACGAGCGCTCATCTCCAGCCTGTACGGACGCACCACATCCTCTGGGCGCAAGATGCCGTATGCCGTTGAAACTATCCTCAATTCCTGCTGGCAGTGTTCAGCGGCTTGCGGCGATAGGGTAGAGGCGTCGAGCGAACGAAAGACGACGCCTGTGAAGGCTTCCAACGTCTTTATGCCAAGGGTGGAATGGCTGAATGATTTGGCCAGTTCAACGGCTGTCAGTGCCAATTGGCCGGAACAATGCAGCATAGCGGCCACTTCCGCCGGACTCATAGCTGCCACAGAGTCCATTATCTCGCGGGCTTCTGTCTCAAACTGCGGCTCACTGCCATGCAGGCTCGACAAGCTGTATAGCTCGCTGCGCATAGTTTTCGATTCGGCTATCAGTATCATCTCGTTTCGGTATATGAAAAACGGCATCAGACCGCAGCCGTGATACCGTTTTTGTCGCACATCATTGTTTTATTATCGGGGAGTCGAAGTCTGCGACAATTAAGAAAACCAACAGGTGGTTTCTTGCCCCTTTACTTATTAAACAACCGAAAACCCCGTAGGTTTAATCGCTGCGTAAAAATTTTTTTGCTGTGAAGTCTCAGAGCCGTTTTCCCGCTCAACAGCAGAGAGCTATAAAAGCAAAGTGTGCCGGATAACACATCCAACACACTTCTTAGGTCTGGTGATGACCTGTGGAAACCCCATACAGGGGTGCATCTATTATGAGACAAATTTATCTACGTGTTTCACAAATCCATTGCTGAATATGTTGTGCTTTATTTGCCGTTGTTGCAGGCATTGCCTTGAGTGCAGTGCTGGCCGTTTTCGCCGTTGCAGGTTGCGGGGGCAGGAGCGCAGTATTCGCGATGTTTTTCGCCGTGACGGTGGCCATCATAACGCTTTTTGTCCTTACGGTCTTTGCGTTCCTTGCGCAGCGTCTCCTTATTCTGCTGATATTGCTTATACTGCTCCGGGGTCAGAATCTGCTGAATCTGATTGTCAGCATTTTTGCATGCTTCTTCACGCACATTCTTTTTGCCCTCTTTCACAGCATTTCTGCGCTCTTTCTCTATAGCCTTCACCTTCTCTTTCTGGGCATCGGTGAGGTTGAGGCCTGCAAACGGACAGAATTTGGCATCCTTGTCATTGCAGTCTTTGCTGTCGCACTCTGCGCCGCGCTTGTCCTGGTCGCATTGGGTCTGCTCGGTGCAGTGGCGATGCTTGTTATGATGTTTGGCGGCCAACGCTGAGTTGGCGCCTATCAGTGCTGTTCCAATGATAGCGGCCAGCATGAAGATTTTAATTTTGGTCATAATGGTCGTTGTTTTTGTGTTTAAGTAGCTTTAGAAGTCTGCCGGGAGCTCTTCGTCACTCCACTGCTGCATCGTTCTACAATCCTAAGACAGCAAATAGCGCAGGGAGTTTAATACCCTGCGCTATTTTAACATTATTTAGTAATTGTACTAAAAGTTACCTCGTTGGTTTGAAAGGGGCTTTTTAGATGGCTACCTTGAAGGTCTTGTCGGCTACGCGCACCAGGTAAACGCCCTTTGTCAGTCCGCTTATCACGCTGTCGTGGCCCTGATATACGGCTATGCCGCTAAGGTTATAGACGCTGATTACTGCGTCATCGGCTCCGTTGACAGTGTTTTGGCCGTTGCCGCCGTTTACCGTTATATTGCCCTGCTCGTCAGTGTTGAGCTCTACAGATGTCGGGTCTTCGACAATGTTTTTGAAGTTTTTCCAAATCTCGGCACTCTGGTATACATCCACGCATCCCTTAGGCACGTAAAGCGTTCCGTTGTAGTTCTTGGCTACGAAGGATGTGGTTGACAATACGCATGGTTTGCGGTTATGCACTGTGATGGATACGAGCTTTGAGGCCATCGAGGCCGGGTATGTGGCGCAGTAGAAAGCATTTTCGCCTATCGACTCTACTCTCGACGGAATAGTAATTGCTGTCAGGTTGGTGCAAAGCTGGAAGCACTGGGCACCGATGCTCTTGATTGTCTTGGGCAGAGTGATGCTGCTAAGACGCGTGCACTGCAGGAAGGTCGCTTCAGGCAGTTCCGACGGACCATTGACCGGGAAGTTCATTCTGGTCAGTCCTGAGCACTGCTGCCATACGCCTACGCCTAAAGTGGTTATGCCCGAGTGAAGCTCTACGGTGCGCAGATAGGTGTTGGCGGCAAAGGCTCCGCCTTCAAGAGTATTCACCGACAAGGGCACCGTGAAGGTGGTGTCTTTGCGGCCTGAGGGATAAGTCTTCAACACAGTCAGGTCTTTGTTGTACAACACGCCGTTGAGGCTGGCGAAATTCGGATTGGCGGCATCTACATTGATGTCGTTCAGAGCAGTACACTGAGCAAAGGCGCGTTTGCCCACGTAAGTAACGTTCTTGCCAATGGTTACATCAGGCACTTTGTTGGCACCGATGAAAGCACCGTCGCCGATGTAGGTCAGAGCGGCCGGCAGATTGATGGCTGTGAGCCTGCTGGCTACGCGGAAGCCGAGCATATTGACGCGTTTCAGGGTTGAGGGAAGGCTGAGCTGTGTAAGATAAGCCATGCCCGAGAAGGCCATGGTGTCTACAGTCTCTATACCCTCTGACAGCTTCAGCTTGGGGAAGGAGCAGGAGGTGAAAGCCTCCGGGCCGATGTACTGTACGGTGGCCGGTATCACAAGCGTAGAGTCGATGGTTTTGTAGGTGGAGCCGCCGAAGCTCTCAAAAGCGTTGGCGCCTATGATGCGCAGTGCCGGAGCCAGGGTCAGCTTGACGCCGCGGCTCAGCCATGCAAAAGCAAATTCCTCTATCTCCACGGCGCCGCCGGTGTGTACCTCAGGCACATTCTTGCATGATGAGAAGGCCCATGTGCAAACGTGCTTTACTTTGTCTGACAGATTGATAGGGGAGGTTATCTTTTCGCAGCCGTAGAAGGCGTAAGGACCTATCTTCGTTACCGTTTCAGGGATATTCAGTGTTGTAGTGGTGTTGTAGCGCGGATGAGCCACAAACATCGTGCCGTCTTTGGTCAGAATATCGTCGCCGACACTCTTATATACTGTGTTGTTGGCATCTACCTTGAAGCTGACGTTTTTTGAAACGCTGTAGAAAGCAGCACCGGCAATATTTTTCACCGATGCCGGAATGTAGATTGTGTCGATTGTCAGCGAGATACACTGTTTGTCCAGATTCACCACATTGGGAGGAAGCCGGAAGTTCTTCAGGCTTATCAATGAGCCTATGGAGCTTTGCTCCAGTGTCTCAACGCCGGTACCCAAATCCAGATGTGCCAGATAACGGCAGAGACTGATGGCGTTGCGTCTGATTATCTTAACGCTGTTGGGAAGGGTGAGCGATTTCAGTGCTGTGCATGAGTAGAAGGCGAAGGTGCCGGCCTCCGTTACAGTGTAGGTTACACCTTCGTGCTTTACAGTCATAGGCACCACAATGGTGTCTTGTTTGTAGCGGTCGTCGCTGGTGTTCGGGTTGCATACCGCTACCGTCTTGGCGTTCGCATCGAGTATGCGATAAACAGGCTGTCTGCTTTGAAGTCATAAGGCTCTGCAGCATACGCTGTCAAAGCTCCGATGAGGCAGACCAGAAGCATGGAAATTTTCTTCATAAGCTTGCGTGAGTTTGAATAGTTTTTGTTCTTTAGTTCTCTCTGTGTGGTTAATATAGTCTCCTTTTTTCGCTGCAAGGTGGCGTTCTGTGATTTTGAACTGATAGTTCAGCAAATCATGAGACCATGCTTTCCCAACCGCAAAGTTAGCACAATTCGCTCTTTAAAAATCTACACTATCTTAAGAAATGAATTTTTTAGCCCTGAATTTGGCGTTAAAAGAGGCGAAAAAAGAAATTGTGCCTGAAATTTTTCGGCACAATTTCTATTAACTGATTTCCGGAGGCAGGCTGTATGTGGGTTCGAAGCAGGTTCGTTTTCCCAACAGCTTGCCGGGAAGGAGATGCGTAATTATTTTACCAGAGCCTCAACGTCGGTGTAGAACTCCGGGTCTTCGCCAACGTAGATTTTCTGAATACGTCCCTGCGGGTTGATGAGAATCTTGGTCGGGAAAGCCATTACGCCGTAATCTTCAAGAACGCCGCCCGAGGTCTTGGCATTATATACATTCACCCAGGGCAGGGCATATTTCTTCACTGCGGCACGCCAGTTGGCTTCCGGGTCGTTGCAGTCAACGCCTATTATCTCCAGCTTGCCATGATATTTCTGATAAGTATCTTTCAGACCGGGGAAACCTTTTATGCACCAGGGGCACCATGAGCCCCAGAAATCCAGCACTACCCATTTTCCTTTGAAGTCGCTCAGCTTCACCATCTGGCCTTTCAGGTCAGGCAGATTGAAGTCGGGAGCCTCCACCTGATTCTGAGCCATGTTCTGACGCTTCTCCTCGGCCTCTTTGCGCTGTTCGGCACGCTTCACCGAGTTTTGCAGCAACGGGTAGAGAACACAGGTTGTGGCCTCGCCGCTGAGACGGGGTGCATATTCCAGCAGAGCCTCGTCGCCCATCTGCAGAGTGGCCCATACAGCACCCGGCTGGGTAAGATTGGCGGCCACATAATCGGCCAGAATCTTGTCGGCGGCGGCATCGGCGGCTTCGGCGGCAGCCTCGTCATTGTTTTCCAAAGCCTTGGCGTATGCCTGCATCGGACCCTGCAGCTTGTTGCGCAAATCGGCCACCTGGTCAAGAAGCGGAGTGCCGGTGATAATCATGCTGCCGTCGTTGTTCAGCTGCACGTTGATTTTATCGTTGGCATTGGCGAAGAAGCGTTCGCGACTGTTGCCGAAACGCAAATCGAAGCGCATGGGCTCGGTGCCCGCTGTCGCTATGGTGAAATCGGGCCGGATTATCTCCTCTTTGACTACCGGGGTGAGGTCCTTGCGGCTTTTGGTCATCACGTCGTTCAGACTTACATACGCCACCGTAAGGGTGTCGCCGCTGAACTCAGGCACCGAAGTAACATGAATATCGGCAACCGCATTGCCTGTTATCAATAAGCCGGCTATGGCTGTGAGTATTTTTTTCATTGCTTGATTATGATAGTTGTAAGTGCTACAAAGTTATAAAAAAGATGGCTTATATGCAAATGCCTCAGCGTCTTTTATTGCTGCTTTTCTTCTTTGTAGTGGTCTTCTTTTTGGTAGTTTTCTTTTTTGTTGTAGCCTTTTGGGTGGTTTTCTTTTTCGGATGCAGGAATTCCGAGCCGTCATTTCCGGGCGTGCCCTCTGCCGGTTTTTTGTAGCCGTCAGCCTCGGCTTTCTTTGTCATGGAGGCTATGCGTTTTGTCAGTTCCGGATGGTCGGAAAAGAGGTTGTTGACAAACGAGCTGGCCTGCCCCGAGGAATTCTCCATCTTCTCCATGCCCTCAAACGCCATCGCCATGGCCCAGGGGTTGCGGCCGTTCTTCTTCAGGAAGTTATAGCCGTAATCGTCGGCCTGCGATTCCTGCTTGCGGCTGTATTTTGCCGACATCAGACTCTCGGCCAAATCGCCAAGCTGCGACTCGGTGAGGGCTGCCACTACGCCGCCTGTGCTGGCCAGTCCGTCGCGCAGAGCGGAGTTGATAAGCGCCTGTTTGAACTGTTTCTTGGTGTCGTGATGCGCCACATGACCCATTTCATGACCTATAACGCCGAGTATCTGGTCGTCGGTCATCAGGTCCATCAGGCCGCTGTAAACGCGTACGCTGCCGTCGGCACAGGCAAAGGCGTTTACATCGTTGGTCTTGTAGACTTTGAAGTTGAGGGGTATGCCGTCTACTTCTTTCAGTCCTTTGGTTATGCTGTCGAGGCGGATGGTATACGGGTCGTTGGGTCCGCAGACCTCATTCTTGGCGTCAAACTGGCTCACATACTGGCTGATGTATTGCGCCAAGGCCTCATCGCTGATGGTGCCTGCCTGCACTAACTTGGCTCCCGCGCCGAGTATGCGCGACCAATCCTGCGCCTGAGCGGTTTGCACGCCCATGATGCCGCCTGTCAGCAGCAGGGCCCATATCATAAGCTTTTTCATACTTCTATATTTTTAGTGTGTTATTGTTGCGTGTATTTATTTATGTGAGCTGTAAAGCGAATTGTTGTGTCTTTTTCAAGGCCGGAACGCGGAATCCGCCAAGCCATGTTTTTAGCTAAACAAAAAAGGATGCAAACCGGTTGCACCCTTTTGTCTTAGATTTTATCTGAGTGGTTTGGGTGGAAGATGGGGCTCGAACCCACGACCTACGGAACCACAATCCGTCGCTCTAACCAACTGAGCTACATCCACCATTTTAATGCTCATCGGCGCTCTCTGCCGAATTGCGCTGCAAAGGTACTGCTTTTTTTCTTACCGTGCAACTTTTTCACCAAATTTTTTTCTCGCACCTCTTTTTTATGCTCCTCACGCAACTCTGTTTGGGGTGGCTTTTATGCTTTCTCTCCACTTTTTATCCGTTTTGTAGCCTCCGTACGCAAAATTTTATCTAAATTTGCACCAACGCCCGCAGGTAAGTGTTTAATAAAAAACCGGGTTTGGGAATCAGAACATGATGCCTCCGGGGATGAAATTAAATGTGGCGTAGGTAATGAAGAAATTATTGCTGTTTATAGGGGGAATGTTGGCAATGGCGGCGTTGTATGCCGCCAAACCGGCCGAGCGCTCCGAACCGCTCGACACTCAATGGCATAAGGATATCCTTAAGGGCTATGAAGCCCGGTATGTAGACCAGGGAATGGCCTTCGACGGTCCGTGTCGCTCTACCATAATCAGGCGCCTGGACCCGAAGGGAAGCCATAAAGCGTATCTGTATATCCACGGCTTCAACGACTATTTCTTCCAGAGCGAAATGGGGGAGCGGTTCGTTGACAGCGGCTTCAATTTCTATGCCGTTGATTTGCGGCGTTACGGCCGCAGTCTCGAACCGTGGCAATATCCGTTCAACATACGCGACATGAAGGAGTATTTTGCCGACATCGACTCTGCCTTGAGTCAGATTCGCGCCGACGGCAACACCGACATCACTCTTTCGGGCCACAGCACAGGTGGGTTGACGGTTACTTTCCTCGCTGCTGAAAAGGGTGCGCAGGCAGGTGTGAACAGGGTTGTTACGGATTCTCCATTCATTGACTGGAATTTCAGCGCCACTTACCGCAACTTCCTCATCCCGCTGGTGAGCTTCTGGGGCCGCTTGTCGCCCAATACCAAGATAAAACAGTCGCATTGCGACGGTTATGCCTACTCTCTGCTCAAGGAATATCACGGCGAATGGACGTATGACACGGCCTGGAAGATGATATACTCGCCGCCGGTAACGGCTTCATGGATTCACTGCATCAACAACACTCAGGGAAAGGTGCGCAACAAAGCCCGCAACATCGTGGTGCCGATTCTTGTCATGCACAGCTCGCGCAAGGTCGACGGCTGCAGCTGGACTCCGGCCTTCCAACACGGCGACGCCGTTCTTGACCCTGCCATGCTGCAGAAAACGGGTCAGACTCTGGGCCATGTGCGAACCGTGTCCACCATCGACAGCGGTCTGCATGACCTTATCCTCTCTGAGAAACCGGTGCGTGAGGCCGCTTACGACACTATTTTCAATTTTATACGTCGGCATTGACAAATATTTTTTTCAGCCATGCTTAATACTGAAGAAAAAACCGAGATTATGACGCTTCTGCGCCGCGTGGCAGAGGATGTCAGCGGCAATCTGTCGTCGTCGCAGACTGAGGCTCTGAAGCGTCTGTGGCGATTGGCGCGAGATGTCGACTCCACACACGACCAACATAATATACCACATCTGCCCATGCGCCTCGGCATGGCTCATACTTATATGACCGAGGTTACGGCCGATGTGCAGGTCTGTGTGGCTGTCCTTCTCAGCGGCGCTCTGCACCATGGTCTGGCAAAGAGGGGAGAGCTTGAGGCCGATTTCGACAAGGAGGTGGTGAGCCTCGCGGTAGATATGGAACGTGTGGAGGCTTTTGCCGCTTCTCACGCCATGGGACATCAGGAGAACTTCTCGGGCTTGCTGCTCACGCTCAGCAACGATATCCGTGTGGTGATTGCGCTCATTGTGCGGTCGTTGGTGCTCATGCAACGCATCAATCTGCACCCCGATGCCGCCTGGGTGGCTGAGGTGGCGCTGGAGGCCCGTATGCTTTATTCCGAACTGGCTCACAGGCTCGGCCTTTACAGCATAAAGTCTGTTCTCGAAGACTTATGGCTCAAGTATACCGACCGCCCCACATATAAGGAGATTGCCCGGCGGCTCAGTCAGACCAAGCGTTCGCGCGACGCTTACATTGCGCGGTTCATTGAGCCGGTGAGCGAGAGGCTTACGGCCGCAGGGTTGAAATTCACTATCAAGGGCAGAACCAAATCTATCTTCTCTATCTGGAATAAGATTCAGAATAAGAAGGTGGATATGGACCACATATACGACCTTTTTGCCATTCGTGTTATTGTTGATTCGCCTCCCGAGCGCGAGCAGAATGACTGCTGGCTGGGCTACTCCATCCTCGCCAATATGTATCAGCCTGACCCGAGGCGTATGCGCGACTGGCTGTCGTTCCCCAAAAGCAACGGCTACGAGAGTCTGCACATCACGGTGTTAGGCCCTGAGAACAAGTGGGTTGAGGTACAGTTCCGTTCGCGGCGCATGGACCTTGTGGCCGAAAAGGGCCTCGCGGCTCACTGGCGCTATAAGGGGGGCAAGGCATCCTCTTCCGACCGCTGGATGACGCGTGTGCGCGATGTCCTGGAGCAGCATGGCGCGGAAACAAGCAATGACCTGTGGCATAATCAGGAAAGTCGCGAGGTCTTTGTGTTCACCCCCAACGGCGACCTGTTGCGTCTGCCTCCCCGCAGCACTCTGCTCGACTTTGCCTTTGCGGTGCATACCGCTGTGGGATGCCGCTGCACAGGCGGCAATGTCAACGGGCGTTATGAGAAAATTTCATATCGGCTGCGCAGCGGCGACACGGTGAAGATTCTCACTTCGCCCAATCAAAGCCCTAAGGCCGACTGGCTGCAGATTGTGCAGACATCTAAGGCACGCACCAAAATACGTCAGAGCCTTGACGAGGCGCGGCGCCTCCGTGCAGACCTCGGCCGCGAGCTCTTTGAACGTCGGCTGCGCAACAGGAAAATGCAGATTGAGGAGTCGGAACTGTCGCGCTTAATCCTCCGCCAGGGGTATAAATTCAACACCGACTTCTTTGCAGAGGTGGCCGACGGTAAGGTGGATTTGCCGCGCTTCCTCGATATGCTGAAACATGAACCGGAGGCGGAAGCCGAACAGGCGGAGGCGCCCGAGAGTGCCGACGGCTTTATCCTGAAACGGCAGGAGACTGAGGCTGACGACGGCGCTCTGGTAATCGGTTCGGGGCAGGTCAAGGGTATGCGTCATGAGCTGGCAAGATGCTGCTCTCCCCAGCCCGGTGATGCCATTTTCGGCTTTATCTCTTCTGAAGGGGTAGTGAAGGTGCACAGGGAGGATTGTCCCAACGCATATTACATACGTTTCCGGTATCCCTACCGCATCATCAGCTGCCGCTGGGCTAAATCACTCATCGACTCGGTGCAGGCTACCACGGTGAGGATAATAGGCCGCGACGACATTGGCATTGTTACCAACATCACCTCGCTCATCGACAAGGAAAAGGGTGTGGCGCTCAGCAGTGTGCAGATAAATTCTTCTGATGGTCTCTTCACCGGCTTCCTCGGCATCCGCGCCGATAACCGCGAAGCCTTGACGCGCCTGATACGCAAACTGGTTGCCGTGAAGGGAGTTAAGCAAGTGCAAACCGTCTAACATAGCACACCTGCGCGGCACTTCTGAGAACGTTAAATAAGTATTAAAATAACCTAAAAGGAATCTGTGGTGTTGTATATGTTAAAAGGAATTGTTAATTTTACAGCGCCAAAATAAATCTAAGGCAATCGGGCGGAAGGTTGCATTTAATAATGTCTCTCCGTTCCTGCTCGGCGACCCAATACACGCAACCCCTTCAACTCTATTATTATGGAATTCAGCAAACACGACTTGGCAGTCATAAAAGAACACGGCAAAACCCCGGGACAGGTATCTGAAGAACTCGAAATGATAAAAAACGGATTTCCGTTTTTGGAAATCGTTCGTGCAGCCACTCCCGGCGACGGCATCTTTGTTCTCAACCAGTCGATGGAGAAGACAGCTGCAGACCTATGGTCTGAATATGTGTCGGAGGGCAATAGAATCATGAAGATGGTTCCGGCCAGCGGTGCCGCCTCGCGTATGTTCAAGGAACTGGCCGCTTTCGCCAACGGCAACACAGATCATGCAATGACACCCTCGTTGCGCCGGTTTTTCAACGAATTGGAGAAATTCGCCTTTTTCCGCCGTCTGAATCTGGCATGTGTGACGCTCTATCAGCGCAATATCGACGAACTGCGCAAAGAGGGGCGTCTGAGAGACATCGCCAGAGCGTTGCTGAGACCCGGCGGCCTGAACTATGGACGGCTGCCGAAAGCGTTGCTGATGTTCCACAAGATTATCGGCTCTACGCGCACCAGTCTTGAGGAACATCTGGGCGAAGGCGCTCAATACGCTGTAAATCATAACGGCAAAGTCTATATCCATTTCACCGTGAGCCCGGAACATCTGCCGCTGATGATGGCAAAGGTGCGTGAGGTGCAGTATCTTATCGAGAATCGCTATGGGGTGAAATTTGAAATCACCTTCAGCGTGCAGAAAGCGTCTACCGACACTGTGGCCGCTAATCCCGACGGTACGCCTTTCCGTGTAAAGGAGGAAATCTTCTTCCGTCCCGGCGGCCATGGAGCCTTGATTGAGAATCTCAATGACCTCGATGCCGATGTGGTGTTCGTAAAAAACATCGACAACGTATTGCCCGATTCGCGTCGCACACTCACCAACCATTTCAAAATGGTTCTGGGAGGCATCTGCGTAGGCATAAAACGTAAAATCGATGAATATCTGCGCCTGCTTGACAAAGGCACTCCAAAGCCGGAAATGCTGAAGGAAATGCTTGAGTTTCTGCACAAAACGCTCTGCATCACCAATGAGCATGCCGATGAGATGACCGTAAGTGAAATAGCGGATTACATCCGCAACAAACTCAACCGCCCCTTGCGCGTGTGCGGCATGGTGAAGAACGAAGGAGAACCCGGCGGCGGTCCCTATCTGGTTTATGACTCCATCGACGAGACTATAGCTCCGCAGATTCTTGAGCTGTCGCAGATTGACACTTCCGATTCGCACGTGCGCAAGATAGTGGAACAGTCAACGCATTTCAATCCTGTGGATCTGGTGTGCGCTCTCAAAGACTATAAGGGACGTAAATTCGACCTCACCAAGTTCGTCGACCGCCAGACGGGTTTCATCTCGCAGAAAAGCGTTGACGGCCGCGATTTGGTAGCGCTTGAGCTTCCAGGTCTCTGGAACGGAGCCATGAGCGACTGGAACACAGTATTCATTGACGTGCCTTCGGCCACATTCAACCCCGTCAAGGAAGTCAACGACCTGCTGCGGCCTGCGCATCTGATTACTGACAATCTCGCCATCCTGATGTGATTTCGGAAAGCTGAGAAGCACAATACGAAAAAAATGAGAGGATATGCCAATATTTACAGACATATCCTCTCGATCTTTATTTGATGTCATCTCAGGAAGGGCCCGATGCCCTTCTCTGAGCTATTCTCCTGTTACTTCCCTAACTTGATGCGGAGATGCTTGAGCATATCCTGCGTCATTCCGTCGAGGTCATATTCCGGCTTCCAGTCCCATTCTTCGCGTGCGCAAGAGTCGTCGAGGCTGTTGGGCCATGAGTCGGCTATGGCCTGACGCAACGGGTCATGCTCATAGACCATCTTGAAGTCGGGCACATATTCCCGAATCTTGTTGTAGATGATTTCCGGGTCGAAGCTCATGGAGGCGATGTTGAACGAGTTGCGGTGTTTCAGACGCGAGGGGTCAGCTTCCATAATCTCAATGGCTGCGCGCAGAGCGTCGGGCATATACATCATGTCCATGAAAGTGCCGGGAGCCAGCGGACATTTGAAGGTCTCGCCTTTCACTGCCGAGTAGTAGATGTCAACGGCATAGTCGGTGGTGCCGCCACCCGGAGGAGCTACGTAGCTGATGAGACCCGGAAAGCGCACTGAACGCGTGTCAACGCCGAAGCGGCGGGCATAGTAATCGCTCAGCATCTCGCCGGTAACCTTGGTGACGCCGTAAATGGTTTCGGGGCGCTGTATGGTGTCCTGAGGAGTTTTGTCGTGCGGAGTGGTGGGTCCGAAAGAGCCTATTGAGCTGGGGGTGAAAAGAGCGCAGCCCTTCTCGCGCGAAATTTCAAGGCAGTTATAAAGACCGCCTACTCCTATCTTCCATGCCAGCTGAGGTTTCCCCTCGGCTACGGCACTCAGCAACGCTGCTAAATTGTAAATGCTGTCGATGTTATATTTGTCAACAGTTTCGGCTATCTGCTGCGGATTGGTGATGTCTACTTCAGCCGCCGGACCGCTTTCGAGCAGTTCGCCCTTAGGCTCGGCGCCCTTGATATAGCCGCATACCACATTGCTTGTGGGGTATTCTTTGCGCAAGCGCATGGTCAGTTCCGAACCTATCTGGCCGGTTGACCCTATGACAAGTATATTTTTCATGGTCAATGAGTTAGTTCTCAACCTGCAGACAGCGGCTTTGCCCGTGTCTGCAAAGCATTTTTCGTTTTCAGCCACAAAGTTAATAATAAATTTTTTAAGAGCTTGTGTTCTCATATCTTTTTCTGATTCCCGGCGTCAACTTTTTCAAATAGAGTAAGAAGACTTCCCCTCAAATCCCACATTTTACCCTCTTATCCATCCCTTCTGCGCGGTCAGTACAGGGGTTTTGGCCGTCTGCACGGGAAAATTTTTTATTTAGCAGGAAAATTCACCGCTCAACAGAAAAATTTTTATTAATTTTGAGGCGTGAAAGTCTGCAAAGACCAAAACAGCTAAAAACAACCGTGAGCAGAGGTGCCGCAAAGGGCATCTGCCCAGAAAATCACATACCATGTACAAAGAGTTTAAATCTCATCTGACCAAAGAGCTGCAAGACATCAAAGATGCAGGTCTGTACAAAAACGAACGCATAATCATCACCCCTCAGAAGGCCGACATCGCCGTAGAGGGCTCGCAGGGTGAAGTGCTGAACTTCTGCGCCAACAACTATCTGGGCCTGAGCGACAACACCCGTCTGATTGAAGCCGCCAAGAAGGCCATGGATAACCGTGGCTTCGGCATGAGTTCGGTGCGTTTCATCTGTGGCACGCAGGATATGCACAAAGAGTTGGAGAAAGCCATCTCGGAGTATTTCCACACCGAAGACACCATTCTCTACGCTGCCTGCTTCGACGCCAACGGCGGTCTGTTCGAGCCTCTTTTCACCGCTGAGGACGCCATCATCAGCGACGCCCTCAACCACGCTTCCATCATCGACGGCGTGCGTCTCTGCAAAGCCAAACGCTTCCGCTATGCCAACGCCGACATGGCCGACCTGGAACGCTGTCTGCAGGAAGCCAAGGACTGCCGCTACAAAATCATAGCCACCGACGGTGTCTTCTCCATGGACGGCAACGTGGCTCCTATGGATAAGATATGTGAGCTGGCTGAGAAATATGACGCCCTGGTAATGGTCGACGAAAGCCACTCGGCAGGCGTTGTTGGTCCTACGGGCCGCGGCGTTGCAGAGCAGTTTGACTGCTACGACAAAATCGACATCCACACCGGTACTCTGGGCAAGAGCTTCGGCGGCGCTATGGGCGGTTTCACCACCGGTCCGAAAGAGGTTATCGACATGCTGCGTCAGCGCTCACGTCCTTACCTGTTCTCCAACTCGGTAGCTCCCGCCATCGTGGGCGCCAGCCTGGAAATGTTCAAGATGCTCAACGAGAGCAATGAACTGCACGACCGTCTGATGGAGAATGTCAACTACTTCCGCGACAAGATGCTGGCTGCCGGCTTCGACATCAAACCGACTCAGAGCGCCATCTGCGCCGTTATGCTCTATGACGCCAAGCTGAGCCAGGACTTCGCCGCCGCCATGCAGAAGGAAGGCATCTACGTTACCGGCTTCTACTACCCGGTAGTTCCGAAGGGCGAGGCTCGTATCCGCGTTCAGCTCAGCGCCGGCCACAAGCGCGAACACCTTGACCGCGCCATTGAGGCCTTTATTAAGGTGGGCAAAGAACTTGGCGTGCTGAAATAAGCCACAGCTTTTTTAACCTGAAACAGAGGGTGAGTCGGATTGATTTGATTCGGCGCACCCTCTGCCTGCGTTTGCCCGGGAGGAGTAGGGGGCATGAGCCGCGGCTTTTTTGGCTATTTTAGCCGGGTAGCTATTTTAGCTGATTTAGCTATTGTAGCTGGGTAGCTGATTTAGTTATTTTAGCTATTTTAGCCGGGTAGCTACCATAGCTAACTTAGCTACCAGGCGGTTGACGGCCGGGTTATTTCTTAATAAGTGCTAAAAATTGCTCTCAGGGGAACTAAAAAGCGCCATAATAGAAAAATTTTTATTTACTTTGCATAAGTAAAGCCGCTTGAGGCATGTAAGCAAACCATAAACACAGTCAATCGCCACGGAAACATCAGCTACATCCCCCTCTTTCGAGCTCCGATGCCGCCGAAAAGGTGGCATGGGATTGTTGTGTGTGGGGGTGATTAAGGCTATGATGTTGCCGGCAGTGCTGTTAACGACTTTGTCGGCCGGATTGCTGGCCTCATGCTCTTCGGACAACAAAAACTCGGAGTTTGCCAACCAAGGCGAGCTGCTTTACAGCATTGGCGACTCGTCGCTGTCAGTAGCCAGTGTGGTAGCGCAGATTCCTCCGGGACTCGACCCGCAGGACAGCATAGCCCTCTTTCGTGCCATTGCCGACGACTGGCTCTTCTCCATGTTGCTGGAGAATGAAGCACAACTCGATTACGGCATGCGCGAGAAGATAGAGAGTCAGGTGAGGCAGTACCGTCGCCGTCTGTTGGCGGCACGTTATCGCGAGAGCCTTGCTGCCGGCGCTGACCCCGCGGTAATACCCGAAGACTCGGTGAAAGCCGTTTATAACTCGCGCCGCTCGGACTATGTGCTGCAGGCGCCCATGGTGAAAGGCATATTGTTGCAAATGCCGGCAAATGCCTCAGGCCTCGCCGAGGTGAGAACGTGGATGAACAATCCCACCATGGCCAACATTGACCGGCTGGAAAAGGTGGCGTTGCCCAATGCACTGTCGTATGAGTACTTCTACGATGACTGGCAGGACTGGCGCGACATTGCCGCGCTGATTCCGTATCGCTTCCCCGAGGGAGACGCTTACGCAGCCTCTCTGCCCAAGCTGGAGACACAACATGGCAACTCGGTATATCTGCTCACCATAACAGACCATTTGCCCGTGGGTGCCATGATGCCGTACGAGAAGGCTGCGCCGCTGATACGTGCCGAGATGATGCGCCGCCGCGAAGGAGAAAGCGACCGCACAATCCTCAACAGCCTGCGCAACAAAGCGTTGAAAAACGGCACCCTTAAAGTTTACTCAGACACCGAAAAACAACATACACGCAGATAAAAGAAATGAAACTGACAAATAAAATAACAATAATAGCTCTTGCGGCCATTGCTGCCGGAAGTTTTCTGGCATTGGCCCAGACGCCCGCCAACAACAATATCGTTGACGAGATAGTATGGGTTGTGGGCGATGAGGCTGTGTTCCGCTCAGACATTGAGGAGGAACTGCAACAGCTGCGTGCCGAAGGGTCGGCCCTGCCGCCGAATCCTTACTGCGTCATCCCCGAGCAGTTGGCCGTGCAGAAACTCTATCTGCATCAGGCCAAGATTGACACCATAGAGGCCCCCGAGGGTCAGCTCAACAATCAGGTTGAGAGGCGCCTGGATTACATGGAGGCCGGTCTGGGCTCGCGCGAAAAGGTGGAACAGTATTTCCATAAATCGTATGCCGCCTTGCGCAATCAGCTGCGCGAGGTGATGCGCACTCAATACATCATCGGACAGGTGCAGGAGAACCTGACCAAGGACGTAAAAGCCACTCCTTCGCTGGTGAAGAAATACTTCGCCGCCATGCCCGAAGACAGCATCCCTTATGTTCCTCTTCAGGTAGAGACGCAGATAATCATGGTTTATCCGCAGGTGCCTCAGAGTGAGATTGACGCCATCAAGGACCGCTTGCGCGACATCTCCGAACGTGTGAACAACGGCGAGAGTGAATTCGCCACTCAGGCCATTATGTACAGTGAAGACGGTTCGGCCATGCAGGGCGGCGAGTTAGGCTATCACGGCAGGGCTGACTGGGTACCGGAATTTTCCAACGTGGCGTTTCAGCTTTCGGACCCCAAGAAGGTGAGCCGCATTGTGGAGACCGAGTATGGCTATCACATTATTCAGCTCATAGACAAACGCGGTGAGCAGGTCAACGTGCGCCATATCCTGCTTCGTCCGCACGTAAGCAGCGCTGACCTGGAGAAAGCGCGCCTGAATCTTGACTCGCTGCGCAACGAGATTGTAAAAGGCAAATTTACCTTCGACGAGGCTGCCCGTTATGCCTCGCACGACAAGGATACCCGCAACAACCGCGGCGTGATGATGAACCAGAAGACCGGTTCGAGCCGCTTTGAGATGCAGGACTTGCCGCCGGAAGTGGCCACCGTGGTGGAGAAGATGCAGCCCGGCGACATTTCGCAGGCTTTTGTGATGAAAGACCCCAAACGCAATCAGGATGTGGTGGCTGTGGTGCGTCTTACCTCGCGCACTCCCGGACATCGCGCCAACCTGGCCGAAGACTACAACCAGATTAAGGAGATGTATCTGGCTGCCCGCAAACAGGAAGTGATTGACGAATGGGTGGAGCAGAAGATAAAGAATACCTACACCCGCATAGAGGAAAGCTGGGGTAACTGCGATTTCCGCTACAAAGGGTGGAAGAAATAAGAGGTTAAGAAACAGACAGAGAGTCATGCAACATCAGAGTCGTTACATAGCCGCCATGCTTACAGTCCTGCTTTTGTGGGGCCTGGGGTCGGTATGCAGCGATGCGTGGTCGCAGGCACGCAAACAGAGCGGCACCACAGAGAAGCAGGATCCTTTCAAACGCCCCGAGCCGAAACGGCCTCTCAAGCCGCAGATACCTCACGAGAACCGCCATCAGCCCGGCAAAGTGTTTCTGGAACATGCCGACTCGCTCTACACCACTCCGGACTTCGGCCGCACAGACCGCCAGATTCTGAAAGGGAATGTGGAGTTTCGGCAGGGCGTGATGACCATGACCTGCGACTCGGCCTATTACTATCCGGAGCGTAATTCCATGGACGCTTTCGGCAACGTGCGTATGGTTCAGCAGGTTCCCGGAGGCGCACGCAGGGCTTTTGCCGATGTGGTGTTTTATGACGGCGACACCAAATTAGCTCGTCTGCGCACACGCGGACATCAGCAGGTGAAGCTTCAGGACCCGCGTGCCACCCTGGTTTCTGACTCCATTGACTATTCCATGATTCCGGGTGCCGAACGCGGCTGGTATGACCGCGGCGGTCGCCTCGACGCTACCACCAAGAAGGGCGATAAAATCAATATCACCTCCATTCACGGTGTCTATACGCCCGGCAACAGTTTGGCAGAGTTTGAGGAGGATGTGGTGCTTCGCAACCCGACACCCGGCCGCCAATACACGCTACGTTCGCAGAAGCTGCTCTATAACACTGCAACGGGTGTGGCAAGCATTGAGACTCCCACCGAGATTCAGGGTCAGGGCAACTCCGTATGGACCTCGCACGGACAGTATGACACGGGCAACGACAATGCCCTGTTGGATGCCCGTTCCACCATAGTGCATCTCGACTCGGCCGGAAATGCGATAACGCTTGAGGGCGATTCGCTGATATTTGACAACGCCACGGGCATCAGTCGTGCGTATTCCTATCGCGACCCGAACCGCGATGCGGCTCCGGTGGTACTTACTGACACGGCACATCACGTCATTCTCACCGGCGGCTACGGCTATTACGACAATGTGAACCGCATAAGCCTGGCATCGGACTATCCGCTGCTGCGCGAATACTCGACCAAGGACACGCTGCAGTTGCGCGCCGACACTATTCAGGCTATGGTGCTGAAGCGGATGGTGTTGCCGCCGGCTCGCCGCGACTCGCTGCTGAAAATTTTCAACGACTCCATAGCGGCCATTGCGCAGCTGCCCGACTCTCTGAGGCCCAAGACTCCGGAAGAACTGTCGGAGGGTATGATGACGGCTTCGAGCGGCAGCGAGGAGGTGAACCGCGATTTGCAGATGGCAGAGCTGATTGCTCCTCTGCTCACCGAACGCGACAAATTCCTGCAAAGGGCTGACTCGGCTCTGCTTGTGCCGGAGGAGTATTATCTGGCCAAGGCTTATCACCGCGCCCGTTTCTTCCGTCCCGATATTCAGGGGGTAGCCGATTCGATGGCTTTCGTGCAGAAGGACTCGCTGCTGCACCTGAACCGGCGACCGGTGGTGTGGAACGGCAACAGGCAGGTGGCCGGCAATCAGATAACGGTGCATTTCAATGACTCCACAGCCGACTGGGCGTTGCTGCCGCAATACGGCATTATGTCGGAACATGTGGCCGACGAGTTTTACAACCAGCTTGCCGGGCGGCGGCTGTTTGCGCGTTTCAAGGGTGGCGAGCTGCAGCGTATGGAGGCCGACGGCAATGTGATGACGATATTCCTGCCTGCCGACCGCGACACTCTGGGCGGTAAGAACGACACCACTTATAACAAGTTAGTGAATGCCAATGCCGCTTATCTGACCATAGATATGAGTCCGGGACGCAAGCTCGGCAAGCTGAAGATGTGGCCCGACGTGGCCGGCACGGTAACGCCTATCTTCCAACTGAAGAAGGATCAGCTTTACTTGCCGGGCTTTGAGATTCTGGAGAGCATAAGGCCGAAACGCGACTGGTACCCCGACGGCACAGTGCGCTGGGCCGATGAGCTGGGCGATGTGCCCGACGACCTGGACACTTACCTGAAGCTGCCGCCTCTGAAAAGCAGCGGGGGGAGCTCGCCGTGATTTATCGAGCCAGATGGCTCGATCACAGAACGGCCAGATGGCCTGATCACTCAACGGAAATTAACCAAACCAACTAAAAACACAACCGCCTCAACAGACCAATTATGGCCGACATAATTAAACTTCTCCCCGACACCGTAGCCAATCAGATAGCTGCAGGCGAGGTCATTCAGCGCCCCAGCTCGGTGATTAAGGAATTGGTGGAAAATTCCGCCGATGCCGGTGCTACGGAGATAAATATCGAGGTGAGGGATGCCGGCAGGACGTTGATTCAGGTTACCGACAATGGCAAAGGTATGTCGCCCACGGATGCACGCATGGCTTTTGAGCGTCATGCCACATCAAAGATTAGGCAGGCCAGCGACCTTTTCGCCCTGCATACCATGGGGTTCCGCGGCGAGGCTTTGCCAAGCATCAGCGCCATCTCTCAGGTAGAGGTGCTGACGGCTGTGGCCGGTGTGCCCATGGGCACGCGGCTGACTTTCGACAATCTCGACGATATACCTTCGCAAGAGCCGTGTTACTGTGCCCCGGGCACTACCATAAAGGTGAAGAACATCTTCTATAACGTACCGGCCCGGCGCAGGTTCCTGAAGAGCGACACCGTGGAGCTGACGCACATTGTGCATGAGTTCGAACGGTTGGCTCTGGTGAATCCGAATATCCGTTTCACCTTCGACACCGGAAGCCGCAAGCGCGACCTGCGTGCCGGCTCTTTCAAACAGCGCATCACAGACCTGTGGAAAGGGTCGCTGAATCCGGAATTGCTGCCGGTGGAGGTGGAAACGGACATTGTAAAGATTAGCGGGTTCATAACCCGTCCGGAACACGCAAGGCGACGCAATGCGCTGCAATATCTTATTGCCAACGGGCGTTGCATGCGTCATCCGTATTTCATGCGTGCCGTGGCGTCATGCTATGAAAAGCTGATAGCCCCCGACACCAAACCCTGTTATTTCCTGCGTTTTGAGGTTGATCCGGCCAAGATAGACGTGAATATTCACCCTACCAAGAATGAGATTAAGTTTGAAGACGAGCAGGAAATCTATCGGTTGCTGACCTCGGCCGTACATGCTGCCTTGGGCAAACACGGCAGTGTGCCGAGCATAGACTTTGAAAGCGATGCGATAGAAGTAAAGCCCCTGATGCGGGGAGAACAGCCTATGGCTCCGGCGTCGGCCGGGGACCCGGGCTATAACCCGTTTAAACAACAGATGAGGAGTGCGGAACGCTGGCGTCCTCAGTCGCTGAACAACGACTGGCAGGCCTTGTTCCAAAGCTTTACGCACGACACTCCGGTGAGTGAGCGGCAGACATCCCTGCCGTTTGACTATAGCGCGCCGAAAGGAACTGCTCTGCCTGAGGAAAAGGCTACAGAGACTCCTGCGGCAGAACCACGAAGCTTGGAGGTGCCCCCTTCATGTGTGCAGCTGGACAACAGCTTTATCATTACCCCCGGCAGCGAGGGTCTGATGGTGATAGATCAGCATCGGGCTCACGTGGCTGTGCTTTACAATCAGTTTATGCGCCGCAGCGACAACGACAGCGAGACAACGCTTCAGGGAGTGCTGTTTGGCGAAGAACTGAAGTTAGATACCCGGCAGACCACCATGTTGGAAGAGGCTCTGCCGCATCTGAAGACCATGGGAATAACACTTCGCCGGCAAGGCGAGGCATGGGTCATTGCCTCACTTCCGGCAGGTATTACCGGCGCAGAGGGCCGCGATATAATCTTTCAAGTGCTCGACGCCCTGCAGACCGACAGTGACCAATACGGCAAACCGACAACCGACAAAGAGGCGCTCAGACGGCGTCTGGCTCTTAGCCTGGCACGCAGTGCCGCCATCTGCAAAGGCAAAAGACTCAGCCAGCAGGAAATGGACCGCCTCACTGCCGATTTGTTCAAACTGCCAAATCCGGTTACCGGCCCTGACGGTAAAAAAATAATCTTTGTTCTGGAACTAAATAAAATAAATTCCATTTTTAGTTAATCAGAAATTTCTCTATTAGATCAATCCAATAGTTCAATCTGTTTTTTAGCGATGAATCATCCCACATTAACTTACAGCATCGAGTTGCCAAAGGATGTTGAGCAAATACTCGAAGTTGATTTTTGGGTCTATACTCACCTGACAGCCCAATTGTTGCAGCCTGTTACGGAGGCCGTTAAGTTCACCTCGCCGGTGTCTGTCTTCATAGAGAAAGGTACAGTGGAGGCTGAAGTCAATCTGCTTAACATCAAGGCCGTGGCGCCGTGCATAGTCCATATCAAGCCCGGCGACGTTGTTCAGTTGCACCGCGTAAGCGAAGATTTTGACGCCTCATTCCTGGTGATGAGCATCAAGGTGCGCGATTTGCTCTTACTGTCGCTGCACGATGCCGGAGCATCGCCGGCGGCACGCCTCGACCCGGTGGTGAATGTACCTGCCGCACTGGTGCCCACGTTCTGCAATTTCTATGCGTCGCTTGAGAAGCTCAATGCCGACGAGGACCATCCTTACAGGCTTCAGGCATTTCATCATGCCATACTGGCATTCTATTTCTATACGGCTCACGAGTGTTACGACTATCGAACGGGCGAAGTGCCCCGACCGGCCCATTTCCGCCGCAATCCCCTCGTTGACCGCTTCTTAGTGCTTGTGCAGAAGAGCTTCAAGGAGGAGCGCCAGATAGAATTTTATGCCAGTCAGCTTGGCGTAACCCCAAAACACCTGTCGCGCATACTGAAGCAGACCACAGGCTTTACCGCGGCCGACTGGATAAAGAATTATATCCTGCTGGAGGCCAAGGTGATGCTGAAATCGTCGACCCTGACCATGGGGCAGATTTCCACACAGCTCAACTTCCCGTCGCAGAGCTTCTTTGCCAAGTTCTTCAAGAATGCCACCGGCCTGACGCCGAAGCAATACCGCAATACGCCCATCTAACCGGCGTGGTTACCGCATGATTACCCTTTGGGGGTGAAAAATAATTTGAGGATGGGCCGGGCATTCGGTTCATCCTCAAATCATTTATTCTAAAGCGCTTCAGCAGCAGAGGCTTGCGGCGCCCCTGCCTGAAGAATTTGTCAGCGGCCTGAATGGCGCACCATGTCGGCAATGGTCTGGTTGAAGACCGTCTGCTTCATCAGCTCCTCAATGGAGAGGTGCATGCGGTAGCGCCAGTAATGACGCGAAATTGCCGGTATGTTGATTTGCTCCTCGCGCGGGTCCTCGCGGCGCAGACCTCCGTCGGTGCTGAGCCAGTCCTGCAGCGGCAGGATGCAGAGCATGGAGGGCGATTTGAGGTTGAGGTCTACGATGGCTGAGCATATCCAAGGCTCGGCAAAATAGGGAGCCTCACCCTGCTGGCCAAGCACATAGTTGAAGTAGCGCTGGCTCATGGCGTGATCCTCTTCCCACCAGCCGCGTATGCCCGGCATATCGTGGGTGGAAGTGGTGCAGACAGAGTAGTAAGGATAATGCCATGTGTCGCCGAACTCATGACGCGGATTCTTGGGCATGCGCTGAATCTCGAGCGAGAGAATCTCAAGAGTATTCATTACGTAAGGCACGCAGTCGGGAATCATGCCGAGGTCTTCGGCGCAGGTCAGCATGGACGTGGAGTTGATGAGCGGCGGGAGCTTCCACAGCGCCTTGTCTTGCCAGAAGTCGTTGTTGCGTTTGTAATAGAAGTCGTTGTAGAGAGCGTCGAAGCGGCTCTTTTCATATTCGTTGAGACGGCGATACTGATACGTGAACTGAGCCGAGATGCGCGGATGATAGGTGCCACGGCGATAGGGGTCTTCAATGAAGAGGACATCGTCGATGAGACCCATCAGAGCGTTGGCGAAACGTTCGTTCTTCTTGTCCTTGGGCTGCGTGGCGAAATATTCCTGCACCTTGCGCTGAGTCTGCACAAAGGGACGCAGACGGTAGCGACCGTCGCTGATGAGGTCGAGGAAACGGTCTTTGGCTTCCTGCACATGTTCGCCGAAGAAGTCGGTGAGCATCCATTCCATAATCAGCGGATTGGTGTGCAGGTCCACGTCAATCCAGAAGTCGAAGTTGTTGCGCATCTCATCGGGCGAGAAGGGGAGAGCCGGGTTGAAAATGCCCAACAGACCGTGGATGGCATCCATGGGTATTTGCCAGATGCGGAAGAAGCCCAGGATGTGGTCAATGCGGTAGGCATCGAAGTATTCCGACATTTTGCGGAAACGGGCCTTCCACCAGGCGAAGCCGTCTTTCGCCATTTCGTCCCAGTTGTAAGTGGGAAAACCCCAGTTCTGACCCATTGTGGAGAAGGCATCCGGCGGAGCGCCTGCCTGACAGTCGAGGTTGAACAGACGCGGGTCTTTCCAGGCGTCAACACTGGTGCGAGAAATGCCAATGGGTATGTCGCCCTTCAGGATAACACCCTTGGAATGAGCATAGTCGCGGGCCTGACGCAGCTGACGGTCGAGGAAGAACTGCACGAAGTAGTAGAAGTGAATCTCGTCGTCGTGGTCGATGCAGTAACGGTTAACCGCGTCGCGGTCGTAGTGGGCAAACGGACCCCACTGACTCATGTCGGCAGTGCCGTATTGGTCGCGCAGACAGCAGAAAGCGGCGTAGGGACGCAGCCAGTCAATGTTATTGCCGATGAACTCCTTGTATTTCTTGCTCTTGAATACAGAAGCCTTCTTCTCGGGATAAATCTCGCGCATGAAGTCCATCTTGCCCTTCGTAACCTGCTCGTAGTCAACATCCTTCAGAGCATTGAGCTTCTTGCCAAGTGCCACATAATGTTTCTGACGAGCAGCCTTGCGGAGCTTGCCCACATCGCTGAGGCTGAGATAGAGCGGATGGAGAGCGAAAGTGGAGTTGGCGTTATAGGGGTATGAGTCGGTCCAAGTGCCCGTCATCGTGGTGTCGTTGACGGGGAGCAGCTGAAGCACCTTCTGACCCGTGAGCACGCACCAGTCGACCATGGGGATGAGGTCGAGGAAATCGCCCACGCCGAAGTCGTTCTCCGTGCGCAGCGAGAAGACCGGAATGGCTGTGCCGGCGCCTTTCCAGTTATAGCGCGGATTGGCCAGCCGCAGACCGCCAACCGTTATCACCTCGCCCTTTTCAGAGTCGGGCAGATTGAGCAGACGGTTGGAGCAGTTTTCCCAGGCAGCCACCTCACCGGTGAGTTTGTTGCGGATAAGGAATTTGTATTCAAACGGCATTGAGATGCCGTCAGCCGGAACAGCCACCTGCCAGAGCGGATACTCAGCGTCAGACATTACCGGAGCCTTGTCCACATTCCAGGCGCCGAGAGCTTTGGGAATACCGGCCACCAGAACCTCTTCGTAGGGCTGCACCATGGGCGCGTAGACCTTTATCACCATATCTCCGGCCTTTACCTCGGGCAGCGGTGCCCTGTCGTGGCGAGCCAGGATGCCGTCGGTGAATGCAGAAGAATAGAAAGGCTTGTCGGCGGGCTGGTCTTCCCAGGCGTCATACTGGGAGTAAGACTGCACACCCGGCACCTGACGGAATGAGTGCTGATTGCCCCATTCAAAGCGCCAGACACGGTTGTCGGCCTTTACCACATAGCTGTAAGAGAAAGCTTTGACGCGGTCCGGGACGTCGACGGTGACGCGCCATGTAGAAGCGTCGGCCATTTCCATGGCAATGGCCTTTATAGGGTCGTTGTCGCCTAAAGCAGGGATGTTGCCGTAAATATGCAACGATTCACCCCAGTTGGTGCGATAGTTAACGGTGAAGGTGATTTTCATTTATTGCCTGTGTTTGTTATTACCTGACTGTGTGATATGCAAGGACATATAGCCCTCAAGGGACAAAGGTAATAAATTGCTTTGAGATATGCAAAACCCCTCGCCTTGGTGATGTTTATTCCATGCTGTAAGGGCTATGGCGGAGAGGCTTATGCGCATCAACAGGAATTTATTAACTTTGCACCATGGGACGGATTTTGGCCATAGATTACGGACGCAAACGCTGCGGCATAGCCGTAACGGACATTTTACAGATTTCTGCCAACGGCATGGAAACCGTGGCCACAGCTTCGCTGCCGGCCTTTCTGCAGGATTATTGCCAGCGTGAGGAGGTGGACGAGATAGTGATTGGCCTGCCACGCCAGCTCAACGGCGAGGACTCGGAGAGCATGCGCTATATAAGGCCCTTTATGGCCCGGTTGCCACAATTGCTGCCCGGCATGAAAGTAACACAGTATGACGAGCGCTTTACCTCGTCGCTGGCACATCGCGCCATGATAGAGGCAGGCCTGAAGCAGAGCACACGCCGACAGAAGCCCCTGGCAGACCGCACGGCCGCCGTGATTTTGCTGACAGATTATCTTGAATCGCGGCGCTGACAAAGTTGCCGAAATACTTGCAAGACAACACGAAATTTGTTAATTTTGCGCTGAAAAAATAAACAAGACATGACGTTACCGATATATCTATACGGACATCCGGTTTTGCGGCGTCCGACGGAGGAAATAACAGCCGAATATCCTGATTTGGAGCGGCTGATAGCCAATATGTGGGAGACAATGTATCACAGCGAAGGCGTGGGTCTGGCCGCTCCTCAGGTTGGCAAGTCGATACGGCTGATAGTGATTGACGGCACCCCGATGGCCGACACCGACCCTATGTGCGCCGACAGCAAAATGGTGCTGATAAATCCGCAGTTGGAGGTGATTGAAGACCGCGACCCGGTGGGCCGCGACGAGGGCTGTCTATCGCTGCCGGGTCTGAGCGAGGAGGTGAAGCGCACTGAGCATATCCGGCTCCGTTGGCTTGATGAGAACTTTCAGCCCCATGAGCAGGAGTTCGAGGGCTTCCTCAGCCGCATCATACAGCATGAGTATGATCATCTGGAGGGGAAAGTGTATATGGACCGTGTGTCGCCCATTCGCCGCACACTGCTGAAGAGCAAGCTCTCGGCGCTGGTGAAGGGTCGTGTGAAATGTGATTATAAAGTGGTTGCCGCACCTAAGACCCCATTTAACAAAAAATATTAATGCCGGGGAACTGAAAACTAATATGAGAAAGGCTCTGCAAAAAGAACAGAATTTTTAACAATGCATAAAGTTAAAAATTTAACCACCCATAGAGGTTTTAACCAAGCCTCAAAATAAATTTTTATTATGGCACCAAAACACAAGACTAAAGTTACTCAGGTCTCGCAGGGTTGGGCGCTTTTTGCCAAGTTTCGTCGGTTACATAGCTCGCTATGCGCCCTCCTTAACTTGCAAAAATCACTTCATCCCTGCGACCCCGGCGTTAACATTTTTTGTGGAATGGGGTCTAAACGATAAATAATGGCCGACGACAAAAAGATAATATTCTCTATGGTGGGAGTGAGCAAAGTCATTCCCCCGCAACGACAGATTCTCAAAAACATCTATCTCAGCTTTTTCTATGGCGCCAAGATAGGCATCATAGGTCTCAACGGCTCGGGAAAATCCACTCTGCTGAAAATTATTGCCGGCATAGACAAGAGCTATCAGGGCAATGTGGTGTTCTCGCCGGGTTATTCGGTGGGTTATCTGGAACAGGACCCGAAGCTCGACCCGGAGAAGACTGTGAAAGAAGTGGTGCAGGAGGGAGTGCAGCCCACGCTCGATCTGTTGGCTGAGTTCGAGAAGGTGAATGAGGCCTTCGGCGATGAAGAGGTGCTCAATGACCCCGACAAGATGGAGGCTTTGTGCAACCGTCAGGCCGAGTTGCAGGATAAATTAGATGCCTGCGATGCGTGGAACATAGACAATAAGCTTGAAAGGGCCATGGATGCTCTGCGTTGTCCGCCCGACGACCAGCCGGTGAAGACCCTGAGCGGCGGCGAGCGTCGTCGTGTGGCTCTGTGCCGTCTGCTGCTGCAGCAGCCCGACATTCTGCTGCTTGACGAGCCTACCAACCACCTTGACGCTGAAAGCATCGACTGGCTCGAACAGCATCTGCAGCAATATCCCGGCACGGTGATTGCCGTAACGCACGACCGTTATTTCCTTGACCATGTGGCCGGATGGATACTGGAACTCGACCGTGGCGAAGGTATACCCTGGAAGGGCAATTACTCGTCGTGGCTCGACCAGAAGACGCAGCGTCTGGCCATGGAGGAGAAGCAGGCCAGCAAACGGCGCAAGACTCTGGAGCGCGAGCTGGAATGGGTGCGTATGGCGCCCAAAGCGCGTCAGGCCAAAGGAAAGGCACGTCTGGCAAGCTATGACCGACTGATGAATCAGGACCAGAAGGAACGTGAGGAGAAGCTGGAGATTTATATCCCCAACGGGCCGCGTCTGGGCAACAAGGTGATTGAAGTGAAGGAGGTGGCAAAGGCCTTCGGCAACAAGCTGCTCTTCAACGACCTCACCTTCTCGCTGCCGCCGGCCGGCATAGTAGGTGTTATAGGTCCCAACGGCGCCGGAAAGACTACACTGTTCCGCCTCATCATGGGTCTGGAAAAGGCCGACAAAGGCAGCTTTGAGGTGGGCGAGACAGTGAAGGTGGCATACGTGGACCAGAACCACAAGGACCTGAGTCCGGACAAGAGCGTCTATGAGGTTATCAGTCAGGGTGTTGAGAGCTTCCGCATGGGCGGCCGCGATATGAACGCGCGTGCCTATCTGTCGCGCTTCAACTTCACGGGAGCCGACCAGGAGAAGAAGATTGGCGTGCTCAGCGGCGGTGAACGCAACCGCCTCCATCTGGCCATGGCGCTGAAAGAGGAGGGGAATGTGCTGCTGCTCGACGAGCCTACGAATGACATCGACGTAAACACCCTGCGGGCCCTTGAAGAGGGTCTTGAGAACTTTGCAGGCTGCGCCGTGGTGATAAGTCACGACCGCTGGTTCCTCGACCGTATCGCCACGCATATCCTGGCTTTTGAGGGCGACAGCAAAGTAACCTATTATCAGGGCTCATATTCGGAATACGAAGAATATCGCAAGAAGCGCGACGGCAAGGATGCCACGCCTCACCGCATACGTTACCGTTCGCTTACCTGAAGAATCAGAAAAAAGCAATGATTTACTCAATGACAGGCTTCGGAAGGGCCGAAGCCACTACCGCAACAAAGAAATTTACTGTTGAGCTGCGCACGCTCAACAGTAAACAGCTTGATTTAAGTATCCGTGTGCCGGGCCAGTGGCGGGAGCTGGAGGTAACGCTGCGTCCTATGCTGGCGACCGGTCTGCAGCGCGGCAAAGCCGAGTGTGGCGTAACGGCGGAGAATACAGGCACTGAGGCAGGCGTGGACTTCAACATGCCGGTTTTGGCATCGTATAAAGAGAAAGTGGAGCAGATGAGGCGCGACCTGCAGCTGCCCGAGCCGGCAGACTGGTATGCCACCCTGTTGCGGCTGCCCGAAGTGTTCCATGTCCGTATGGCAGACGCTGAAGAGGCTGATGCCGAGGGTGAGGCCATTACCCGTGCGGCAAAAGAGGCGTTGGCCAATCTGCAGGATTTCCGCAAGCGTGAGGGCGCCAAGCTCGAAGTCTTTTTCAAAGGCGCCATAGAGGGCATAGGCGCTTTGCTGAAGCAGGTTGAACCGTTGGAGAAAGAGCGTGTGCCCAAAATCAAAGCACGCCTCGAAGAACAGCTGCAGCGATTGGCAATGCCCGAATATGACCACGAGCGTCTGGAGCAGGAGATGATTTTCTACCTGGAGAAACTTGACGTTACGGAGGAGAAAACACGTCTGCGCGCTCACCTTGACTATTTCATGGAGACCATGGAGCTGCCGGAAGGGGGGCAGGGCAAGAAGTTAGGCTTCATAGCCCAGGAAATGGGACGTGAGATAAACACCCTCGGCTCAAAAGCCAATCATGCCGGCATTCAGCGCATCGTAGTGCAGATGAAGGATTTGCTGGAACAAATCAAGGAGCAGGTGCTCAACGTGTTGTGATGGCGGCAAAGGGTAAGATAATAGTGCTGTCGGCCCCTTCCGGCACCGGCAAGTCGACCATCATAAAGGAGCTGATGGCGATGCCCGACCTGAAGCTCGGATTCTCAATATCGGCAACCTGCAGGGCACCCCGAGGCAATGAGCAGAATGGCCGCGAATATTATTTCCTCTCGCCCGAACAGTTCAGTCAATTTGTATCCGAGGATAAGTTCGTGGAATGGGAAGAGGTCTATCCGGGTTGTTGCTACGGAACCCTGCTGAGTGAGGTTGAACGCGTTACCGAGTCGGGCCATAATCTGATTATGGACATAGACGTAAAGGGTGCGCTGAACATAAAGCGGGTATTCGGCAGCGAGGCCTGCTGTATCTTCATAGAGCCGCCGTCGCTGGAGGAACTGGGACGCCGTCTGCGCGACCGGGGCACCGATGCCCCCGAGGTGATTGAGAAACGCCTGGCCAAGGCTGACTATGAGCTGAGCTTCGCGCCACAGTTCGATGATGTGGTCGTCAACGACTCATTGCCGCAAGCCGTGGAAGGCGTCCGCCGGATGATACTCAACTTCATAAGCACGGAAAAGGATTGATTACGGTAATCTATCCGGGGTCATTCGACCCGGTGCATCTCGGGCACGTCAGCCTTGCGGATTACGTGTCGAGGCTGCCGCAGGTAGATGAGGTGTGGTTCCTGCCTTCGCGGCGCAACCCGTTCAAGCAGCACGAGGTGAGGGCTGCCGACCAACACCGGCTGGAGATGCTGCGGTTGGCTGTGGAAGGACACCATGCGCTGAAGGTGCATGATTTGGAGTTCCATCTCCCTTATCCCTCATACACCGTAAACACCCTGCGCGAGCTGATAAAGCGTTATCCAGAGCGCCGGTTCCGACTCCTGATAGGCTCCGACAACTGGGAGAAGTTCGACCGGTGGCGCGAGGCCCAAACCATACTCACAGACTTCGGAGTGTTGATTTACCCGCGCAAAGGGTCTGCCGTAACAATGGAGCTTCCCGCCAACGTCTCCCTGCTCACCGACGCCCCTCATTTCCCTTTTTCCTCCACTGAAGTCAGGCAGCGTCTTGCCCAAGGCGGCGATGTCAGCACAATAATAAATGCGAGAGTGGAGGAATATATCAAAGCAAACAATCTCTACAGCAACAATAAATAATGATGAACCTGACCAAAGAAATGCTTCGCGGCGAGGATATTGACATGAGTTATTTTTCGCGTCGGCGCACCATACGCAATTTTCATCCAGAACCCCTTGACGATGAGCTTCTGACCACCATAGTGCGTCAGGCCACCAAAGCGCCCACAACGGGCAATATGCAGCTCTATTCGGTGATATGCACCCGTATGCCCGAAAGGAAGCAGAAACTCGCCGAGCTGCATTTCTGTCAGCCGGCCACCAACGCGCCAGTGTTGCTCACCATTTGTGCCGATTTTCATCGCTTTGAACGCTGGTGCCGAATCAGCGGCACGACTTCGCGCTTCAACAATCTGCAGGGATTTCTCTACGGCCTTTTCGACGCTGCTATTCTGACCCAGCAAATTACTACCATAGCCGAGCTGCACGGACTCGGCACCTGCATTCTCGGCACAACGGCGTTCAATGCCCCTGAAATAGCCGAACTGCTGAAATTGCCCAAAGGAGTGGTACCGTTGCTGACACTGGCCATCGGGGTGCCCGACGGTGAGGGTGAGGCCACGGAGCGTCTGCCGGTAAATGGTGTGTTGCATTTTGAGGAATACAAAGACCCCTCTGACGCCGAAGTAGCTGAAATTTATGCGGTTAAGGATAACTTTGCGCCCAACAAAGAGTATGTGGCCGAGAACGGCAAACCCTCGCTGGCTCACGTCTTCACCGAGGTGCGTTATCCCGAGGAGATGAACGTAACCTTCTCGAAGAAACTTGACGACTGGCTGAAGGCTCAGGACATCAATCTCTGACCCTTATAGAGTATTATACAGGCCAATGCTTCTTGTTTGCCGAAAACAGGAAGCATTGCTGCATATCGGCCGTTATGAATTCGCCGAAAGCCCTGCGCACATCCGGTATCCACAACGGCGTGTCGTGCTCCGGATGACACATCACCTTGCACTGATTGCGATAGGGCAGAGGTATGTCGGCCTCCTTGAGCAGGTCAGCGATTTTCTTGGACGAGTTGCGCGAAATCTTCATTCGCTCGCCCGGATGCGGCAGGCGCCAGCGGTAATACTCAAGAGGATTGGGGAAATAGACCTCGCGAGCGCCAGCAGTTGATTTGATGGCCTGAAGAAGCTGCGGCGTAACGGGCATCTTCTCCTCATTTATATCAATATGCGGCATAGAGGCAGGCAGACGCAGAAACTCACCGTTGCGCAGCGTAACGGCCATGTCGCCGGCATACCAGCAACGCGTCTGCGACGTTTCCCTGCTGCTCTCGCGCAGCATCTCAGCCTCCTGAGCCGCCGAGAAACCATAGCTGCGCAGCCATTCATGCAGCAGCGAAGAGGCCGAGGCACTGTCGGCCATCATCGACGTGCTCAGCACATTGCCCGATGCTTTCTGCTGCCGCCATTGCGAATAAACCCGGTAGCTCTCGCCCAGATTGCGCTGTGTGCGGGCCAATCGCTGCGACACGCCCGGAAAGCGTGCATTCAGCAGAGGCAAAACCTCAAGACGCAGAAAATTCCTGTCAGGCTCATTCTGCAGATTGGTGGAATCCACAATCCAGTCTTGGCCCAAACCACGCAAATATTGCTCTATATCGCAGCGATGAAGCGTAAGAAGAGGCCTCATCAGAGTGCCCGTGTCGGCCACCATGCCTTTCACGCCCTCCAGGCCGCAGCTCCGCATCATGTTGAGTAGCATCGTCTCAATATTGTCATCGGCATGATGCGCCGTGAGTATCCTGGCGCACTGAAGCTGCCGGCTGAGCGAGTCGAACCAGTTGTAACGAAGCTCTCGGCAGGCCATCTCCATACTCCCTCCATGCTCTCTGCGGTAGGCATCTACGTCAAAATGAATCAGCTGCAGCTCCACCCCCAACTTCTTGCAGAGACTCTGCACAAACACCATATCGCGGTCGCTTTCCGCCCCTCGGAGGTGAAAATTGCAATGCGCCGCCACCACGTCAGCTCCTATGCGTTTCAGAGCCACTAACAGCGCTACGCTGTCTGCCCCGCCGCTCACCGTGGCCAACAGTCTGCGCCCTCTCACAGGCGCTATAACCTCCGCTACAATGCGCTCTAATGCCGAATCTTCATTTTTCATGCCTCAAAATTAAAAAAATCTCCCCAAATATTTGGCAGATAAAGAAAAATAGATTAACTTTCCCATCTTTGACACCACAGGGGTTATGCAGGCGCCGTAATCGGCTGAATATCAGCCGATTACGGCGGTTTTAAGTTTTTTGGACTTGGTACTATATCCGGTGCTTGGTCATGGCAATTATGGATTTAACCTTCTTTAACTGTACGATTTCCGTGTCGAGCCTAAAGCCGCTGATTTCAAAGAGTTTGTCGGTAAGGTCGGTTCGTTTGAAGGTTGGCACAAAACCTTCCGAGGGGATGTGCAGGGCGTTCATTTCTCTGAGCGTATCTAGGATCTGATCGGTTGTAAACTGTTCGCCCAGGCGGTGTTCAAGCACGCGATAGAGAAACAGAGCCACGAAGCAGATTGCAAAATGAGCCTTTATGGCCCGGTCGGTGCGGTGATAGACCGGACGCGCCTTCATTTGGGTCTTCATTATGCGGAATGACTCTTCGATTTCCCAGCGGGCGCGGTTGATTTTGAGTATGTCGGCTATGGTGTGGTGGCGTTTGCCGAGTTTGTCAGTGTATTCCTCCAGGTTTGTGCATACGGCGTAGAAGCCGTCATACCGCTCCTCTTCTTCAACACGACTGTAGTCGATGTGGTGTCCGGCGTCCACGTCGGCAGGTTCGCCATTGGCAGTACATTTGTCTTTGATGATGTAGCTGCGGAAGTTTTTTGGCGATTCGTCGGCGTTGCCGTTGCGGATGGCTTTCTCGGCTTTTGCAAGGTTCTGCAGCCGTTTCTGCCGCTGATAGTCAAGGTATTTCAGGGAGAATGACACGATGCAGCGCTGTTCAAGCTCTATGCCTTTGATTCCCGTTTCGGGGTCGTCGACATAGGTTTTATACCATCTTTCCTTATAGAAGATGCTATTGCAGAAGCGGTCGCGGTTCTGAGGCTGAAGTATTTCCGAGAGCGTGTATTGAGTTTCAGTATCGTGGGGCAGACGCCAGCCTTCGTCGGCGAGCGCCCAGTCTCTGATCAGCCCCGGGTCTTTTTTGCGCTTATTGCTGTTGGGCAGCGTCTTGACCGACTGAGCGGTGATGAACTTACGCTTTTCGGTATCGTTGTAGAGCTTGTTGGCACCCGAAGACAGGCCTGCGTCGGTGCACATTATGAACTCTTCGATGTCCATGCGCTGGCCGATGGTTTTCTCCAGAGGCCGCAGCGTTACCTGTTCGTTGGTGTTGCCCGGATTGATATTGAAGGCCAGCGGCAATCCGTCGGCATCCATGAAGACACCCATCTGCACAATCGGCGTACGGCGGTTTTCTTTCGATGCTCCGGGACGGCGCAGTTCCGTCTCCAGAGTGGATTCGTAGAAGAAATTGGTGCAGTCATAGTAAATCACCGAAGTGTTGCGCTCCAGCATATCCTTTGAATAATGGAACAGCCGCTCCTGCAGATAATCCATATTCCTCTCAATGACAAGCAGCGAGCGGTAAATCTGATGAAGCTTAAGGGGCTTTACCAAAGCCAGCGTGGCGGCAAGCTTCCACGTCTCAAGCTTGGAGGATGGCCACAGAATACGGCACATTACCAGCTGCCGCATTATCTCATTGAGGTCGAAAGTGATTTTACTTCGCCTTTCCATGCCGCTGCAGATCCTGTCGATGCCAAGATCGTAATAGAGCTTGTTAAGAGTCAGATAGCCGACGTTGAAGCTGCGCTGCTGCCCCTTCTCAATCACTTTGTCGGGGCAATAGCTTACCGTAATCTTGCGCCGGTTTTCGCGCTCATGAGTGTTTTCGATCTCCACCTGCGCCTTGGCCCAGGCCCAGGCATCGGCCACGCCCTCACGCTGACGGATCTCCTCCAGGGTTCCGAGCCGGCGCACATTCTTACTTGTAGCTTTGCCGTTTTGGTCGCGGAATCCCTTGACGATATAATAGATTTTACCCTCGATGGGTTTGTTGGCTGAAAGGTACATAGATTCAGAGCATACTACATTATAGTACAAAGGTACAAATAAAATTTGACATACACAAATTTGTAAGTCATTAAATTTCAATAAATTTCGGGGTGCCTACCGCATTAGTATCTTTTGGGAAGTGTCAAACTCCCGATATTTGGCAGATAAAGAAAAATAGATTAACTTTGCACCGAATAAAAGTCTGTACAGAATACAGCTTTGTATCAATAACAGATTGCCTATGTCATCAGCACTCGATATTCTGCATCAATTCGGCATACGCCCGTCGCATCAGCGGCTGACGGTGCTGACATACCTGATGGAACATCGCGACCACTCCTCGGCAGAAGAAATCTTTGAGAATCTGCATAAGGAGATGCCGATGATATCGCGCACCACAGTCTACAACACCCTGCGGCTGTTCAGCGATGCCGGAGTGGTACAGACGCTGAGCATAGGGGTGCATCCGCTGGTTTTCGAGACCAATCTCACGCCCCACGCACACTTCTTCTGCCGCTGCTGCAAAAGCATCACCGACATACCAGTGCAGGAGGCCGACTGGCAGCGGATGAAGGACTACGGTGGCCCGTCGCAGGCTGAGATGCACGTTACCTTCAATGGCATTTGCGAAAAGTGCAGACGACATTCATGAACCAACAACGGCGTTGAAGAGGCAGAACCTTAACAGTGCCACAAAACATAAACACACAACAAATCTTACACCGACTATGACAAAATGGATTTGCACCGTATGCGGCTACATCGCCGAAGGTGCTGAAGCTCCCGAGAAATGCCCGATGTGCGGCGCCCCCGCTTCCAAATTTAAAAAGATGGACGAAGACGAGCTGCTGAAGTTCGTTACCGAACATGAGATTGGCGTTGCCAAAGGCACAAGCGAGGAGATGATTAAAGACCTCAACACTCATTTCATGGGCGAGTGCACAGAGGTAGGTATGTATCTGGCCATGTCGCGCCAGGCCGACCGCGAAGGCTATCCTGAAATAGCTGAGGCTTTCAAGCGCTATGCTTGGGAAGAGGCTGAACATGCAGCCAAGTTCGCCGAACTCCTTGGCGATATGGTTTGGGACACCAAGACCAACCTCGACAAACGTATGCACGCTGAAGCCGGCGCCAATGCCGACAAGATGCGCATTGCCCGCAATGCCAAAGAGCAGGGTCTGGACGCAATCCACGACACCGTTCACGAAATGGCAAAAGACGAGGCTCGCCACGGTCGCGGCTTCGCAGGCCTCTTCGAGCGTTATTTCGGCAACAAGAAATAATGTCTGACTGACAGCAACATTATGAGGCGGTGTGAGGCATTTGCCTTGCGCCGCCTTTCAGCTCTAATCAAACTCAATCAACCCCAATCAACCTCATCAACCCTAATCGTAAGTTATCTATGAAAAAACTGATTTTAACAGTCCTGCTGAGCCTAAGCGGCGTCGTTGCAGCCACAGCTCAGCCCATGTGCTGCTACAATCCTGTGCTCAACTGCATAGCCACGCGCACAAGCGTGCGGCAGTATGCGCCCACAGCCATTCCCGACAGCGTAACCACAACCTTGCTTCAGGCTGCCATGTGCGCGCCTTCGGCAGTCAACAAACAGCCGTGGGAGTTTATTACCGTTACCAATCCCGAAGTGCGCAACGCCATCAAGCAGGCCATCCCCAATTCACACGCTGCCAAAGCGCCGTTGTGCATTGTGGTGTGCGGCGATATGAACCAGGCCCTTGAGGGGCAGGCACGCGACTTCTGGGTGCAGGATTGCAGCGCTGCCACACAGAACATACTTCTGGCGGCCCATTCCATGGGTCTTGGCGGCGTTTGGTGTGGTGTATATCCCAACACCGACCGTTGTGAGGCGCTGCGTAAGGTGCTGAAAATTCCGGCAAATGTGATACCGCTGAATGTGGTATGCCTCGGCTATCCCGACCCCAATGCACCGGCTCCTACGCCAAAGGATAAGTTCAAGCCGGCGAAGATTCACGTCAACGCCTGGTAACGTCAACGAGCCTCAGAGACTCCCTTTGAGGGTATCTGAATATTATCCTTTTTTGTTGAAAAAGCGGCAATAGGGCTGCAGACCACATTCCAGGCACAGAGGCCTGCGTGCTTTGCAAACGTATCGTCCGTGAAGAATAAGCCAGTGATGCGCTGTAGCCACCAGTTCGGTGGGTATATGGCGCATCAGTGTTTTTTCTGTGTGCAGCGGCGACGGCGAGTTGTTGGTCAGCCCTATGCGGTTGCTGACGCGAAAGACGTGCGTGTCCACGGCCATAGCGGCCTTGTTCCACACCACTGAGAGCATTACGTTGGCCGTTTTGCGACCCACTCCCGGGAGCTTCATCAGCTTATCGAGGTCTGACGGCACCTCGCTGTTGAAGTCGTCAACGAGCATCCGCGCCGCCTTGAGCAGCGACCGCGTTTTGTTGTTGGGGAAGGTTACGCTCTTGATGTATTCATAAACCTCCTCCTCTGTTGCAGCGGCCAAATCATCCGGAGTGGGGTAGGCCTCAAACAGAGGCGGAGTTACAATGTTCACGCGCTTGTCGGTGCATTGAGCCGACAGGATAACGGCCAACAGCAGGTGGAACGGCGAGTCATATTGCAGCTCAGTCTTCGGTTCGGGCATATTGGCCTGAAACCACTCTATGACGCCGTTATAGCGGTCTTTGAGGGTCATCAGCGGGCTGAATCGAAGAGATGGAGGAAGCGCACGTCGTTCTCAGAGAACAGACGCAGGTCGCTGACCCTGTATTTGAGGTTGGCAATACGTTCCACACCCATGCCGAAGGCGTAGCCCGAATAAACATCGGGGTCAATGCCGCAGGCCTTCAGCACGTTGGGGTCGACCATGCCGCAGCCTAAAATCTCAACCCAGCCCGTACCTTTGCAGAGCGCGCATCCCTTGCCGCCGCAGATGTTGCAGCTGATGTCCATCTCGGCGCTCGGTTCGGTGAAGGGGAAGTAGCTCGGACGCAGACGAATCTTGGTGTCGGCGCCGAACATCTGGCGTGCAAAGCTGAGAAGCACCTGGCGCAGGTCGGCAAACGACACATTCTTGTCAACATAAAGTCCCTCTACCTGGTGGAAGAAACAGTGGGCGCGGGCAGACACTGCCTCATTGCGGTAAACGCGGCCGGGACAGATGATGCGGATAGGCGGTTTGTTGGCCTCCATGGTGCGCGTCTGCACTGACGAGGTGTGTGTGCGCAGAAGTACCTGCTGATTGTTGGATATGAAGAATGTGTCCTGCATATCGCGTGCCGGATGGTCTTCAGCAAAGTTGAGCGAAGAGAACACATGCCAGTCGTCTTCCACCTCCGGGCCTTCAGCAATGGTAAAGCCCATGCGGCCGAAGATGTCGATTATTTCGGCTTGAACCAGCGACAGCGGATGACGTGTGCCGAAAGGCAGCGGCGAGGAGGTGCGAGTCAGGTCGAGCGATGCCAGAGCCGGATCGTCGGCACACGCACAGGTCTGCTTAAGAGCATTGATACGTTCTGTGGCTTCCGTTTTCAGAGCGTTGAGCAACTGACCCATCTCCTTCTTGTCGGCCGGTGCAACCTCACGGAAACGGGCAAAGAGGGCCTGCACCGGTCCCTTCTTGCCTAAGTATTTTACTCTCAGTGCTTCGGCTTCTGCAGCGGTGGAAGCTGTCAGCTCTGCTATCTCTTGACGCAATGCAGCGATTTCTTCCTTCATGAATGATGATTTTTACGGATGCAAAGTTAACAAATTTTCCACACTGTGGCAACATGCGCCTGCCACAACAAACCTCACCGCGGTCTGAAAGATGCATTTTGAGATCAGCCGCCGGCTGACGTTTTAATCAATAAGGCGTTTTGTCAGACTTGGCAGCCCATTTCTCGAAGGCTTTTATAGCCCCTGTGCCGTCAACATGGATAGCCGGCAGATGACGGTATTCGCGTTTGCGGGCAAGCTCCTCGTAGATGAAATTGTCGGAGAAATCAATGGCGGCGGCATCCTCCTTGGTGTTGGCAAAGAAGATTTTCTTCACCCCGGCCCAGTAAAGGGCGCTCAGGCACATGGGACACGGCTCGCACGAGCTGTAGACTATGCAGTCAGTGAGCCGGAAGTCCTTGAGCTGTGCGCAGGCATTGCGTATGGCCAGCACCTCGGCATGCGCAGTAGGGTCGTTGAGCAGTGTTACAGAATTGGCGCCTGTGCTTATCACCTCATCGCCCTTTACTATGACGGCGCCGAAAGGTCCGCCACCTTTATCAATATTGTCATAGCTCAGCTTTGTGGCCATTGCCATAAAACGCGGATTATAGTCTTTGTCGTTCATCTTTTATCGTTACTTTTCTATTATTAGAACGCAAAGATTGCCGTTTTGGTTGGCCGTTGACGCGGAAATAACTAACTTTGCGCCATGAAATTACTGCGAGCCGCCACAACGGCCATAATTATATCTCTTGTCATCACCGGCGCCCGGGCGCAGCAACCCGCCAAAGCCAAAACCGATACAGTGCGTCACGGTTCGGCCTGGACACTTATCTTCCCCTTAGGGCAGCATAAACCCGCCGATATGGATACATTGCTGTATAACTATCAGCGGCAGGCCATCCCTTCCATGCAGTCTGACGCCTATCTCTCCACCGGCAACCTGGGCGCTCCGTCGCATACCCTCATTTACATCGACCAACAGCAGCCGGGTGCCTTCTTCTTCGACAGGAACCTCGACCACTGGATGCAGCTCGGGCACAAGCAGAAATTCTATAATGTGTATGTGCCCATGACGCTGGCAAGCTACAACTTCGGCGGCAACCGCGAGAGCAATCAGGACAGGCTGCGGGCCACCTTTGCCGGAAATGTCAACCGGCGCATCGGCATCGGGGCGCATATCGACTATCTTTATTCAAAGGGCGCTTATGACTATCAGGCTGCCAAGGATTATATCTACGGTCTGAGCGGCTATTACCTCGGCGACAGATATGAGATGCAGGCTTTCTGGGACCAGAACAATATGCTCAATAAGGAGAATGGCGGCATTACCAACGACTTATACATCACTGACCCCGCCGAGCTGCAGGGAGGTGTGAGCAAGATAGAACCGAAGGCCATTCCCACGCGCCTCTCCACGGCTCATACTCGGCTCCATGCCTCACAGTTCTACATGAACCATGCCTACAAAATCGGATATTGGCAAGAGCAGAAGGTCAACGACACTCTCACCCGGCAAATCTACATTCCGGTGGTGAAATTCATCTATGCCTTCGACTGGCGTCAGGGGCGCCACAAGTTCATAAATCGTGATGCGGCAGAGGCTCGTGATTTCTGGCGCAACACATATTTCGATGAAACGGAGTCCAACGACCGAACGTCATATTCCGCTCTGGCCAACACCTTGGGTGTGCAGATGATGGAAGGTTTCAAGCCCTGGGTGAAGTTCTCGCTGTCGGCCTATCTCACATACGAGAACCGCCGTTACACTCAGTATCGCCCCGATTCACTGATTGGCACAAGTCTGTCGCCGCTGCCCGAATACTATGGAAGCATCAAGCACAAGGCGTCGCAGAATCTGCTGTGGGTGGGCGGAAGGCTCGAGAAGACCAACGGACGGCATTTCACTTACAGTGCCGATGCCCGTTTCGGCATCCTTGCCGACGTGGCCGCCGATATGCGTCTGGCCGGCGAGGCCAAAGCTCGTTACCGGCTGCTTGGCGACACCGTTACGGTGGCCGCTTCCATCGGTTTCCGCAACGAAGAGCCCTCTTATCTGTTGAATCACTATGTGAGCAACCACTTTATCTGGGAAAATAATTTTGGCAAGACGCGCGTGTTCAATATCGGCGGAAAGATAATTTCGCCGCGCACCAACACCTCGGTGGAAGTGGACTTCCGCAATGTGCAGAACATGATTTACTTCGACACACTGTCCATGCCGCGTCAGGCCGGCAAATCCATCCACGTCTTTACTGCCCGGCTGAATCAGAACTTCAGGATAGGCATCTGGAACTGGAACAACACGCTCACCTTCCAGACAAGCTCCGACAAGACGCTGCTGCCGTTGCCGGCTCTCAGCGTCTACTCCAATATGTTTCTTGACTTCAGAGCCTTCCGTGTGCTGCATCTGCAGATAGGCGTCGACTGCGACTATTACACGCGCTACACTGCATACGCTTATCAGCCGGCTACTACGGCTTTCCGCCTCGGCGACGGCACAAAGGTGGGCAATTATGCCTTTTGCAATGCCTATGTTACCGCAAAGCTCTACCGCTGCCGCTTCTTCGTGCTGTGGAGCCATGTAAACCAAGGCTGGTTCGGCACCAACTATTTCTACATGCCGGGTTACCCCATGAATCCGCGCCGTCTGCAGTTCGGCCTCTCGGTCGATTTTGCCAACTGACGCAAACATCTCTTAGCCGCAGCTGCAAAGCCCCCCTTTGCTCTCTGTTTGGTGCTTCTGAAGCTACATTATAAAGGGTACGAAAAAAGAGGCTGAGCCATTTCATTGTTGGCTCAGCCTCGGTGTTATGCAGCTGTGGAATTAGCCTTCGAATTCGATGATGGGCTGGTCGGTTGACATCACATCGCCTTCTTTGATGAGGATGTTCTTAACCACGCCTTCCATGTCGCTCTGCAGGTCGTTCTCCATCTTCATGGCCTCGTAAACCAGCACAACGTCGCCGTTCTTAACGGTGTCGCCGGGTTTAACAGAGATTTCCAGCACCTTGCCGCCCATGGGTGCAACCAGTGTGGGACCGCGCTGTGCCTCGTATTCGATGATGGGCTGACCGGTGGCCATAACGTCGCCTTCGCCGATGAGAATCTTGGCAACTTTGCCGCCCTTCTCAGCCTGCAGGTCGTTCTCCATCTTCATTGCCTCGTAAACCAGCACTACGTCGCCAGGATTTACGGTGTCGCCTTCTTTGACGGTGATTTCAAGAATCTTGCCGCCCATGGGAGCTATTTCGGTGAAGTCCGGATCAAAGTCGGCAACCTCAACTTCGGCTTCTGCGCCGGCTGCTGCGGGAGCCTCTTTCTTGATGCCGCATTCGGCCTGACGTTTGTTCTTCAGGAACGTGGTGGCTACCTGGGGAAGGAGTTCGAGAAGCAGGTATTCCTCTTCATTCTCAGCCAGCTTCTTGCCGTTGCATTCGGGCAGTTCGGGGTTCTCCGGTTTCTTGTAGGAGTTTACGTCGTAAGGTTTCTCCTGAGCGTCGCCGGTGATTTGCTCGCGGAACTTCGGGTCTACAGGCACGGGAGTCTTGCCGTATTCGCCCTTAACCAGGTTCTCGAACTGTTTGTTCTTCGAGGTGTAGTCGGCCAGACCTTTGCGGCGGTCGAGAGCCAGATTCACAGCCTGTGAGCCTACAATCTGCGAAGTAGGAGTTACCAGAGGCACCAGACCGGCGTCGCGGCGTACCTTCGGGATGAGAGCCATAGCCTCTTCCAGTACGTCTTCTGCGTCGAGGGCGCGAAGGTTGGCTACCATGTTGGTGTACATGCCGCCGGGAACCTCTGCGTTCTTAACCAGCTCGTTGGGACGCGGGAAGCCGAAGTATGCCTCTATGCGATGGCAGGCGTCGAGAAGAGTCTCTTCGTCGCAAGCCTTGGCTGCTTCGATGGCGCGGTCGAACTGTGCGTCGATTTCTTTCGGCATAGTTGCATACCATTTGTCGAAGTCGTAGGGCCAGTGGTGACGGTTGAGGTCGAATTCGCCCAGAGCCTCGCGGGCGTTAGCCAGTTCTTTGCGAATCTTGGCTACTGCCTCCATGTTCACGTCGAGCTGGATGCCGAGCTTCTGGCAGAAGATCCAGATAAGCTCAATGGCAGGAGCTGCTGAGCCGCCGCCGAACCACCAGATGTTGGTGTCGACGATGTCTACGCCCTGGATGATGGCGGTGAGTACTGATGCCAGACCGTAGCCGGGGGTGCAGTGGGTGTGGAAGTCAACGGGCACGCCCAGTGCCTCTTTCAGCTTCGGCATCAGAGAATAGATGCGGGCCGGATTTACCAGGCCTGCCATGTCTTTGAGCGAAATCATCTTGGCGCCGATGGCCTCCATCTCTTTCGCTTTGTTTACGAAATATTCGTCGGTGAAGATCTTCTCTTCAGCACCCTTCGGGTCAACGGTGTAGCAAACAGCTGCGTCGGCTATGCCGCCGAGTTCGTTGATGAGGCGGATTGAAGATTTAATGTTGTCGATGTCGTTGAGGGCATCGAAGATACGCATGATGTTCAGGCCGTTTTTGATGGCTTCTTTATAGAATCCTTCCAGCACTGAATCAGGATAAGGCACATAGCCGAAGAGGTTACGTCCGCGGCTCAGGGCGCTCAGCAGCGATATGCCTTTCATCGCTTTGGAGCATGCACGAAGACGGTCCCAGGGGCTCTCGCCCAGATAACGCATTACAGAGTCGGGTACGGCGCCGCCCCATACTTCCATAATGTAGAATTTTGCCTCCTGGTAAAGCGGCAGAAGTTTGTCAATATTCTCCTGCTTCATACGCGTGGCGAAGAGCGATTGCTGTCCGTCGCGAAGCGTAAGGTCTCTTACTTTCAGCACTTTTTGCATTTTTCAGGTCCTTTGGTTGATTTTATGGTTGATTACTTGTTTTATCTCGTGTTATTCGGGGTCAGTCGAACACGCCTTCCACGTGTTCCCCGCCTCCGTCGTTGTTGGAAGAGGTATGTCCTCCGCCTCCGTAATAGGAGTCTACAGGCACGTCAAACACCGCACTCTGGCTGTAGCCCAGACTCGGGTCGCCATAGACCTTCTGCATGAACTTGCCATACATAGGCAGAGCCGATTTGGCGCCCTGACCCAGTGTCATGGTGTTGAAGTGAATGTAACGCTCCTCGCCGCCAACCCATACACCTACCACAATCTGCGGAGTAAAGGCTATGAACCAGGTGTCGGAGTTGGTGTTGGTGGTACCCGTCTTGCCACCCGTCTGGGCTGATATGCCGAAACTCGACAGGCCGCGGCCCGTACCCGCTTTCACCACATTGCAGAGCATCTGAACCATCTTGCGGTAAGCATCCTCGTTGGTTACCTCCACACGGTGCGGAGTGTTGGCCCAGAGAGTCTGACCCGATGCATCGGTGATTTTGGTTACCAGAACAGGCTGTGTGCGCACACCCTTGTTGGCAAAGGCCGAATAGGCACCCACCATCTCGCGCACCGTAACGTCGTTGGTGCCCAGACAGAGAGGCAGCGTCGGCTCCATATAGCCCGTGATGCCGAACATACGCTCCTTCTTCACCAACTGTTCTGGGCCGAGGGCATGAATCAGACGGGCCGAAATCCAGTTGTTCGACGTTGTCAGCGCATTCAGCAGCGAGATGTAGCCGCCGCCTCCACGGCCGTTGCGCGGTGCCCAGCCGTTATAGACAGGCTGCGTGTTCTGCATCATGGTCTGCGGCGTAAATTCGTCGCCGGGCTGCTCCATGGCCAAGGTATAGAGGAAAGGCTTTGCCGTAGAACCTATCTGACGGCGTCCGCGGCTTACCATGTCATACTGGAAGAACTGGAAGTCGGGTCCGCCCACGTAGGCTTTCACATAGCCTGTTATGGGGTCCATGGCCATCATGCCCGTGCGCAGAATCGATTTCATGTAGAGCAGAGAGTCGCGCGGCGACATGTGCGCCGATTTGGTCGATGTGCCTATTACACGCTTGCCGTTCTTCACCTCAGTGGTGTACGTGAAGATTTCCATGTCTATCGGCGTGTTGAATACCTTGGCAATCTCCTCCTCGCTCTTGCCGGCCTCCTTCATTATGCGGTAACGCTCAGTTTTCTTTATAGCGTTGTCTACCAGCCACTTGGCGCCACCCTTGGGCAGCTCCGAAGCAACCGTGGTGTAAGGTCCGTATTTCTGTCCGCGTTTCTCGGCTGTGAACGCCGGCTGCAACACGCCGCCAAGCTGTTCCATCACCGTCTCTTCGGCATATTCCTGCATCTTCACGTCGAGAGTGGTGTAGATGCGCAGACCATCCTTGTAAATGTTGTAGAATGTGCCGTCCGGTTTCGGATTCTTCTCCACCCATCCGTAGAGCGGGTCGTTGGCCCACATAGTGGAGTCGGTGTTGTAGTTGCTCAGCGCCAGCGTATAGGCCATACGGTTGCTGTAGTCGCCCGGTTGCGGACGCACCGGCTTCTTGGCCGTCATCATGCGCCGAATCTCCTCGCGCATATAAGGCGCTATGCCCTCCTTGTGGTCCACGCGGTGATAGTCTATGCCTAACGGCATGGCCTTATAGCGTTCGGCCTCAGCCACCGTCAGCTTGTCGGCCTTCACCATCTGGTCAAGCACCACATTGCGGCGCGCTTTGGCGCGGTCGGGATGACGCTGCGGGTTGTAATAGCTCGGGTTCTTCAGCATACCCACCAGCATAGCCGCTTCCTGAGGCTCCAGGTTGCCCGGCTCTTTGCCGAAATATACATTGGCAGCCGTTTTTATGCCCACAGCATTGTTGAGGAAGTCGAAGCGGTTGAGATACATGTTTATTATCTCACCTTTGGTGTAGAAGCGCTCCAGCTTTATGGCAATCATCCATTCCACCGGTTTCTGAATGGCGCGCGACCACAGTCCGCGGCTGGGCGGCGTATAAAGCTGCTTTGCCAGCTGCTGTGTGATTGTTGAGGCGCCGCCCGACGATTTGTCGCCCATCATCACCGTCTTGACAGCCGTACGACCCAAGGCGCGGAAGTCTATGCCGCTGTGTTCGTAATAGCGCACATCCTCCGTGGCTATGAGAGCGTCGATGACCGACTGCGACACGTGTTCGTAATTCACATACACGCGGTTGCCGGCGCCCTCGTAGAAACGGCCTATCTCGGTGGTGCCGTCGGAGGCATACAACACCGAAGCCAGCTTGTCGTGCGGGTCCTCAAGCTCCTCTATCGGAGGCATATAGCCTATCACACCATGGTAGATGAGCAGCAGGAAGATGGCGATAAAGAGGCCGAGGCCTAAAAACACCATCCACATATACTTCACAATCCGGGCCGTACGTTCTTTGCGGCTCAGACGCGGTTTATCTTTCTTTCCTGATTTTGTTAGTTTAAAACGCATTTTGTTCAAGCGTTTGGAATCGACTGCAAAGATAATAATTATGCTCCACTCACACAAATATTAATGACTAAAGAAGCTTATAAATCTATAAAGAAGCTGTTGCTGACCCCTCTGTGGCTGCTGACCTCATCGGCTTTCTGTTTTTTCAGGCTTCTTTATTGTGTGATTTGGCGCCTCTTAGACCCTCTTTATCAGCGGTTTATGCTTTTTTGCGCACCGAGAAACCGAAATGGCCAAGCAGGTCTCCTATGCCGTAATATTCCCCGTGCAGATACACCAGAGGCCGCGACGCGGCAAGGTCAAATTTGCCGGTCTCAGGGTCTATCAGAGCAGGGTTCGGACGCACATTGAGCACATCGGCCAGAAACATATCGTGGCTGCCGAGGCTCATCACCTCTTTCACCCTACATTCTATGGCTAACGGCGACTCGGCTATGGTAGGCGACTTCACCATGACACCCGGCTCCGGGGTCAGTCCTGTCTCCTTCCATTTGTCGTACTCAGCGCCTGAACGCACTCCCGCCCAATCGGTGGCGCGGGCCATGGCCTCGGTGGTGAGGTTAAGAGTGAACTCCATCTGCTCCTTCAGCAGCTTGTATGAATGGCGTTCCGGACGCACCGAAATGTAACACATCGGCGGATTAGTGCATACGGTGCCTGTCCATGCCACGGTGAGCATATTCCATTCCTCGCCGGTAGCGCCACACGTCACCAGCAACGCCGGCAACGGATATATCATGGTACCCGGTTTCCAGTCGGGACGTGTCATCAGCACAGGCTCTGAGGGTTCAGCTCATGCTCGCAGTAATGGCACCTCAGGCGCGTTTCGCCGTCGGTGAGCACTTTGTGAAAGCGGCTCGGCATAGGCTCATTGCGCGTTATGCACTTCGGATTGGGGCACGTCACCAGTCCCTCAATCTCTTCGGGCAGTTCCACGCGAGTCTTCGACACCACCATGTAATCGCGAATCACATTGATAACAGCGTCGGGAGCCACCAGAGCTATGCGGTTTATTTCTTCGCGGGCAAACTCGCGGTTCGACACTTTTATAATGCCTTTGAGTCCCATGTTCTCCGACGGCAGGTTATTGCCGATGGTAATGGCGTCGGGCTCATTCACCAGTCCGAGCATCTCCACTATCTTGAAAACCGCGCGAGGCGGAATATGGTCAATCACCGTGCCGTTGCGCAGAGCGGCCACTGCAAGTTCCTTCTTCATGTTCAATCAGTGTTGAGGGTCTATATTAAGTGCCGAGCATATCATGGCCTGACGGGCATAGAGTCCGTTGAGAGCCTGCCGGAAATAATAAGCGTGAGGCGAGCCGTCAACGTCTTGCGCTATCTCGTTGACACGGGGCAGCGGATGCAGTATACGCATATTGGGCTTTGCCCCTTTCAGCATGCTCAGATTCAGCGTGTAGAGATCCTTGACGCGTTCATACTCCAGCAGGTCGCTGAAGCGTTCGCGCTGCACACGCGTCATATAGAGAATGTCGGAGCGGTTGATGACCTCACTGCCGAAATCCTCCGTTACGGTGTAGGGGATGCCGCGCTGGTCGCATACCTTCAGAAACTCGCGGGGCATGGCCAGTTCCGGACACGCCACAAAGTTAAACCGCACCCTCCACTGACTCAGCGCCATGAGCAGCGAATGTACGGTGCGGCCATATTTCAAATCACCCACCATGGTAACCTCTATGTCGTCCAGGCGTCCTTGCGTCTGGAGAATGGTGTAGAGGTCGAGCATGGTCTGCGAGGGGTGCTGATGCGCTCCGTCGCCGGCATTGATGATGGGCACATCCGTTACCTCCGAGGCATAACGCGCCGCTCCTTCAAGATAGTGGCGCATGATGATGAGGTCGGCATAGTTGGAGACCATCTGAATGGTGTCGTGCAGCGTCTCGCCTTTCGAGGTGGACGTGGCGGCCGGGTCGGAAAAGCCTATCACCCTGCCGCCCAGGCGGTTGACTGCTGTTTCAAAGCTGAGACGCGTGCGCGTTGACGGCTCAAAAAATAACGTTGCCACAACTTTGCCGTCGAGAATCTTGCGGTTCGGACGCTTCTCGAATTCGCGCGCCGATTGCAACAGCTCTTCTATCTTGCTCCGGCTCAGGTCGTTGATTGATACTATGCTGTGTTCGTTCATAATCTATATGTTTTGTCAGTTACCCGCTTCGGAGATAAACTTGATGCGAACCAGGCGAATCTCCTCCTCGCTGCACTCTCCGTCGAGTGCCTTATAAGCCTCCACCAGGTCATCCTTCTCGCTGTGGCGCAGATAATCCAGAATATCGTCGATGTGGTCCTCGTCAACCGCTTCCTCCAGATAATAGTCTATGTTCACCTTGGTGCCCGAATAGACTATCTGTTCCAGATTAGCCACCAACTCATAGAGGTTCATCCGCAGCGACTCGGCCAGCACATCGAGCGAAATCTTGCGGTCAATGGCCGATATTATCTGCAGCTTAACCTTGCTTCGGCTCGGCACCTGGCGCACGCGTATGTCTTCAGGCCGCTCAATTTCGTTGGCCTCCACATACTGCTTTATCACCTTGAGGAATTCTTTGCCGTAACGGCGCGCCTTCCCCTGGCCAATACCCGGAATATTCTGCAGTTCCTCTTCCGTAATGGGATATACCGTTGCCATGGCTTCGAGCAGCGGGTCTTGGAAAATCACATACGGCGGCAAATCGTGTCGCTTGGCCACATCGCGACACAGATTCTTGAGTATGGCAAACAGCTCCATATCGGCTGCTCCGCCGCCTCGCGGAGTCTCCGACGGCGTTTCGGGCGGCGGCGCATCTTCCACCACATAGAACTTGCCCGGGTGCTCCAGGAATTTCTGACCCGTCTCCGTTACCTGCAGAATGCCGTAATTCTCTATCCCTTTGCTGAAATACCCGGCTATGACGGCCTGCCGCATAAGAGCGCCGAGAAGCCTCTCGTTAACGTCGCTGCACGAGCCGAACACGTCCAGCTCATGATGCTTGTAACCGCGTATCTCGTCGGTGCGTCTGCCCACCAGCACATTAACAATATATTCGGCGCGGAAACGTTGTCCGGTGGCTATCACAGCCTCGATGGCGCATTGCAGTTCCTGCCCGAATTCCACCTTTTTGCGCGGATGCAGACAGTTGTCGCAGTTGCCGCAGTTCTCAACCTCATATTTCTCGCCGAAATAGTGCAGCAGAATCTTGCGGCGGCACACACTCGACTCGGCATAATACTGAGTCTCCGACAGCAGCTGACGGCTAATCTCCTGTTCCGGCACCGGTTTGCCCTGAATCAGCTTCTCTAACTTCTGAATGTCTTGGGGCGAATAATATGCTATGCAGCGCCCCTCGCCGCCGTCGCGGCCGGCACGCCCCGTTTCCTGATAATAACCCTCCAGACTCTTGGGTATGTCGTAATGCACCACAAAGCGCACATCGGGTTTGTCAATGCCCATGCCGAAGGCTATCGTAGCCACAATCACATCGGCTTCCTCGTGCAGGAAGGCATCCTGGTTTGCCGACCGCGTTGCCGCGTCGAGTCCGGCGTGATAGGGGAGGGCGCGGATATCGTTCACCCGCAGCATCTCGGCCAGTTCCTCAACACGCTTGCGGCTCAGACAATATACAATGCCGCTTTTGCCGGCGTTGTTGCGGATGAAGCGCACCAGGTCGCGGTCTGTGTCGCGATTCTTATAGCGCACCTCATAATAGAGGTTGGTGCGGTTGAAACTCGATTTGAACACCGCAGCATCCGTCATGCCCAGATTCTTCTGCACATCGTGTTGCACCTTGGGGGTGGCGGTAGCCGTCAGCGCTATCACCGGACGCAGACCTATCTCTTTTATTATAGGCCGTATGCGCCGGTATTCGGGCCGGAAATCATGTCCCCATTCCGAGATGCAGTGTGCCTCGTCTACGGCGTAGAACGATACGGGCACTGACTGCAGAAACTTTATGTTCTCTTCCTTGGTGAGCGATTCAGGCGCCACATACAGCATCTTCGTCTTGCCGCTGACCACATCGGCACGTACCTGATTGGCGGCCGAGCGTGAAAGCGACGAGTTGAGGAAGTGGGCTATGGCGTCATTGCCGGCATACTGGCACATGGCGTCAACCTGATTCTTCATCAGAGCTATCAGCGGCGATATTATTATTGCCACGCCGGGGCTCATCAGTGCCGGAAGCTGATAACAGAGCGATTTGCCTCCGCCCGTGGGCATGAGCACGAAAATATCTCTGCCTTGCAATAATGTGCGTATTATGGCCTCCTGGTTGCCCTTGAAGGTCTCAAATCCGAAATAGCGCCGGAGTGCTGCGTAGATGTCTCCGGTGGAGGGTGCGTTTGTGTTTCTTTCTGGTGTCGGGTCTTGCATTTATTTCCTGTTATGAGGAGAAAGTAATGTGGCTCTGCAGCCTTTTGCGAATAGCACAGTTTTGGATTGTCCCGTCAAACTGCCTATTCCCTGATTGAATACAAAATTAAAGCTTTTTTTTGATATGTACAAATTTTCAGTGCAATAATTTTTTTTGAGCCTCCTCCGACGCCGGTCCGGTAACTCCCGATTTTTGAGTTCGGACGCAGCCGGTAAGTGAATTTTGGCATTAACATTAATTAACTTTTGACGCATCTCTCCATTTTTCGTTACCTTCTAAATTTTGTGAACAGTGCGGTGGTCTTAAAGAGGCAACTTTTCCTTCCTCGTTCAGAGAACGATTTGCCAAAACGGGAAAGTTTTATGATATTTGCATCCGAAAAAATTTTACCAAACGTATAACCGGTGTCCACGCCGGTTTGTACGCTCCTCTTAAAATCTAATGGAAAATAAAAAGACTTTTACGTACGACGAGGCCTATAACGCCTCGGTAAAGTATTTTGATGGCGATGAACTGGCCGCCAGGGTGTGGGCCGGTAAATATGCGTTGAAGGACTCGGAGGGCATTCTCTATGAGCTGACTCCCGACGATATGCACCACCGTATCGCCGCCGAGCTGGCCCGCATAGAGAACAAGTACCCCAACCCCATGAGCCATGACGAAATCTTTCACCTGCTCAAAGATTTCAGATACATAGTGCCGCAGGGGAGTCCCATGGCCGGCATCGGCAACAACCTGCAGACGGTGTCGCTGAGCAACTGTTTCGTAATCGGTCTCGACGGCCATCCCGATTCCTACGGCGGCATAATGCGCGTTGACGAGGAGCAGGTGCAGCTCATGAAACGTCGCGGCGGCGTTGGCCACGACCTGAGCCATCTGCGTCCCAAAGGCACGCCGGTAAAAAACTCCGCTCTCACCTCTACGGGTCTGGTGCCCTTCATGGAGCGCTATTCCAATTCCACCCGCGAGGTGGCACAGGATGGTCGCCGAGGTGCCCTCATGCTCACCGTTTCCGGACGTCACCCTGATGCAGAGGCCTTCATCGACGCCAAGATGGAGCAGGGCAAGGTTACCGGCGCAAATGTATCGGTACGCATCGACGACGAGTTCATGCAGTGCGCCGAAAGCGGCAAGCCTTATGTTCAGCGCTTCCCCGTCGACAGCCTCAATCCCATTATGGAAAAGGAGATTGACGCCAAGGCGTTGTGGGCAAAGATTGTGCATAACGCATGGAAAAGCGCCGAGCCGGGGGTACTCTTCTGGGACACCATTCGTCGTGAGTCGGTGCCCGACTGTTACGCTGACCTCGGGTTTGAAACCATTTCCACCAATCCGTGCGGCGAAATACCTCTTTGTCCTTACGACAGCTGCCGTCTGCTGGCCATCAACCTGTTCAGCTATGTCAAAAAGCCCTTCACCACGGAGGCAAGTTTCGACTTCGAGCTGCTGCGCAAGCATGCCGCCAAGGCTCAGCGCATGATGGACGACATCATCGACCTGGAGATGGAGAAGATTGACAGCATCATTGAGAAGATAAAGGCCGACCCGGAGACGGAGGAGGTGAAAAGCACCGAGCTGCATCTCTGGGAGAAGATTCGTCATAAAACGCTGCTCGGCCGCCGCACTGGCTGCGGCACTACAGGCGAAGGTGATATGTTAGCAGCCTTAGGACTGCGTTACGGCACCGCGGAAGCCACTGATATGTCGGTGGAAGTACACAAGACTCTTGCTTTGGCATATTACGGAGGCAGTGTGGATATGGCGGCCGAACGCGGCGCCTTTGAGATTTATGATGCCGAGAGAGAGAAGAACAACCCCTTCATCAAACGTCTGCGCGAGGCTGACCCGGCGCTGTATGAGAAGATGGTGAAGCAAGGTCGTCGCAACATCGCCTGCCTCACCATAGCTCCCACCGGTTCCACATCGCTGATGACGCGCACAACATCGGGCATTGAGCCTGTCTTCCTGCCCGTTTATACGCGCCGCCGCAAGGTGAATCCCAACGACGCCAACGTGCGTGTGGACTTCGTTGACGAGGTGGGCGATAGCTTCGAGGAATTTGTGGTTTATCATCCCCGTTTCATCGACTGGATGCGCGCCACAGGCCGTGAGGTGAAGAGCTCCATGACGCCGGCCGAGATTGAGGCTCTGGTGAAGGAATCGCCCTATTACCGTGCCACGGCAGCCGACGTTGACTGGCTCGAGAAAGTGCGTATGCAGGGTGCCGTGCAGAAGTGGGTTGACCACTCCATCTCCGTAACCATCAATCTGCCCAACGACGTCAGCGAACAGCTCGTGGACAAGCTCTATAAGGAGGCATGGCGCAACGGCTGCAAAGGCTGCACGGTTTACCGCGACGGCTCACGAAACAATGTGCTTGAGGCTGTGAAGAAAGAGGAGCCCAAAGCCCTGATTCACAATCCTGACCATCCCATAAAACGCCCCATCGAGCTTGAGGCTGACGTGGTCCGTTTCCAGAACAACAAAGAGAAGTGGATTGCATTTGTAGGTCTCGACCCGGACGGCCGTCCGTATGAAATATTCACCGGTCTGGCCGATGACGAGGATGGCATCTTCTGTCCCAAAGGGGTTACGCACGGCAAGATTATCAAAGCCATGGATGCCCAGGGCCGCAAGCGCTACGATTTCCAGTTTGTGAACAAACGCGGCTACAAAACCACCATCGAGGGTCTGAGCGAGAAGTTCAATCCCGAGTTCTGGAACTATGCAAAGCTGATTTCGGGCGTGTTGCGCTACGGAATGCCCATCGACCAGGTGCTCAAGCTCGTGGGTGGCCTGGAGCTGGATTCCACCAGCATCAACACATGGAAAAACGGTGTTGAGCGCACGTTGAAGAAGTATATGCCCAACGGCGCTGTGGCAAGTGGTCAGCGCTGCCCCAACTGCGGCGCCGAAACGCTTGTTTATCAGGAAGGTTGCCTGATATGCAAGAACTGCGGCACCAGCAAATGCGGCTGACAGACTACAAATTTGGGGTCAGATTGGCGATCTGATTAGCTCCGCCAAGAAGCCTAAGAGAAAGATACGGACCGATGGGGTTGGAGGTTATTCTTCCAGCTCCATCAGTTCTAATAACCGCATCTCTGACGTGTCTATGCTCTCCTGAATTTCGGCCATCCTGGCTCCGGCTTCCTGCAGCTGTGCCGACGTCATAGTGCCGCTCGACATCTGCTCTGTCAGCGTCTGACGCTCCTGTTCCAGTGTGGGTAGCAGGTTCTCCAACTCCTCCTTTTCCTTGCGTTGTTTGAAGTTCAGACCCTTGCGCTCGCGCGGTTTGCGCGTGTCGGAAGATGTGCGCTGCACGTGGGAGGCCGCTTCCATAGCCTTGGCCTGCCGATCCTTTTCCACCGCGCGGTATTGCGAGTAAGTGCCGGGGAAGTCCTCCATCTCGCCGTTGCCCTTCAGCACGAACAGATGGTTGGCTATACGGTCGAGGAAAAAGCGGTCGTGACTCACCACTATCACGCAGCCCTGAAAAGAGCTGAGATAATCCTCCAGAATAGAGAGAGTGAGAATGTCGAGGTCGTTGGTAGGTTCGTCGAAAATCAGAAAGTTGGGCTGGCGCATCAGCGTTATTGCCAGATTGAGCCGCCGCTTTTCGCCGCCGCTGAGCTTGGCAATGTATTTCTGCTGGTCGGGTACGGAGAAGAGAAAATGACACAGAAACTGTGAGGCTGTGAGCCGTGTCTTCGGATTTATCCACACATCCTCGGCTATCTCGCGCACAGCGTCAATAACCTTTTTGCGCGGATTCGGTTCCGCCATTCCCTGTTGCGAGTAATAGCCGAACTTCACCGTCTGGCCCACGTCGAACCGGCCCGAGTCGGGCTGCAGCTCTCCTAACAGCATGCGCAGCAGAGTAGTCTTGCCAACACCGTTGGGGCCTACAATGCCAATTTTGTCATAGCGGGCAAACGTGTAGTTCCAGTCGCGCAGAATCACCTTCTCGCCGAAAGCCTTGCTCACATTGTGCGCCTCAAAAATCTTGGAGCCGATGTAAGAGCCTTGCACAGCCACATTCACCTGCTTGTTAGTGAGATTTACCTTTGAGCGTTCCTGCAGCTCATAGAAAGCGTCTATGCGGTATTTGGCCTTTGAGCCGCGCGCCTGAGGCTGCCGCCGCATCCAGTCGAGCTCCGTGCGCAGCAGATTACGCACCTTGGCCAGCTCGGCGCCCATCTGAGCCATACGCTCCTCGCGCTTGGCCAGATAATAGTCGTAATTACCCTCATAGCTGTAGAGCTTGTGGCGGTCAATCTCCACAATCCGGCTGCACACACGGTCAAGGAACCAACGGTCGTGCGTCACCATCAGCAGCGTGGTTTTGCGCGTCGACAGATACTCCTCAAGCCATTCAATGGTGTCCACGTCGAGGTGGTTGGTAGGCTCGTCAAGCATCAGAAACTGAGGCTCGCGCAACAGCACACGGGCAATGGCGGCACGTTTCAGCTGCCCACCGCTCATCTTGCCCGGCAAAGCCTCGAAATCTGTTACCCCGAGGCGATGAAGCATTTCGCGAGCCCGGTCCTCGGCCGTCCAGTCGTCTTCGGCATGCTCGGGTATGACAGCTTTCAGCACCGGGACATCGGGCGCAAACTCCGGTACCTGACTCAGATAGCCAATCTTCAGGTCTTTGGCCCAGACAATGCTGCCTGCCCCGTAATCCTCCTCGCCGGCAAGTATGCGCAGCAAAGTAGACTTGCCTTTGCCGTTCTGGGCTATCAGTCCCACCTTGTCGCCCCGGTTGATGGTGAGCGAAAGGTCGGTAAACAGATTGTCGGCTCCGAAATTCTTTTCCAGGCCCTCTACCTGCAGATAAGGTGCTGCCATAATCAGTAAGTTGAAAAAATTAGAGAAGGTGTGTCATGAAAATGTCATACTCCACACCTTCTCGTCATTATATTTTTTAGCTGAATTCTGCGTCAGAACATCAAATTCGCCAACGGCATGAATTCACAGAATCAAAGAGCTGCTATGGCCTCGATTTCCACAAGAGCCTGCTTGGGCAGTTCCTTTACGGCGAAGGCGCAGCGAGCCGGATAAACTTTCTGGAAATACTGCGCATAGACCTGATTCATGGGGCCGAAGAGGCTCATGTCGGCCAGGAAGACTGTGGTCTTCACCACATTGTCGAGAGTGGCGCCGGCAGCTTCAAGAATGGCTTTGATGTTGAGAATAGACTGCTCGGTCTGTTTCTCTATGTCGGCGGGCATTTCGCCGGTAGCGGCATTGATGGGCAGCTGACCCGATACAAATATCATGTTGCCGGCCTGAACAGCCTGGCTGTACGGGCCTATGGCGCCCGGTGCCTGATTGCTTACGATTTCCTTTTTCATATTATTAGATTGGGGGTGTGATTTGCTGATGGGGCATCAAGCCAGTTCATTGAAATGAGCCTTGGCAAGTTGCTTTTCTATGTATTCGGGCGTTATGGTGAGCGTCTTGGCGCGTGCCGACGGACCCTCGAACATGGCGTCTACCATCACCGTCTCTACAATTGAGCGCAGACCGCGGGCGCCGAGTTTATATTCCAGAGCCTTGTCTACAATCTTGTCGAGCGCCTCAGGGGTAAACTCCAGCGTTTTGCCGTCGAGCTCAAAGAGCTTCTTATATTGGCGGATAACCGCATTCTTCGGCTCAGTGAGGATGGCGCGCAAAGCCTCGCGGTCAAGAGGCTCCAGGCTCGTCAGCACCGGCAGACGGCCGATGATTTCCGGAATGAGGCCAAACGACTTCAGGTCCTGCGGCATCACATATCGCATCAGATTCTCGCGCTTCTGTTTCCTGTCGGCGCTGTTCTGGCCGTAACCCACGGTGTGAGTGTTGAGGCGCGCCGCAATCTTGCGTTCAATGCCGTCGAAGGCGCCGCCGCAGATGAAGAGGATGTTCTTGGTGTTTACGGCAATCATCTTCTGCTCCGGATGCTTGCGGCCGCCGTTGGGGGGCACAAGCACAGTGCTGCCTTCGAGCAGCTTGAGAAGACCCTGCTGCACACCTTCGCCGCTGACGTCGCGCGTGATTGACGGGTTGTCGCTCTTGCGTGCTATTTTGTCGATTTCATCTATGAAGACTATGCCCTTCTCGGCTTGCTCAACATCGTAGTCGCACGTCTGCAGCAGACGCGTGAGAAGGCTCTCAATGTCTTCACCTACATATCCGGCCTCGGTGAGCACCGTGGCGTCGACAATGGTAAACGGCACATCGAGAAGGCGCGCTATCGACTTGGCCAAAAGCGTCTTGCCCGTACCCGTGGGGCCTACCATAACGATGTTTGACTTCTCTATCTCAACATCATCGTCGGTGATGGCACCGCCTTCCATCTGGTCGAGGCGTTTGTAATGGTTGTAAACGGCCACCGACAGATATTTCTTGGCTTCATCCTGCCCAATCACATACTGGTCAAGGAATTTCTTTATTTCCTTGGGTGTGGGCATCTTCTTTCTTTTTGCAGGCTTTTTCTTTGATGAATTGAGGTCTTGCAGCTTCTCGTCGCGTTTCTGGTCAATTATCGTAATGCAGTCCTTGCACAGATTAAGACCCGGAAATATTTCTACTACCGGATTGGAAACGCTGTCGGTGATGCCGCACATGGCGCAGCGTTCGGTGGTTGTGGTGGTGCGTTTATTTGCCAATGTTATATATTATTAAAGAATTGTCAGTTGCGGCGCTCAGTGCGCTGCGCAACTCACAATTCTGAAAAGTCAAATGTTGAGATTATTTGTTCTTGTTCTCATTAGTGAGAATTTTGTCAATCATTCCGTAGTCGAGGGCCTCCTTGGCGGTCATCCAGTAATCGCGGTCGGAATCTTTGGCCACCTTGTCGAAGGGCTGGCCGGAATGTTCGCTGATGATTCTGTAGAGCTCGTCCTTGAGTTTGAGTATCTCGCGTGCCGTAATCTCGATGTCGGAAGCCTGACCCTGGATGCCGCCCATGGGCTGGTGAATCATGACCCTGGAGTGGGGCAGAGCCAGACGCTTGCCCTTGGCTCCGGCCACTAACAGCACTGCCGCCATAGAGGCTGCCATGCCTGTGCAGATGGTCGACACGTCGCTCTGTATATACTGCATGGTGTCGTATATGCCTAAGCCGGCATATACGCTGCCGCCGGGAGAGTTGATGTAGATGTTCACGTCCTTGCCCGGGTCCACACTGTCGAGATATAGCAGCTGAGCCTGGATGATGTTGGCCGATGTGTCTGTTACCTGAGTGCCGAGGAAGATGATTCGGTCCATCATGAGGCGCGAGAAGACGTCGAGCTGAGTTACGTTGAGCTGACGCTCTTCAAGAATGTAAGGATTCATATAATCAGCCTTGGGAGCGCTTACGAGCGGAGCGGCTGCCGTGCTGACGCAGTTGGCATACTGATGCAGCGCGTTCGAGTTCACGCCAAGGTGATTTATTGCGAAATTTCTGAAATCTTGCTGTTGGTTCATAATTATAACTTTTACTGGCTATAGCAACTTTGCTTAGTTATAACAAATAACGCGCCAAAATGTGTTCCTGGCTTTTGGGCTGTGTCATCTGAGCCTGTTTCGTCAGGCTGCCCGGATACAAAAACAGAGCACGCGGAGGAGTTAAAGCTACTTCTCCGCGTGCCCGAAAAGTATCTTATTCAGCCGGTTCGGTGGGAACCTCGGAGGCTGCTTTGAACAGCGCGTTGAACTCCTCTACCGAAACGGTTTTCTCGTCAACCTTAGCCTTTGCGCGGATACCGTTGAAGAGCTTCATCTCCATGGCCTGACGACCCAGGCTGTCAACAACCTTGCGGTCCTGCAGCATTTCGCCCACATACTTCTTCAGCATATCCTCGGGCACATTCTGCATGCCGTATTGAGCAAACTGATTGCGGCAAGCCATCTCAGCCACGTTGCGGAGGTCATCTTCAGTGAGCTGCAGCTGAAGAGCTTTTGCCACGCTGTCGCTTACGAGCTGCCAACGCAGACCCGGCACGAGCTTGTTGTATTCCTCGTCAATCGACACTTCCGTTTCAGCCTCATGCTGCTCCTGCAGATAGGCTTTCAGCACCTCGTCGGGCAACGGGAATTCACCGGCGGCCTTCATCAGGCTTTCGCGGGCGTCGATGGTGAAACGATAGCTGGTGTCGGAAGCAAGCTGAGCGGCAATCATCTTGCGCAGCTCCTCTTTGTATTCCTCATCGTTGTGCACCTTGTCTTTGCCGAATACCTCGTCGTAGTATTCCTGACCCGGCTCAGCGCGGCGCAGCACAATGATTTCCGAAATATCCATGCGGAAGTTGGCGTGCATGTCGGCGGCTTCCTCTTTGCTTATGTGGAGCATCGACGAGAGTTCCACCGGATTGCCGGCGCAAGTGTCCCACGGGTTGAAGTCGATGGGAGCGCCCACGTTCTTGCCCATGAACAAGTCTTTCTGAGCCTGATCGGCGAAGTGTTCGGGAGCAACGATGCCCATGGCCACCTTGATGCCGTCGGTCATCGGGTTGCCTTCAGCGTCGAGCTGCGTCAGCGGGCCTTTCACCAGCGAGTCGGGCTCTACCGTGTCGCCTTTCTCCTGCTTGCCGTGACGGCGGCGCAGAACCTCGTCCTGACGCTGCACCATGTCGTCGGTAACTTCTATCTTGTAGGCCGGTATTTCTACCTCCTCAACATTGATGTTGATTTCCGGAGCCAGACCAAGTTTGAATTTGAACACCATTTCATTGGCGTCGAGGTTGGCTATCGTGTCGGGGTCAGGCATGGGGTTGCCAAGTACCGGCAGCTGCTCTTTGCGGATGTATTCAAAGAGTTCGTGCGAGATGCTTTTGTCGATAACGTCATAGCGCACTGCTTTGCCGTATTTCTTCTCGAGCATGCCCATGGGGGCGTGGCCCGGACGGAAACCCGGTTCGTGGCGTGTGCGCGCCAGTTCCTTCATTTGCTTCTTTATCTCCTCCTTGAAGTCCTCCTGGGTTGCCTCAATGGTTACAAGTCCGTTGACTTCGTCGATTTTTGCGTATGTTATGTTCATGGTCGTGTGTTGTACGTAGTTTATATCCCGGCGTGCATCATGCCGTCAGGCTTTTCAAAAATTCCGCGCAAAGTTAGTCAATTCCGGCAACTTAAACAAATTTTTGGTCAACATTCTTTGGCAAATTGTTGATGCCGGCATCTTTTTACGCTAAAACAAATTCTCCTCACTTACGGTTCGGCGAATGTGCATACCATTGCACAAATGTCCGTCAAATGTCGAGAATCAGTTCCGAAAGAGGGCGCTTGGGCACCACATGAGTGCCGTCGGCTTCCCTGTAATAGTTGTAGTCCTCGCCCGGCTGCAGGTCCCTGAGCACTATGTTTTCAGCCTTATAGCCCAAAGCGAGCACATACTCCACCTTGTAATGCGGCTCAAGGCCCAGAGCCTCATGCACCTGTGCCGGAGTGAAATTGCGTATTATGCAGCCGCTGATGCCCAACATGGCGGCTCCCAACGTAATGGCCTGCAGCTGCAAGCCGCAGTCGCACAACAGCGACGGGGCGATGCGTGTGTCGGTAACCTGCACCAGATAGGCCGTCGGACGCTGTTCAGGCGTCGGGCCATCCCAGTCTTTCAGATGCCTGGCCCAACGCAGCAACGGAAAGAGACGGTCGCGGTCGGCTGCCTCCGTTACCATTACATAGCGCAAGGGCTGCATATTCTGCGACGAAGCGCAGTAACGCGTCAGCTCAACCAACGCTTCCAGCACCTCTCTGCCTATGCCTCGCGAGGCGTCGTAGCGGCGCACTGACCGGTCGAACTCAAGGAGCTTCCGCAGCGGCGCAAGTTCTTGCCTGGGGTTGTTCACAGCGCTTTTTATTTTGAGGTGAAGAAGTAGGTGAAGACTTTCTCGGTGTATTCCTGGTCGGCCACGGCAGCCGTTTCGCGTGCCGAGTGCATGGCCCACAGCGGACAGCCCATGTCTACGCCGTCAATGTCGAGCTGACCCGTAAGGATGTTACCCAGCGTCGAGCCGCCTGCCACGTCGGAGTGATTGACGAAATATTGACACGGCACACCTGCTTCGCGACAGAGTTCTGCAAACACTGCAGCGCCGCGGGCGTCAGTCATATATTTGCAGTTGGCGTTGATTTTTATCACCGGACCGCCGCCCATCACCGGGTGGTTGGTGGGGTCATATTTGCTGTTGTAGTTGGGGTGCCAGGCATGGGCATTGTCGGCCGATACCATGAACGAGCGGGCAATGGCGGGTGCGAGGCCTTCCATGCCGCCGCTCAGGCGCATCAGTATGTTGGTGAGCACCGGCGAGTGGGCACCCTGCTTGGTGCCGGAGCCGGTCTCCTCGTTGTCGAACAGGGCGAGAACACGGGTGTATGATGCCGGAGTGTCGGCTGAAGCCAACAGAGCTTCCAGACCGGCGAAACACATGCTCAGGTCGTCGATGCGGCCGCTCTGTATGTATTCGTTGTTGGCGCCGGCAAGGGCGGCACGCTCGGCAGGATAGAGGTTCAGCTCATATTCGATTATGTCGGCCGGTTTGATGTCGAGATAGTCGGCCAGCATAATCTTCACAATGCCACCTTTGGCTTTAATGTCGGCAATCTGCTCCGGAGTGTAATAGCCCACCACGGGGAGCATATCTTTCTGCACCGACAGGGGGTTGCCTTCGTTCACGGCGCGGTTGAAATGTATGGCCAGATGCGGAATTAAAGCCACCGGGCGGCGCAGGTCAACAAGTACTTCGCGCGGATGCAGGGCATCTTCGCCGCGCAGCATCACGCGGCCCGATATTGACAGCGGACGGTCGAACCAGGTATAGAGGATGCCGCCGCCGTATTTCTCAACGTTGAGACTTATCACGCCGCCGTCGCCGTAAATTTCGGCGTTTGGTTTGATTTTGAAGCAGGGTGAGTCGGTGTGAGCCGCGATGATGCGGAACGCCGGTTCGGCTATGGTGTTCTCAGGCATGATGAAGGCGAACAGTGCCGACGAGTTGCGCGTAAGGAAATAGCGTCCGTTGGGTTTTACGTTCCAGTCTGTGGAGGCCATGCCAAGACGTGTGAAGCCGGCTTTCAGCAGAGCGTCGGTTACGGTCTTTACGGCCAGGAAGTTGCAGGTGGAGGAGTCGAGTTGACGTAATATGCGGTCAGTCATGGTGTTAGAGATTATTTTCGGGTTATAGTGATTCGGGGTTATAGCGCAGCTGATTCAGCGGCCTGAGCACATTGCAGAGACGCTGGCTCCAGTAAGCGCGGAAATTCTCGTGGCAGATTGTCAGCGCCACGGCCGTCTGCATCCCTTCCGATTCGCGTATGGCGCTCACGCAGTCGTAGAGAGGCTGGAAGATGTCGGCCAGATTCTCCGATATGGAGGCGGCTATGGGGGTGTCGGAATACTTCATGTCGGCCTCCATGGTGTCGAGATACGTGTCATGTTCGCCATAGATGCGCGCCAGAGTCTGACGGATGCTCTCGTAATATTCCTCGTCGAGATACGAGGGCAGATATTCGTCGCCGAAAGCGCTGAGCATGTCTGTGTCGAGGTTGCCGAAAGCCAGATAGAGCCGAGGCAGCATATCGAGCATCTCGGCGGTGAGCACAGGCTCTTCCGTCTCAGCCGCGTTCTCCAAAGTGATGCAGAAATTGCGCATCAGTTCTATGAGCGGAGCCATACGAGCCGTCAGCTCGCCGGATTGAGTGTCAGGCATCGCCAAAAATTTTGTCGTTTAGCAGTTTTGAGTCATTGCGAAGCAGAAAGTCGTATTCGCGGGTGCCCATATATTCTGTAATGGATTGCAAATGCTTGTGGTTGTGGAGGTCAGTGCCCACAAACTCCACCATATTCTTGTCAAGCATTTCCTTGGCCAGGTCGCGCACCTGTTTGCCGTAGAAGCCCGAGAGGCTCAGCAGGTTTATCTGGAAGCGGAGACCCATGCGGCGCAGACGCAGATAATTGCTCGGTTCGCGCTGATAATAGGGGTAACGCTCCGGGTGCGCCAGAATCGGTTTGAAGCCGTAAGTGCGCACCAGTTCATTTACGAAAGCCTCCAGGCGGAAAGGCTCGCTCACCCACCCACATTCTATGAGCAGATAATCGCCCGGCATGGGACGCACCAGCCCGGCCTTCAGCTGGTCGTAAAGCTGGTCATCTATGCGATATTCGCCGCTCACACGCAGTTGCAGCTTCGACCCGCGGTTTTGCAGCTCGCGGCGCAGCTCGGCAAACGGCGGGTCCACCGTCGACGGGTTGTTGGGAAAGACCTCGTCTGTAACGTGCGGTGTCAGTATGATTTTCTGAATCCCCAACGCCTCCAGTTCCGTAGCCAGGTCTGCGCCGTGGTCCACGTCGCGGGCGCCGTCGTCGATGCCCGGCACCAGGTGTGCGTGAATATCCGTAAACACCGGCAACGGACGGAGGGGTTCCGCCGGCCGGTGTTCGCGCGATGTGAATAATTTTATGCCCTTGAACATGTATGGGATTGAATGTCTGTGTCAGGGCGCCGGCGACTGCGGGCCACTCGCCGGCGCTTTGAGCGATTACTGTATTTTCAGGTCTTTGAGGATGGCGTCGATGTGTTTATCGGCTTTCTCCACCGTGGCTTCATAGTCGGCGGCATCCTTCAGCGGCTCGCGCACTTCCACATAGAACTTTATCTTGGGTTCCGTGCCCGACGGACGGATGGATACTTTGTCGCCCAGCGCGTTGAAGAACTGAAGAACGTTACTGGTGGTGGGGAAGTCGAGCTTCGACACGTTGCCGTTGATGAGGTCGGTGGCGTTCAGGTCAAGATAATCCTTAATGGCCGTAACGGGGCTTCCTGCCAGCGTCTTGGGCGGATTGGCGCGGAATTCGCGCATCATGGCGGCTATCTCTTCGGCGCCGCTCTTGCCCGGACGTACCACGCTGATGCCGCGTTCGCGCGAGAAACCGTATTCCAGATAAATCTGTATGAGCAGCTCATAGAGGTTCATGCCCTTGTCGGCAGCCCAGGCGGCAATCTCGCACATCATGGAGATGGCGCTCACGCTGTCTTTGTCGCGGCAGAAATCCTCGGCCAGGAAGCCGTAGCTCTCCTCGCCGCCACCCAGATAGCGGGCGGTGCCTTCGTGGTTGCGCATCACGTCGGCAATCCACTTGAAGCCCGTGTAGCAGTCGTAGCACTTAACGCCGTTGGCATCGGCAATACGCTTTATGGTCTCGGTGGTTACAATCGTCTTGACGCAATATTCGTTGCCGGTGATGCGGCCGAGCTCGCGGTTGCGCGTGATGATGTAATAGAGGAAAATCATCACAATCTGGTTGCCGTTTACCAGCTGATAGTTGCCCTGTTTGTCGCGCACCACCAGGCCGATGCGGTCGGCGTCGGGGTCGGAGGCGAGCACTAATTGAGCGCCTGTTTCGCGGGCTTTGGCAATGCCCATGGCCATGGCTTCAGGGTTCTCCGGGTTCGGGCTGACCACTGTGGGGAAGTCGCCGCTCTGCACATCCTGCTCGGGTACGTGGATGATATTGTCGAAGCCCCACAGCTTCAGCGAGTCGAACATCAGACGCGACCCTGTGCCGTGTATGGGGGTGTAGACAATCTTCATGTCGTGATGACGCAGACAGGCTTCGCGATCCATCTGCAGACCTAAAATGGCACTGAGGAAAGCCTTGTCAACGTCTTTGCCTATTATCTGAATCAGCTCCTTGCGAGGAGTGAATTTTATCTGGTCAACGGAGGTGATGGCGTTTACGTATTCAATGGTCTTTACGTCGTGGGGTGCTATCATCTGGGCGCCGTCGCTCCAGTAAGCCTTGTAGCCGTTATACTCTTTGGGGTTGTGGCTTGCCGTTACCATTACGCCGCTCTGGCAGCCTAAATGACGAATGGCGAAGCTCACTTCAGGAGTAGGACAGCAGCTGTCGAAGAGATATACCTTGATGCCGTTTGCCGAGAAAATGTCGGCGGCCAGTTCGGCGAACTTGCGCGAGTTGTGGCGCACATCATGGCCAATGGCCACGCTTATCTGCGGCACTTCGCTGAAGGCGTCGTTGAGGTAGTTGGCCAGACCCTGGGTGGCAGCGCCCACGGTGTAGATGTTCATGCGGTTGGTGCCGGCGCCCATTATGCCGCGCAGACCGCCAGTGCCAAATTCCAGGTCTTTGTAAAAGGCTTCTATGAGAGGGGTCTTGTCGGTTGCGTCGAGCATTGATTGTACTTCCTGACGCGTCTCGGCATCATATTGAGGGGTAAGCCACTGACGGGCTTTGGCTTCTACCGTTTTCAGCAGTTCGTCGTTATTCATAGTCTGTGTGTGTTTTTGCAGGTTGCGGAGGCAAGGCGTCGCACCTTATATTATGATTTTTAAGTATAAACGCCTCAATGACCCCGTTAGTTTGCTATAAGCAGAGAGGTAAATGGTTTGGATAAAAGGAGAAAAAAACAACAGGCAGCCGGAACAAAGACGGTTTTTATGCACCGTGCTTTGCGGCCGGCTGTCGCTTTTTGTGGCGAGGTTGTTGCTGTGTGCCGGTGACCACACGCAGTGTTGCCGGCGTTTCGCTGTCGTTGACTTACTTCTTGATGCGGTTGCCGTAACGCGAACGGAATTTGTCCACACGGCCGGCCGTATCCACCAGCTTCTGCTTGCCGGTGAAGAAGGGGTGCGACGATGAGGTAATCTCAAGCTTTACCAACGGATATTCCTTGCCGTCTACCGTTATTGTCTCTTTGGACGCTACTGTCGAGCGAGTGATGAAGATTTCGTCGTTCGACATGTCCTTGAACACTACCTCGCGGTAATTTTTGGGATGGGTGTTTTCTTTCATTTCTGATCAGTAATTTTAGTGTACATTAATCACAGGAGGATGGCTAATCCTCCGGCCTTCGGGTAGCGACTCCGCAGGCCTTTTCTTAATGGCGCTGCAAAATTACCACATTTCCGTCAATTATGCAAACCCTCCTTGAAATCCTTTCTCTTCTTTTCCCTTCTTTCTCATATTTTCGCGCCCCTGTTCCCTGCCTCTCCTTCCGCCCTTATCCCAATGCGTAAACCAACCCCCAATGCTTAAGACAAAAGGAGCAAAGAATCCGTTGCTCCGCTCCTTCTGATATTTTTGCGACTTCGGTCAGCCCTTTAGCTGTTTATGTCCACTTTCAACTTAAACCAGAAACCCCGAGATACGGGAGGATATGATACACCGTCAACCCACATACCGAACTTATATACCTCAAGGGCAACGTCTGCGGCTGTGGTGTCTGCCATAAAGGCATCATATTGTTTTTTGAACGCGGTGTTTGGCTCCACGTAAGCTCTTATGGTATGTCGGATGTTACGCGATGGCCACACAAAATCGTATGTTATATCCACCGGCTCCTTCATTTCAGCTATCTCTTGCCACTCAAGCGTGAAAGGCGCAAGAATGTCACTTACGCGATCCATATTGCCAAAAATTCCAACTTTCTTGGATAATCCGGCAACCGGAAAGTTTGTATCTCCTAAATGATATTTCTTGCCTTGATATTCGAAATAGAAATCACTGTCGATAACGTTATTGGGGTTTGTGATAGACATAAGGTCATTACCATTCTGATCCACTATCTGCATTGCGGCGAAGAATCTGTATGTCATGTCAAAGCTACCACCTCATCCAAATAAAGTTGGGTGATGGGTTAATCGCATAGTGAGAACGCGAAGGTCTTTTCGCCATTCTTCCGTCTGCTGTCCTTCTTTGTTATCGGGTTCGTCGTCGCTGCATGAGATGAAGCATACCTGAACTGTCAGAACAGCTATCAGCGCCCATAGAACTCTTATTGTCTTCTTCATTGTGTTATTGATTTAGTTCTCGGTTGATGTTGTTTTTCCTTGTAAGCTTGGTGTTAAGTTTGGTTGAATTTTTATCTGCGGCAAAGTTACATTTTTTTTTTGTGTGCAATAGCTTGTGTAATTTTTTTTAATAAAAAATAAATGGTGTTGATATAGGGTGGCTTATTGAATTGTTTTTCCTGCGAATTTACTCGATTTAGGGTGCTTGGAATAGGTGGAAACGGATTCTTTTGTTAACTTTGCAGCGAACAATCAAATTTTCATGAAAATAAAGTTAATTATTCTCGCTATGGTAATGTCAGCGGCTTTTTCGGGCGCTAAGGCGCAGTCGTACAACACGCCGCAGGAGGTTTATAATCGTTTGCACGAGGGTTTCCCGGCTCTGCGCAGTCAGGTAGTTCGTCCGGCAAAAGGGTTCATAAGGCATCCGTATCTGGTGCCCGCCGGTTTTTATTCTCAGCTCTGGGACTGGGACGCTTTCTTTATGGCCAATCATTTTATCTCGCGTGGTGAGCCGCAATATATGAAAAGCTGGGTGCTGACGTTTGCGCAGGGCATCGACAATGACGGCTATGTGGCCGGATGTATGACCACCGAGGGGCCGCGACGTGCCTATTCGGGCAAGTTCGCCATGAAGCCTTTCCTGAGTCAGGGAGCGTATCACTACGCCAATGCCACCGGCGAATGGGAGTGGCTGAGACCCATCTACAAGGATCTCGGCAAGGTACTCGATTACAGGCGTCGAACGCAGCGCGATTCGCTCTCGGGACTCTATTTCTGGGAGCTGGCTATGCAAAGCGGCGCCGACAACAATCCGGCTCTCAACTACTTCAAAGATGATTCGCGCAGCTTCCTCGCCGCCGACGCTTCCGCTTTCCAGTATGGCGAATTGTTGGCTCAGGCGCAGATTGCCCGCAAGCTCGGTTACGAGGCTGATGCCAAAGCGCTTTTCGATGAGGCGCACGCTCTGCGCGATTCTCTGAACGCCATTCTGTGGAATGAGCAGGATAAGGTCTATTACAACATTGACCGTGAAACGCGGCAGCCTTATCGACGTGTCTCTTATTCCTGCTTCGTCCCTCTGATGTATGGTATGGCGTCAGACGATAACGGCAAAGCCACTATAACGCGCTATATGCTCAGCGAGGAGCATCTTAAGTCGCCTTACGGGCTGAGGTCCCTTTCTCTTCAGGACCCCGATTACAACAACAAGAATATCATTGTGCCCTTCAGCAACTGGCAGGGGCCTGTGTGGGGCATCACGGCTTACATTTACAGCCTCGGATTGCATCGCTACGGCTTCGATGACGCTGTGCGTTGGCTTGCCACTGCCACCGGCTCGCTGATGTGCAAAGACCTCGACAGCATTGGCACCATGCACGAGACTTATAATGCCGAAACGGGTGAGCCATTGGCTCCGTCAAACTTCAAATACCGTAATGCCGACGGCTCACCGCAGGGTTTCGTGAGCTGGAACCTCACCATGGAGAATATTCTTGAGGGAGTGCTTTTCAACCGCTGGATGACTCTGGAAATTCCCGAGGAATAATTCCTTAAGAGGCACAAAAAATGCTGACGTGGAAATCTCCGCGTCAGCATTTTTTGCGTATGGGAAGCCGGTTGGTTATTTAGCGGCTATTTCTTTCGATACCTGGTCAATCTTGGCCTTGAGGTCGCCTGAGAGCTCATCTTCGCTTATTTCCACCGGATCCATTACGTCGGCATCCGGAAGGAAACGGCGCATATCCTCAACAATCTTGCCGGCGCCGTCGCCGCCATGCAGTATGACGGGGATGATGCGTTTGTAGTGATTGTCGTGCTGGTCGAAGAAGCTGAACACGGCCATAGGCAGAGAGTTCCACCAGTTGGGAGCCACCAGGATTATGTCTTTGATGTTGGCGTAATAGCCGTCGCTGACTTTGCCCACAATCTCCGGACGCGAACGGTGTTCAGCTTCCACTTTAGTGGCGGCCATGAACTCGTTCTCGTCGGCCGGATATGCCTCTACCGGGGTGATGGCGAACATACGGGCCTGATGTCCCTTCTGCTCAAGATGGTCTTCTATGGCTTCGGCCACTTTGGCGCTGTTTGACTGATTGCCGATGGGCTGGAAGTATGCTATCAGATATCTGCTTTTCATAGTTTTATTGTAATTAGTGGTTTCGTGAACTCGCACCGGGCTACTTCCCGGCTTTCATACAATAAAACAGCTTAAGCCCTTTATAAGTTCAGCTTATAAGTTCAGCTTATAAGTTCAGCACATCGGGGGCGCCGGCCATCTCACACGTTATAGTCCACACAGGCACGGTCGGCCTTCAGGGGCGCGATTATGGCTGCTGCGGCCACATGAGCCGGATGTTGGGCGTATACGGCAACGTCGGCCATAGTGGGCACCGTGGCGGTGAGGACAACGTCCCAGTCTTCGGCCGGATTCTCGTTGATGCCCACCTCCATGCTCTCAAGCACGTCAATCTGCGAAGGCAGAGCCATCAGAGCCGTTTTGAATTTCTCGGCGGCACAGCGCCGTTCTTCCTTGGTGCCCGAAAGGCGAAATGATACTATATGCTTTACCATAATTATTTGCTTACTGGTCCGTAGAGCCGTTCTTTGGCGGCGGCTACACGTTCGTCGGTGATATAGTCGTCGTAGTCCATCATCTTGTCGATGATGCCGTTGGGTGTCAGTTCTATCATGCGGTTGCAGACCGTCTGAATAAACTCATGGTCATGGCTCGACATGAGGATGATGCCCGGATAAGCCTGCAGCGTATTGTTGAAGGCCTGAATGGATTCCAGGTCAAGATGGTTGGTAGGGGAGTCGAGCACCAGCGTGTTGGCGTCGGTGAGCATCATCCGGGCTATCATGCAGCGAATCTTCTCGCCGCCGCTCAGCACCGACGCTTTCTTCAGCACCTCTTCGCCCGAGAAAAGCATCTTGCCGAGAAAGCCCTTCAGATAAATCTCAGAACTGTCTTTGGAGTACTGACACAGCCAGTCAACCAGGTTCATGTCAGTGTTGAAGAAGGGGTTGTTGTCAAGCGGCAGATAAGCAGTTGTAATGGTCTGTCCCCAGGCGAACTCGCCCGCATCGGCATGGCGTTTGCCCATGATGATTTCAAAAAGTGCCGTCATGGCACGCGGGTCACGACTCAGGAACGCCACCTTGTCGCCCTTCTCAATCTGAAAATTGACATCGCGAAACAGAATGTCGCCATCCTGCGAGGCCGTAAGCCCCTTTACCTCCAGAATCTTGTTGCCAACCTCGCGCTCGGGGGTGAAGATGATGCCGGGATAGCGGCGCGATGACGGCTTGATGTCCTCAACATTGAGCTTCTCGAGCATCTTCTTGCGCGAAGTCGTCTGCTTGCTCTTGGCTACGTTGGCCGAGAAGCGGCGTATGAACTCAAGCAGCTCCTTGCGCTTCTCCTCAGCCTTCTTGTTGGCCATCTGTTGCTGACGCAGGGCAAGCTGGCTCGACTGATACCAGAAGGAATAGTTGCCGGCAAAAAGCGTCATCTTGTTGTAGTCTATATCGAGCGTATGCGTCGACACCGCGTCGAGGAAATGTCGGTCATGGCTCACCACAAGCACGGTATTTTCAAAGTTTGCCAGATAGTTCTCCAGCCAGGCCACCGTTTCCAGATCGAGGTCGTTGGTAGGCTCGTCGAGCAGCAGATTGTCGGGGTTGCCGAAGAGAGCTTTGGCCAGCAGCACACGCACCTTCTCGTTGGCGCTCATGTCGCGCATCAGCGTGTAGTGGTTAGCCTCCTTGATGCCCAGGCCGCTGAGCAGAGCGGCGGCGTCGCTTTCGGCGTTCCAGCCCTCCAACTCCGCAAATTTCTCCTCCAGCTCGGCGGCGCGTATGCCGTCGGCGTCGCTGAAGTCCTCTTTGGCGTATATGGCGTCTTTCTCCTGCATTATGTCCCAGAGCACCGTGTGTCCGCGCAACACCGTTTCCATCACCGTGCAGTCGTCGAACTCAAAGTGGTCCTGACTGAGCACGCTCAGACGCTCGCCCGGGCCAAACGTTACTGTGCCGTGGGTGGGCTGCAGCTCGCCGCTGAGTATGCGCATCAGCGTCGACTTGCCCGCGCCGTTGGCACCGATGATGCCGTAGCAGTTGCCCGGCGTAAATGTGAGGTTAACGTCTTGAAAAAGAGTGCGTTTGCCAAATTGCTGGCCAAGATTGTTTACTTGTATCATTATAAGTGTGAAGCCGTGTCGCGCGGCACGTTGACGTTATATTTGTTGAAGATGTTGAGCGCCGAGGTGTTGAACGTGTTCCACCAGCCCCTTTGTGCTGCCGGTATCATATCGCTGCGCCACGACGGTATTACCTGATAGTTGCGCAGTTCGGCGCAGGGTTTGGAGCTGTAGAACGTGTCGTAAACGGGGTTTGACCATGTTACCCGGCCGTCGGGCTGACGCTGAAGCATTACCTTTACCAAAGCGCCTCCGCGGGTTGGACCCGTCTTCATGTTCGAGATGAAATTCCCCAGCGAATATACCACCAAAACATCCTTGTTGTTCTTCTTGTTGTGCATCACCTTCATGGGCTGAATCACGTGCGGATGCGAGCCTATGATGAGGTCCACGCCAAGGTCGGCGAGATAGTCGGCTGTCTGCCGCTGTGTGGGATGCTCGGTGAGCTGATATTCTACGCCCCAATGGATGCACACCACCACAATCTCCGCTCCCGCTTTGCGCAGAGCCTCAACCTCTGAAGCCATCTTCTTGCGGTCGATGAGCGCTACCTCCGCGCCCGCTTTCGGCGTGATGCCGTTGGTGCCGTAGGTGTAATTGGCAAATCCCACCTTTATGCCGTTGATGTTTTTCACCAGCGGCGGAGTGGCGGCTCTCTCGGCCGCGTCATGCCATGTGCCGGTGTGGTCAACCCCCATTTGCGTCAGAGCCTTTACGGTGCGCCGCAAACCGGCGTCGCCACGATCCATGCAGTGGTTGTTGGCGGTGAGGAAGAGGTCGAATCCGGCGTCCTGAAGCGCCTGAGCGTATGAGTCAGGAGCCGAGAAACAGGGATATCCCGAATAGCGCGGACCGCCGCCCAACGGCACCTCAAGATTCACCACCGCATAATCGGCCTGAATGATTTCGGACGCTATGAGGGTGAAGCAGTCGCTGTAATCGTAATACTTGCCGTCGCCAAGACGCAGAGCCTCGTCGAGTTGAGCCTGATGCTGCATTGCATCGCCCACAAAAAGCAGCTCAGCCTGTTGGGGCGCGCCGGCTTCCGCGGCACCCGTGAACCAGTTCAGAAAAGAGAAGAGCAGAACAAGGAGAGTTTGCATGGGTGTGTGTCGGTGTTTGGGTGAGTGTGAAAAATTTGCCTTTACTGAGCCTTTACGCGGCCTTTTTGAAGCCTTTGTGAGGCGGCTGTAATGCTGTAATCTTTATTTAGCGTTGTTTTTGTAAGCCTGCAGAGTGTTGAGCATCAGCGAGCAGATGGTCATGGGACCCACGCCTCCCGGCACCGGTGTGATGTAGCTGCACAAAGGCGCCACGTTGGCGTAATCCACGTCGCCGCTCAACCGGAAGCCCGATTTGCGCGAGGCGTCGGGAACACGTGTAGTGCCCACGTCGATGACCACTGCGCCCGGTTTCACCATGTCGGCGGTTACAAATCCCGGCTGACCGAGAGCCGCTATGAGGATGTCGGCTTTGCGGCAATGTTCTTTGATGTCGGGGGTGCGCGAATGACAGACTGTTACCGTGCAGTTTCCCGGTTCGGCTTTCTGCATCAGCAGCGTGGCCATAGGCTTGCCCACTATATTGCTTCGGCCGAGTATCACCGCATGTTTGCCCGATGTGGCGATGCCGTAACGCTTCAGCAGCTCCATGATGCCCGACGGGGTGGCCGAACGGAAGCAGGGCAGTCCGATGCTCATTTTACCTACGTTGACGGGATGAAAGCCGTCGACATCCTTGGAAGGCAGCACAGCCTCCGTGATGCGCTGCTCGTCGATATGGCGCGGCAGAGGCAGCTGCACGATGAACCCGTCCACCGCCTCGTCGTTGTTCAGTCGCTCTATCTCAGCTAACAGCTCAGCCTCCGTTATGGTGTCGGGGAAACGCAGCAGCGTTGACGTGAAGCCGCAGCGTTCGCAGGCCTTCACCTTGTTGGCCACATAAGTCTCCGAGCCGCCGTCGTGGCCTACTAAGATGGCCGCAAGATGCGGTGCTCGTCCGCCGTTGGCCTTTATGGCATTTACCTCGGCGGCAATCTCCGCTTTTATCTGTTCGGCAGTGGCTTTGCCGTCAATGATTGTCATAGTATTGAAAAGGGTTACGGGTTAACGGTGATGGTTCTTGCGGGCCTGACGCATCTGGCGCATCATGCCCGCAGGATTCTTCATCTGTGTGGCCATGCGCATCATCTTGCGGCTCTGCTCAAACTGGGTCAGCAGACGGTTCACCTCCATCAGCGTTGTGCCCGAACCGGCGGCTATGCGCTTGCGGCGGCTGGCGTTGATGGCCTGCGGATTGGCTCGCTCGTAGGGCGTCATGGAGCCGATGATGGCTTCTATGCTCTTGAAGGCATTGTCGTCGATGTCTACATCTTTGATGGCTTTGCCAACGCCCGGTATCATCGACGCCAGATTCTTCAGGTTACCCATTTTCTTGATTTTCTGTATCAGCTGCAGAAAATCGTCAAAATCGAACTTGTTGCGTTTAATGCGCTCGTTGATGCGTTCGGCCTCATCCTGGTCAATAATGTCCTGCGCTTTCTGAGCCAGAGTCCAGATGTCGCCCTGACCCATGATGCGGCTGGCCATGCCTTCGGGGTTGAAGTCTTCAATGTCTTCGAGTTTCTCGCCCGAGCCGATGAACTTTATAGGCTTATGCACAACAGTGCGGATGGAGAGAGCGGCGCCGCCGCGGGTGTCGCCGTCGAGCTTTGTCAGCACCACGCCGTCGAAGTCCAGACGCTCGTTGAACTCACGAGCTGTGTTCACGGCATCCTGGCCCGTCATGGCGTCGACCACAAAGAGCGTTTCCTGCGGGTTGATGCCCTTCTTGATAGCCTCAATCTCGGCCATCATCTCCTCGTCAACGGCCAGACGGCCGGCGGTGTCGATGATTACCAGGTCGAGACGATTGTCGCGCGCATACTCAATACCACGCTGCGCAATGGCCAAGGCGTCTTTGCATTCCGGCTCACTGTATACCGGCACGCCGATTTGCTCTCCCAACACCTTGAGCTGGTCAATAGCGGCCGGACGGTAAATGTCGCAGGCCACCAACAGCGGCTTGCGGTGTTGCGTGGTTTTCATCTTCAGGGCCAGTTTGCCCGAGAAGGTTGTCTTGCCCGAACCCTGCAGACCCGACATGAGCACTACGGCAGGCTGACCCTTGATGTTGAAGGGGGCTTTCTCTCCGCCCATCAGGTCTATCAGCTCGCGGCGCACAATGCTCAGCATAAGCTCCTGCGGCTTGAGGGCGTTGATGACGTTCTGACCCATGGCCTTGGCCTTCACCGTGTCGGTGAACTGTTTGGCCACCTTATAATTGACGTCGGCGTCGAGCAGAGCCCGGCGCACGTCTTTCAGGGTTTCCGATACGTTGATTTCGGAGATTCGTCCCTGGCCTTTTAATATTTTGAATGAGCGTTCGAGCCGCTCCTGAAGATTTTCAAACATACTTGAAAAGAAAGAAGTGTGTTGGTTAAGTGTTGAGCAGCCTGTTGGTGGCCGTGTCGGGGAAGATGATGCGTGGCTTGTGGCTGCGGGCCTCCTCGGGCGTCATCAGCGCATACGCTATTATTATGATGATGTCGCCGGGTTGGGCACGCCTTGCTGCCGCGCCGTTGAGGCAGATAACGCCGCTGCCGGGCTGTCCGGCAATGACGTACGTCTCAAAACGCTCCCCGTTGTTGTTGTTTACTATGGCCACTTTCTGCCCGGCTATGATGCCGGCGGCGTCAAGCAGCTCGGAGTCGATGGTAATGCTGCCCACATAGTTCAGATTCGCTTCCGTGACGTGTACACGGTGAATCTTGGCAGTAAGCATTTCTATAAGCATAACTTATACCTTGGGCAATGGTCTGTAAAATATATTGTCGATGAGGCGAATCTTGCCGCAATATACTGTGATGCAGCCTATTACGGCTTCGGCATCGGTCCAGTCGGCAATGCTCTGCAGCGTGTCGGCGTCGGCAATCTCAAAATATTCCACCTCACATTCCGGCAGTTTGTTTACTTCCTCGATAACGTATTGGCGAGTCTCTTCCACCGAGTGGTTGCGCGAGAACTCCACGCTTTGGCTGAGGATTCTGTAAATGCCGGGAGCCGTCAGCCTCTGCTGCGGCGAGAGGAGTCGGTTGCGGCTCGAGAGAGCCAGACCGTCGTCGGCACGGCAGATGGGACAGGCCACTATGTCAACATCGGCAATGCCTTCCGTCTTCTTCATGCGGCGAAGCACTGCTATCTGCTGATAATCTTTCTGGCCGAAATATGCTCTGCACGGTTCAGCCAGGTGCATCAGGCGGCTGACCACCTGCGCCACGCCCTGAAAATGACCGGGACGATATTTGCCTTCCATCACCTCAGCCACCTCGCCGAGGTCGAAATCGTGGTCGCGTTGCTGACCGTCGGGGTACATCTCCTCTACCGAGGGAGCGAAAACGGCGCTTACGCCCGCTCCTTCCAGCAGAGCAAAATCATCGGCTTCGCAACGCGGATACGTTGCCAGATCGTTGGAGTTATTGAACTGGGTGGGATTAACAAACACACTTGCCACCACCGAGTCCCCGGCATCAATAGCCCGCTTCACCAGCGATAAATGACCGCGGTGCAGCGCTCCCATTGTGGGCACAAGCCCAATGCGCCGACCATTCTCTCGCTCGGCGTTACAAAATTGCTCGAGCTCGCGGCGCGTACGGAGTATCTTCATCGTCTTGCAAAAATTATGTCTTGCAGTTTCAGGCTGCAAAGTTAATAAGGTTATTGCAGGTATGCAAATTTGCACTTGTATAATGATTTAATTAATGAGTGAAAAGTCGGCGCTGTTGCGTAATCCAATATTTTTTTGTAACTTTGCACAAATTCAGGGAGGGCTGTTAACGGCGCCCCTTCCTTAAAAGAGATTAGATATGGCAAAACCGCGAATACTGTATATCACTGAGGCAATAACCCCCTATTTGCCCGATTCCGCCAATTCAAGCCTGGGGCGCGACCTGCCCGTCATGAGTCAGGCAGAGGGCCACGAGGTGCGCATCTTCATGCCCCGGTTCGGCTCCATCAACGAGCGCAGAAATCAATTGCACGAGGTGATAAGGCTCAGCGGCATCAATATCTCTATCGACGATACCGACCATCCGCTCATTATCAAGGTGGCGTCCATGCACCCGTCGCGTATTCAGGTGTATTTTGTGGATAACGACGATTACTTTCAGCGCCTGGATTCCGACGCTGACGTGCTTGGCACAAACCGCGCTGATAACGACGAGCGCACAATCTTCTTCAACCACGGCACCATGGAGACGGTGAAGAAACTGCGCTGGGATGCCGATACCGTTCATTGTCTGGGCTGGATGACAGCGCTCTGCACTTTGGGCTTGCGCAGCATGTACAACGCCGAGCCGGGTGTGAAGCGTCCCACGATTATCTACACCATGCTTCCGGGTCAGGACCCCGACACTCTCGACGAAGCCATGGTGAGCAAACTGCGCGAAGAGGGTTACTCCGACGACGAGCTGAAGGACATCATCGAGAATCCCGGTAAGCCCGAGGCTCTGCATAAGTTAGCTATGCGCAATGCCGACGCTATTACGCTGCCGGCCGACGCTCCCGCCGAGCTGCTGGAGTTTGCCCAAGAGCTCAACAAGCCGTTGCTGATAATGCAGCCCGCTCAGGACGGCCAGAAATATGACACCGAGGCCTTCAGCAAATTTTATGCCTCGCTGAAGGAAAAATAATACCACATATCTTACCACAATCAAGCTCAAGAAATAAGCTGACAAATGAAATTGAAATTCCTTTTGGCGTTGGCAGCCGTAAGCGGCCTGTTGGCTTTGGCGGCATGTGAAGACAGCTCCAACATAGGCCCGTCGTTGGTGGACCCCAACGTCCAAATCAATGTAGATTCAAGCTTTGTAATCACCGGAAAGTCATTTCACCAGAAAGACTTCGACTCCCGCTCGGCCACACTGCTGCTTGGCGCAGTAGACATGAAAGGGGTTGGCAGCTATAACTCTTCGATAGTGACGCAGCTCATGGCTGCCACGTCGCTGAGTATGCCCGACAGCATTATCATCGACTCCATTTCGGGCATGGGGCTCAAGCTCAGCTTCCGCAAAGGCGCTCTTACGGGCGACTCGCTGGCTCCCTGTCAGCTGAAAGTGTTCCAGCTCGACCGCCAGTTGCCTGCAAATATCAAAAGCTCGTTCGACCCCACAGGCTATTATAACCCTTCGTCGCCCATCGGAGTGAAGAATTACACTGCTTCGGTGTTAGGTCAGGACTCTGCCAAGAATGTGGCCGGATTCACCACCATAAGGGTGGATTTGCCCGTGTCCATGGGCCGCAAGTTCGTGCAGCAGTATCGCACCGACGCGTCGGTATTCCAATGGCCTTCCACCTTCAACCAGTACTTCCCCGGTCTCTATATTGAAAATACTTTCGGCAAGGGCTGTATGGTGAATATCACTGTGGCTGAGATGTCGGTGTATTATCAGCGCGCCAAACGCTCCATGGAGATTATCAACGACAGCGCTCAATGGGTAACGCGTTCGCATCGCGATTCGGTAACCCTTTTCTCCACTGCTCCCGAGGTGTTAAGCTCCAACAACCTGCGCATGAGCATTGCCGAGCCTATTGTCAATATGGTCAATAACGGCAAAGTGGTTGTGATGTCGCCGTGCGGATATTTAGCTTCCGTGCGTATTCCTGCTCAGGAGCTGATTGACAAATATTACGGCACTGACTTCGATATGGCCGTGGTCAATAATCTTGTTCTCTCTATTCCGGCTCATTCCATTGCCAATGACTACGGGCTGAAGCCGGCTCCCAACCTGCTGCTCGTACGCCGCTGCGACATGGAATCGTTCTTTGCCAACAACGAGATACCGAACGAGGCTAAGAAGAGTTTCTACGGCTCCTACAGCTCCTCAACGGGCAAATACACGTTCTCGTCGATGCGCCAGTATATTGTTGATTTGCTGGCTGAGGGCGGAAAGGTGAAGGATGAGGATATGGACTTTGTGCTGATACCCGTATATCTGGAAACCGAGTATAACGCCTACAACAAAAACACCTACGTAACCAGCTGCACGCCTTACATTTATCAGCCGACGCTCGGCGAGCTCGACTTCTCCAAGGCTCAGCTGAAGTTTACTTTCGGCACAAAGAAATAGCCGGGTAGCTGAGTAGCTACGGTAGCTGAGTAGCTATTTTAGCTATTTTAGCTGTTTTAGCTATTGTAGCCGGGAAGCTCAAAAATAAACAAGCCTCACCAAGTAAGGAAACTTTTCCTTGTTTTGGTGAGGCTTATTTTAGTAAACACTTGGTCAGCGGTTCGTGAATTCCGGCTCTAATTTCACGGGCAGAGAGTCATATTTCCTGTCTACAATGAGCAGCATTAGCGGCTGCATGGTAGATGACATCTTCTCGCCGCGTTTCACAGCATAACGCACCGCAAGCTGTCCGGCAGCCGTCTGCGAAAGCGAGATTATGGAATAGTCGGTATTGATGTTTGTGGGAGCTTCCGAGAGGCATATCACAAAGCTCTTGTTGAAGTTGATTTCAGTGGGGCGTCCGTTGGGACCCATAACGGTTGCCATGCCTAAGTTCTTTTCAAATTCAGCCTCATTGCGGATTACCGTGGGCGGCAAACCCTTGACGTCGTTTCTTACAAAGTAGTTTTGAGCCACCTGGTAAGGGACTGACTGCGTCACAGCAGGCACTTTTGCCACCTTACAGCCGCAGAAAAGCGTGCTTATCAGCACCGCCAGACATGCACTTAAGAAGATTCTCTTTTTCATAGTCGTTTGCATAGACATTGTGTTTCTCATTATTTGAGGTTATCAAATTCACTCGTAGCCGAAGCCTCTTCTCTCTTAGCCCCGTCCACTCAGAGCTTTTAAATTTAACGGCCAACAAAAACAAATGTTTTCCTTGCCGTTTCACTTCCATAGGCTTTAAGACCCCATTATACCAAAAACTTCAGAAAAAGAAGCGTCAGATTTTATCCGGCGCTTCTTAATGAATCATATCAGTTTGAACATTCGCTGTTACGAGGCCTAAGGTTTTACTCCATCTTTGCGCGGTGAAGCAGGAACACCGAAAACGAAGCAATCGATTAATGCGTTTTTGACTTCGATCTGTTCGTCGGGGAAAGTTATTATCAGGTCAAATCTGTGACCTTGACAATTCAGACGATCCTCTGGTGTATCATGGCCGGTATGTGTAGTGCGGCAGATATTTATCACATTGCAGAGCGAATATCCCCAGTTCGATTGCCATTTGTTCATATCACAAGTCATTTCCTTGCGATAAGACGGATTGCTATATCCGCTTTCTATATAATTGTTGGCGGATAGGAACGTTACTTCTATTTGATTTGATACATCCGATCCTTTGGGACTGTTTTTGCCCCAAGTGTCATCAGCAGCGATGGCTTTTATGCCAACCACCGGTTTGCCTACAAAAGTATGTTTTTTTACGGGCCAGAAGGTTGATGCATTCTTTGTGCAGGCGGTGTCTCCGAAGAAGCGATTGAGCCTTGAAAACTCTGCAGGATTCGATTCATTATTTATCGTCGTTCCTACGAAAGTTATAGCCGGTTGGAGATGTCTCCTTTCCTCTTGAGAGTATTTTGTAACATCTGTTACCGTAACGGATGTTGGCATGACGTATGCTGTGGCCAGCGATAACGTCTTAGGCTCCGGCTCATCATCATCGCTGCATGACGGAAGAAAAACCGACAGCATTCCTACAGCCCCTATTAAGGCTACTATTGCAAATTTTCTGTTCATATTCATACTATGTTTTGTTTTATTTTTGGAGCTTCAAATTTAGTTGAAGCCTTGGATTTCTTAAAATTGAAGCAAACTTTACCGAATGAGGTTGATTATTCTCTTCCGATTCCGAAACCAATCTATTAATATCCGGATGCAAAGATAAATAAAAATTTTCAATCTACAATTTTTTTTTATGTTATGCAACATATTTTTTTCTTGTGTTGTTTGAAAGAGTTGTTTTGGTAGAGTTTAAACATTATTGTAAAAGTGTAATTGTGAGCAAAATAGCAGGAATTGAGGAAATAAAAGGGTCTAAAATAAAATAAAAAAACAAAGAGGATGTGCCAAATATATCTGACACATCCTCGGAGTATGCTGTATGATGATTATTCAGTTACTACGTCGAAGGCTATCTCCACGCGAACGTCCTTGTGCGGTTCAACAAGGGCAGTGTAAGAACCGAGTTCTTTAACGGGGTTGGGGATGTTGATGATTTTGCGGTCAACGATATGGCCGATTTTTTCGAGTGCGTCAGCAATCTGAATAGCTGTTACGCTGCCGAAGATAGTGCCAGTGGCAGATGCTTTGGCACCGATGGTGAGGTGAGTGCCTTCAAGAGCTTTGCAGAAGGCTTCAGCCTCGGCGCGCTGCTGTGCGATTTTGTGAGCACGCTGTTTCTGGCTTTCCTCAAGGTCTTTGAGGGCAGCTTTCGAAGCTATCACTGCCAAGCCTTGCGGGATGAGGTAGTTGCGGCCATAACCGTCCTTTACCTCAACAACATCGTCTTTGTAACCCAGGTTGGGCACATTTTGTTTGAGTATCAGTTTCATGTGATGAAAAAGTGCTAAGAGGTTAAGGATGGATTATTTCAGCAGGTCGGCTACATAGGGCAGCAGAGCGAGGTGGCGGGCACGTTTCACGGCTTTGGCCACGCGGCGCTGGAACTTCAGCGAGGTGCCGGTGATGCGGCGGGGAAGAATCTTACCCTGCTCGTTGAGGAATTTCTTCAGGAATTCGGGATCCTTGTAGTCGATGTACTTGATGCCGCTGCGTTTGAAACGGCAATATTTTTTCTTCTTTACGTCTACTGACAGCGGGGTGAGGTAGCGTATTTCTCCGTTCGGTTGTGCCATGATTTTAAGCCTGGGTGTTTTCGGCTGCTTCAGCGGCAGCGGGTTCTACTTTCTGTTCGGCCTGGGCGGCGCGGCGGTTGCGACGCTTTTCGGCATACTCGGCGGCATATTTGTCGTTGCGGAAGGTGAGGAAGCGAATCACTTTCTCGTCGCGACGATAAGCGGTGTCGAGTTTTTTGATGAGGTCGGGCTGTGCCTTGAACTCGATCATGGTGTAGAAGCCGGTGGACTTCTTCTGAATGGGATATGCCAGCTTGCGCATGCCCCACAGCTCCTCGTTTATGATCTCGGCGCCATTGGAGGTCAGGAAATCATGGAACTTCTCCACCGTTTCCTTCATCTGGGCGTCAGACAAAACGGGAGTTAAAATGAAAACGGTCTCGTACTGATTCATGTGTTAAACTTTTTGTTGTTTTGTTGTGCGGATTGCTCTTTATGGTGTATTTTTTACACCTCCGGGCTTTCCGGCTGCAAAGTTACGAATATTTGTCGGTTCGTGCAAGTGTTTTGGCGATATGCACGCGCAAAATCAGCATTTTTCGCTGCTATACGGGCCGGTTACTTCATTTCGGGGTAGGCGAGAGGCAGCAGCTGAAGGGCTATGTGGGCGCAGGCGCGGGCATCGTCCATGGCGTGGTGATGGCGGAAGGCGTCGAAGCCCAGATAGGCGGCCACCGTGTCGAGCTTGTGGTTGGGCAGACGGCGTCCGAGCACCCGCCGCGAGGCTGTGCAGGTGCAGAAAAACCGATAGTCGGGATGAGGCATATTGAAATGCTCTAATGCCGCCATAAGACACCCCTGGTCAAACCGGCTGAAATGCGCCACAAGCGGCAGACCCTCTATCTGCGGGGCTATCTCCGGCCATACATCATTGAAATGCGGAGCCGGGTCCGTGTCGCTGCGGGTGAGGCCGTGAACACGCACATTGCCCGGCATGTAGAAGTTGGGCGTTGGGCGAATGAGACGGTAAATCTCATCCGTCACAACATCGTTGCGCACAATAACTATGCCCACAGAGCAAATGGACGAGGGACGGTTGTTGGCGGTTTCAAAATCTATGGCCGCAAAATCTTTCATAATAAAGTTAACGGCAAGTGGATAAATTATTGTATCTTTGGGGCATGAAAAGCGAATTCTGGGAGTGGGTGGCAGCACATGCCGGCAGCCCGGCAACAGCTTCGTTGGCCGAGCAGGCACGCAAAGCACTTGGCGATGAGGCGCCGTTGGCACTGACGCAGATTGAGGGGCGGCGTAAGGCTGCGGCGAAACTGCGGAAGACCCTGCAGCACAACGAGTTTATGTTCCCGTCGACCCTCTTGGCAGAGCAATGCACCGATGAGCGCGTGGCGGCCTTCAATGCCTCGGCCGCCGGGTCTGTAAAGGGCAAGAAGGTGCTTGACCTGACCTTCGGCCTCGGCATAGATGCGTTTGCTTTTGCGCGCGCCGGAGCCTCCGTAACGGGCGTTGAGCGGTATATAGAGGCTGTGGAGGCCGGGCGGCATAACGCTGCGATACTTGGTCTCGACGTCAGGGTGGTGTGCGATGACGCTCTTGATTTCCTGCAGCAAGCCGTGATGCATGGGGAGTCCTTCGACCTGATTTATCTTGACCCCGCCCGGCGCGACAGCCACGGCGGCAGGGTTTATAACTTTGCCGACTGTGAGCCGCGCCTTGACCTCGTGCTGGAGAAAGCCCGGCAGCTGACAGATGCAGTTTTGGTGAAAGGCTCGCCAATGGTCGATGTCAGCTACATATTCACCTATCTCAGCAATGTAAAGCATGTTTGGGCCGTGGGACTGAACGGCGAGTGCAAGGAAGTGTTGGTGTTGTTCGGCAAAGGTGGCGAGCAAATGGTGTCGGCGGTGGATATCGGCCACACAGACAGCTGCCTTAACCAGCCCTGGAGCAGCAATCGACGTGTTGTTCTTGAACCCGGCGAGTTGAAAGAGGGGCTTTTGCTGAGCGTGGCGACGGCCGCCATGGAGAAGGCTCAGCCGTGGCAAGCCTTGCATGAACGCTGGCCTGAGCTGCAGAGTGCCGCCAGAGGACTGTTTGTGTCGGCTGAGCTGCCCGAAGGCTTTCCCGGGCGTGTACTGCGCATTGACAAAATCTACACCGGAGTGCGACAGGCAGCGCGCGAGCTGAAAGGCGAGGCGCTGAACGTGGCTGTGTATGGCTATCCGATGAAAGCGGAAGCACTTCGCAGCAAACTGGGAGTGCTTCCGCTTTCAGACGACAGCAGATTCCTTATCGGCACCTCTCAGGGCAACCGTAAATTGTTGCTCCTTTGCCATAAGGAATGAGCAGCCCTTAATGTTATACTTTGGGGTCGAAGCCCTGAGCTTTGAGGTAGTCGAGGATGCGGTATGACATGGCGTGGCGGTAATAGTCGAGGATATGGTCGCACCAGTCGTTGTCGGTGGTGCCTCCGCTGCGCGTCTTATTGTACTGCGTGATGAGGGCGTCGTAGTTGAGCAGCTCAGTGGTGAGCATATCCTCGTCCTGACGGTAGGCGTTTGAGTGAATTACCGTGGTAAGGCTCTGTTTCGGCTTCAGGTCGGGGTGTTCGCGCGGAATGCCGAGGCAAAGGCCGCAGACCACAAACACACCCATGGGGAGTTTGAGCATCTCGGCCACCTTGGGCGGGTCGACAGTGCGGAGATAACCGATGCAGTTGCAGCCCAGGCCGCAGGCTTCGGCAGCTGCCACGGCGCTCATCATGGCCAGCGAGGCGTCGATGATGCCCACCGTAACACCATCCATGGTGTTTGTAAATTCCGGCATCTCCAGACCCTTCTTTGCTGCCAGCAGAGCTATTTTGTGGTAATCCACGCAGAACACTAAGAAGCGGTTGCACGTCTTTATCTGTTTCTGGCCTGTGATGGCATACAGCTCCTCTTTGAGAGCCTGGTCAGAGATGTCGATAACGGAAAATTGCTGACCGTTGTAGCTTGTGGGTGTGTTTTGGATGGCTTTGAAGATAAACTCCATAACCTCGGGAGCAATAGGCTCGCGTTCGTAACGGCGAACGGTGACGCGGTCGAGTAAGGTTTGTCGTATGTCTCTCATTGTGTATGTTTTTCTTTTTGGTTTACGGGATTGAGGTTTTAAAGAAAGCCGACCCGGCGGTAGTGAGATAACCGTTAGGTCGGCTTAAAGGGCCACTCCAAAGGACGGTGATGAAACTCCGAATGACAGGATTTGAGTGCCTCTCAGCCGTTGTAATCCTCCGTCGCTGTAACAGCGAGACTCCCTCCGGGAGCCTGAGGCCCGCCATTAGCTGAGCATGCTTGTCTCGGTATTTCAGTATAATTGATGAGTTTCCCAGTCGGATTTGGAGTGGTTATTTCTTCTCATCAGGCACACTTGCCTTTGGTTTTATAACGCAAAGTTAATAACATTAGTTTGATTTTGCAAATAGGCTCCCCGAAAAAAGATAAAAAAAACATTTTACCGCGGCCGACAGACCCAAGCAAGGGATCTAAAACCGCAGATTTTCTCATTCATCATCTTCTTCAAGGTCATCGTCATCATCGTCGAAGGGGAGGAAGAAGTCCTCGCCAGACTGCTGCCTGAACGCCGCCATTTCGCGCCCTTCGCGCTTGGTAGGTCTGCCGAGACCCTTGCGCCGGTCGACGAAGCCGGAGATGCGCACCATCTCAAGCATATCATATTGCTCTTTCGGAGTGATATTCTCAAGATATTCTGGCACCAAACGGGCGCCGAGACGGTTTTCGGCCAGAGCCTTGACGCGGAACGTGTATGTTACGGGCGGTTTGCGCACATCTATCACATCGCCGGGCTTGATGGTTCGCGACGGCTTCACCGTGGAGCCGCCAACGCTGACACGCCCCTTTTTACAGGCTTCCGTAGAGATGCTGCGGGTTTTAAAAATACGCATAGCCCACAGCCATTTGTCAATTCTTTCTTCCGATTTTGGCATATCTCATTTTATTTCGCGTTTGCACACCGACCCGGCAAACGGACAGTAAGTGCAAACCTTTGATTCCTTAGGCGCTGAAAAGAAGGGCACTTCGGGGTTGCGCAACTCTTCGAGCTTGCCACCGAGAGCTGCCATGAACGCCTCCTTGTCAGTCATGACATTATACTTATCCGGCCCCTTCGGGTTTACGATGACGCGGGCAGTCTCTTGTCCCGGGCAGCGCATTTTTGAGGTAGCGTAAATGGTGGCTTCCACCGGGTCGTTGGAGTGCTGGCTGTCGCGCATCAGATACGAATAGAGGAGCATTTGCAGCCGTTGCCCCTTATGTCCGCTTCTAAACAGATTGTCGATGGTCTGCTGCTCCACATGTGCGTCGCCGGTTTTATAATCAACAATCCGAGTGCAGCTGTTGTTGCCGGCGTTGTCCATACGGTCGATGATGAAGTTGAAATTCACCTCCATCCCGTTGGGCAGTTTCAGCGTGTGCAGCTCGTTGCGTTCAGTCTGCAGAATGCGGAAAGGCACATTCCGGCAGTCGTATTCCAGCACGCCGCGCACAGCCTCAATCATATTGGGCATCATGCTTTTCAGCTCATCCTCCGGCTGACGCAGCGGCTCGCCGTTCTCCGTCTTGTAATACTCCGAATTGATGGCCGCTATGAGGTCGTTGGTGAGCGCCTTTTCATCGGCGGCGGCCTGCTTCAGCATCTCGGCTGTGATGTCGCGGTTGGGGTCATTGCCGCTGATGCGGTTGTAGACCAGCTCAAGAGCCTTATGGATTATAGAACCCATATCGTTGGCCGGAATACCCTCCAACGGCGTAGTCTCCACATTCACCCCTCTTAATCTTTGCAGATAGAACCTCAGCGGACAGTCGATGTAAGTGTTGAGCGAAGAGGCCGACAGGCTCTTGCCGCTGCCGGGAGTGAAATAACGGTTTATAAGCTCCTGAATCTCAGGCGTTTTCACAATCTCTATATCCTGCTTAGCCTGTTTCGAGAAGCCGTAACGCGCCTTTATCCGTTTCAATTTCTCCTTGGCATAGAGATATTCCAGCTGCAGGATAAACCGCGACGGGTCGCCGCTGTGGAGTCCTTCGGTGCGCGAATCGTAAATCATATACACCTCTTTTGCCCTGCTTATCATGCGGTAGAAATAATAGGTGAATATGGTCTCCTGAAAACGCGTGGTGGCCATGTTGAAGCCACGCCGAATGGCAGCCGGGATGAACGAGCGCTGCTGCAGCCGCCGCGGATAAATGCGTTCATTGACCGAGGGTATGATGATGTAGGGGATGTCGAGACAACGCGTCTCCAGCGTTCCCATAATCTGGATTCCCTGCAGCGGCTCACCTTTGAAATGAATCATTTCGCCGGCCAACAAGCCTGTGGCCATGCGGAATATCGTCTTTGGCCCCGACACTATGCCGTATTTTTGCAACGAGGCCTGCAGAGTCCTCAAAGCGTCAATATATGTGATGATATGGTTGATGTCGAACTCATTGATGCGGCGGTCTGCCACAGTCTCTTTCTCCTCGCCGTGGCTGTAAAGCGTTTTGATTTTGTCAAACAGCAGAGAAAGGATGCGTAGAAGATAGCTGATGGCCTCATATCCGCTTGCATGATTGCCCAGAGGCGAGAACAGCAACTCAGCCTCTTTGACCTCACGCGTAATCAGCTCAACAGGAATTGTGGTGCGACGCAGCTTTCCGAGCAGAGCGAGCAACTTGCGGCATACCTGGGGCGTGAGAATCAACCCTGCGTGCGGGTTGCTCAAGAGAGCGTCGATGTCGGCTGTGCGAGCCTTATAAGAGTCTGAGCCGGTGATGCGGTAATTGCTCTGCAGCTTTTCAAGAAGGCTCACAAAGGTGGCTATGGACGTCATCTTAAACGGATAACCCATGGTGATGTTCACCTTAAGACGCTCGCCTGCCTCGGAGCCCGGCAGAGAATAGAGCATTGGGATGAGCATCTTTTCGTCGGGGAGCACCACCGCAATCCGGGCATTGTCGAGCAGCTCCTTCCTGTCCTTCTTATGCCGCTCCAGAACATTCTCTATAATGTTGCCGGCAATCTTGGCCTGACCTATTTCCGACGGTGCCGCAATGGCTTCCATCACGTCAGGCAGCGAGTTGCAGTCAGAGCCGCTGATGTCGAAGAACGACGGAAATTCCTTTATATCGTGGCGGATGAAGTGATTGCCGATATTCTTTGGGTTCGACAGCGGAACGCCGGTACCGTCCCAATAGAAGTCGCCCAACTGCTGCAAAGAGCCGTCAGCCAACTGCACCCTCTTTTTCTGCAGCTGACGGAAAATCTGAAACTCCACCGTGGAGAGAGCGTTGAAGCCCACCATCACAATCCGTTTGTAAGGCTGCGTGGCCGTATCATCCTCTGCCAGCCTTTGCAGCGCCTGACCGTAGGCACGGCCAGAAAAAGTGAGGCCGCGGCTCTGCAAGGCATCGCAAAAACGTATATACAGCTCACCCATGATGTCGAAGAGCGAGTTGCAGCGCTTTTTCAGCTCCTTGTCTCCGCCGTAATGCTTCCACAGACCTTCGGTGTTGGGACTGAAATCGGTATAACCGAAATAGCGGCGCATCACCTCCTGCTGCTCCTCGGTGAGATAGTTGGAGCGGATATTCTTGAAACTGCTGACATTGCGGAAGAGCTGACCGGCGTCAACGCAATACATCTCCACATCGTTGAAATCGCTGAGCATAATCTCCGCCCAGGTGCGGAACTTGTCGAAATTATGCGCCTGTTTGCCTTTCATCTCTCTGTAGAGATTATAAAGCAGACAAATCTGGTCAATTCGGCTGTCTATGATTCTGCCGCTGAGCTGTTCCACCCAGTCGGCAATGGATATCACTCCGGGCAACACAGCAGGTTTATCCGAGCTTACTAATGTGTCTTTTTTTATCTCCTCTTTGAGGCTTTTGAGAAAGAAAGAGCCGGCTCGTTTGCCGGGAAATACAAAGAGGACATCGGCCAAAGAATGGCAGTCGTCCTGATAATTGTTATAATATACCTTAGCTACGCTGTCAAGAAAGGTTTCCATAATGCAAAGGTACAAAAATTTTGTCATTTATTGGCCGCCTGCACAAAGAGGGGTGTTGCATCAATGAGGGAAATTTATTAACTTTGCGGCATGAGATTTGCTGACATCACCGGTCGCACGGGAGTGAAGCAATTATTGACTTCGCAGGTAGAAAGCGGACGATTGCCGCACGCATTGATGCTATGGGGAGCACCCGGCTCGGGTAATCTGGCAATGGCTCTGGCTCTGGCTCAGTATGTGCATTGTCCGCACCGCAGCGGCGGCGACAGCTGTGGCGTGTGTCCGTCGTGCCGGCAGCATGAAAACCTCACATATCCCGACCTTCTGTTTTCCTTCCCAACCCCCACGGCAAAGAGCGGGCGCAGCTCGGTGAGCGATGAGTTCTACGACGCCTGGCAGGAGTTTGTGCGTCAGTATCCGTTGGCGCCTTGGCAACGCTGGCTCGAACTGGTGAACGCCGAGAACTCTCAGCCTGTGATACGTGTGGACGAGAGTGCGGAGATTGTGCGCCGAATCACGTTGGGCAACTATGGCGAGAGCGTCAAGATTCTGATTCTCTGGCTCCCCGAGAAGCTCAATCCGGCCGCTGCCAACAAGCTGCTGAAGATAATCGAGGAGCCGCAGCCGGGGAGGATGTTCATCATGGTGAGCGATAATCCGTCGCTTATCCTTCCCACTGTCTATTCGCGTCTGCAGCGTATAAAGATTGAGACACCCACGGTGGCGGAGACGGCGGGATGGCTTGAGCGTCAGGGCTTCGACAGCAATACTGCCATGCAGGCTGCAGAGGCTGCGCAGGGCAATCAGCTGATGGCTCAGCAGATGCTCGACCCGCAAGGGGAGGAAAAGGAATTTCGCGAAATGTTTCAGGAGGTGATGCGCAAAGCCTGGCTGCGCGACGTGAAGAGTCTGCGTGCCTGGAGCGAGAAAGGGGCAGCGCTGAAACGTGAGAAGATACGCCGTATGCTGGCCTACTTCAACCGGAATTTGCGGCTGAACTATCTCTTTGTGTTGGGCGATGACAGCATAACGCCGATGATGGAGGCCGACAGGCATTTCTCGGAGCGTTTCTCGCCCTTTATCACCGGAGGCAATGTGCAGGAGATAATGCATGAGGTGGACAGGGCCTCGCGCGACGTCGCCGGCAATGCCAATGCCCGAATAGTGCTTTTTGATTTCGCCGTCTCGCTGATTATGCTTATCAAGAAGGGCTGACAAGTGGGATGATTTTACGCAGTACACTAACACAAGATACACAAGACAAGACTTAGATAAACTATGAAACCGACATTGCTTATACTGGCCGCAGGCATGGGAAGCCGTTACGGCGGTCTGAAACAGCTCGATGGTCTCGGCCCTAACGGGGAGACAATAATGGATTACAGCGTGTTTGACGCTGTGCGTGCAGGCTTTGGAAAGATTGTTTTCGTAATCCGCCACGACTTTGAGGATGATTTCCGCGAGAAGATTCTGCCCAAATACCGCAACCATGTTGACGTGGATGTGGTGTTCCAGGCAATCGACAAGATACCCGAGGGCATAGAGGTGAACAAGGACCGCACCAAACCCTGGGGCACCAACCACGCTCTGATGATGGGCGAGGAGGTGATAAATGAGCCGTTTGGCGTTATCAATGCTGACGACTTCTACGGCAAGGAGAGCTTTGAGGAGCTGGCCGGTTTCCTGCGCTCGGTAGAGGGCAAGCATGACCGCTACTGCATGATTGGTTTCATGGTGGAGAACACTCTGAGCGAAAACGGCGGTGTGAGCCGCGGCCTCTGCAAGGTTGACGGCGAAGGCAATCTGGTGGATGTGGTGGAATGTCACGGCATTGAACGCAAGGACGACAAGCTGGTATATCAGGCTCCCGACGGCACCGAACAGCCGTTTGCGCTCGGCACGGTGGTGTCGATGAATATGTGGGGCTTTACTCCCGACTATTTCAGCCATTCGCGCGAGAGCTTCCGCACCTTCCTCAAAGAGCACGGAATGGAGCCGAAGAGCGAGTTCTATATTCCCACAGTGGTCAATGACCTGATTCACTCCGGCACATCGACTCTGCGTGTGCTTCCCACTCCCTCGCGCTGGTTCGGCGTAACGTTTGCCGCTGACCGTCCCGCCACGGTGGCCGCCATCCGCAACCTCATTGACGAGGGTAAATATCCTGAAAAACTTTTCGGTGAATAACCCGTTTTCTTAGTATGGAAAAGACAAGAATTCTCGTAACGGGAGGAACAGGGTATATAGGCTCTCACACGGTTGTTGAACTGCAGAACAACGGCTTCGACGTTGTAATTGTGGACAACCTGAGCAACTCCAATCTCGATGTCCTCGACGGCATCACCCGCATCACCGGCATCAGGCCTGATTTCTTCCACGGCGACATCACCGACCTGAGTCAGGTAAAGCGTCTGTTCGACACCTACAAGAACATAAAAGGCATCATTAACTTCGCCGCCTCTAAGGCCGTTGGCGAGAGCGTTCAGAAACCGCTGTTGTATTATCGCAACAATCTCAACGGACTGATGAATCTGCTCGATATGATGCCCAACTACGGCGTTGAGGGCATCGTCTTCTCGTCGTCATGCACCGTTTACGGAGAGCCTGACAAGAACCCGATAGACGAAACGGCTCCTATAAAACATCCCACATCGCCTTACGGGGCCACGAAGCAGATTTCGGAAGAAATTATTGAGGATGTGATAGTATCGGGCGCTCCGTTCAAGAGCATCCTGCTGCGCTATTTCAACCCCATAGGCGCTCACCCGTCGGCTAACATAGGCGAGCTGCCCAACGGGGTGCCTCAGAATCTGGTGCCGTTCCTGACACAGGCTGCCGCAGGGTTGCGTCCGGAGCTGACAGTGTTCGGCGACGACTATAACACTCCCGACGGTTCCTGCATTCGCGATTATATCGATGTTGTTGACCTTGCCAAAGCCCATGTTGTGGCTCTGAAGCGTCTGCTCAACGATAAGGAAACCCCGGCGGTTGAGGTCTTCAACCTCGGCACAGGCAACGGCTGCTCCGTATTGGGCCTCATAAAGGAGTTTGAGGCAGCCACGGGCGTGAAAGTGCCTTACAAGATTGGCGCACGGCGTGCCGGCGACATAGAGAAAATCTGGGCTGACCCGCGCAAAGCCAACGAGGAGCTGAAATGGAAGGCTGAGACTCCTATCAGCAAAACGTTGGAGAGCGCCTGGAGATGGCAGCAGCATTTGTTGAAAAAATAAAAACCCGACGCTGACGATATAACGGGGATGAACCGGTGAATTTTTCTCGGCGGCTCATCCCCGTTTATTCTTAAGGGTCTTTTCATAGCAATGACATTCGGTTTAGTGGGTCGCAAGTTAGGCCATTCTTTCTCGGCAAAATATTTCAACGACAAGTTCCTCAAAGAGGGCCTTGACTGCCGGTATGTGAATTTTGAAATACCTTCCATAGATGTTCTTCCCGCGCTGCTGCAGGGCATTCCCGATTTGAAAGGCTTCAACGTTACCATACCGTATAAAGAGGCCATAAAGCCTTATTTGCAGCAACTGACACCCGCCGCCCAAGAAGTGGGAGCCGTAAACACCGTGAAGATTACGGCCAACGGGCTGATTGGCCATAACACAGACCTTGAAGGCTTTGAAAAGGCCTTAAGCCTACTTTTGGGCAATGCTGCAGTGAGAAAAGCCCTGATACTCGGCACCGGAGGAGCGTCGAAAGCTGTTGCCGCCGCGTTGAAGCGCCGAGGCACGGAATTTCAGTTTGTGTCGAGGTCAAAAGAATGTCTGCATTACGCCGACCTTACCCCTGAACTCATAGCTGAGAATGATTTGATTGTCAACGCCACTCCCTTGGGCACATGGCCTGACGTGGAGTCAAAACCCGACATCCCATACTCAGCTCTCTCTAAGCGACATTTTTGTCTTGACCTGGTTTACAACCCGGCTGAAACGGCCTTTATGAAAGCGTCGGCAGAGAATGGAGCCGCAGTGAGCAACGGCCTGACAATGCTCCATGCTCAGGCAGACGCCGCCTGGCAGTTCTGGAACGACCATGTTACGTATCCTTAGCCGTTATCCGTTCCTGACACTCTTCAGCGGGTTGCTTGTCGGAATCCTTTTGGCCTCGGCTGTCTCGGGCTTCTGGCTTCCGGCTTTGTTGGCGCTTATAGCCCTTGCGGGACTGATGATTCCGGCGGTGATGAAACGCCGTAAACCCTATTTTGCTATCCGATTTACCCCCACACAGCCTTTTTTCATATTCCTGCTTGCCGCTTCCATGGGTGTCTTCACGGCGCTTGTTCACCGCACAGACAAAGACCTTGAATTGGAAGGGTATCCGTATGTGGCAGGTACCGTAGTCAGTGCCTCACAGGGCGTTCAGTACTCAAAGATGCTTGTGAGGATTGACACCTTCACCGATGAGGCCGGCAATATCGTCGCTCAGCCCAAAAATGCCATTGTGGAGCTGACCACCGAGCGCTTCTATGCGCCCGACACCCGGTTGATATTCCGGCAGAATCTGCGCAGCCTGGACCCTGACGGCGATGTGGTGCGCGAACGCTTCGCTCCCTATCTGCGTAGCCGCGGAGTGGCTTATACGCAATGGGTGCCGCAACATCTGATTACGGTGGCCGAGGCGCCTCATGGTCTGCGCTATCAGGCCTATTCAGTGCGGCAGAAGCTGATTCGGCAGCTTGAGTCCTCCTCACTGTCATCTACCTCGGCGTCGATGTTGGCGGCTATGGCATTGGGCCACAAGGATCTGCTCGACGAGGAGGATACGGAGGCTTTCCGCTACTCCGGACTGAGCCATTTATTGGCTCTCAGCGGCATGCATGTGGGCATCGTGGCCTGGGTTTTGTCGTGGCTGCTGTTCCCGTTGATGTTCTTTTTGCGACCGCGCTGGCGTTGGTTGGCTGTTATTGCGCTGATATGGCTGTATGTGTGGCTGACAGGCTGGTACGTTTCAGCCCTGAGAGCCTGTATCATGAGTACGTTGCTACTGGGCGCTCTTGTGGTACAGAGACGCAACACATCGGTCAACGCTATCCTTGCCGCCGCTTTCATAATAGTGCTGTTCGACCCGCTGCAAATTACCACTGCAGGCTTTCAGCTGAGCTTTGCCGCCGCTCTGCTGTTGGTGCTGAGCATAGGCATAAACCCCATTGACCATCACTCTCATCCCCGCATCTTCAAAATCTTTTCTCTTGTTGCCGCCACCCTGATAGTAACGGCCGGCACCATGGCTCTCTCGGCCTATTATTTCCACAATATCACTCCGGCGTCGTTTGTCCCCAATCTCCTTGCCGGGTGTCTGTTGCCCTTTTATCTGGGCGGAGGAATCATTTATATTCTGCTGCTCTCCGTAGGGCTTGACGTCAGCTTTCTGGCCATGATGATTAACAAGGGCACGGAGGCTATTGTGAGGTTGGCTCATGTAACGGCCTCCTCGCCGAGCCTGATTACCGATGTGCGGCTGCATGCCGCCGTGCCGGTGATGTTTCTGTGCGGCATGGTATGCCTTATTCTGTGGCTGCGCAGCCGCCGTAAGCTGCCGGCCATTCTCTCTGCCGGAAGCTTTGTCGTGGCCATTGCCGGAGTGTTTCTTCTCCCTGTTCCCGAAGGACTGAGGGCATTACGGGCAAGCGGCACGGCGAAAAAGGATTTGATAACAATGTATGACAATGACGCCGCCAAGACTGATACGCTGCAAAGCGGCTCCTGCGGACTCTATGACACTCCCGCAGGCAGTGTGGGCTGGTGTTCGGCCGATATGAAGCTGCTTGACGCCTCTCATCCGTTATACGCCAAATTACAAGAGGCGGATTATCTTGTTTTGGGTCGCGGCGCGGAAATTGATATGCAGAACATTGCCATGAGGGCGCATAGGCCCACTGTGGTGCTTCTGCCGTCGCTAAGAGATGCCGAGCGCGACACTCTGACAACGCGTTGCACGCGCTTCGGGCTGCCATATCACGATATAGCAGCCGACGGGCCTTTCCTGTTGCAATACCCTCTGCGTTAGCGTAAGGGCGGTATAACGGACGTGTTGGGCGACGCCTGCAGCGACGGACGCTGTGTCAGGGAAATAGAGTCGAGGTATATGCGCCGCTGCGGAAGGTCGGTGAAATGGATATATCCGAAAATGCGTGTAGGCGTGCGCTGTTGTAAGGTGTGCAGAATGACCTGCTGCGAGCCTTCGGTGCTGATGCCCATGCGCGAGAAGACTATTTCCTGATCGGGATATTCGGCGGCAAGAAGCACTGTGGCGTTGCTGCTGAGATTGGTGGTGCGGAACTTCCATACCACATCGTTGCCAACGGTGATTTTATTGCCGGGCAGGGAGAAAGATACGCCGTTGGTTGCGTCGTTGCGGCCTATGGAAATCATGCGCTGCAGGGGCCATAGGTTGTTGGTGTTTGACTCTTCAATGCCAACGCTGCTGTTGATGGCTTTCTGCCGCTTTGCCAGCCTCTGTTCCACCGTCTTATACAGGTCGGAGAATTGGTCGATATGATGGCCGTACCACACCAGGGTGGAGTCGAATTGCGCCTCACTGACGCCATGCTTTTGCAGAATCGACTGGCGCATCACCTTCAGCGAAGAATCGGAAGGCAGCACACCGGTTGACGTCTGTTCGCGCAGAGCCAGCTGGTCAACAATGGTCAGGTCGGCCAGCACATCGGCCATCTTGCTTTCGCTCATCACATAGTCGGGCCGTTTCTGGCACGAGGTGAGAGCCGTTATGACCATGATGACGAACAGAGGCAGAAGGCGCTTCATGACTTATTGACGTGAGGTTTGGGCACGCAGCTCGCGATATGCCTTGGTGCCGGGAACGTAGGATGCCATGAGCTGAAGCATCAGAGTGAAGTCTTTGCTGTAAAAGAATATCAGCAGCAGCACACCGATGCAGATGGCAGAGTCGGCAAGGTTGAAGATATACTGGAAGAACTCAAATTCCTGACCGCCGATGCCCGGAATCCAGTCGGGCCAAACCCATGAGCAGAAGGGGAAATAGAGCATATCCACCACCTGCCCCTCAAAGAGCGGCGCATAGCCGCCGCCGGCCGGGAAGATGGTAGCTATCTCGGGCGGCATAGGGTCGTTGAAGATACGGCCATAGAGCACACAGTCGAAAATGTTGCCGGCGGCTCCGGCTGTGATAAGCGCCAGAGCTACAATGAAGCCGGTGCGCAGCTGAGTGGCGCTCCGCATTTTGCAAAGTACCCAGATAAGCACTGCCACGGCGCCTATGCGCAAGGCCGTGAGACCTATCTTGCTCCACAGTTCCAGCCCGAAGGCCATGCCGTTGTTCTCAATGAACTTAAGGTGGAACCACGGGGTGATTTCATAATCCTCGCCTAAGTAAAACGAGGTCTTGACCCATATCTTCAGGGCCTGATCGGCGATAATCACCGCAAGGACTATGAGCAAGGCCCATAGTCCGCGGTGAGCTAAGATTTTACGTTCTTTGTCGGGCAAAATGCAATTATTTGTTTTTTGCTTCAATAGAGAGTGTGGCATGAGGCACGGCGCGCAGGCGGTCTTTGGGGATAAGCTCGCCGGTAACGCGGCAGATGCCATACGTCTTGTTGTCGATGCGCGTAAGGGCGCCGCGCAGCTTCTCTATGAACTGCTGCTGACGGTTCATAAGGCGCTGAATCTCGGCACGCTGTGTATGTGAGCTGCTTTCGTCGAAAATATCGTTGAACTGACGCCCTGTTTCAGAGGGGTCTTGCGATTTGTCGCCCTGCAGCTGGTCTTTGAGGGAGGCATATTCTGCCAGTGCCTTGTCGAGCTTGTCGTTTATCAAGACACGGAATTCCTCAAGATCTTCATCGGAATATCTTTTGGGACTGCTATTTTCCATATTCCTTTCAGTTAGAGTGATAATTAAACTTTATTCACCAGAGCTTTGACAATCAGGCCGTCGATGTCGAGGTCTGTGGCATTGTCAGCCAAGGTGTAGCTCAGCTCCAGGCTGTCGGCGAGTACCTGGGTGGCGATGTAGTTGCGGAAGGAGGTTAGAGCCTGCTCCGTTTCGGGAGTGCGGCTGAGTATTACGTTTATACGGTCGGTTATTTCAAGGCCCATAGCCTTGCGGAGGTTCTGAATGCGGTTTACGAGCTCGCGCGCCATGCCTTCGGCCTTCAGCTCGGGCGTAAGAGTGATGTCAAGAGCCACTGTTACGTTGCCTTCGTTGGCCACTATCCATCCGGGCACATCTTCAGGAATGATTTCCACATCATCGAGGGTGATGACGGGTTCGCCCTGAAGGTTGCTGAAGGTGAATGAGCCTTCGTTCTCCAGGCGGGCAATATCTTCCTGCGACATGGTGTTGATGGCTTTGCTCAGGTCTTTCATAATCTTGCCGAAGCGCGGGCCAAGTTTTTTGAAATCGGCTTTGATGCGTTTCACGAGCTCAGAACGTCCGGGAGGCGTTATGCGCAGTTCCTTTACGTTGACCTCGGCTGCCACCAGATCCTTGATGGCCTCGATGGCATCCATCTGTTCGCGGTCAACAGCAGGAATCATCAGCACAGCCAAGGGCTGACGCACTTTGATGTTGACTTTGCGGCGCAGTGCCAGCACATTGCTGGTGATTATCTGAGCCAGCGCCATGCGGCGTTCCAGAGCCGGGTCGATGGCAGCTTCGTCGGCTGTGGGGAAGAGAGCCAGATGCACGGAGTTGTATTCGCCGCCAAGCGCCGTAAGGTCGTTGTAGAGACGGTCGGCATAGAACGGTGCGAACGGGGCCATGAGGAGCGCTACGGTCTTCAGACAGGTGTAAAGTGTCTGATAGGCAGCCAGTTTGTCGGCGTTCATGGTGCCTCCCCAGAAACGTTTGCGGTTCAGACGCACATACCAGTTGCTGAGGTTGTCACCCACAAAGGCTGAAATGGCGCGGGCTGCCTTCGTCGGCTCGTAGTCGTCGAGGTCGGCCGTTACATCCTTCACCAGAGTGTTGAGCAGCGACAGTATCCAGCGGTCAATCTCCGGACGCTCTGCCAAAGGCACCTGAGGCGTGTTCGGGTCGAAGTCGTCGACATTGGCGTAGAGAGCCAGGAATTTATAAGTGTTCTGCAGCGTGGCAAAGAGCTTGCGGCTTACCTCGGCCACACCCTCTTCGTCGTACTTGATATTATCCCAAGGCTGCGAATTTTCAATCATATACCAACGCACAGCGTCGGAGCCGAACCGCTCAATATTGTTGAACGGGTCGATAGCATTGCCCAGCTTCTTGCTCATCTTATTGCCGTTCTTGTCGAGCACGAGGCCGTTGCTGATTACGGCTTTATAAGCTACTGAGTTGAAGACCATGCCGGCAATGGCATGCAGGGTGTAGAACCAACCGCGAGTCTGGTCCACGCCCTCGGCAATGAAGTCGGCCGGATAAATCTTGCCGCTCTCCAGGTCCTCTTTGTGTTCAAACGGATAGTGGCACTGAGCGTAGGGCATGGCACCCGAATCGAACCATACGTCGATGAGGTCTGTTTCGCGACGCATGGGCTTGCCCGACGGTGAGAGCAATATTATCTCGTCAACGTAGGGGCGGTGAATGTCGAACAGCTCGTAGTTCTCCTTGGTGTAAACACCCGGTTTGAAGCCCTTTGCCGTGATGGGATTCTCCTTCATCAGCCCGGCCTCCACAGCCTTATCGATTTCAGAACTGAGCTGTGTGAAGTCGGAGATAATGATTTCCTCCAGACCATCTTCCGTGCGCCATATCGGCAGCGGAGTGCCCCAGTAGCGCGAGCGGCTGAGGTTCCAGTCCTGCAGGTTCTCGAGCCATTTGCCGAAGCGGCCCGAGCCGGTGGCTGCCGGCTTCCACTTGATATTCTTGTTGAGGTCGATAAGCGTGTCGCGCGCTGCCGTGGTGCGGATGAACCAGCTGTCGAGCGGATAATAGATTACCGGCTTGTCTGTGCGCCAGCAATGCGGATAGTTGTGCATATGCTTCTCAATGCGGAAGGCCTTGCCTGCCACTTTCAGCTCAATGCTCAGCTCCACGTTCAGATCCTCGGCCTTTTCAGCGGCTTTGGCGTCATATTTGCCTCCAACGTTGAAACGCGGCTCGTAGGCGTTCTTTACGTATTTGCCCTGATAGCGGCTGTAAAGCTCCACATCAACGCATTTCTCCACAAACGTCTCGTTGCAGTCTTTCAGCAGGTAATATTTGCCCTGGAAATCCACCATGGGGCGAGTCTCGCCCTTGAGGTTTATCATGAACAGCGACGGTATGCCGGCAGCTTTGGCCACCTTGGCGTCGTCGGCACCGAAAGTAGGAGCAATATGCACAATGCCTGTGCCGTCGTCTATGGTTACGTAATCGCCCTCGATGACACGGAAGGCCAGGTCAGCGGCTTCCACGAAATTGTCGTTACGCACCGAGAAGCATTTGTCTGGGTGAGTGGCGGCATACCCTTTTACCTCTTTCGTGCTGTTGTCGTCAACCTTGAAGAGCGGTTTCACCCACGGCATCAGCTGCTCATAACGCATGCCGGTAAGCTCAGCACCCTTCCATGAACCCTGAATGCGGTAGGGGAGTACCTTGTCGCCCTTTTTGTAGCTGTCCATGTCGCCCTTTTCGCCTTCCGGCTTGAAATAGGCCTTTACCAGCTCACGGGCCATCACCACGGTGATTTTGTCGGCTGTATAGGGGTTGTAAGTGCGCACGGCAACATACTCGAATTTCGGACCAACGCACAGCGCGGTGTTGGAGGGGAGAGTCCAGGGCGTTGTGGTCCATGCCATGAAGCAGGGAGTACCCCAGCCTGTCATCTCTTCCTTGGGGTTGAGGATGGTGAAGAGCGCCGTGGCTGTAGTGTCTTTGACGTCGCGGTAACAGCCCGGCTGATTCAGCTCGTGGCTGCTGAGACCCGTGCCGGCAGCCGGCGAATAGGGCTGTATGGTGTAACCCTTGTAGAGATACCCTTTGCGGTAAAGCTCTCCCAACAGGTGCCAGACGCTTTCAATGTAGCGATTGTCGTAAGTGATATACGGGTCATCCAGGTCAACCCAATAACCCATTTTATGAGTGAGGTCGGTCCATTCGGCGGTGTATTTCATCACCTCGCGGCGGCAGGCTGCGTTGTAATCATCCACCGAAATCTTTTTGCCGATGTCTTCTTTGGTTATTCCCAGGCTCTTCTCCACAGCCAGCTCCACGGGCAGCCCGTGAGTGTCCCAGCCGGCCTTGCGGCGCACACAGTAACCCTGCATGGTCTTGTAGCGGCAGAAAATATCTTTTATGGTGCGGGCCATCATGTGGTGAATACCCGGTTTGCCGTTGGCCGACGGCGGTCCCTCGTAGAATACGAATGAGGGTCCGTCTTCGCGTTCGCGCATGCTGGCTTCAAACAGATTATGCGCGTCCCAGATTTTGAGTATCTCTTTGTTGGTCTCCGACAGGTTCAGCGGAGAGTTATATTCCGGAAATCGTTTTGCCATGATTTTTGGTTGGTAGGCGGCATCAATAAATGTGCCTGATTAAAATTTAGTGCCTTTTGAGCCTTTAGCGCCCATAGCGCCGCCCATAGCGAAAATATTATTGTCGAAAGAGAACGTTTTCAGCTCGTCGGCACGTTTGCGGGCAAAGGCCAGCTCCATGAGCTTGTCGATGAGCTTGGTGAAGGGAATGCCTGTGGCTTCCCACAGATAGAAGCTCAGCGAGCCTGGTATGGTGTTGATTTCGTTAACGTAGATGTTGCCGTTATCCTCATCAATCATCACATCGACACGGCTCACGCCATGGCAGCTCAGACAGCGGAAAGTGTCGCAGGCCATTTTCTGTATCCTGGCCGTAACGTCGGCGGGCAGATCGGCCGGCACGCGGCGTTCGCTGGCCTGCATACCCTGTTTGGAGCCACCTTTGCCACCACCCATATACTTGTCTTCATAGCTCAGGAAGTCGCCGGTCTTCACCGGTTCCTCGCATACCGACGGCTGACAGTTGCCGGCGTCGCCAAGCACAGAGCAGTTTATCTCTTTGAGTTTGCCCACCATGTGTTCCACGATGAGGCGTTTGGAGAAGCGCTCGGCATTGTCAAGAGCCTTTGCCAGCTCCTCGCGGTTGGCTGCTTTGCCTATACCCACGCTCGAACCCAGGTTGGCAGGCTTCACAATCACCGGATAGCCCAATTCTTTCTCCACCTTCTCTATCAGAGCGTCGCGGTTGGCACGCCACTCCACGTCTGTGAACCAAACATAGTCTACAACCGGCACACCCGAGGCACGCAGAATCATCTTCATGGTGATTTTGTCCATGCCGTTGGCGCTGGCGAGTACATCGCAGCCTGCAAAGGGCAAGCCTATGGTCTGCAGCACACCCTCAAAGATGCCGTCTTCGCCATTGGTGCCGTGCAATACGGGCAGAGCCACGTCAAGACGCGCAATCACGGGAGCCTTCTTGCCCCACATATTCCCTTCGGCGCGATACAGGTTGTAATCGCCGAATTCCGGGCGCATATAGACTTCTGTGGCCTGTTTCACCAGTTTGCCCATGTCGCGATAATTGCGCACATTGAGCAACACATCGCCCGTATACCAGCGCCCTTGTTTGGATATGTAAACCGGAATTACATTATATTTGTCGGCGTTGAAGGCATGAATGGCCTGAAGGGCCGAAATCACCGATATTTCATGCTCTACACTGCGACCGCCGAAAAAAACTGCTACATTGGTCTTCATCTTCTTTACTAATCAAAAGGGGACTGCTCTGCGCAGAATCCTTGTTTTATCGCCATACCTCGCCCCCTCGCTCTCGTTAGCTCTCCGGGCGTTGCCGACGCATACTTTTATTTCGGCTGCAAAGTTAGCAAAATTTTTTGAGGTTTAATACATTATTACTAACTTTGCATCATTAAATTTGAACCGCGTTAGATGGATAGAACCGCGGAGAAACCATTTTTTAGACAAATGAAGAAGACAGCCTTAATCATCGCTTTCCTTTTGGTGTTTACCGCGCCATTTTTTACTTCGTGTAATGACGACGGACCCGACTACCCCGAAATCGACCTCATCTACGGTCGCTGGAAGGTGGTGAACATGCGTCAGAACGAGGACAGTCCCTGGTCGGCGTGGAACTACGAGGAAACTTACCTTACTTTCAATGCCAACGGGCAATTCGTGGCTCAGGGTTATTACGGCACAGGCTCCGGCTTATGGAACTCCGACAAGAGTATCATCTCTGCCACGCTCAACAACGGCACTCAACTGCGCTTCAGAATTCTGGAGGGCAAAGCAGGCTCCGACCTGGTGCTTCGCACCACAAACCTCTACGGAACAATAGATTTGCGCCTTGTGGCTGCAAATATCAATTGATACAGGTCAAGAAAATTCATTTATTATGTCAGACAACAAGAAAAATATGGAAAACGGCGAAAACCCCTCGCAAAACGAGGTCCTTATTCGCCTCAATGAAGCCTTGCGTACTGCCTTTCATCGCATGGGGGTGCAGAAAAAGAGCGAGATGGCCAAAATACTTGGCTACAAAAGCCCTTATTTTTCGGGCGTAACAACAGGAAAAGAAAAACTGTCGAACGCTTTCCTGCTCAACCTCAGCGCTAAAATCGGCGTCAACACAGCCTGGGTGCTCAACGGCACCGGTTCCATACTTCTCAACAAAGAAGCCGAAGATGACCTCAACGGTTTCTGTACTGTTCCCCTCGTGCCCATAAGTGCCCACGGCGGCAGTCTCACCAATTTCTCGCAATCAGTAAGCGTTACCGACTGTGAACGCGTGGTGTCGCCTATCAAAGGCATCGACGTGGCTGTGCCCGTGAGCGGCGACAGCATGGCTCCCGAGTACCCCAACGGCTCTGTGGTGCTGGTAAAGCGCATAGACCCCGAAGCCTTCATTGAATGGGGCAAAGCTTACGTGCTCGACACGCGCAACGGCCTGGTGCTCAAAGTGCTTGTGCCCAGCGCCCGCAATGGAGCCGTGAAATGTCTCTCGATAAACACTTCGCCCATCTTCGCTCCTTTTGATGTTGATAAAACAGACATCTATAATATATACGCTGTGAAAGGCCTTATCGCTCGCAAATAAGTCCTCGCCACACGGTAATTTGCAACCATAGGCTTACACTTCGACCAAAAATGTCAGTGCCTTTTTCCGGCGCTGATATTTTTGTTTTTACGGGGTGCGAAAGGCGAGTTACTTGTGCTTGGTGATTTTGTCGAAGTTGGCAACAGCCCATTCAATCAGGTCCCATAAGTGCGGCATGAGGTCCTTGCCAAGCTCTGTGAGCGAATATTCCACCCGCGGCGGAATCTCGGCGTAAATCTGCCGACTTATATACCCGTCTTCCTCCAGGTCCTTCAGCGTGGTCGACAGCACTTTGGGCGATATGTCGGGCAGCGCCTTCCTAATCTCGCTGAACCTTGTGGTGTCGTTGTCTGCCAGGATGCACAGAATCAGCATCGACCATTTCCCCGACACCCGCGCAACTACGTTACGGATGGGACATGTGTCGGGGTTGGAATATTTTTTCAAATTTTCTCTCAGCTCTAACTTGCTCATTATCAGTAATCGTTACCTCGAGGTAAGCATTTGATTTATTTGTAACCTCTTGACTAATGCGGAGTTTGGTATTCAACTTTCGGAAACTGTATAAAGAGCGCGGCCGCAGTCCCTATCACCCCAAGATG
>ERZ825384.112-NODE-112-length-100864-cov-32.176849_pt1 | contig 100864 bp, 71 predicted proteins | sample MGYA00519931_ERZ825384 | MGnify/ENA primary metagenome ERZ825384 (study PRJEB31778, sample SAMEA3449200) | human gut metagenome | biome: human gut; feature: human-associated habitat; material: faeces | place: United Kingdom | collected 2010/2012 ...
AAGACCGCTCTACAAGCCGAAATTCGATGTGTTCAAATTTTTGTCATGTACTTAAAAATATCCGTATAAATAATCAGGATGTACCGGCAATTTTGGCACATCCTGATTTTATTGTTGAATTGGCTGTGGCTAACCTTCAGGGGCGCTGTTTCTCAGAGCTTGGTTGCGGCAGCAGGGAGTTCGCGTATCATGGTTATCAGCATCTTGAAGCGCTTCTCGGCTTTTACGGAGTGGTGCGCTCCGGCCGGGATAACGAAACATTCGCCTGCCTTGATGCGGTTGTCGGTGCCTTCAACGTTGAGAAGCATCTCCCCGTCTATTACCTGAATAAAAGCATCGAACGGTGCGGAATGTTCCGACAGCCCTTGCCCCATATCGAAGCTGAAGAGGGTAACGGTGCCACCCGTGGCGTTGATGAATTCTTTGCTCACCACACCGCCGTCGGCATAGCTGATGGCGTCTGCTGCCACAAAGATTTTTCCTTTTTCTATCTTTGACATTTTTGTTGAATTGTTTTTGCGGTTATCCAATCAGGGTCTGCAGGTCCTGGTCGACGGTGGTGATGGTGCCGATGTTGAACTTCTCCTGAAGCACTTTGAGAATGGCGGGGGTGAAAAAGGCCGGGAGCGTGGGACCGGTATGTATGTTCTTCACTCCTAAGCTCAGCAGCGCAAGAAGCACTATCACAGCCTTTTGCTCATACCAGGCAATGTTGTAGACTATAGGCAGGTCGTTGATGCTCGGCAGCTTCAGAGCGTCGCGCAGAGCCATTGCTATCACCACAAGGGAGTAAGCGTCATTACACTGTCCGGCGTCGAGCACACGCGGCACGCCGTCAATGTCGCCCAGCGGCAGCTTGTTGTAGCGGTATTTGGCGCAGCCGCATGTAAGGATTACGCAGTCCTTGGGCAGCTTCTCGGCAAACTCCGTGTAATACTTGCGCGAAGCCATCCGGCCGTCGCAGCCGCCCATCACCACGAACTTGCGTATTTTCCCCTCTCTCACCAGTTCGAGGATTTTAGGGGCAAGCGCCAGCACCTGATTGTGGGCGAAACCAGCCGTAATCTCGCCATGTTCTATCTCGGTGGGAGGAGCGCATTTCTGAGCCCGCTCTATGATTTCAGAGAAGTCTTTTGTGCCGTCTTCCTTCTCCGGGATGTAGTGTGTGCCGGGCATGCCAACCACTCCGGTGGTGTAGACACGGTCCATGTAAGTGGTGTTCGGGCGCGGAGGCACTATACAGTTGGTGGTGAAGAGGAACATGCCGTTGAACGTCTCAAACTCCTCAATCTGACGCCACCAGGCGTTGCCGTAATTGCCGGCGAAGTGCGGGTATTTCTTGAAGAAGGGGTAACTCTGGGCCGGCAGCATCTCGGAATGGGTGTAGATATCCACTCCCTTCCCGGCCGACTGTTCAAGCAGCATTTCCAGGTCCTTCAGATCATGACCGCTGATGAGGATGCCGGGTCGTGAGCCGGTGCCTATGTTTACTTTCGTTATCTCCGGATTGCCGTAGGTTGAGGTGTTGGCTTTGTCGAGCAATGCCATAGCCTTCACACCGCCGTCGCCCACATTCAGCACCAGGCTCAGCAGCTCTTCGGCGTCTATGTCGGGGCGACTAATTTCAGCTAATGCGTTTTCTATCACCACATACACATCCTCGTTTTCAAAGCCCAGGTTGAGCGCATGACGCGTATAGGCAGCCATACCCTTGCAGCCGTAGATGACGAGCTGTTTCAGCCCGCGGATATCCTCGTTTTTCTCATGCAGCACACTGAAGAACTCCTCAGCCAGCGTGCCACCGTGTTCCACCACGTCAAGGCGACCGTAATCGGCCTTGTCAATATGGAACGACACTTCGGGCATAAACGGCGGTTCCATGCCGCGTTTCTTCACTGTGCCCTCGAGCACATTTTTCAGAGCCAGGCCGCGAGTGAGATAGCCGTCGAGCATCTCGTTGCTGAAGTCAGCGTTGGTGATGGTGGTGAAGAGGGCATCGATAATGAAATGAGAGGCTTGGCGCGAGGCTTCGCCCTTCTCGCGCAACTGCCGGTTTAAGATTGCAATGCCGCGGGTTATGTAGAGCAGCTGGTCCATACGCGCCGATGTCTCGGCCTTCTTGCCGCATACGCCTTGAATTTCGCAACCTTTGCCGCGTGCCGTTTCCTGGCACTGGTAACAGAACATGTTTGCCATAGTAAGATTGATTTCGGTTTTTTCAGGTGGATTGGTGTCTATTAAGAATACGGATTTATTGCTGCAATTGTTCGCGCAGGCACTCTGCCAATATAGGCACATGGCTGTGGGCGACGTCGCGAGCTCCCGTCAGCAGCACAATGTCGGTATGACCCTTCAGCGAGGCTATCAGCTCGGGCAGATGCGGATTCGCCGACAGTTCGGCCCGGTACTTTTTTCTGAAATCGTCCCAACGGTCTTCCCGGTCGGCATGATACCATTCTCTCAGCGCCGTTGACGGCGTTACCTCTTTTGCCCACAGGTCGTAGTGAAACTTGGCTTTCGACTCACCTCTGGGCCAGAGACGGTCAACCAGGACGCGATATCCGCCCCTGGCGCCGCCGGGGTCATCATATACGCGCTCTATCCTTATATCGGTGTTTTTCATATACTCTTTTTCCTTTACAACAAAGGTGCTTGTTGAAAGGTTTTGTGCCACAGCGCCGACCCTGCGCTGCCGGCTTTGACTGACCCGATGTTACCAAATTTGTCGGCGATGTGGGCGCGGGGGCGTCGAGGCGGCGGGGACGTCGCAGGGACGTCGAGGCGGACGCGATGAATCGCGTCCCTACAGGGGATAACGATATGATTCTGTTAGGGTGCGTATCTGTGGCGCAGGGTGCGGGCCACGTCAGAGGCACGGAGCGTGCTTGGCGGCGTCAGGGCGTCGCGACGTTCGGTCCAGGCGCCTTCCCACTGTTTCAGCTGTTTTATGAAGGCGTCCTGGTCGAAGGGTTTGCCGGCCTCCATGGCGGCGATGACGGCAGCGGTGAACTGTTTCCAGCGGTCGCGGTAGAAGCTCTTTATCAGGCCGCTCCACTGGCGGTTGCCGTAGTCGTTGAGCACCAAGTCGGGCGGACTCCAGGTGGTGAGCAGCGTGCGGGCGTTTTGCTCAAAGGCATCTGCCTCCTGCGGCGATGCGGCACAGCGGCGTGCGTCGGCAATCCAGCGGCTCATGGAGAAGTCCGGATTCGTGGCCATCAGCGCGTCGAGGTCGAGCAGCAGCGAGTCCATGCGGGCAGCTATGCTGCGAGCCTGCTTCAGGTCGCCGGCGCGGTAAGCCGCCGTGAAGCTATTGCGCAGCGGCGTAAAGGCGTTGCCGAGGAGCTGCCGCGTTACGTTCATCACGTCATACTGATAAGCCGCGTTATCCTCCACACCTTCGGCGCTGAGCAGCAGGTCGAGGACCTCGGCAAGAGGCTCCTGGCCATATTTGTGATTATCGCGGGTGTAATACCCTGTCCTCTCGTCCAGACAGGGACGCGCGTTGGTGAGCGAGGCCTCCCCTACTCCGCAGCGCTGCACATAGACGCTGTCGGCAAGCAGACGCCATGCTTTCACCACGGCGTCGCTGCGGTTTCCGCCTCGGCTGCGAGCCCATTGCTCAATCCATTCGTCGCTGCCCATATCGGGGTTCCATGCCTTTGCCAGCACATACTCATGCATCACCGGATTGACGTCGAAGCCCTCGAGCGTGCCGCCCAGACCCACTAAATTCGGGCCGGCCTCACGCAGCGCCACAGAGATTTTCTTATCCACATCGGCAATATCGCCGGCCATCATAGTGTTGCCGCCGAAATTGCCCAGATAGCACCATATAAAGGGCTTGCCGAAATACGAGTCGTTGCGGCGCCATATCTCGGCGCGGTCGCAGAAATAGTCGAGCAGCAGCAGGTCATCGCCCTCCACACCTTCCAGAAAAGCCTTCATGCGCGGCTTCGTCCAGTTTTTGGCGTCGTTGTAGAAGTTCCACGTCATTTGCAGCCATTGCGCCTTGGGGTCGGCGGCGCGCAGCGTGTTGAAGATACCGGCCGAGGCATTGTGCAGAAATTCCTCGCTCCAGTCGGGCGATTCCTGCTCATTGAACGGGTCGATGCCGTAGATATGGTCAGTGCCGAAGAGCGAGTCCTGAATGGCCAGATACGTTTTCTGCACCTGAAGATAGAGCGGGTCGGAGGGGTCGAGGAAATAGCAGCGGTCAGACATAGGGAACCCGGCCCAGTCGTCGCGCAGCGTTATCTTGGCGTCGGGGAAATGCTTCTTCAGCGCCACTGGGGCATGCCCGGCAAAGGCTGCAAGAACAGGCTTCATGCCCAGCTCGCGCTCACGCTGCACAATGCGGCGCTGCAGAGCCTCCTGGCGGTCGAGCCATTCAAACGACAGCGGACCCTGGAAATGGTCTACATTGTTCATCCAGTGCCAGGGCAGATGAGCCGGACCGGTAAAAGAGCCAAGCACCTCCTCGTCGGTCAGACCGATGCGTTTCCACGTCAGATACCACGCCTTTTCCTGCCCTGTCATGGCCAGCGGCAGATTGATGCCGTTGAGGGCCATCCAGTCGATGAAATGCTCCCATTCCTCCCACTGCCAGAAAGGCATGGTGTAGCCAAAGGTGCAATAATTGAGGAAGAAACGGCGGTCGACGGCGGCACGCGCTCCGTAAGGCTTTGCCAGCAACACCATTTCAGCCGGCAGCTGCACCGGCATATCGGCATACCACGACACCGACACGCCCAAGTCGCGCCGCAGATAGTTGTTGAGGCCCACAGCCATAGCCTGCGCCGAGCTGCCCTCAATCACCACCTTGTCGCCGCGCGCCGAGATGGCGAACGTGTCGCCCGGAGCCTCTATCTCTTCAAATATTATCCGGTGGGCTATTGCCGGCACCACGCGGCGGGCAAGAGCCGTGGCGGCTTCACGGCCGCCGGCGCCCCACGAGCTCATGATGATACCCGTAAGAGCCGCCATTAACAATGCAATTCGTTTCATGTCAGGTCTATTTGATGCAAATTTACAATAAAATTTTCAGTATAAGAAAATTTTAATAACTTTGTGAATCCATAACCTAAACATCACTATTACATGAACCGAAATTGCAGAATATGTGGCGCCCCGCTTGCACCCGGCGAAAAGAACTGTCCGGTATGCCACAACCCCATCGACAGCGAAGAAGTTGCTCAGCCTGTAGAGCAGGAACCAACCCAGCCAACAGAGTTCAACGAAGAAGTACCCGGTTTTCAGCCGGAGGGTCAGCCCGACAACACCTTCAACCCGGAGCCTGCCCCGGTCAACAATCAGTACAACAAGGCCGGCTACATCGTGGTAGGCATCTTCTGGGCCGTTGTGGTGGTATCGCTCATCCTGGGCCGATATGTACACTGGAACACGTCATCCTCCTTCACCACTGATTTCGAAAAAACCACCGAGGAGGTGGAAGACTGGGTAACGGACAAAGAGCCTGACATGGTTTATGCCGATTCCACAGCCGTTACAGAAGAACCGGCGGTAGAAGTTGCCGAAGGCATCACCGGCGCCTGGGAGAGCTATCAGAACGGAAAGCGCGTTGTGGTGGTCTATGACGCTTACGGCACTTACACCATCGGCGTGGAAGACAGTTACGGCGACGTCAATACCCGCTCGGGCAGCTATGAGTACGACGGCTCTACCATCACCACCACGAGCAACGGCAAGACCAACATCGACTACGTCAGAAACCTCACCGCCAACACCCTTACGGTAGGCTCGGGCAGCTCATCCACCACTTTCAGCCGCATCTCCACTGACGACGCCAACAGCTTCCTCTACGACTATTAGCCCTATTAGACTAATTAGACCAATTAGCCCACTCAAACACCAACCGGGCCGTTCAGCTTTCGCTCAGCGGCCCGGTTTAGTGTCAAAGTATCTCTTTTATCGCTTCACAAACTTCAGCGTGGCTGTTTTGCCGTCATTAACGGCGGTGGCCACATACAGGCCCTGCGGCATAGCGGCAACGCTGACGTTACCCGTGGCGGAAGCCACCATGCGGCCGGCGGCGTCATAGACCATGACGCGGGCGCTGTCGCTGCCACTGTAGAGCACATCGCCGACCAGGGCGAAGTTCATGCCGGCGTTCTCAATTGCGCCGACACCTATGGTACCGTTCTCCGAAAAGAGAGCCGGAGAGGCTGTCTGCACACACTTGTTGCCGGCCTTGTCGGTGAGGGTAAAACGCAGGTCGAACCATCCGTTCACACTTTTGCCGTGATAGCCGCTCAGGTCAGCCTCGTAGTAATTGGTCCATACCGGCGCCATATAATAGTCGCTCAGTTCCGCAATCGGCACGGTGGTGTATTCGGTGGTGCCGAAGGGTGCTATCTCGAGCTTCACATCGGCCTTTTCAAGCTGATTGATGCCTGTGGTGGGGTCATAGTTGAAATCGCCGCCTGCAAAACTGATGCGGGCATCGCGCAGATGTTTGTGGCGCGTGGTGATTTTGCCGTCTACACGCGAACGAATCTGCACGCCACGCAGCGTTGGCGGGAACATATCGGCGCGTTTAACATTGGTGGTATAAACGGCTTTGCTGTGACCCTGTATGTTACCTACCTTGAAGTTGGTGTTGTCGAACTCCAGGGTGATGTCGGACTTGGCGTTGGCGCCGGTGATATATTTCTTACCGTCCGACGGCAGCTTGCGCCATTCGTTGGCTACGGTGTCTGTTCCGGCTATGCAATAGAACTGCTGTCCGAACATATCCACAGCGCGGCGTTCCATGGCATTGCCCACCCACTCCATATTGCTCTGATTGGTGTACCAGTAAGGATGGTTCTCATTGCCTGTGGGACCGGCGAGCAGCGATATGGTGAGGTAAGGCGCCGAGTCGCCGATGGTGTCGCCAAGCTCTTCCACCTTATACGAGAAACGGGGATGGCCGGGGTAAGCGACGAACTGACCGGATTTGTCGATTGCGGTGTGGTTGAGATTGCCCGTTGAGATGGGGTCATTGACCACATATTCTTCCGTCTGAGGCTGATAGGGAGGCATGGCTATGCCGCTGCCGCTGTCGGCGCTGTAAGTGCGGAATTTGGTCGTTTCCTGGCTCGAGAGGGTGAGGAGGATTCTCCAGGCACCCATGCCCTGGCACATCAGCACGTTGCTGTTGGGGTCAGCCTGCGAGCCCACGGTTATCACGTTGTAACGCTGATTGTCGGCGGTGAGGTGTTCAAGCCTGTAAAGACCTTTGGGAGTGGCGGGTTTGGCGCTGAAGAGCGACGCTTTGCGCACCGGAGGGGTAAAGAGCACGTAGGCCGACGGGTCGTTTTTCAGCACGGTGTCTTTCTTGAAGTTGCAGGGGCTGCTCATGCTCACATAGAGCATCGGCACACCGGCTTTCTCCTTCTTGGCGGCGGTGTCGAGCTGGAACACAGTAGCGTCGTTGTAAGCCACGAAAGCACTGCTCACGCCGGGGTTGATGAAGATGTCGCCGCTGCGGCACACATCGGCGCCAGACCCTTTGGGCATATACGGACGGTTCTCGGCCAGGCTGTAAAGACCCGGCGAGAAATAGGAGGGTATCTTGGTGCAGAGCACGCCAGCATACATGGTGAAGCGGAAGATGTTGGCGCCGGTCCATACCAGATTCTTCGACGTCTCCCAGGTCTTCAGCTTCATGGGCTTTCCGTCGGGCATCAGATACTGGAATCCGATGTGGCGGGTGGCTTACGCGCCGTCGAAGAGCATTGCTGTGTCGGCCTGCAGATTCACGTCCTCGCGGGCCACAATCTTAATCATGTTGCCGCCGAGCGCCTTCTTGGAATTGTCGTACTGCATGAACATGGTGTAGACGCCCTTGGGCACTTTCACCGTTGCCGAGGTGCCTTTCAGGTCTTTGGCCAACAGTGTGGTGAAACCGCTCTCGTTGCCTATCACGAATTTCTTGATTACATCCACATCGCCCGTCTGGTTGACGAGTTTCCATGTCAGCGTTACCGTAACGCTGTCGGCTGCTGTGGCGCCGTAGGCCGGTGAGACTGCTGCAAACAGACTCAGCAACAGCGTCACTGCCATAAGGTAGACTTTTTTCATACGTTATAATGTTAGTTCTTGTTTTGGTTCTTTTTTACCCGCAAGGGCTTCTGCCCACAAAATTACCGATTTACCTGCAGCAGATTGTATAATTATCGGAAAGCTATACCCATTCAAAGGGATAAATATGTAAAGATTCCCGAATATTTACATATCCGGGTTACTGAGGAGTGTTTTCGGTGTCTCCCTCTTCCTCCTCTTTGTTCTTGTTGCCGTCCATCACGGCTTTGCGATAGTCGCGCAATCCCAGACCTGTATATTTCTTGAAGTTGGTGGTGAACGATGTACGGTTGTTGAAGCCCACCGACTCGCCTATTCCGGCCAGCGAATAGCGCTCATATTCAGGGGATTCAATTCTGCGGCAGGCCTCCACAATGCGGGCTTTGTTGATAAGCGCCGGGAAGCCGCAGCCGAGCTCCAGATGAATCACGCGGCTCAGCGTCTTGGCATGGCAGTTGGCCATCTGCGCCATACGCGTCAGGTTCAGGTCGGGCGCAAAGAGCTGATCGGAGGCCAACATCTTCCTCACCTCGTCGGCAATGCGCTGCCTCTCCTGAGGTGAGATTACCGGGGCGTCGGCGTTCTCCCTGGCACCCTCCTCTTTGCCGGGTTCAGCCCCGTTCTCGGCGCTCTTGCCACCCTTGCTCTCTTCCTGCGCGCTTTCGCTCAGACTCCTCTCCTTTCCCTTTTCCTCTTGAGGTGCCTGTTGCTTCCGGAGCCTGTACTGTTCGCGCATACGTTGCAGCAGAAGGCGGCTCTGGCGCTGCAGCTTCAGATTCTTCGACCGCAGCAGCATCAGCAAGGCCCCGAACTATCACCACAGCCACCAGCCCTATCAGGCCGTAGAGTGTCCAGCGGTGGCGCATCTCGGTCAGCGTAATGGTGCGCATCAGTCCGCGCCGCTCCTTCAGATACTCCATCTGCGTCATGTCGTCCACAATCCGCACCGACTGCAGCGAATCGCGCAGCGACAGCGACCGCTGACGCATCTTCTCAGCCTCGGCGCGCATGCTCGGTATGTGCTCATAGATATGCATCCGCACATTGATTGTGGTGAGCCTCAAGTCGCGCATATCGAGGATATACGACATCCGTTCCACCTCATCCAGCTCCTTCAGCACCTCCTGAGTGCGGCCCATAAGTCCCAACACCGCAGCCCGGTCTTTGCGCAAGGAGGCTCTCTGCCGCTCTGTGGCCGCTATGGGCGGCAGCAGCTTTATGGCGTCCGCGTAAGCCTTTTCCGCCGTTGAGTAATCCTCGTCGCCGTATGCAGCCTTGCGGGCCTCATAGATTTTCAGTCCGGCATGTATGCGCCAGTCGTTGGTGGTTTTGGCCAGGCTGCGCATACGCTTCACCGCCGGCGTAATGGCGTTGTAGGCTTCCAGCACCGACGCCGCGGCGGCAATGTCGCAGAAGGTGCGGTAACACGAGGCTGTGTCCTGCTCCCTGAGCGACTGTTCAAAACCCTCCATGCCATGCTCTATGACGTTGCGGAAGAAATCGTTCTTGCCCGTCTGCGAGGCTATTATCACATACAGCGCCGCATAATTGGCATTCAGCCGCCCCGACGGCAGACTGTTGTCGGCCTGCAGCTGTTCCTCGGCCATGAGCAGATAATCCAGACTCGCGCTGTAGTCGTTGATGCGGAAACAGGCTTCCGAGCAACCGTACAGAGCCTTCAGACACTCCAGCCGCTCATCGTGGCAGGTAGCGCCGCCAAGGGCATCCGCCACCTGCTTGTAATACTGCAGCGCCCGGTGGAAGTCGTTCTGCGCCATACGCTCGTCGGCAAGACGCAGGTGGCTGCCATATCGTCGGCTATGGCACGCAGAGGCATCAGCGCCGTACACAGCGCCACAAGCACCGCGACAAGCACAGACCTCAGCCACGGCCCTCTAAGCCGCTGCCCGAATATGCCTCCACGCAGGTCTGTCATCTTATAATGGTTGCAAAGGGGGTTAAAAATTCCGGGAGGGTGTGTCAGAATGAGTATGGATGACACAACCTCCCGGATTATCTCCATCAGGTGTGATAGCAATTACTTAGACCCCATTCCACAAAAAAATGTTAACGCCGGGGTCGCAGGGCTGAGGTGATTTTTGCAAGTTGAGGAGGGCGCATAGCGAGCTATGTAACCGACGAAACTTGGCAAAAAGCGCCCAACCCTGCGAGACCAGAGTAACTTCAGTCTTGTGTTTTGGGGCCATAATTAAAATTTATTTTGAGGTCTGGTTAAGCTCTCTTTTGATGGAATTGTTAAAAATTCTGTTCTTTGCAGAGCCTTACGCATATTAGTTTTTATTTCCCCGGCATTAACATTTTTTGTCGAATGGGGTCTTATTTGCGGGCGCCATATTCCTGGTCGAGGTTGAAGATAGCTGTTGCGCCCATGCGTTTCAGGCGGTCAACGATGCCCGAAGCGGTGGCCTCTTCCTCAACCTGCTCGCGTACGAACTGCCACAGGAAGTCCTGAGCGGCGCGGTCGCGCTCTTCCTCAGCCAGGTCAAGCAGCGAGTTGATGAGTGCCGACACTTTACATTCGTGAGCATACACATTCTCAAAAGCTGCCAGAGGTGATTCCCAGGCCTGAGGCACTGCCTCTATCTTGCCAAGCACAGCCTTGCCGCCGCGTTTGATGATAAAATCTGCCATCTGATAGGCATGTTCGGTTTCCTCCTGACTCTGTTTCTTCATCCAGTTGGCAAAGCCTGAGAAGCCCTCGCCGTCGAAGAAGAACGACATGGAGAGATAAAGATTTGCCGACCACATCTCGGCTACTATCTGCTCATTGAGAGCATCCTGAAGTTTCTGCGATATCATAGTATTCAGTCTCTTTTTAATCTGCAAAGGTAATCAATTCCCGCCACCGATGCAAATTCCTCCCCAAAACTTATCCCCGGTTAAAAACCGACTCGCAGGGATATTCCTTCAGCCATCTTGTCAGACGCCGCCGGAGTGCCTTTCCCGGTTATCCAAACATCTTCCTAAGACGCTCTTTGGCTCCTGCATGACCCTGATCCGCAGCCTTTTTATACCATTTTGACGCCTCTATTACATCCTTCTTTACTCCGCTGCCAAGATAATAACAGACGCCAAGGTCGTATTGGGCTGATACATCCCCCTGCTCGGCCGCCTTTGTAAACCATTTCACGGCCTCTTCGTAATTCTGCTTCACCCCTTCGCCGTAATAATAACAATAGCCTAACTGCGACTGAGCCTTGGCATCTCCCTGCCCCGCAGCCTTCTTATACCATTTCAAAGCCTCGGCATAATCCTGTTTCACACCGTTGCCGTAATAATAACTTTGCCCTAAGTTAGCCTGTGCCACCGCATTGCCATTCTCCGCTGCCTTACGGTACCATTTCACAGCCTCTTTCTCATCCTTCTTAACCCCTATTCCTTTCTGATAAAAGACACCAAGATTCGTCTGTGCCGCGAAATCGCCCTGTTCTGCAGCCATTGCACACCATCTGGCCGACTCTTTGTCATTTTGCTTCACTCCCTGGCCTTTGGCATAACAGTATCCAAGGAAGCTTTGCGCATCGACATTCCCTTGCTCGGCGGCCTTACGGCACCATCTTGTAGCCTCGGCATAATTTTTCTTCAGCCCGCGACCCTTGTAATAGCAGCAACAAAGTTTATACTGAGCTTCCGCATGACCCTGTTCCGCCGCTTTCCGATACCACTTGGCGGCCTCTTTGTTATCCTGATTAACACCCTTGGCGTAATAATAGCAATATCCGAGCCTGTATTGCGCCTCTGCCACTCCCTGTTTGGCCAGATAAGCATAGATGCTCACCGCCTCGCCATATTGGGCTTTGTCAAACAACGCTTTGGCGCGCTCAAGGGTGTAAAGGCCCTTAATAACAGAGGGTTGCGGCGGCTGCTTCATCTTCTCGCCATAATCGGTTTTGCCATATTCAGGCTTTTTCTCTTCCTCCTCCTCGTCTTCAACATCTGAGGCCGTAAGTTCAATTTCCGCTATCTCCTTCCCTGTCCAGGCGCTCAGATTGGCTATGAACTTCTTGAGCTGTGCGGGGTCTGTGGAGTCTATGCAGTCAATATCGCCGAACTTGAAAAGAAACCAGCCCTTTAGTTTCGCCCCCTTAAGCAATAACGGCACAACCCTCCTGCCGGTGTTTTTGGCATAATTGACCTCCTTCTTTGTCCATTCGGAGGCCATGGCATTGTCTGATACCATAAAGAGCATCCTGTCCGAGTTGTCAATGGCGGCCACGATTTTATCCTCAAACTGGTCGCCGCTCTCTATGCCCGAAAAGTCGAACCAATAAGTCAAATCCGGAATCTTAGCCGTTATCTTTTCAATAATAGCTTCCACCTCCGCTCTGTCAAAGCGCGAATAACTTATGAAAATATCATATAGACAGGTTTTCTCCATATCGCCGGTCAGGGTTGCAGGTATCAGTAGCAAAGGTAGTGAAAAATTTCCGCACCTGCAACAACCCTATCTATCTGCCCGACTAAGGAAGGTCCATTAGCCAGTCGGTTGGCTGGGCATCGGGGGCATCGGCACCTTTCCGCTCGGGCTTTCCGGAACGGTGTCGCGGCGTTTCCACATTCCGCTGTGAAGGATCGTTCTCCTCAGGCTTCAGGTCAATGACAGTCGGCGGCGCGCCGAGGGTGTCGGGGTCAATGGACTCCATGAACTGAAGGCGTGTGTGCGCTTCGGCCAAGGCGTGACGCAGATGGGCAATGCGGCGCTCGTAAGCATCGCGCAGACGGTCTACCTTGTCGAGGCGTTCGGTAATCTCGCGCATGGCCTCCTCCGTCTCGGCGCGTTCGGCCTCAAGCTGTTGGCGCAGGTCCTCTTTGGCGGCTATAATGGCTTCCTCATGCTTCTCTGCCTGCTCCATGCGCTGCCTGTAGGCTTCAACCTTCCTCTCCGCCTCGGCCACAAGCCGCTCGGCCTCCTCCACTCGCTGTTGCAGCTGAGCCTGTGCCGCCTCAGCCTCGGCAAGCTGTGTCTGCAGCTCACTCTCGCGGGCAAATGCCCTCAACGCCTTGCGCGGATGAAACAGCGGATAGAAGATATTCATGCCTTTGGAGCGCCAACCAACTCTAAACCGGGTCTAAGAACCACTCCCTGCGATTTGCGGCCGTTGATGGCTATGGCTAACGGCTCGTCAAAACGCACCATCCGCAGCGTCTCGCTCTCGTAGGCTGCCGGTGTCTCATCGAGCAGCTGCTGGTCGATGAAGCCCTCGCCGCGTTGCGCGTCGACGGTGAAATACCCCACTCCATAGCTTGTCAGGTTCTGGAAGAAATGGGTGCCTTGCGACGGCTCTATGCGGTATCCCGGCAGCGCCGTTTCCACAATCAGCCTCGCACCGGCAATCTGCGGCCACCTCACCGGCACGCCCAGAGCCGGGTCAGAGCTGCCCCAGCGTCCGGGTCCGATGAGGATGTAAGGCTCACCGGCCTCCGTTAGCTCTTTGTTCAGCTTCTCCAGTTCCAGCGCCGTGGCCGGATTGCGCAGCGAGTCGAAATTCTCGGGCCGCACATACACCACCGTGCGCACCCCGTCGGTGATGCCGTGGCCTAACGCCGAGCCCGACCGCAGCAACAGCTCGCTGTCGGGCATACGGGTCCAGGAATCGTCGAGCATCTCTTTCACATCCACTATGGGGCGGATTTGCAGCCAGAAGATATCCCCTTTATGCTCCTCGCTCATGGCCTTGGGGTTGAGCATCACGGCAAACTCAATCTCCACCGGCCTGCCCATGGCCTTCTGCCCCATATCGAGCATCAGGCGCACCGACTCGGCCAACGGGAAGACGCCGTGGCGCAGTATGTTGGCAAAGGTAACCACCTTACGTCCCGGACCGGCATCCGTGTCGCGCAACACGCCGTCGTTGGCGTCATACGTCGACAGGGTGAAGCGCAGCGCCCCGGTCTTGGCGGCGTCGCTAACGGCCACAGACCGTATGTTGAAGCCGTCGTCGGTCTTGAAGGCTTTGCTCTGTTCGGGGTCATCGGGCAGTGCGTAGAGCATGGTCTGAGTGTCGCGCAAGGCGGTCTGCAGCGTTGAGGTCTGAATGGCATTCCCCGGAGCAGCCGGCGAGAAACGGAGCGCTCTGCCGCCGTCGACGATATATTTGCCCAGTCCCACAGCCACCTCAGCAACGCCGTCGGCAGCTTTCTCCGCTCCAGCCGGATAATAGTTGATTGACCGTCCAACGCCCGAGAAGGTGGGGTAGTAAAAGCCGTCGTGGGTCTCCCCCACCACTTCCTGCAGAATCACGGCCATCTTCTCCTGGTCGATGAGGTTGCGAGTGGCGTTCATATAAGCCTTGCTGTCGGCGAAGAACACGGAGGCATACACGCCTTTCACGGCCTCTTCCACCAGGCGCATGGTGTCGGCCGGGTCGGGGCAGCGCGGCACCATATATGTGGAATAGACGCCTGCAAAGGGCTGGTAATGCGAGTCTTCGAGCAGCGACGAAGAACGGATGGCCAGCGGCCTGTCCATCACTTTGAGCAGCGCCTGCAGGTCGGCCTTCACCTCCTGCGGCAGCTCGGCCTGCAGAAAGGCCTCCAAAATCTCCTCGTCGGGCGCGTCAGACAGGGCTTTGGCATACAGTCCGTTGCTCTCCATGAACTCGTCGAAGACATCAGTGCAAAGCACCACAGTGCGCGGAATGGCTATCTGCACCCCGGCCGGGAAATCGCCCGCCGGACGGTGTTTGATGAAGGTGTCGATGAAGGCCAGACCGCGCCCTTTGCCGCCCATGGAGCCTTGTCCTATGCGCGCAAAGTTGGAATAGCGGTCAAAGCGGTCGCGCTTGTAGATGGCCACCACACCCCGGTTTTTCATGCGCCGGTAAGCCACAATGGCGTCGAAGATGAGCTGACGCACCGCCGGTGTCTCGTCCATGGAGGTGAAATTGCGCTTCTCTATGGCGTCGGCAATGGGAAAGAGGGCGCGCGAGTTGAGCCAGCGGCTCACGGCGTTGGTGGAACAGAGCCTGAAGAGGGCTTCGGCGGGTATGTTGAAGATGTTTTTCTGCAGCTCGGCAAGATTGCGGATACGCATTATCTCCATCTGCGTGGCCGGGTCGTAGACAATGAAATCGCCGAAGCCGAAATTGCGGCGCAGAGCATCGCGCAAATCCTGCGGCATTGTCTTGCTCTCTTTGTCAATGAACATGGCACCTAAGGCGGCCGCCGGTGCCCGGTTCACATTCTCCGTGCTGTCTATGATAAGGGGCATGTAGGGATGCTCGGCGCGTATGTTGCGCGCCAGCTGCAGACCGGCGTCCTGGCACATCTGTCCGTTGAGCGGATAACGCACATCGGTGATTACGCCAAGCATATTCTTGCCGTAGCGGTAGAAGATTTGGCGGGCGGCGTCATAATCGCGAGCGAAGAGCACCTTTGGGCGGCCGCGCATGCGCAGCATCCGTTCGTGGTCGTTGAGGGCCTCCTCGCTGAAATTGCGGCTCTGGGTAAGCAGATAGCGGTAGAGGAGCGGCAGCATGGCCGAATAGAAGCGTGTGGTGTCTTCCACCATCATTATGCACTTCACGCCCACCTGCAGAATGTCGTTGGCGGCGTTGAGGCGGTCTTCTATCAGCTTGATGATGGCCAGGATGAGGTCTACGTTGCCGAGCCACGAGAACACGAAATCCACGCAGCTGAGGTCTTCGTTGGCCAGGCGGCGACTCACCTGGCGTGCAAAGGGCAGCAAAAGCACCGTAGGTATGCCGGGGTGCTGAAGCCGCAGCTGTGCCGTTTCCTGCAGCGTGGCGCCTATCTCCACTCCCGGCATCACTATAATAAGGTCAGGCCGCACATAGCGCATTCGCTCGCGGGCCTGACGGAAATCCGTTACCTTGATAAAGCGGGGGGCGCCGCTCAGGTTCAGGTCGGTATATTCTTTGTAAATCTGCTCTTCCACGCGCCCGTCTTCCTCCAGCATAAAGGTGTCGTAGGGCGAGGCTATGAGCAGCACATTGTGCACGCGCCGCTGCATAAGATTCTGAAACGCTGTTTCGTGCAGCGTCATCGGTTGCGGGCGCGAGGGGTCGTAATCCTTCATAGCAAAGAGGATAAAAAATAAAAACTGCGTCAGCCCCTTTCCGGGCCGACCTTATGGCCTTGTTCCCTGAAAACGCGGCGGCTGCGGGACTTGCGGTGCGCCGGTTGCTGTCAGTCTTTCTTCGCCAGATATTCGTCGAGAGCCGACGTCATGGAGGGGGCGGTGGCGCTCGGCGCTGCCAGGTCCACTGTCAGACCTGCTGCCTCGGCTGCGTCGCAGGTATGTTTGCCGTAGCAGCCTATGCGGATGCCGTTTTTCTTCTGATCGAAGTCGGGGAAGTTCTTCAGCAGCGAGTCTATGCCCGCCGGCGAAAAGAACACCAGCATATTGTAGTCGAGATGCTCGTCGGGTCCGAAGTCATTGCTCACCGTGCGATACATTACCACCTTGGTGTAGTCAATGCCGGCCTGGTCCAGCACGTCGGTGTCGTGATTGTCCATGCGGTGAATATCGCTCACCGGCAGAAGGAATTTCTCCTTCTTGTTCTTTATTATGGCGGCCATCAGCTGCGGGTCGTTGAGTTTGCCCGACGTGCCGAAGAAGATTTTGCGCTTTCTGTAGACTATATATTTCTGCAGATAGAGAGCCAGCGATTCCGACGTGCAGAAATATTTGGTGTTGGTGGATATAGGCACCCTGGTCTCCTCACACAGACGGAAGTAATTGTCAACGGCGGTGCGCGCTGTCAGTATCACGGCGGTGTAGTCGGCCAGATTCACTTTGTTCTGCCTGAACTCCTTTGCTGTGAGACCCTCTACTTTTATAAACGGGCGGAAGAACACCTCCACGCCATGACGCGCCGCTATATCGAAATAGGGAGACTTGCCTGATGCCGGCTCAGGCTGGGAAATCAATATTTTCTTTACTTTCATCAACTTTACTACCAAATGGAAACCACTTTATCCCATCACGGCCAATAATTGTTTAACCCCAATGTAGACCAGCACCAATGGAACGATTTCCAGACTGCAAAGGTAATAAAAAAAGAGCATAATGGAGGAAAATCCGTGCAAGAAAATTCTTGCTCCCTTGAAAATGAACAGCATTTTGGCCACTAAGAAGACTCCTGCGGCCACCCATGCCACCTCCGGGGCTATGGGCGGGTCCACTACGGCGGCCAATGCAAGGGGTAAAAGCAAAATGCTAAGGAGACCCTGGGCGGCCGTGTGTCCGCGCACCCACAGGTGCATGGTGTCGGAATCGCTGAAAATCCAGCCGGTTACGCAGTAGGCAACCCATATAAACAGGCCATAGAGCAACGTTACGCCCATGGTAGCCAAAGCTGCGGGCAGCTCGGGCTGGGTACCTGCCGTCAGAGCCAGGTAGAGAAGCAGTCCGCCGCTCAGCAGCGCCACCACGTTGAGCAGCAGCAGGAAGGAGCTTTCGCGCACGGTGTCGTCGAACACGTTGTGCCTCCGGCGCGTGTTAGTGGTCTCGCGCAGCAGCGAGGCGATGAACTTCGATGAGTTGCGGAACTTCAGGCCTATGGCCACCATGAGTATCAGCAGACCTATCATCAGCCACGAATCGCCGAAGCCTATAGCGTTGTCGCGCGGTTCCTGGCGGAAGAGGGGTTCGGCGCGGTCAAACACCATTGCCTCATGCACGTTCAGGGCCTTCAGGGAATCCGCGCGTGCCAGGGAGTCGGCCAATGTCACGCTGTCGGCAGGCAAATGCGCTGTCTGCCCGGAAGCCTGTGCAGCAGCCTGTTTAGCCGCCGGACGAGCCGCTTGCCGGGTTACGTGCTTCGGCGCCTGACGAGCTGACTGATGCGCTGACTGAGGCGCTGACTGATGAGGCGTGTGTAGGGTGTCTGCGGACATTGTATCGATTTGGTATCACTTTTTCAGCCATCCGGCCTGTCGGCACCATTCCACGGTCTGCCGCAGTCCCTGTTCCAGCGATGTCGGCGCAGTGAAGCCGAAATCGCGTTGTGCCGCCGTGGTGTCCACGCGCCAGTTGCGCTGTCGCATGATGTTATATTTGTCGCTGTTGAGCGTGGAAGGCTTGCCGCGTGCCGCACCGATTTTTTGCGCTATGGCGCTTACTATCTTCACGCCCCACAGCGGTACGGTGATGCTGCAAACGTGTTTCTTGCCCAACGCGCCGGCGGCCATGCGCCGATACTCTTTCTGTGTGTAGCAGCGCTCTTCGCTAAGCAGATATGTGCTGTTGGCGGGGGCTTTAAGCAGGGCTTCCAAAGCGGCCTGAGCCAAGTCGGGACCGTAGATGAAGGTGAGCAGCTGACGCCGGTAGCCGGCTCCGAAGCTGAAGCCTTTCTGCAGGCTCTCAAGCATCAGGAAGTAGTCGTGGTCGCGGGGTCCGTAGATGCCGGTGGGGCGGAAGATGATATACGGAACTCCGCTCATAATCACTTCCATCTCGGCCTTCAGCTTCGACGCGCCGTAACGGGTGTCGGGAATGGCCGGGCTCTCTTCGGTGAAGGGGGCATATCCTTTCTCGTCGCCTTTGCCAAGCACCGACAGCGAGCTCATATACAGAAATCTTTCGGGCACTTTGTCGACGGCTTTCAGGGCTTCGAGGAAGGAGCGCAGATACTGGTAGTTGATGCGGTTGAAATCCTCGAAACGGAGGGCTTTGGTGGCGCCAAGGTTGTAGATGATATAATCCCAGCCCCCTTCCGGACTGTTTTGCCGCAGTGTGTCGGCAAGTGTGTCGGGGTTGTCGAAGTCGAACACGGCAAAGCGCAGGCGCTCGTCGCGCAGATACTTCCTCGAGGTCGACTGCCGCACACCGGCCGTTACCTCCCAGCCGCGTTGCAGGGCTGCCTCGGCAAAATGGCTGCCCATGAATCCGCCGGCGCCCACAATCAGGACTTTCTTCTTCATATCATTCATAATACATCATCTCGCCTCTTTCACTCGTTCAGGAAGGCTCTTCTCAGCCCCTCTCACCCCCTTTGGCGTGCTGAAGGCTATCGAGTCTGCCAAAGGTATAACCGTGGCTCAGAAGCCATTCTATGGCCTCGGGAAGCACCTTCAGCACACGCGGCTCGGCCTTCAGCGAGTCATGAAACACTATTATGGCTCCCGGTCGGGCATAGCGCCGCACGTTCTGCATCACCTGCTCGGCCGTTAGGCGCCGCGAATAGTCGCGCGTCACCAGGTCATACATCACCGGGGTGAAGACCTTGCGCATGGCGCGGGCCTGTCGCGGACGCATCCATCCGTGTGGCGGACGGAACAGTGGACTGCCGATGAGTTTGTGGGCCTCCATGATGTCGCGCAGATAACTCTTGGTGGTTACGTGCGCTCCCTGCAGATGATGGAAGGTGTGGTTGCCAACGGCATGGCCGCGCCGCCGCACTTCCTCCAACAGCTCGGGATGTCGCCGCACGTTGTCGCCAACCATGAAGAAGGTGGCGTGCACGCCGTAACGGTCGAGTATGTCGAGCACCTTGGGCGTTACCTCCGGCACGGGGCCGTCGTCAAAGGTCAGATAAACCTCGCGCGGCGCGCTCCTTTTCCCTTTGGGCACCCGGAAGAGTGCTGTGGGGAAAAGGAGACGGAATATGCCGGGAGGGCGTTCTATCAGCATAGTTTAGATGCCGCGCGAACGCTTATATTGCATATAGAGGCGTTTCTGACGCTCCAGGTCAATATATTTCATCGAGGGTGCCTCCTGCAGGTCCTGAGGCGTGGCACCTACCACTGCGGGGTCTTCCACCAGCTGATAGAAGATGGTGTCGAGCTCGCGCAGCTCCTGAGGCTGGGCGGCATACTCGGCAGGCGACAGGTCTTTCAGCCCTTTTATGCGCGAGGCGTTAGCCTCAATCTGCATGGCGCCTTCGCTCATGTCGGGGTTCTCCAGGGTGGCACGCACCTGCTCATAGTTCTCGCGCAGCTGTTCCTCGTTGAGGCCGGCTACCACAGGATTCTGCTGTTTCAGTTCGTTGTAATTGCCGCCAAGCTGCTCAAAGAGTTCCACCATGCCCCAGTAGCGATGGGGTATCTGGGTCGATTCTATAGTCAGGGAAACGTTGCCGAAGTTGAGGCGAATGTTCTGCTCGTAAGCCACATACTGTGCGTAGGTCAGCACCATGCTGCGAGCCAGTTCCAGGCCGCGCTGAGCCAGCTGCTTGTCGCCGGTGGCCTTGCTCAGGTCCAGATAGAGGCGAGCCATGTCGGGTGCTATCTGCATGCCGTAGGGGCGCACGCGGTCCGACTGTTTGTCGGTGATGAGGTTCAGCAGCGTGGCCGATTTGCCGTACAGCTCTTTGGCTTTGGCGCTGTTGCCGCTTTCCTGCGCGGCTTTGCCCTCGCGATAATACTGGCGGGCGCCGAGCAGCATATATGTGCGCATGGTGGTAATCATGCGACCGGCGGTCTCGTCGAAATAGGGTATGCGGCCCGTGCTGTCGGCTCCGCCCCAGCGGAACTTGCCGGTAACGTTGTTGAAGAAGCGGTCGGCGCGCACGGTGTTGCCGCTGTTGCTCCAAGGCACAAGCTGCAGCATCAGGCCCGTGGAGCTCTGATACTTGTCAAGGCTCATGTAATAGTCATCGCCCACCGTAGAGCACCAGTAGATAGGACGCTGCCAGCCTGTGGCGGCATTGGCGGCGATGATGTCGAGCATCAGCACATCACTCTGCAGCAACGCGCCTCGCGACTGATATGCCGGGGTCTGCGACAGGTCGATGTAGATGTCTTCTATCTTGGCGGTGTCGGCCGGCGACACATAACCCTGTTTCACCATAGCCTCGCGGTTTACGGGAATATAGACCACCGAAGTGGGTATGGTGGGATAGCCGTAGTCTTTGCGGCCGTAACCCTCGTATGCCTGCTTCAGGGCTTTGCCCAGCTCCATAGGCTTGGTCTCCCGGGTGTTGACAAGGAGTATCTCGAGGTTGTCGTAGGCTATGTCGCTCTGCTTGGCTATCATGGGCACGGGTGCCGACTCGTAAGCCTGCATGAAGAGCTGGTTGGCATACCAGTCGGAAGAGAGGTAAGAGAGGTTGATGATGCGCACGTCGGGGCGCACTCCCTCTACCTCCTGGGCATACCACAGCGGGAAGGTGTCGTTGTCGCCGTTGCAGAAGATGATGGCGTTCGGCTCGGTGCTTTCCAGATAGTTGATGGCGTAATCGCGCGCTGCATAGCGGCCCGAACGGTCGTGGTCATCCCACGTCTGACTCACCATCTGCAGCGGCACGCAGATGCCCAACAGGACAGCCACCACGCCGCACCACAGTGAAACGGTGCTTCGTGCCGGTTCGTCGGCCTGAGCGGCCTCGCCGTCGGCTGTCTGAGCGGCGGTTGCCGTCTTGCCGTTCTTCTTGCGGCCCATATATCCGGCGCCCCAGAGCATCAGCTGCCACAGTGCCGCCACGCCCATGCCAATCCAGATGGCGTAGGCGTAGAAGCTGCCGGCAAAGGCGTAGTCACGCTCGCGAGGCTGATAAGGGGGCTGGTTGAGATAGAGGATGATGGCTATGCCGGTCATGAAGAAGAGGAAGAACACCACCCAGAACTGCTCTATGCCGCGTTTGCCGGAGAAGGCTTCCCACAGCAGACCGATAAGGCCGAGAAGCAGCGGCAGCATGTAGAATACGTTATGGCCTTTGTTGTTCTTGCCAAGGTCATCGGGCAGCAGGCTCTGGTCGCCCAGACGCGTGTTGTCTATGAACGGTATGCCCGAAATCCAGTTGCCCGCATCGAGCTCGCCGCCCAGATTCATCACGTCGTTCTGGCGACCGGCAAAGTTCCACATGAAGTAGCGCATATACATGTGGTTGAGCTGATAGCGCATGAAATATTCCAGGTTGTTGTACTGGGTGGGTCGGAACGCCGTCTTGGCCGGGAAGGAGTAGATGTTGTCGCCCACAGGCACCGGCTGGCCGTTCAGATCCAGCTCCGGCACTTCGTCGCCGTTGGGGTCAATGGCGTGAATCTCAACAGTGTTGTTGTAATCCTCCTTCGACTCTTTTATCGAGGGCGCCCATACCTCGTAGCCGCGCTGATGGCTCGGCATGGAGGAATACATGCGCGGGAAGAACATGCAAAGCTCCGGATTATATACGGGCTTGAAGGTGTGCTTCTTCACAATGTAACCGGCGCCACCGCGCTCAGCTATCTTGTTGTTTGCTGCCTTATCACTCTCGTTGAGCGACGCGGCGGCGGGGGCTGCAGCACCCTCAACGGCTTTGCCTATCACAGCGTCGCCGTAGTCCGTAACCTGCGAATACTGTGGCTGCATCACCGTGGCGCCGCCGTAGTTCATGGAGTTCACACCGTTGTCTTTTTTCTGATACTCAGCCGTGTAAGCCGGTCCGTAGAGCAGCGGTGTCTCGCCGTATTGCTCGCGACTCAGATAAGAGGCCAGGTCAAAGACGTTGTCGGGCGAGTTCTGATTCATGGGGGTGTCGGCCGACGAGCGGATAAGTATCAGCGCATAGGAGGAATAACCCACAAATATCACGGCTATGGACCATGCAATGACGTTGAGCACGCGTACGGGCAAGCCGCGGCGGAACACGATGAACATCACGGCTGCTAACACTGCCAGCAGCAGGAACCATACCAGACCGCTGGAGGTGAAACACAGCATGCCCGAGAAGGCCACGGTGAGGATGAAGGAGATGCGTATGCCGTTGGCCGATTTCTGGCGGTAAAGCTCATACAGGCACCACAGGATGATGCCCACGGTGATGGCCGCGTAGATAATCACACCTACGTTGTAGCCGAAATGCAGGGTGTTGACGCAGAAGAGCTCGAACACCTGTGCCACTTTGATGAAGCCGGGCACAAGGCCGTAAAGCACCAACACTATGACGCCGAAGGAGATGCCCAGAGCCGCTAATGACTTCCACACGTTCATGTTGGGGAACTTGCGGTATGCAAACACCAGGGCGATGGCCGGGATGCACAGCAGGTTAAGCAGGTGGACAGCCACGCTGACGCCTATTATATATGCTATGAGAATGAGATAAGCGTCGGAATGGGGCTTGTCGGCTCTGTTTTCCCATTTGAGGATGAGCCAGAACACTAATGCCGTACAGAACGACGAAAAGGCGTAAACCTCAGCCTCCACAGCCGAGAACCAGAAGGTGTCAGACCAGGCGTAAGCCAAAGCGCCGACTACTCCGGAACCCATGATGGCCAGATAACGGCCCAGACCGATGTTGGCGTCGTTGCGGCGCACAATAAGGCGGCGCACAAGGTGGGTAATGGTCCAGAAGAGGAGCAGTATGGTAAGCGCCGACAGCAGACCGCTCATGGCATTCACCATCAGCGACACCGTTTGCGGCGACGAAGCAAAGTTGGCGAAGAAACGCGCCGTGAGCATAAAAATGGGGTTGCCCGGCGGGTGACCCACCTCAAGCTTGTCGGCCTGAATTATAAACTCGCCGCAGTCCCAGTAAGACGCGGTAGGCTCCAGAGTGAGCCAATAGGTGGCCAACGCAATGACAAACACCACCCATCCGGTGATGTTGTTGACCAGCTTGTATTGTTTCGTTATCATACGCAGGTTGTTACGGAATGAACAATGCCGAGGAAGCCCACTTCCTCCACAATTTGCAAAATTACTGATTTTTTCCGACACTGCCAAGCCGCCCCTCTTAATTACTGTTAAACCGCTGTTTTAGCCATGGCAGCTTTGGTAGCTAAGGTAGCTTTGGTAGCCATTTTAGCCTTGGTAGCTATTTTAGCCAATTTAGCCGGGTAGCCATTTTAGCCAATTTAGCCGCTAGCGCGCCGCCCCTCTCTGCACCCTCCTTAAGCTCCTTAAGCTCCCTAAATTCCTTAAACTCCTTAGCCGCGCCCGCATTAAGGGCCTTAAGGGCCTTAAAAGCAGCAAGTGAGGCCGCAGCGCTAAAAGCGGATGCGGCCTCACAGGTGTTATAAGGGGTTAAGGGGGACGAGGGGGTTAGGGCATGATTTTCTTGGTGGTGGTAACGGTGCCGTCTTCGTATACGGCGCGTTCTATCACGAGCATGCCCTGTGCAGGCTTCTCAATGCGCAGACCCTGCATGTCGTAGTAATCAACTCTTACAGGCGCGGCGCCGTCGAGGCCGAGCTCATTGACGTCCGAGGTCTTGTTTACTGTGAGGTTGAAGGTGCGGGTAAACTTGCCGTCGGGGGTGCTGACCTTAATGGTGGCGGCTCCGAGCTTCACGGGATATACCTTGCCGGGATCGCTCACCGACATACGCAGTTCAGGCGAGAGCTCCCATGTGAGACCATCCTTGGGATAGCCCACGTAGAAGATGTCGTTGATGTTGCCTGCGTTGTCTTCCGACTTGCTGAAGCTCAGCGAGATAGCTGCCATATCGGCGGCGTCGTTACCGGCCAGCCACGACAGACGCGGCAGCATGGCGCGGGTCTTGACAAACTCATCACTCAGCTCAACATTCTGCAAATCAACGGCGCTGCGGCCGCGGTTGCCCGGGTCATAGCTGTATGACGTGGGGTTGACGTCGGAGTTGTAATAGATGTTCTTCCAAACCACATTCGTGCCGGAGTTGCGCACATACAGGTTGGCCGAAACGGGGTCTTCGTCAGAGCCGGTAACGGTGAGCTTGCCTGCTGTGTAGCAATGTTCCAGAGGAATGTCGAAGTTGGCGTTGGCGCGGGCAATGAGGCCGCCCATGTTCAACGGGCCGGTCAGATCACCTGTGTTGTAGCAGTTATAGACCTTGGCCGCAATTACGGTGTAGCCTACAATGCCGCCTACCATACCGTTCTTGTTGCCCGAAGAGGGGAACTGGCCTGTGGAGGTAACGTTTCCGAGGTTAGCGCAGCGGTCAATGATGCCGCGCTGCACCAGACCCGTTACGCCGCCTGTGCCATGGCCCACCGAGTTGATGTGGCCGGCGTTGAGACAGCGAGTGAGGTTGCCGCGTACCACGCCCGTAACGCCGCCCACTGCCAGATGGCTTGAGGTGGCCTGCGAGGTGATGTTGCCGTAGTTGAGGCAGGAATCCACTTCCGAGGAGGTGCCGAGCTCACCGGCTATGCCGCCAATGTAAGAGGTAAAGCCGTTGACGTTGCCGTAGTTGATGCAGCGGTAAGCGCCCACAACCGGGTAATCGGCCTTTGTGGCGGCCAGGCTGGCGACGATGCCGCCTGTGTAGCTGTTGCCCGTGGAGGTAATGGTGCCGTAGTTGACGCAGTCTTCAACCTTGACACCGGCCAGAACGCGGCTGCAGATGCCTGCGGTGTAGTTCTTCGAGGTGATGTTGCCGTGGTTCTCGCAATGGCTTATTACCACGCCATTCGACTTGTCGGAGGTCTTACCGGCGATGCCGGCGTACTCGCCTGCCGAAGTCGAGTTAGGCTTCAGGTCGGCGTAGTTGCGGCAGTCGGAGATAGAAGCCTCGGTGTAAACCTGGCCGACGATGCCGCCGAAGGTTGAGCCGGTGTTGAAGGTAGCTTCCTTCTGCGTTGTACAGCCGCGAACGGTGCCGTAGAGAGCTGCCACGATGCCGCCGTTGGTCGTCGTGCCGGCCAGCTTGCCGCTCATGGTGCTGTTCTCCACCAGGCCGTCGGCGTAGACATAAGAGGCTATGCCGCCGTTGGAAGTTTTTTTGCCTGTGATAGAGCCTTTGAAGGTACATCCGCGCACAACGCCGCCGGCATAAACGCGGGCTGCTATGCCGCCCACATAACCGGCGCTTGTGGTGGTGAGGTTCGACATTACATAGCAGTTTTCGATGGTGCCGTAAACGTCGCCGGCAACGCCGCCCAGGTGGCTGTAGATTTTAAAGTCGCCGTTGAGGGTGAGATCGCTGACGCGGCCCATGCTTCCGAGCTTGCCGAAGAAGCCCATGTAACGGCCCGGATAGCCCATGGGGTTAGGGTTGGAGGCACTGTTGATGATTACGGTGTTCTCATACTTGAAGCCGGAGATGGTCTTGCCGTTGCCGTTGAAGATGCCGTTGAACTGGTGAGTTCCACCTTTGGCAATGGGGCTCAGGGTATCTGTTTCGGCAAAGACGATGTCGTTCATCACCTTGAAGTGAGTGTTGGCGTAATCGAAGCCGGTAGCCCAGATGAATTCCGACAGACGGTTGATGTCGTCGGCGCTCTTTATCTGATAGGGGTTCTGCTCGGTGCCGTTGCCTGCGAAGATTACTGGCACGGTCTGAACAGGCATAAAGCGTGTTACGTTGCCGGAGACGGCGGTCAATGTGTCGCGGCCGATGGTCATGCCCTGGGCCGGCTGCACGTTGAGGTTGCCTTCGGCAAGGCTGAAGAGCGACTGAGGCGCGCTCAGCTTCCAGGTGATGCCTGCAGCGGGCGAGAGAGCCGTGTTGCGCTGCACGTTAGAGCGCGTTTCGTTGGCGCCGAAAGCCACATACATACCACTGAGAGCCTTCGACAGCGGCTCGGCGGCAAAGTCTTTCAGCACAGGATAGGCATTCTTGGCAAATACCCATTCAGAGGCGTTGGGTAACGATGCGGGAGCCTTGCCCGACACGAGTTCGGAGGTGCTGAGGCCGGAGAAGCCGGGACGGCCCGACGAGCAGACAGCCTGTACCACTACCACAGAGGCGTCGAAGTAGTTGTTTTCGCCGCTGAGCAGCGATACATTGCCCACGTGGGCGCCCTGAGTGGCGTCGTCGCCTGTGCAGTTGAGGTAACCGGTGTTGATGTTGCCGTTCATGACGCAGCTGTTGACCAGGCCTGCGATGCCGCCGGTCTGACGCACTGCCGTCACGGTGCCCTGATTCAGGCACGAGTTGATGATTGAAGCGTCGGTGGCAGTGCCGCCGGCGATGCCGCCTATGCAGTTCTGCACCTTTGAGGTGATGAAGGCGTTGAAGGCCTCACCCTTCACTTCGCCGTCGTTCTGGCAGAGCTCAATGGTGCCGCAGTTGCCGCCCACGATGCCGCCGGCATATACGCGGCCCAGAGTCAGCGTTCCGGCGTTGTAGCAGCGCGAAACCTTACCAGTGCTGTAGCCGGTGATGCCGCCGAGAAAGTCGGTGATGGCGCTCATGGAGGCGTAGTTGCGACAGTTCTCGATGGTGCCCATGTTGTAGCCTGCCACGGAGCCGCCGGGACCCCAGTGTTCAAACACACAGTCGGAGGCGATGTTGAGGTTGCGCACCGTGCCGGGTTCCAGGATGTTGTTGAACAGACCCGAATAGGTGTACGAGCCGGTGGCCGTAGCTTTGCCGTCGGCTTCGTAAGCCACAGCCTTCACCTTGAGGTTGTGGATGAAGTGGTTGCCGCCGTCGAAGGTGCCGCCGAAGCCCACTGCCGGGCTGTAGCCGGAGCCGACGCCGCGGAAGTCTTCATCTTTGGCGAAGTCGATGTCGCCGGTCATGCGGAAGAAGTCGCCCTCGTGAGGCTGGCCGTAGAGACCCACAGCCTCGTTGAGCTGACGGAAGTCGGAAGGAGTCTTAATCAGATACGGACTCTGGGCAGTGCCCTCGCCGTCGAAGAGTTTCGGCACTACGGCCAGACGGAAGATACGCATGCTCTTGTCGTCAGAGCCTAAAGCCACCAACAGAGCGTTGGCATAAGCCTTCTTCACCGACAGAGTGTTGCCGGAGATGGTCAGCGCGTTGGTCTCCGTAACGAAGCTTTCGTCGTCATAGAGCTTCCAGGAGACATCCTGAGCCTGAGTGAGCGTAGAGGGGCTCTTGAACTTGGCAGACGTTTCGCCGTCAGCCATTGTGAGCGCCACACTCGACAGACGCGTAACAGCGTCGTCGCCCATGCTCTTGAGGGTGGGATAGAAACCGGCCTTTGCCTGCCAAACGTCGCTGCCGAAGTCGGGCAGCAGCGTGCCAGAGGTAAAGCGCTTGGTGGGCAGCTCGTAAGCGCTGCCGCGCAGACCCTGCACCTGATAGTCGGTGTAACAGTTGAAGATGCAGGCGGCGATGGGGTCGAAGCCCTCCTTATAATAAGTTGAGCCATAGACTCCCTTGTCGGCCGATGCCACCGACGAGATTACCTGGCCCGAGTTGTAGCAGTTGGTGTAGGTGCTCATGTATTCCATGGTAGTGTTTCCGGTGGTTGAGGAAGACACATAAGCCACGCTGAGGTAACCCACGATGCCGCCGACCATTTCAGAGGTGCCTGATTTCATAATCGTGCCGGCGTTGTAGCAGTCTTTCACAGTAGCTTCGCGGCTCCATGCCACGATGCCGCCGGTGGGATTGTCGGTCTCGCTGCTCGAAGCGTGTTTGGCGTTGAGCACGGCAGCGTTGAAGCAACGGCTCACGGTGGCGCCGTTGGCCAACAGAGAAGTGATGCCGCCCACGTTGGCGTAACCCACATTGTCGGTTATTGCGCCCGTAACGCCGCAGTCTTCAATGGCTACGGGCAGACCTACGTTGGCGCTGTACATGGCAGTGCCGGCGATTCCGCCGAGGTATTTATACATGGTGTTCATATAACCCACAGCAGCGATGTTGACGTTGGCGCGACATTTGGTTATAGAGGCATAAGCGTCGCCTGCTATGCCGCCCCAGGAGCCGCCCGAGGAGCCGCCGCCGGTGAATGAGCTCTCGCTGATGGGAGCTGAAGCCTGAGCGGTGAGACCGCCCACACACTCGCCGATGCTGATGATGTTGCCCTCAACATGAACGTTGCGCATGGTGCTCCAGGAAGCAGCTGCCACGGCGCCGGTGAAGCGGCCGCCGCCACGCAGGTTCACGCCGGTGAGGCGCAGGTTGCTGATGTCGGAACCGGCACCGGTAACGCCGAACAGACCGGCATACATGAAGCCGCGACCGTTGTAGGTAAAGCCCTTGATGGCGTGGTTCTTGCCGTCGAGGTGTCCGCTCCAGGGATGAGCCTCGGTGCCCACCGGCTCAAAAGCGTATGTGAGACCGCTCCAGTCGATGTCGCCGGCCAGTTCGTAATAGGCTGTGTTATAGGCACCGTTGCCGCTGTTGACGGCTTCTGCCAGAACGGCGAAATCGTTTGCCGAAGCGAGTTTGTAGGGATTGGCTTTGGTGCCCTCGCCGGTGAAGGCCGGGTTGTGGGCTTCGGGCCAGTTGACTTTATAATCGGAGGTGATTATGGTGTTGAGGAAGAAAGCGGCGGCATAGTTGCTGGCACCGCGGGCGGTGATGGCCCAGGGGCTGAAGGTGTAGCCGCTGTCGGTGGCTGTAAGGGTGATGTTGCCTTTCATGTCCACCTTGGCTTTGCCGTCGGCAGTATATTCTGCCGGATAGCAGTAGAAGTCGCCGAGCAAGGCGTTGGCGAACATCTTCTGCGGCGAAATCTGTGCCGTGCGGTTGGAATAAGTGCGGGCATAGATTACCTCGCCGTAGAGGTCGCCGCCAAAGTTATAGAGAGCCAGCTCGCCGGGATTGGCCTCCTCGATGAGACCGTAGCCGGTAACTGTTTCATCCTTGTTGGCGCGTTTGCTGGAGTAAGTGGCGTTGCACACTTTCCACTCCGAGCGGTCGAAGTAGTTGAATACGGCATTCTTCTGCGCACCCTCGAGCACGAAGATGCCCCATCCTTCCACGTTGATGTTGCCTTTGCTGTCCATCTGACCCTTTATGGGGTCGAGAGTGTATACGAGACTGCCTGAGGCATTCTTCTTCATGGGCGCAATCCAAATCAGGCCATAGCTGCTGTGATTGAGGATGAGCTGAGCCGGAATGGTAACGGCGCCGTTGTCGGCCACGAAGGCGCGGGGAGCGATGAAGCCCTTCTGCGAGCCCCAGTTGTAGAGGTTTTTGAGGGCCACGGAGTCGCCCTGCTGCACGGCCGTAACCTGTGCGGTATAGAGCTTACCGTTGCCGCTGAAGTCCTTGGCCATCATCTGCACCGAATCGCCGGGGATGTGGAAGGCGTTACGGGGCAAAGCGGCCTGTTTGGCGGTATTTGAGGCCATTTGCTGAGCTATGGCTGCAATGCCCTTTACGGGGTTCATGCGGTCGGGCTTCGGGGCCTCGGGCAGTTCGGCGAACTCTGTCAGGAAACGCCCTGCCAGAGCTGCTTCGCGGGCGGCTATGACGGCGGTGGCATCCGCCTCCATAGCCTCGTAATTTACTGCCGGGGCTTTACGCTCCGGGGTCAATGCCACGCTGTCGGTAACAACCGCTTTGGCCGGTGACGACACGGGTGCGGTGTTAGGCACCTTCGGCGTCGCAGCCAAGCATGTCATTGCTCCAAGCAGCAACAGCATTGAGCTGAGAAAATGTTTTAGCATAAGCATTATTGTTAGTTGAAAAAGATGTTTTCCGCTCTATAAGGAATCGTTTATGTCTCTTAAAGGTGAAAAGATGCTATTTTTTGAGAAGCGGGCTTGCCCGCCCCTCCATGAATGGTATTTTTGCAAAGTTACACATTTTTCTGTAATTGAAGCATCTTTTACGCAAAAAAAAAATTCGCCCTCCGCCTCAACCTTCCACTCCCCTGCCGCCAATTTCCATACCTCTCCTCCCCCCAAAAGGGTGTAAACGAGCCTCTTAGAAGGTTTTTGATTTTATATGATGGTTGTTTTTTAGGGTTGGTGTGTTCGGTTTGAAAATTTTTTCGTAAATTTGAGGCCTGATAATGCACTAATACTAAAAACTCCATTTTTAACATGAACGACAATGATTTTCAACCCGGCGAGGTTTACGAATTTAAGAGAGCCGATTATATTCCAACCCGCGAAACGGGTAAGCTTGTCTTTTTGCTGAAAGGTGCCGACGGTGAGCCGGTAGGGCGCACGGTGCCTTTTGATTTTCAGATGAATGATTATCCCGAGGTGCTTACTGTAATCTGCCGCGGAGGGGGAAAGTTCGACCAGACTTTGGAAAGTGTGCTGCCGCAGGTTTATACTCCGGGCAAGACTTACACTTTTAAGATATGGCGCGAGGGCAACGGCACTCAGGGCTTTCTGCTGCGCGATGAGGTAAACGGTCTCACTCACAGCAATGTGCGCATGGCAGGCGCCGGGGGTCTGAAGCGTTTTGCGGAGATTGACTGCCGTGTGGAGGATATCACTCCCGAAGGGCTGCAGCTGAGCTACTGCGGCGCCAAAATGATGAACCGTGGCGGATATACTCTGCAGACTCTGTGCAACAACGACCGGTTGAGCGGCGAGCCGTGGATGCGTGTGGCCAAGCGTGTGATGGGCAGCGAGATGCTTGCCGAGGCGCGTGAGGCCGCCGAACGGGGCGATGGCCGCTGGGTGTCGATGGCGCTGCAGACGCTGGTGAGGATAATTCCGCAATGGCTCAGCGAGGGTATGCCGGGGCGCCGGGTGTGGGTGAAGCGTCTCAACCACACCATCCGCACGGTGGTGGAAAGCAGCACCTACGCCGCCAGTTTCAACTACGACAAGGCTCAGCTGCGCCAGCAGCGTCATGAGCTGACGCGAGGCCTGGAACAGTTGGAGTACATTGACACGGCAACGCGGCTGATTGCTCAGGGCGAGGCCGAGAATATGATTAACGACACGCTGGAGACGATGCGCCGCAGCGGTTGGGTGTTCGAGCCCAACAAGCGCATGGGTGTGCTGATGCAGGTTCTGGCGCTGAACCCGGGTCTGGCTCATTCGCACACGGGCGATGTGTTCGAGATTATAAGGACGCGGCGGTCGAACCGCGATTTCATGAGCATCTTCGGCGATGCGTTCAAGATAATGCTCAAGACGTACATTGAGAGCGAGCGTTCGGCTCCCGACCCGCTGGTGCGCGGCACTCTGCGCGAGCTTGCGGAGGCTATTGCCATTGAGCTGCTGCTGCTGGAATCGGAGGAACATTCGGAAGAGGAGTTCGAGCTGTGGGACACTCACCGCGGCACTCTCTACACGGTGGCGGCGCTGCTCACAGGGCACAGCGGCGAGGCTCCGGTGCGCAAGGCGCTGCTCACCTACTGCGGCCTCAACGACTCGCCGTTAGAGTTCAGCTGGGATGACCTCAACGACATAAACCGTGTCTGTTACCGTCTGTTGGCCACGGGCCACGAGGGTGCTGTGAACACGGATGTGGAAACGGTGTTCGAGGGCGAGAGCATGAGGCTGCGTGTTGACAGCCGTTATCTGACGCTGCAGCCGGCGGCCGACAATCTGCATGTGCACAACGAGCTGACCGGTCCTCTGGCCACGGATGTGAAATTCATGGTGCAGCTGCCCGAGACGCTCAAGGAGAAAGGGAATCTGGAATCGGAGAATCTGGAGCTGCAGCGGCAGCTGTGGCAGCAGGTGCGTCTGGGGCTGGAACAGACCGAGAGCACGCGTGTTGAAAACAAGGTGGAAAGGGATTTGCAGCCGGGCGACGTCATTCCGGTGATTGTGGCCGGCATAGCGCCCAACGAATATTATGAATATGATGTGCGCAGCGTCGACGGCCGCTACTCGGGTCTGATGAATCTGCGCGATGTGGTGCCTTATCCGGTGGTGTTTACGGCCTATAAGAAGATATTCTACGGACCCGGCGGACCGCTGCGCGTTGAGGCGGTGGCCGAGAGCCGTCTGCCCGACGGGCGCTGGCGCTTCTCCATGCGCCGCTTCTTCATGGAGGTGAACAACGACGATGCCTGTCAGGACCGTTTTGGGGGAAATCGCGTCATAGCCAAAATATCAGATGTGAGCGGCACGCAGTACAAGGCCACGAGCCAGTTCGGTTACGGCATGCTGATTTCCAAACGCGACACGGAGATTGAGCTGCATCTGGGCGATGTGGTGGAGGTAAAGGTCAATTCGGTGAATTACAAGCCGGAAGACTGGAAGCTGTATGTGAACTGCGACTTCATTCAGCTGTTTACCGACGATGAGAATGACCCTGACGTGGCCGACGCTCTGAATATGACTCATGCTGAATACGGGTCGATGGTGGCCGGCGATATTCTGCGCGAGACGTTCCCGTGCGCCGAGCAGTATGAGGTGGCCACGCTGATGCCGGAAGAGGAGCACGAGGTGCAGGAAACGCGCTATCTGACGGCCGACGCGGTGTCGAACATAGCCTTCCTGCTGGAACAGTGTGCGGCTCTGCAGCGTGCCGACCTGCGCAACAGTTATATGCTTCTGAACCTGGCACAGCTGCTGGCGGATATGTCGGGCGACCGCGCCCGCAGCGACCAGCTCGGCGTTCAGCTGCGACTGTTAGAGGCCATGAGCCGGTTTGCCATCAACGGCATGATGCAGCTTGAGCAGGTGCAGACGCTCATAGAACGCGGTCGGCGACTGGCTCCGGCAAGTGCTCTGCTGCGGTCGCGCCTTAAGGAAGTGGCCATTCTGGCGTCGCTCGACAACCGCGGCTTCCTCAACCGCAATCAGGAATGGCTCACGCGCGGCGCCGACGGACACATACACAGTCTGATGCAGCTTGCCACGGCCTACAACGCGCTGGAGGGCTTGGGCGCCGCCGACATCCGCGACGCCATAAGGAAGCGCATACACACCACGCTGTCGCTGCCCACGGTGGTAAGCAAGCAGCGGAGGCTGAATGTGAGCGAGGACCTGTATCACGAGTTCAAGACGTCGGCAGTGTTCCCGGCCGACAATCACATGCAGCCCGACGAGCAGATTCAGGGCTTCGTAATTGCACGCACCGTGGCGAGTCTGCTCAACACCGACGGCGGCACCATATACCTTGGCGTGGACAACGGCGGCAATGTGGTTGGCCTCGACAATGACTTCCGCTATCTCAACAAGACTCCGTCGGGCAAATATGACATTCGCGAAACGCAAGACCGCTATAACCTGTATCTGCAGAAGGTGCTTCGCCGCTATTTCGGCACCACCGTCGACGGGCTTTCGCTTGTGCCCGATTATGTAGACATACAGTATGAGGAGGTTGACGGGCGGTGGATATGCCACATCAATGTTGTTCCGTTTGGCACAGCGGTTCTTACCAAGCCCGACGACCGGCTGTTCATACGCAAAATCGGGGCCACGGAAGAGATCCGCGACCCGAAGGAGAAGGAGCGGTTCATTGAGCGCCGCAACGCCCGCATTTAGCTCTTACGGGTGTCGTCATAAAGGCGCATCTGCGGCGTTTCGGGAACCTCTCGCAGGCGGTTACATACTTCAGTATGCGCCCGCCTGCTCGGAACCCCGAAGCACCACATCTGCATCCTTTCTGACAACACCCGCGTAGTTACCGTTTTGATACCCGCGCAGTTACCGTTTTGATACACGAGCATTGCAAATTTTTCCGCTTGTAAATAAGGGTGATTGGGAAAATTCACCGCAGGGGGGGTTATGAGGGCTTCTGTGAGGGTAGCGTGCGGCGGTAGCGCTGTATGACGGCGCGTTTGCGCAGGGCATCGCGGACGTCGGGCACGACGCTGAAGCGCTGAATAAAGTAGGCTAAGAGGCAATAGGCGGCGGCCTGAAGCCAGAGGATGACGTAGCAGTCTGACACCTGGCTCAGGGTGGCGCCGTTGCTGCTTATACGCACAAAGCCCTGTGCGGCGAAGGTGGCCGGGAAGAGGTCGCCCAGGGCTTTCCAGAAATCGTTCATGGCAAAGCGCGGCCATGTGATGCCCGACAGGAAAAGGAGCATGAGCGAGGTGGCTACCCATATCACGAAGATATCCTCACGCTGGCGCACAATGCTCTGCAGACAGTCGCCCAGGAAGCAGCAGGCTATGACCATGGGGAGCAGGAAGGCGAAAATCTGCCATACGTTGCCGGCCATGGGGAAGGCGAAGATGAGCGGCACATAGTGTATCAGGAAGCACATGGGCACGAACATGATGAATATCACCACAAGCACGCGCGCCAGCATGGATAAGAATATGGGATGCTTCTTGGTAAAGGGATTGAGGAAATACAGCTCGGGCCGCTCGCGGTAAGCTCCTCCCATCATGCCCACGCTGAGCACTATGCACTGATGCAGGATGAAGATGATGACGGCAGGCATGATGAATGAGTCGAAGCCGCCGGTGATGTCGCCCATGTTGATATTCTCAACGGGCATGGGGTCTCCCACGTTGAATGATGCGCCCAAGGGTATGGTGGAGTTGATTTCCTGCGCCTGAATCTGTGCGCCGAGAGCCAACTGCACATCGGTGGCCGAAACAAGCAGCGAGCGGTAACGCAGCAGCAGGCTCATCTCGCAATAGAGTACCACGGGAGCCTGTTGGCCGGAGCCGAGCTTGCGGCCATAGCCCTGCGGAATCTCCAAAATGCCGTAGCACTGATGGCTGTTCATGGCGCGTCGAGCCTCGGTGATGTCGGCGGCGTAACCGACCACGCGTGCACCCTGAGTGGCGTCGAAGCTGCGGGTAAAGTCGCGGCTGGCGGCCGTGCGGTCGTGGTCAATGACTACCACGCTGACGTCGCGCACCAGCTCCGGGTTGTAGATGAGCGAGTAGAGCACCGGGTAGACAAAGGGCAGGAACAGAAAGAAGATTATCAGGCCTTGGTCGTGAATAATCATTCGCAACTGACGCACAAAGACCTGGTAAAACAGTAGCAGGGCGGTTTTAATCTTCTTCAGCATGGTGTGAAAAATTCTTTTTACCTGTGTGGCATCAGGGTGTATAGACCGGGTTTATCATTGACTTTCGGAGCTTGCCGAGCCATGGCAACGGCAGGAGGATGAAGATGATGTAAGCCACATACCACCAGCGCGAATAATATATGTCGATGCCGTTGAGCGCCTGGTCAATGTAGATGAGGAAATTATAGCGTGTGGGGAGGATGTAGCTGAAGATTGCCATGCCGCCATACATGCTCTGCACGGGGAAGGAGAAGGCTGCCAGCGAGAAGGAGAGTATGCCTATCAGGGCGCAGTTGGAGAGCGCCAGGCGCATATTGGGCACCAGGGCGGCTATGAACAGCCCCATTCCCATGGAGGCAAACACAAAGAGTATCTCGCTGAGTATCATCCACAGATGCGAGCCGCGCATGGGGAAGCCGTTCCAATAATAGAGGCAGGAGTACATGAAGAGAATCTCCACAATCCAAATCACTGCCGAGGGGAGGAGCTTGGCGGCCAGCTCGCGGAATATGGAGCCGCGTGCCAGAGCCATATAATAGCGCGAGAAGCCGTATTTGATGTCGTTGGTGACCAGATAGCAGGTCATGAACATAATCATGAGCTGGAAGGCGCAGGGCAGGAAGGAGTTGGTGAGGTAGATGGCGTAGTTGAGCTCGGGGTTGCCTAACGGACGCGTAACCACCGTTACGGGGCTGAGCATGCTGCCTACCTGTTGCTCGCTCATGCCGGAGCCCTCGAGCACCTGGGATATGATACCTGCCTTGGTATATGTGGCGGTGAGCTTGAAGTTTTTGAACAGCAGGTTGGCCGGCACGTAATACGTCATATTGGTGTAGAACGTAATGGTGGGTTTGCGGCCCGAGAGGAGGTCTTGCTCGAAGTTGCGGGGGATGAGGAAATAGCCGTAAATTTCGCCCTGCTGCATATCGTGTCGCGCCTCCGAGAAGCTCTCGGTGGCTTTGTCAATGCTCACCATCTGCATGCCGTTGAGCGTCTGAGTGAGTTTGCGCGAGGTCTGCGAATGGTCCATGTCGACGATGGCTGCCGGGATGCGAGTGGGCAGCCCGTTGTCCATCAGGTTGGTCAGCATGAAGGTGAGCAGCAGCGGCAGCACGAAGAAGCCTATCCAGCACACCGGGCGCCGGGCTATCTCGGCAGTTGTCTGCCACACTATGGTGCGAAAACCACTCATTCTTTCCTGTTGTTGTCTGTTGCTGATTTATGTTGCTTAAACCGCCGGCGTCAGGGTTCCTCTTTGAGAATTACCGACATGCCGGGACGCAGGCCGTCGATGGGATGAGCCGGACGCATCTTCACCTCAAACGTGCGTGCGTCGAAGTCGCCGGTGGCTTTGGTGGCCTGCCAGTTGGCGTAGGTGCCGAGGTCGCGGATGTAGAACACGCGCATCACCGTGTCTTTCTTAAGAGCCGGAATGCTGACCTTGACGTCGGAGCCGTTGCGGATTTTGTTGAGGTAGTTTTCGCGCAGGTTAAACACCACCCAGTGGTTGTTTGTCTGCAGCTCCATGATGGGGGCGCCGGTGGCAATCAGCTCGCTGACGTGCGGATAAATCACCGTAATCTCGCCGTCGCAGGGAGCAATGAGATAGCTGTCTTCGAGCAGCGCGTTGACCTCTTTCACGCCGCCGCGTGCCACATTCACCATGGCGGCCGATACGGACTTGTCTTCCGACTGCGGACCGGCCACGGCCAGGTCATACTGGCTCTTGGCGGCCTGAGCGCCTGCCGTGGCGGCTTCGTAGGCAGCGCGCGCCTCGTCGCGTTTCTGGGCCGAGACCACGCCGTCGGCAAAGAGCTTCTCCATGCGGTCGTAAGTCTTCTTTGCAATGCCCTGGGCGGCAACAGCCTGCTGCCATACCTCATAGGCGCTCTGGGTAATCTGCGGACGTGTGCCGGCATCCACCTTCTGATTGGTGGCCTGAGCGGCCGACACGGCAGCCTGTGCCTGAGCCATACGGGCGTCGGCAAGCGAGGAATGGATATGCACCAGGGTGTCGCCGGCATGCACATACTGTCCCTCTTCCACATATATCTCCATGATGCGTCCGGGCAGCTTGCCCGAGATGCGCACCTCGGTGGCGTCGGCCTGTCCCTGAACGAAATCGGGCTGCGGTTTCATGGTGATGAAGCCTATCACGGCCAATGCCGCAACTACCAGCAAGACTAATGCTATGGTGAGCATCAGCGCTTTGTCTTTGCGCGATACCTGCAGCTCGTCGGGGGCTATGTAGATGATGCCGCCGGGGGTTATTTCAGGTTTCTTGGCCTCTTTGACGTCCTGCGGGGCCTGGGGTTGCTTATCGTTGGTGTTGTCTGAGTTCATAACGTCTTAGTATTTGAGAGTGCCGAGCACCTTTTTAAGGTAGACATTGCAGAGTTGTATGCCAATCTGAGCGTCGATTTTCTCGCTGTTGGCCTCGAGCCAGGCGGTGTGTGCCGCCAGCACATCGTTGACGGTGGAGACGCCCTCGCGGAAGCCGAGCTGAGCCTGACGCAGGTTCTCGTCGGCGCTCTTCATATTGTTTTCGGTCATGTTGTAGGTCTTGTACGCCTCTTCATAGCGATAGCGAGCCTGGCTCACCTGCAGCTGCACCTTTTCGCAGGCATCTTCCAGGGCGAGGCGCTGTTCGGCGGTTGCGGCGCGGGCGGCACGCAGCTTATTGTAGTTGCGACCCCAGTGCCACAGCGGCATCACCAGCGTGGCGCCTATGGAGAAGCCGCCGCCGAAGCTGCGGTGGAAGCCGTTGTTGAGGTTCGGGTTAGAGAAGCTGTAAGCGCCTATCACCGCTATCTTGGGCAACATGCCGGCCTTGGCCACGTTCTCCTGCTGCTCGAAGATGTTTATGCCGGTGCGCAACATGGCCAGCTCGGGGCGGTTGGCATACACATCGGTCATGTTTACGTTCACCGGCGGCGCCACGGAGGGCTGCTCGGCAAATTCCCGGTCGGCCGGCTGCAGCTCGGAGTCGATGGGGAGGCCGCAAATCTGCGCCAGAGCCATACGCGCCAGCGACAGGCCGTTGCACACCTTGGTCAGCGTAATCTGAGCCTCGTTCACCTGCACACGCACACGCAGCGTGTCGGAACGTGTGGCCACGCCGGCCTCATACATCTTGTTGACGTCATATTGCAGCGAGTCCATGAGGTTGACGAACGACTCCGCCAGAGCCTTTTTATGCTCCAGGCTCACCACCAGCCAGTAAGCCTCATCAACGGAATAAATCACTTCCTGACTGGCCATGTCGCGGCCCTGTTCGGCCAGCTGTTTGGAGAATCCGGCAATGCGGTCAAGGGCCCGTATCTCGCCGCCCATGAACACGGGCTGCGTCATGGTGAAGGCGCCTCCCATGGTCTGGTGGGTGTTGAAGCTCATGGCCGATTTGGGTATCATGGCCACCTCCTTGAACACCGGCTCACCCGTTTTGGGGTCGACAAGGGGTTTGCCGTCGGGACCGGTAACCACATTGGGTGTGTATGTGCCGGTGGCGGGGTCGAAGGTAAGGGTGGGGAGCATGGCGTTGCTCTTCAGCAGGTTGATTTGCTGCGAGCTGAGCACGTAGGTAAAGCCGAAGTCGAAGGTAGGCAGATAGCCTGTCTTAGCGGCTTCGTGGAGATAACCGGCCTTTTCTATGCTGCGTTCGCTGAGGCGTATGGTCTTGTTGTATCGCAGGGCCATACGGCGGCATGAATCGAGCGTAACGGTGGATGCGCAGGCCTCCGGTGAGGCGACATTCACTAATAGCGCCGTCAGCAATGCCGTCAGAGCCGGCAACAACTTGTTGGTGTGCATAATCAGTATCTATTAATTCCCGACAATCAGACGGTAACCCGTCAAATAGAATACAAATCCTTTGCAAAGATAGTTCACCGGAGCGGAATAATTCGCCCACTTTCCCAGCTATAAGAAAAATAGAATAACTTTTCCGAAAAATGGTTGAGCTTTTGTTTGCACAGCACCTCAAAATGCAATGATGGAACAGCCCCTTTCCATCCCCTTTACCTTCTATCAGCTAAAAGGTATATGCTTCCGACCCGGCGTATAAAGAAAAATCCAGATTATAATCTGGATTGATGTTGTAGTTTACAAATTCAAGATGATTTGAGTGCCCTGAACTTTGAATTGTTATCGCATAGACATACTGATAAGCGTCAACTGTAGAGAGGCACTCCTTCTCAAGTTGACTCAAATCTGCCGCCTTTTGTTCGGGCGTTGCAGAAATTCTGTAATGCTCCAATGCTGCAAGTACGGGATCCATTTCTTTTCTCAGGTTGCGTGTGCAAAATTACTAATAATATTTGGCTTAACCAAACTTTTAATAGTAAGATTTTCTATTCTTTTATCATTAGAACCATTTCGAGGTTTATTATGTTCTTCTTCCCTCTTTTCAAATGCCTGTCTGACGTGATTAAATGCTCTTATCTCTCTTTCGCCCTAATATCGCCGCTTTTGTTGGCGCGGGGGTGGGGATGAGAACTCTTTAAGGGCGGTTGTCGTTGAAATAGAAATACTGATTTAAACTGCAAATTTACAATGGAAACTGCAATAATAATCATTGGCTGGCTGGCCTCGATATGTATGATTGGCGGTTATCTGCCTCAGGCTATTTACACCATCCGCACGCGCGACACGGAGGGTATAGCGCTGCCCACGTTCCTGCTCATGGGCTTCGGCTCGCTGTTTTTTGTGGCTCAGGGCATTCTGATAAACAACTGGCCGTTGGCTATCACGAATATCATCACGGGAGCGTCTGCCGCCGTCATCACGGTCATCAAGCTGCGCAACGACGCCCGCAAGCGGCGTAACAGGGCTATGGCGTCAGATGTTGAGAAGGTTGCGCACCAGCATCCACGCAATAATCAGAGCCAGCACTAAATATAGATACAGTGGCTGCATGAAGCGGCGGTAGCGCTGCGGATGACTTTTGCGTGTGGCTTCGAGCCATATCACTACACCTATCAGCAGGAACCCCACAGGTATGAAATAATTATAGCTCACTGCCTCTAAGGGGTGTCCGTTGAGCAGGGCATGCAGAAAGCGTTGCGAGCCGCATCCGGGGCAGCTCCAGCCGGTAATGGATTTCACCACACAGCGGGGCATGAGTCCGCCGGCCGGATCCTCTATCAGATAGTAGAGGATAAACACCGGAAGGAGAGCCAGGAACAGGATGCGGCGGAAAATGTGGTGCAGCATTTAGCTCAGCAGCATGTAGAGGGGGGTGACGATGGTGGCCTGCAGCACGCCAAGTACAAACGAGACTAATATCCAGGCCTGAGCGCGTTTGCTGGCACGCTCCGCTCCTTCAAAGTCGTCGCGGTAATATTTTGAGCTTACCTGGCAGCTGAACACCACTGCCACAATGGCGGGAATGGTGCAGCAGAAGATGATGCAGAGCACCGACCAGAGCAGATATGTGGAGGGCATCTCAGGGCGCTCGGGCTGACAGGCTGTTGCTGCCTGCGATTGTGTCGGCATTTCAGCGGCCACGGGTGCTTCTGCGGCTACCGGTGCCTGGGGAGGTGTGCATGAGGGGGCTGACGGCGGGGTGGCCGGCGGGGTACTCTGCGGCATTGCGGGGGGTGTGGCTGAGGGCATTGCCGGCGGGGTGGCTGCATCGAGGCGGCGCTGTGCCTCGGCGTCGCTATAGTCTTTCATGCCAAGGGCTCCGGCCCACTGTTCGGCGCACGACTGAGGCGCGCTCTCCTCGGCAGCAGTCTGTGGCTCAGTCTGCGAATCTGCCTGCGGCTCGGTCGGCATTGCGGCAAGCACCTTCTCTATGGCGCGCGGATAGATGCTGTATTCTATCTGATGTATCTTTTCTTCGAGCGACTGCGGTGTTTCGCCGGGAAGGATGTCCACGCTCTCCTGCTCCACAATGTCGCCGCCGTCCATCACTTCGCTTACCTGATGCACTGTAACGCCGCTCTGCTGCTCGCCGGCGGCAATCACGGCTTCATGCACATGGTGTCCGTACATGCCTTTGCCGCCGTAAGCCGGCAGCAGCGACGGGTGAATGTTGAGCATACGTCCGCGGAAGCTCTCCACCAGGCGGTCGTCGACTTTACGCATGAAGCCTGCCAGCACCACAAGGTCGATGCCCTGCGAGGCAAGGAAGGAGGCAATCTGCTGCGGCGCTGTGGTCCATTTTTCGTTGGGCACGTAATAGGTGTCTATGCCTAAGGCGGCCATACGGGCCACTACTCCGGCGTTGCGCACGTTGGTAAGCACCAGGGTGACGCGTGCAAGGTCGCTGTCTTGGAAATGTTTTGCTATGTTTTCGGCGTTGGTGCCGTTGCCGGAAGCGAAGATGGCTATTTTATACATAATAAAGGTGTTTGGGGTGCTTCATGCGGGATCCATTTGCTGCAGCCGTGCCAGACGGGCATAATGGCCGTCGAGGCGGAGGAGTTCGGCGTGTGTGCCTTGTTCCACTATTTTGCCGTTGTGGAGCACGCATATCTGGTCAGCGCCGGTAATGGTGCTGAGGCGGTGGGCTATTACCAGTGTGGTGCGGTTTTTCATGAGGCGTTCCAGGGCCTGCTGCACCAGATGCTCGCTCTCGGTGTCGAGCGCCGAGGTGGCTTCGTCGAGGATGAGGATATGGGGATTCTTGAGCACGGCGCGCGCTATGCTGATGCGCTGCCGCTGGCCGCCCGAGAGCTTCGACCCGCGGTCGCCGATGTTGGTGTTGTACCCTTCGGGGGTTGCCATGATGAAGTCGTGGGCGTTGGCAATGCGCGCGGCCTGTTCAATCTGCTCGTCGGTGGCGTCCTCCACGCCGAACGAGATGTTGGCGCGGAAGGTGTCGTTGAAGAGAATGGCTTCCTGACTCACGTTGCCCATCAGTGAACGCAAATCGGCCACGCGCAGGTTGCGCACGTCGAGCCCGTTGACTTTCACCGAGCCTTCTTCAACGTCCCAGAAACGGGGGATAAGGTCTGCCAAGGTCGATTTGCCGGAGCCTGACTGGCCGACCAAGGCCACGGTTTTGCCTTCGGGCACTGTGAGGTTGATGTTGTGGAGCACCTCGCGGCCCTCGTCGTAGCTGAAACTGACGTTTTTCAGCTCTATGGCGGGCACACCGGCTTCGGGCACGCGGCGCAGCGGCTCTGGATGCGCCGGGTCCTGAATGGGATTCTCGGCGTTGAGGATGCGGTCGACGCGTGTGAGGCTGGCAAGTCCTTTCTGTATGGTGTAAGTGGCTTTGCTGAGGTCTTTGGCCGGGTTGATGATGCTGTAAAAGATGACCATGTAATAGATGAACGAGGCGGCGTCGAGTCCGCTCTGCCCGGAGAGTATCAGCGAGCCGCCGAACCACAGCACAATGGCTATGGCGGTGGTGCCGAGCAGCTCGCTCATGGGGTGCGCCATAGTGGTGCGACGCTCCACACCCTGCATCAGGCGGAAGTAAGCCTGGGTCTGGTTGCGGAAACGGCGGTCGAGAACGGATTCGGCGTTGAAGGCTTTGATGACGCGCAGGCCGCCGAGGGTCTCTTCGATGGTGGCCAGGGCGGCGCCCCACATCTGTTGCGCCTTGAGGCTCTTGCGCTTGAGCTTGCGCCCCACGGTGCCCATTACCCAGCCGGCCAGCGGCAGCAGCACGAGCACGAAGACGGTAAGCTGCCAGCTCACCACTATCATCATGATGAGGCAGACGATGATGGTGACGGGGTTCTTGAACAGCATGTCGATGCTGGCCATGATTGAGCTTTGAATCTCCTGCACGTCGCCCGAAATGCGTGCCATGACGTCGCCTTTGCTCTCGTTGGTGAAGAAACCTATGGGGAGAGAGAGAATCTTGGCATACATGGAGTTGCGCAGGTCGCGCACCACGCCGTTGCGCACGTTGACCATGAATAAGGTGCTGAGATAAGCTGTTCCGGTCTTCAGCAGCGTCATCACCACAAGGGCGGCGGCAAGGGCTGCCAGGGTGGCCGACGCGCCGGTGTGAGCCACCATCTGCTGGGTATAGTAGTAGAAGTTGTTTACTGCCACCTCTTTGAGGCTGCCGTCGGCCATCGACATATAGGCGTAATGGGTGTTGTCGATGCCGAAGAGCATTTGCAGTATGGGTATGATGAAGGCAAACGAAAAGAGGGTGAGGAAGGCCGAGAGGATATTGAATATCAGGCTCCACACCACATCCCATTTATAGGGCCAGGCAAAACGGCGCAACAGGCTGCAGAAATCTTTCATCAGGGATTCACTACAATGTTATAAGAAATTGTGCCGGCGGCGTCGGCGGCTCCGGGTTTGGGGTCCCACGACGAGCGCTTGGCCCATTTCACGCATTTCTGGGCTATGTCGGCCGGTGCGCCTCCCGAGCTCTGCAGCGAGGCGCTTTTTACCTTGCCGTCGGCGCCCACGGTAACGCGCACTGTAACGGTGGCTTTTATGGTCTTTGAGCTGCGCACTGTTTCTTTGTATCCGTGGAAGCCGCGTCCGCGTATGCCTTTGCCGTTCACCGACACGCCGTTGCCGCCGCTGCCTGCCGCACCGTGGCGGCCGGTGGTGGAACCGGGCTTGCCGTTGAACTTGCCGCTCATGTTCACCGATGTCTTGTTCTGGTCGGGGTTGGGGTTAGGCTTGGCCGGTTCGGTCTTTACCTTCGAGGGACGTTGCTGCGCCACCAGATTCTCGTTGCTTTTGGTGGGTTTGGGCTGCTCGGAGTGTGTGTTCTGGCGCGTGGGCTGAGGCGTCTCGGCCTCCTGCGGCAGACCCAGGGCTTCGGCCTCCGACTCTTCGGGCTTGTCGGCGGTTTCGTCGGCGTTGTCGGCCGGTTTGGGCAGCAGCATCTCGGGCTGAATGTACACCTCTTCTTCGTCGGGTTCTTCAGGCATGGAAGCCTGCGCCAGGGCGCTGCGGTCGGTGCCCATGCCGATGCAGAAGAGCAACAGCAGCAGAGCGCCGGCAATGACCAGCGTTGCGGCGGCGGCAATAATCTGAGGCTTTGAGGGTTTCTGCATCCGTTATTCTATGGGTTTGGCGGCTGCCGGGGCGTCGGGCACGTCCATGCCGGGCAATGCGGCGGCTTTCTGGGTTGCTTTGGTGGCCAGCACGGTGTAAATGTCGCAACGGGCGGCAATGTCCATCACTTCCACCACTTTGCCGTAAGGCACGCGCGTGTCGGCGTATATGGCCACGGGGCGCACCGAGTCGCGCTGATGAGTTTGCTGCAGGCCGACGCCCAGCTGGTCGAGGGTGAGAGGCCCCTGCGGGCGCGACATGGCGGTGTCGTTGCGGTCGGCCACGAAGTAATAGAGGCTGTCGGCGGTGATGTAAATCTCGGCCACGGGCTTCTGCGAACTCTGCTCGCCGCTCTGCGGCAGATTGACATCGAGGGCTGTGGGGAAGACCAGCGTTGACGTCACCATGAAGAAGATGAGCAGCAGGAAGATGACGTCGGTCATCGACGACATGGAGAAGGTGGTGAGGTTTTGCAGCGGACGTTTGATTGCCATAACTGCTTAGTATTTCGGGGTTTTACGACCCGGGTTACCTATACCGGCAGGCTCGTTGAGCAGGTCCATGAAATCCATGGTGCGGGCCTCCATAAGGTTGATGATGCGGTTGAGGCGCGTGGTGAGGTAGTTGTAGGCGAACATGGCCAAGATGCCCACCACGAGGCCTGCCACGGTGGTGACGAGGGCCTGATAGATACCCGACGACAGCACGGTGATGTTGGCGGCGGTGCCGCTCTTGGCCAGTGCGAAGAAGGCCTCAATCATGCCCACTACGGTGCCTAAGAAGCCGAGCATGGGGGCTCCGGCGGCCGTGGTGGAGAGCCATGTCATGCTGCGGCTCAGACGGGCGCTCTCAAGGTTGCCCTGGTTCTCTATGGCGGCAAGCACGTCTTGCACGGGGCGCCCTATGCGCTCAACGCCTTTCAGAAGCATGCGGCCAACGGCAGTGTCTGACCGGCGGCAAAGGTTGGTGGCGTTTTCTATGTCGCCGCTTTTCACGTACTCACGTATGCGCTGCATGAACGTCGGGTCCGTCTTCAGAGCCTTGTTGAGCACTATGCAGCGCTCTATGAACACGTAGATGCTTACCAACAGAAGTAAGGCCAGCGGAATCATGAGGTAACCGCCATCCATGGTCAGGTCCCACAACGACAGTTTGTCAGGAGCAGTCATATTTTCAATATCGCTAATTTTCGATGAAACTTAAAATGGGTGTTTTGTTTATCAGGCCAGACAGTCGCGGTAGCGCTTTATCACGGTGGCAATACCGTCATAGAGGGCTTCGCTGATTATGGCGTGGCCTATGCTCACCTCGTCGAGCTTAGGCATCGATTCGGCAAAGAAGCGCAGATTGTGGCTGTTGAGGTCATGGCCGGCATTGACGCCGAGGCCACAGTCGGCGGCCGTCTGCGAGGCCACGATAAAGGGAGCCACGGCGGCGTCGCGGTCGGTGTCGTAAGCGTCGGCGTAGGGCTTGGTGTACAGCTCCACGCGGTCGGCGCCCACAGCGGCGGCGGCACGTATCTGCCTCGGGTCAGCGGCCACGAAGATGCTCACGCGGATGCCGTCATCCTTGAGGCGCTTCACCACGCCGCGCAGGAAGTCGGCATGGCGCTCCACGTCCCACCCCTCGTTGGTGGTCAGCACATCGGCGGCGTCGGGCACTAAGGTGGCCTGAGTGGGCTTGTTGGCAAGCACCAACTGCAGATATTCTTCAGAAGGGTACCCCTCTATGTTGAACTCTGTGGTGATGATAGGTTTGAGCAGCACCACGTCGCGCCGTGTAATGTGGCGTTCGTCGGGCCGGGGATGCACCGTGATGCCCTGTGCGCCCAATGCTTCGCAATCGGTTGCAAATTTCTGCACATCGGGTATGCCTTCGCCGCGTGCGTTGCGCAGCGTGGCCACCTTGTTGACGTTAACACTCAGTCGTGTCATTGGTTAAATATCATTAAGCCGGCACCGAAAATCCGCCTGGATTTGCAGATGCGGCACGATTTTTGTACTTTTACATTCTAAAAGCCCCACACCGAACCGGAGATGGCTTTCCGACTACAAAATTACGTGTTTTTTCTGAATCGTGCAATACATACGGTTCCGAGGGCTGAAAGGAATAAAAAGGATGACTGTAAAAGAATATATGAAGCCTGCAAATGGCTCTCCGGCAGCCGGGGTTCCGGTGGTTAGGGAGTGCTCGCACCCTCTTGAGGCACTGGCCCTGTGGAGCGGCGCGGGGGTATGTGTGGCGGATGACGCCGGACGTGTCAGCGGCCGTCTGGAGGCCGACGATATGCTGTGCGCCGTGGCCGACGCTTTCGGCGCCGACAAGGCCGACAGTCTGGTGGAAGTGGTGTGCGGCGCCGATGTGTACAGCGCCTCGCGGCTGGCAATGGCCGTGGAGGATGCCGACGCGCCGCTGTTGGGGATTTGGTGCCGCCGCTCGGCCGGAAACCGTGTGGAGGCGCTGCTGCGAATAGGCTCGCCCGACCCCTCGGCAGCCTGCCGCTCTATAAGGCGTTACGGATATCAGGCCATGCCCTTGGGCGGAAAGGCCGACGCCGATTTGCTCACTGCGCAGCGCAATGTCGACGCCCTGCGCATGATTCTTGAAATTTAGATCTCACCACATTTCTTGAGATTTAGCCCTATGAAGATAACGGTTTACGGACACACCTCGCACACGGCACGGCTGGCCGAGATAGCACTCTTTGTGCGGCAGCTTGGCGCCTCGCAGCTCCACACTGAGATATGGAGCGGTTTCTATGATTATCTGCGTCAGTACAGCGCTTTGCCGGCCAATATGGTGTGTGTGGATGCTCCGTCGGCCGATTCCGACATGGTGCTGACGCTGGGCGGCGACGGCACGCTGCTCCATGCTGCGGCCTGGTGCGGCAACCGGCGTATTCCGCTGTTGGGGGTCAACACGGGTCATTTGGGCTTTCTCACCTGCTACACCATCAGCGAGTCGCATCTGCTGCTCGACGACCTCACGGCGGGCACTCTGGTGGCCGAGAAGCGCACTCTGCTGCATCTGGAGAGCCTCGACGCCGACGCGCCGCTGCCTGCCGACCTGTGGCCTTACGCCCTCAACGAGGTGGCGCTGCTGAAGGCCGAAAGTGCCTCGATGATTAGTGTGCGCACCGACACGGACAGCGGGTATGTTACGGATTATTCGGCCGACGGACTGATTATCGCCACTCCCACAGGCTCCACGGGCTACAATCTCTCGGCCGGGGGACCTATCATCGAGCCTACGCTCGATTGTCTGGCGCTGACACCCATAGCGCCTCACTCGCTCAGCATACGCCCGCTGGTGATTACCTCCGACAGCCGCATCACGGCTCTCACCACGTCGCGCCAGGGTTCTTACCGTGTGGCGCTCGACGGGCGTTCGTTCACCATGCGTTCAGGCACGCGCCTCACGGTGAAGACAGCCGAAAACCCGTTGCTGCTGATGAGGCGCCGCAATGTGAGCTTCGCCGCAACGCTGCGCAGCAAGCTCCACTGGGGAAAGGCGGAAAAGGCCTGATGTTTTTTCTTCAGGCTCTAATTACTAATAATCAGAGATTCAGCATATCGGCCATGTCGGAATCAGACACTATGGCCTCTATGAGATTGCGCACGGTCACCTCCGGGCGCACTTTGTGTGTGGTGTAAAGCACCTTCTGCGAGGTAAGGATATTATGTCGCAGCTCGTCGATGATGCGGCGGTGATTCATGCCCGAGCGCATGGCGTCGTTGAAGCGCATCAGCACGGAGGCTTCATTGTCGGGCAGGGGTTCCGACAGCGGAGCGGCAAACATTGTCTCCAGGCCGTTGAGGATGTCTTCGGCAGAAGCGCCGGCGGCCGACGCGGTGCGGTAAATCTCGCCTATCCCCTCCAGAAGACGGCGGCAGGCGGCTGTAGAGGCTGAGATTTCGGGCGCTGTGGTCTTGCGCTTCATGCACCGCGCCACCATGTTGAGGGCCTCAAGGCGCGAATGTACCTCCCGCTCGGCCGGCAGCCGCAAGGGCTTCGACTGTGTATGCACATACTGGTCCATGTCGGGGAAAGGCACCTCGTCAAGAATCTCAAATTCCTTATACGGGCCGCAGCTGACGCGGCATATCAGCAGCCGTTGCTCGCGCCGCGCCACAAAAGCCCAGATATCCCCTTTGTCGAAGGTGCAGCGAAGCAGCTTGCTGCGAAATTTGAACATGCCCGGTTCAGGCCGCAGCGTCTTGCCGACGATTACGGCAGCATGCTCCAGCAACAACGGATATAAGTCTTCACGGCCTGCAACTTCAGAGTCTTGTGTGGATAAAGAATCTCCTGTGGTGCCGCTGCCCGATGCTATGGCATTATTGTCAAAGTATATCATGACGTAAAAAAACTCTTTATATAATATCTCAGCTTTGTTCGCAAAGTCAGGTAAGCTGTCAGCTGTGTGGTCAGCTTTGTGGCGCTGCGTGTGGCGGCGCCGTGAGTGTATAAAAAGCGTCAGTCTTCAGCCAGCCAGTCCTCAATGAGCTGCCTTGCCAGTGAGGGGCCGGAGGGAATCTGCGGCAGATTGTCGCGACTGAAGAAGCCGCCGGCGGTGAGTTCACCGTCGGCAAACCGCAGCTCTCCGCCGGCATATTCGGCGCGGAAGCCTATCATGAGCTGTGCCGGGAAGGGCCACGACTGGCTTTTGCAGTAACGCAGATTCTTTATCTGCAGCCCGGTCTCCTCCTTCACCTCGCGCACCACACACTCCTCCAGCGTCTCGCCGGTTTCCACGAATCCGGCCACCAGACCGAAGAAGGGACCACGAAAGGTGGCGGCATGCACTAACAGCGCTTCGTTGCCGCGCGTTATCAGCACCATGATGCAGGGCGACAGCTGAGGCCAAACCTCGCGCCCGCAGCCGCAGCAGCGCATGGAGATTTCCGAGGCACGCTCCATGGGTTGTCCGCACACCGAGCAGAAACGTGTCGACACTGCCCAGTTGAGCAGCTCGGCACCCTTGGCCACGGCAATCCAGTCGGCGCCCAGATAGGCGGCCGAATCGCGCACGCCTACCCACAGACAGCCTGACGGCGAAGCATCGTTGGTGTAATGAGCCTTACAGTTGCCGTAGCGGAACACCTCGCCGGCGGCCGACACCCTTACATCGTCGGCAGCAGGCAGCATCCCGGCACTGTTCAGCAGCACTTTCCCCTCGCGGATAGCCACCAGACGTTGCTTCTCTTTACCAATCATGTTGCAAAATTACAAAAATTTCCCGTATCTACAACATTATTTGCATCCGCCCCGTGAATAAAGTCACGCAATACAAATATTTGTTATCCACGCAATCAACGCACCTGAGTTTCACCTGCGTTTCTCCGCACAGTCAATTGCCATGTCAAAATTTCTTTGTAACTTTGTATATAGGAAAGCAATGCCAATCATGATAATGACTCAAGAACAGCAGGTTATTGATACATTGCGCGATCAAGGGGGTTACGCTACTCTTCGTCGGCTTAACGAAGCTATGGATTTCTCAACATGGAAAACAAAGACTCCGGAGGCCAGTGTTAGAAGAATAGTCCAGAACAGCAACGCGATTTTCCGTATTCAACCCGGATTGTGGGCTCTTGAAGAAGCTCGCGACAAGGTTCTGAGAAAATTCAAAATCAAAGATGGCAACTCTAAAAGCATTGAGCAGTTTAATCATGCTTATTATCAGGGTCTTCTGGTGGAAATCGGTCATTATAGAAATTCTTTAACGTATGTGCCGCCTCAAGACCGACATCGTTTGTTTCTGGACAAGGAATTGGGAGAGCTGACACAATTTAGAGTTATTCCACAATTTACTTACGAGAAATTGTTGCGTAAGGCAAGAACCGTTGATGTAATCTGGTTCAACGAAAGATGTATGCCTTCTCATTTCTATGAAGTGGAACATACCACGGATATTAAAAACTCTTTATCCAAATTTTACGAGCTTCAGGATTTCTTTTCTTCTTTCTATATTGTTGCCAATAATCACAGGGAAAGTGAGTTCAAAGATAAAATCGGCGCCTCGATTTTCTCTTCGATAAAAGATCGTGTAAAATTTATCACTTATGACCAGGTTGCGTCTCTGCACTCAAATCTTTCGCAACAGGCACATATTATCTGGTAATTCGGCAAACAATGCATAAATATATTATTTACACCACAGAAGGATACACATCAGGTCCAAATACGGACATCGAGGTGGAAAACTGTCAGGTATTAGGCATCATTGACGGTTGCTCAGAAGAAGATGCCATAACCAAACTCTTCAGACAGAACGAGTGGATTCTTAAAGCCGGTTTTACTGTTGGCAATGCAATTGCGCACCCCTTATTGACCTCTTATTGACATTGTGAGTGGGGATGCACAAGAAGGCAACGGAGTGAGACGGTAATTTTAGACCCCTGCGATAACATTTCTTGTGTTACGGAGTCCGAGCAGAGAGAAGGGAAATCTTTTTCTGCCAAGTCTGTTGTGTCAAGGAAAAAGAGCGCGCCGAAGGGGTTTCGACGCGCTCAAGGGAAGGAGGAGGAGAGGGAAGAGAGGGAAGGAGGAGGAGAGGGAAGAGAGGGAAGGAGGAGAGGGAAGAGAGGAGGGAAGAGAGGAGGGAAGAGAGGAGGGAGGAGAGGGAAGGGTGAGGGGACGGGTTACTTAACCAGCTTCAGGGTCTTGCCGCTGACGGTGCGGAAGATGTATGTGCCGGCACCGAGGGCGGTGAGGGCGGTGTTGCGGGCAGGGATGGGCATGACACAGCGGCCGGCGGTGTCGTAGAGCATTCCCTCTTCTTCGGTAACGAGGGTGGCGGTGGCGGCGTCATAGTAGATGGCTGCCGTGGCGTCGGTGATGTTAACGCCGTTGTTGTTATAGCGCACTTCGTTGCTGGGTGCCGATTCCACGCCGTTTTTCACGGCCGTTACGGTGAAGACGTTCATGCCGTGCATCCATGCTGCCGGAGCTTCGGTGGCGGTGATGCCTTCGTAAACCTTTTCGCCGTTGCGGTAAACGTTATACGTCAGCCCTTCAGCCCGGTGTGCGCCGGTGCGTTCCATGCCCGGACGCATCAGCGTGGTGTAGATGCGCCAGTTGCCGTCGAGGCTCTTGTTGAGGCTCTTTAGGCTCTTCCACGATGTATGTGAGGCGCTGGCCGAGATGAGGTTGCCGAATTTGTCGGTGGCCGGACCGGCGTCGAAGAGCATCGGTTTTTCGCCTGTGAGATAGTCGAGCCGGTAGCCGAACATATATTCATGGCCGGCTTCGAGGGCTACGGGTTCGTTGAGACGAATCTCGTTCCATCCGTCCTGAATCTTATTGAGGTCGCTCACCTTCACTTCCTGCTCATAGAGTATGTTAAGGTCTTTGATGACCACCACAGAGGCGTATGTGAGGTTTGTGCTGTAGAGGCCGAAGCGGATATGGCTAACCAGGTCGCCGGCGTGCTTGCTGATGCTGTCGGCCGGGAATTTCTGCATAGCGTAAGTGGTGCGAGTGGTGCCGCCGGTCATTCCCACGCCGTAGCTTGTGGGGCTTGCGGTGCAATAGGTGAGCACGGGGGCTGCCTGAGGTGCTTCCCAAGCCAGTTTCTCGGTGCCTGCAAGGTGCAGGTTGTAGGGTGCCGGACCTGCCTGAGCCACACCGTTGTCTACTATCAGCGGCGACGATTTGGGCGACTCCCATTCTCTGTCGTAAAGGCCGCTGACCTCATAGGTGAATATGTCGTGGTCGCTGACGACATCGGCAAACTTGTTCTCTTCGGTGGTGGCAATCTTTTCGCCGTTGCGGTAGATGTAGAAGCACTTGGGGTCGAAGGGTTGGCCTGTGCCGCCCTGTCGCGTGGTTGCATACCTTACGGGCATGGATGCTTCCACCCCGAGGCCGTTGCGCAGCTCGGAGGCTTTCAGCTCTATGCAGGCCGGGTTGCCGATGATGCCTGTGCTGCCCAGTTCTTTGGTCTGTGCCGGTGAACCTACAAGTCTGGGTTGTGAGCATGTGGCGCCTATCACAATATTATATTTGTTGTAGGTTGCATTTATGGTGCCCAGATTGAGCCATGACGATGTACCGGGGAGCTTCACCACAGCGCCGCCGTCGACCAGCGGACCGTTGTCAAGCACCATAGCGCTGCATTTGGCGGGCAGAGTGGCCTGATAGCTCAGATAGAGCCCGTCTTCAGGTATTATTGTATAATCGTCATCGAGGGTGAGTGAATACATACCCAGAGGGCTGACCTGGTCGGCGCCAATGTCGTATGATGCAATCTGTGTACCGTTGGCCTTGTGAAGCTGCAGCTTGAAGCCTGCCGGTATGCTCTGGCCTATGACGAAATTGATTTTGGTGATTCGCCAGGAGTAATAGCTTTCCAGTTGTTCGGGGGTGAAACGGGCGCCCCAGTTCAGAGTTATCTCCTCGTCGAAACCGGCTTTATATGCCGCCTCACCGTAATGTTGTAGCTGACGGTCCATGGTGATGTCGAACGACACCTTGCCTGTTTCCTTTACAAACTCGGCATTTGATATTGTGGGGGCTACGTTATACGAGTTGTGCCCTATCACAATAGTTGATTCAACTATGTCGGATGTGATATTGTCGGAGCTTACCGTCTGCACACCCATGGTATACGGACCGGGCTTCGAAGCGGCGAATGCGTGATAAAAATACATGCCGTTAGTGAGAGTTTGGTCAGCCGAAGCGTTACCCTGCAATACACCGTCGAGATAAATGTTATAGCTCTTGATTTGGCGCAGGTCGGCCGGACCGGCTTCCAGTTCTGCAGCCAGCATCCAGTTGCCGGGAATGTCGCCCTCGGCCAGGGTGCGCCACGAGGGGTTAGACTTGGCGAAGTTGCTGCTGTTGGGCGACGAGGTGGAGAAGCTGTTGGCCTTTTTGCCCACGGCTTTGGCGCCGTTCACGCTCACCGGATGAGTCTTGGGGGTGTGCATCATATAGTATCCGTAGGCATATTTGCTGCCCGGCTCTATCTCCACAGGCTGTTTCAGCGGCAGAGTCACCCATGTGTCGGGGGTTATGCCGTCGATGATGCTCTGCGCTATGGTGTCATACTGCACAAAGGCGCCGTCTTTCATCACCCAGGCAATGATGCTTTTCACCGTCTTTTCGTGAAACTGAGCGCGAATGCCGGTAATCTTTGCGTTGGCAAAAGAGAGAAGGTCGGAGGCGGCGAACTCATTCTTTATCCACACCTTGGTGTTCGACGAAGCCGTGCCGCCAATGGAATTTGCCAGCGTATCGGTGGGAGCGTGCCAGGTCAGCAGATTGTCGGAGGTACGCATCAGCGGAGCCATCCATCTGGGATTAAAGCCATTGGCTCCTGAACCATCAACTCTTACAAAGCGCGGACCGGGCATGGCCTGTGAGGCAGGTTTCGTGGTCAGGGTTTTGTCTGTGCCGTAACGCTCGGAGCCATATTCGGCCTCCACACGATAAACGCGGGTGCCTTCGGGCTGATTGCGCAGCACGAAGTCGGTGGCCTGCAGATTGTCGACAACCAGGGTGCCGCCCGAATATACCGAATAGCCCGTAGGTGCCTCGTCAACGTCGTTTTTGAGATTGACGGTGATGAGGTAAGTGCCTCGGCCGTTATGCTCCCATGTCTTGCCGTCGTAGCTGCGCAAGTCGCCCCTTTTGTCGCAGGCGTTGTCCATAATGGCCACGAAGTCGAGATTGGTGCCGTGTTCCAGCTTGAAGCCCACGCGGATATTTTTACCCTCGGGAATGGTATACGGCTCGTTGAATGTTACCGTGCGCCACTGATTGGCTTTGAAGCCGCTCAGATCGCCCTTGGCAGTACGCACAATCTTGCCGTCTTCCCATATTATGGCCGTCAGACCGATTATGGGGCGGTATTCAAAGTAGTTTACCGAGGTGATGATATCGCCGGGAGTGAGGTTTGAGGAGGCGAAATCGGCGGCTATGTAAATCACCGCCGGATGCTGTGGCGAGGTTGCTTTGCCGGCGTCGCCGTCGTAGTCGCGACCGTTGTGCCACATCAGTTGCTTGGCCTCGTTGGGCGCTTTCCAGCTCATTTCCACTTTTGAATATACGGCCTTGGCCTCAAAAGTGTGGGGCGCCCCTTTTTTTGCCGTTGCCGACAGCGGCAACAGGGCCGCCGCAAGGAGCAGAATAAACAAAGGTAATGGTTTGTGCATAGTCAAAGAGTTTTTTGGTATTCAAATTTATTATACAATGCAATAGATTCTGCAAATACAATCAAAAGAGAATCATAAAGCAGCGCATTAATAAAGAGCGGGGATGCGGCGGTGGCCGATACCACACGTCCGCATCTCCGGTTAGGTTATCAGTCTCTGCCGCCGCCGAAGATGCGCAGCAGGAAGAGGAAGAGGTTGATGAAGTCGAGATAGAGGTTCATGGCGCCCATGGTGGCGAGTTTGTCGCGCATGGCCGGTTCGGTGTGCATACGCGCCAGCTTCTTCACGCTCTGCGTATCCCAGGCCGTAAGACCCAGAAACAGCAGCACGCCGATGATGGAAATCCACCATTGCATGGCGTCGGAAGCCACGAAGATGTTCACCACGCAGGCAATGATGAGGCCGAAGAGGCCGAACATGCAGAAGGTGCCAATCTTGGTGAGGTCAGCTTTGGTGAAATAGCCGTAGAGCGACATGGCGCCGAAGGTGCCGGCGGTGATGAAGAACACGTAAGAGATGGTGCCGATCTGGTAAACCAGGAAGACAGGCGCCATCTGCACGCCCATCAGCGCCGAGAAGAGGCAGAAAAGCCCCAATACCAGACCCGACGACATACGGTCCATGCGTGCTGGAATCATGAAGGCCATTACCAGCATGCCTATCCAGATGCCGAAATAGACTATTGTGTTGCCGAGCAGAGCGCGGCAGAGTGTCTCGCTTGAGGCCACGCCGAGGGCGCAGAAGGCCGTGATGAGCAGACCCACGAACATGCGCACATATACCTTGCGCAATACGGCGTTGGTCTGAGCCTGTACGGCAGCGCTGCCGCCGTAGGGCGGGGGCGTCTGCGGACCATTGTAATAGTTGTTGTAGTTATCCATTGTTTTCAAATTTTATATCGTTATAACGCGCCGTGAGGCATAAAAATTACATCCTTTCGGGCATTTCCATGCCTAACAGCGAAGCGGCGCTTTTCAGTGTGCGCGCCACGGTGTACGACAGCAGCAGACGCAGATTGCGCCGCGCCGTATCCTCCTCCTTCAGTATGGGATAGTCGTGGTAGAACTGATTGTACTCCTTGGCCAGGTCGTAGCAATAATTTGCTATCAGTGCCGGCGAATAGCTTCGTGCCGCCTCCTTAACCACACCGGGGAAATCACCGGCCTTGCGTATCAGGGTAGCCTCCTTGTCGCTCGGCACAGCCACGTTCTCTGCGTTGAAGTCGGCCACCTTTACTCCTCCGGCACGCCGTAACACGCTCTGAATACGTGCGTAAGTGTATTGCAGGAAGGGACCCGTGTTGCCGTTGAAGTCAATGCTTTCGGCCGGATTGAAGAGCATATTCTTCTTGGGGTCGACCTTGAGCAGGAAATATTTCAGCGCGCCCATGCCCACCATACGGGCTGTTTCGCGGGCCTGCTCCGGTGTCATGTCCTTGAAGCGGTCGGCGGCCGTTTCCGCAGCCTGCTGCTCCATGGTGTCCATCAGGTCGTCGGCATCCACCACCGTGCCCTCGCGACTCTTCATCTTGCCGCTGGGAAGCTCTACCATGCCATACGAGAAATGAGTCAGGTCCTTGCCCCACTCAAAGCCGAGCCTGTCAAGCAGTATGCTCAGCACCTGGAAGTGATAGTTCTGCTCGTTGCCCACCACATATATCATTTTGTTGATGGGGAAGTCGCGATAACGCAGCTTTGCCGTGCCTATGTCCTGAGTCATGTACACCGACGTGCCGTCTTTGCGCAGCAACAGCTTCTCGTCGAGGCCGTTCTCCTTCAGGTCGGCCCATACGGAGCCATCCTCGCGCCGGTACATCTTGCCCTCTTCCAGGCCCTTGAGCACCAGCTCCTTGCCTTCCAGATACGTCTCGCTCTCGTAGTATATCTTGTCGAAGCCCACGCCGAGACGTTTGTAAGTCTCATCGAAGCCCTCATATACCCATCCGTTCATGGTCTGCCACAGACGGCGCACCTCCGGGTCGTTCTGTTCCCAGCGCACAAGCATTTCGCGGGCCTCGCGCATCAGCGGCGCCTCGTTCTTGGCCTCATCCTCCGTCATGCCCTGAGCCATCAGGTCGGCCACCTCGGCCTTGTAATGCTTGTCGAACAATACATAGAAATCGCCAATCAGATGGTCGCCCTTCTTGCCCGTCGACTCCGGCGTGCAGCCGTCGCCCCATTTCTGCCATGCCAGCATCGACTTGCAGATGTGTATGCCGCGGTCGTTGACAATGTTCGTCTTCACCACCCGGTTGCCGGCGGCTTCCAGAATCTTCGACAGCGAATAGCCCAGCAGATTGTTGCGCACATGGCCCAGATGCAGGGGTTTGTTGGTGTTTGGCGACGAATACTCCACCATCACCAACGGCGAGTCGGCAGTGGCGGCGGTGAAGCCGAAATTCTCGTCGGCCGCCTGTTCCAGCAGCTCAGTGCGGCGGAAGGCAGCATCCACGGTCAGGTTCAGGAAGCCCTTCACCACATTGAAACCTGTAACAACGTCTACATTCCGCACCAGCCACTCCCCTATTGCCTGAGCCGTGGCCTCCGGCTTCTGCTTCGACGCTCGCAGGAACGGAAACACCACCACCGTGTAATCACCCTCAAACTCCTTGCGGGTAGCACCCGGCATAGCCGATTTTATGTCTATATCCGCGCCATAGAGAGCCTTTACGGCCTCTCTGACGCCCTGTGCTATCTTTTCTTCTATCTTCATTTTCAACCTTACTTCTTTTTCAGGTACAAAGATAACTAATAACTCGTCAATTTCAAAATAGCTGAATGTATAACGCTCAAAATATTTTCGTTCGAGTCTACACAGAGGAGGGTTTCAAATTAAATGCTTGTATTGACGCACGGCTCAAGCGTCCGTCAATATGTTTTATAAACACGTTTTTTCATCAACAATATGTCGCTGCAATGGCGGACGCACGAGCCGTGCGTCCCTACAAGCAAACAAAATTTCAACAACAAAAAAGGTGTGTCGGAATTTTGACACACCCTCTTTTTTGCTGTCAGCGCAGTATTCGCTGTCTATTGTCAGTCTATTTGTTGGAGTCCACAACAATTTTGAACCAGCGTCCCGGACCCATGGGAGGATAGGACGCCCCGTCGACCCATAAGCCGTACTTGTACACTTCTATAGATACGAGTTCTTTGTTGGCAGTGTCGGCCATAAATTCCTCGAATTGTTTTGTGTATTCCGTATTCGGCTCCACATAAGTCCTCACGGTGTGGCGGATGTTTTGCGAGGGCCATACAAAATCATATTTGATGTCAAGGGGCTGCTTCATTTCCAATACCTCTTCTGCCTGAAGTCTGAATGGGGCAATACTATAGGTATAACGGTCTTTACCCATATAATTCGTCACTTTTTTGGTCATTCCGGCCACAGGAAAGTTGGTATCGCCATAGAAATATTTATTTCCTTGATATTCGAAGTAGAAATCACTCTTCAGAACATTATTCGGATTCTTCGGATCAAGAAGGTCCTTGTTGTTTTGGTCAACAATACCTATTGACGGCGTAAAACTTAAATCCGGTATGCCACACATAGGGGCGTGGCACATCAAATTCTTTTGTGCAAACAGATCTTTTCGCCATTCTTCCGGATTGTCTTCCCTTCCGGGTCCGTCATCGCTGCAGGCAGTGATGCTTATCTGAGCCAAGAGTGCTATAAGCACCAATAGCATTTTTGTAGTTGTTTTCATGTTGGTCGGTATTTGGATTAATTTCTTTATCTGTAACGGGCTCCTACTAGAACTTCATTATAGCCATCAAAATTACCTCCCCAGCTATCATCATCCGGGATGCTCGGATTATTATCCGGATTATAATCCGGAGGAACCAATGAGTTGAAACCTGTTGAGAGATAATAGCCGTCTCCACGGGCTCCCCATCCCCAATTTACATCGAAATAATAAATTACTTCGGTATAACTATCGATCATCTCTTTCCGGTTATATACGCCTACTATGGTTTCAGCTTTCATTAAGCCTTGGAGAATAAATTGGTGCCCAACGGGAAGGGCAGAGCTGTGTCCACTCATTATAACAGGATATCCTTCTTCAAATTCACCTATCACAGCACCTACGCTGAATGGCACATAACTGCCACCTTTAGCAAAGCCAAAATTCAACAGGGTGCGTGGAATATTATACGGACTGGCAGTGGAAGTATATCCATGATCATCCCCTCCGTATTTCATATTCAGATTCTCTTTCTCACCAAGATATATCAGCAGTTTAGCTACACTGTCTAACACTTCCGGATGATTGACTAAGGATTCAGTCGTAGGATATTTCACCAATGTATCCCAGTCAAAATATACTTCTTTATAGTGTGTTGGACGGCATTTTACACTTGCCATGAATTGGGCTGTCGCCGTAGCAACGCAGCCTGCGTTTGGGGTTTCTCCTAAAATCGTATCAAATTCAACAAATTTGTTGTACGGAGCACATTGATCCCACTTTACAGGGCACAAGTGACGATAAGGGAAAGTATAGTGTGTCTCTCCCCTTACATAAAAGACCGTGTCATTTTCCGAAAGCCAGGTGGAATCTACGGGAAGTTGTTTTCCTCTGGCTATATTATTGATATTCCAACGCAATGTGTCCGGCACAATAGCTGTCGGATCATCTTTTTCAGGAGTTCCATTGCCTATGGCAAGCAGTTCCGGAAGGTCGTTTCGGGCGCTCATTATTGCGAATTTCTCACCATTGTTTATGGTGAAGTAGTAATACCATGCTTCATCTCCTTGAGCACGGGTGAGTGTTCAGCTTCTTTGTTAAGTGCGATGCCTTCTCCGATATTTACGGAAAAACCTCGTGTGGCAGGCTCTGTTTTGCCCAGGACTTTGATCAAACGCTGACGAGCTTGATCCATGCTTACATGCGTATTTGCTTCAGGTAACGGATCTTTTTGTAGCGCCGTCATGTCATCTGAGTTGCAGGATTGCAAAGCAACCAGCATCACAACAAATACAATAGTAATTTTTAGATTCATCTTGTAATTTTTAGATTCATCTTCATTAATATTTCTGTCTAATGTTGCAAAGATAATATATTATTTTAATCTATGCAATACTTTGTAAAAAATCTCCAAAAAAATCTTATAACCATTAATGGATTCAAAATAAAATCATGGCTGCTCCAATCTATAAGCAAGTGGTAATTTAAGATTTACAACTACAACTGTGAAATTATCTGTATCATTTTGCAATAGGCTTACCTTTGCAGACTGTTAATTCTGCCTTGACTAACGAACAAAAGAAAAGGATTTGAAGAGCAAGGTGTCATATTTCCCAAACTCTGTCATTCTTGCATCTTCTGCCGCAGTCATCGTCGTTTGAATAATTTCTCTGTAACAGAATTTATTTATAATTTTGCCTGATTAAACGAACCACAGATGCATGGAGCGTTAAACTATAAGGCGGTGGCCCGCGTCATGGGCCGTCTGGTAGGCGTCGAGGGGCTGTTGCTCAGCATCCCTCTTGCGGTGGCTTTGTTTGGCCGCGAAGCCGACTGGCCCGGCTTTGCGGTGGCTACGGCGGCGGCATTGGCGGTTTTTGCGCTTACGGAGCTGACTACGCGGCGCATTCGTCTGCGCATTCGGGCTCGCGAAGGCTTTGCCCTCACGGCGCTGGTGTGGATAATCTTCAGTGTCATAGGGCTGATACCTTTTGTCATGGGTCCGGCGCCTCTCAGCTTCACCGACGCTCTCTTCGAGACAATCTCGGGCTTCACCACCACGGGCGCAAGTGTTTATGCCGACGTTGACGGGCTGGAACGGGGCATCCTGCTTTGGCGGGCGCTGATGCAGTGGATAGGGGGTCTGGGTATCATCTTCTTCATGCTTGCCGCCATACCGGCGCTGAACCGCGACGAGGGCATATCTATGTTTCATGCCGAAGCCACGGGCATCTATCACACCAAGCTGCATCCGCGCATACGGCAGACGGTGCTGTCGCTGTGGCGTGTTTACTCGGCGCTGACTCTCTGCTGCATTATGCTGCTGTGGGCAGGTCCTATGTCGCTCTTCGACGCTGTGTGCCAGACGTTTACGGCCATCTCCACGGGCGGCTTCACCACTCACAACGCGGGTCTGGCCTACTGGCATTCGGAATATGCCGACTGGGTGCTGACCATCTTCATGGCGGTGGGCGGCGTCAATTTCATGCTGCTCTACGGGGCTATACACCGCCGTTTTCACGACCTGGCGGCCAACGCGGTGGCGCGGTGTTATTTCGGCGTCATACTGGCTTTCTGGGCTCTTATGGCGCTTGCCACGTGGCTGCAGGGCAACGTGGAGCCTACCTTCCGCAACCTCGGCCTCAACACGCTTGAGCATACGGTGTCGGCAATCACTTCCACGGGCTTCACGGTGCCCGGCGCCAACCAATGGGGGCCGGCGGCCATGACGCTCACGGTGTTGCTGATGATTGCCGGCTCTTGCGCCGGGTCAACTTCGGGAGGCGTGAAGATTGACCGGCTGATGGCTCTGCGCTCTAACCTGCGCAACAATCTGCTGCGCACCATTCATCCGCACCGTGCTTTTGTGGTACGCATCGGCCCGGAGGTGCTCAAAGCGCCTGTCATGCACCGCATTGCGGCTTTCTTCACCATCTATATGCTGCTGATTGCCCTCACCGTGCTGGTGGCGGTGTTCTGCGGCTATGACTTTGCCGATTCGGTGTTCCTCTCGGCCTCCGCGGTGGGCTGCAACGGGCTCGGCTACGGCATCACCGCCGCGGGCTTCGGCTCTCTCCACGACGTGCTCAAATATGTGATGATGTTCGATATGCTGGCCGGCCGTCTGGAGCTATTTGCTTTCCTTACGCTCTTTACCCCGGCCTTCTGGCGACACTAAGCAGGATAATTAGGCTTATAAGGCTTATAAATCTTATAAGAGCAATAGCTAATAAGGCCTGCCGGGCAAGCCCGGCAGGCCTTATTATGCTGTGTGAGCGGGAGTTAGCAGCCGAAGCGCGAGAAGTCGGTTAGGCTCATATCGCCTTTCTCCATGAATGTTTCGTGGAGGGCGAAAGCGGCGGGCAGGGTGTTGGGGATGTGAAGTTTCTGGTGGCAGAGCTTCAGGTAATCCCACATCATCTCTTTGTACATGGGGTGTACGCAGTTTTCAATGATACATTCTGCACGCTGCATGGGGTCTTTGCCGCGCAGGTCGGCAACGCCCTGTTCGGTGGCTATCACCTTGACGCTGTGTTCCGAGTGGTCGATGTGGCTGACCATGGGCACGATGGCTGAAATCTTGCCGCCCTTCTGGATGGAGGGGCAGGAGAAGATGCTCAGGTAAGCGTTGCGGCTGAAGTCGGCGCTGCCTCCGATACCGTTCATCATCTTTGAGCCGAGCACGTGGGTGGAGTTGACGTTGCCGAAGATGTCGGCCTCCAGAGCCGTGTTCATGGCGATAAGGCCCAGACGGCGCACAATTTCCGGGTGGTTGGAGATTTCGCCGGGGCGCATGATGATTTTGTCGCGGAAGTAGTCAATCTCCTCCATGAAGCGGAGCATGGTCTGGTCGGAGAAGGTCAGTGCGCAGGTAGATGCGAATTTGCACTTGCCCTCTTCCATGAGTGTGAGCACTGCGTCCTGGATTACCTCGGTGTACATCTCAAACTGCGGCACTTCGGGGTTCTCGCCCAGTCCGAACAGCACAGCGTTGGCCACGTTGCCCACGCCCGACTGGATGGGAAGGAACTCCTTGGGGATGCGGCCGCGGCGGAGTTCGTCAACCAGGAAGTGGCAGACGTTGTCGCCTATGCGCTGGGTGATTTCGTCGGGCGCCGTGAAGGGCTTGATGCTCTCGGAGGCGTTCGACGGCACTATGCCCACAATCTTTGCCGGATCGATTTTCAAAACCGTTGACCCTATGCGGTCGTTAGGTTTATAGATGGGTATTTCCCGGCGGTGAGGCGGGTCAAGGGGTACGTAGTTGTCGTGGAAGCCTCGGAAAGAGGTCTTGTAGTAGGAGCTGTATTCAATGATGACCTTCTTGGCCATCATTGCCAGAGTGGGAGCCATGCCCATGCCGGCGCCAAGGATGAATTCGCCGTTAGGGCTCATCTCGGTTACTTCGATGATGGCAACGTCGATGTCGCCGTAGAAGCCATAACGCATATCCTGGCTCAGATGGCTCAGGTGCGTGTCGAAGTAGTGCATGTGGCCCGTGTTGGAGAGCCTTCTCGAATCGGGATGGCTCTGGTAAGGCGTACGCAGGTTGATGGCGTCTACGCGGCTCAGTTCTCCGTCTACATGGTCGTTGGTCGAAGCACCCGTGAAAAGGTTGATTTTAAACTCCTCGCCTTTTTCATGGAGCTCTTTGGCCATCTCGGCCAAGGCCACCGTTACAACTTTCGGCGTGCCGGAGGCGGTGAAGCCCGAAAGCCCCACATTATCCCCGTTTTTGATCACTCGGGCGGCCTCTTCTGCCGTGATAAATGGTATGCTCATTTGTAACGTTTAGATTTTAATGGTAATTTTGCACAAAATTAAGTATTTTTTGCGGAACATGAATAAGACCGGACAAGAAAAATCGCTCTCTTTTGAAAAAAATTGCACACAACCTCTGAATGTGCGCATTGAAACCTTTGGCTGCCAGATGAATGTGGCCGACTCCGAGGTGGTCGCATCTCTCTTATTTTCAGCAGGTTACGAGCTTCTTAAGGACGACGCCGACGACGAATCGGCCGATGCGGTGGTGATAAACACGTGTTCTATCCGCGAAAATGCCGAACAGAAGATTTACGGCCGCATTGCACGCTGGAAGGCGCTGGCACGCAAACAGGGCCGCAAGATTCTCATTGCGGTGATTGGCTGCATGGCTGAGCGCCTGAAGCAGCGTCTCATTGCCGATTACGGCGTGGATGTGGTGGCAGGCCCCGACTCATATCTGTCGCTCCCCGAGCTCTTCGACAGCGCCAGAGCCGGCATCCCGGCCATGGATGTGGATCTGAGTCTGACGCAGACTTACGCAGGGGTTATGCCGCGGCGTCTGGCCGGAAACAGAATCTCGGGCTTCATCTCCATAATGCGCGGCTGCAACAATTTCTGCTCTTACTGCATAGTGCCCTACACACGCGGCCGCGAACGGTCGCGCGACCCGCAGAGCATCCTTGCCGAGCTGGAGGATTTGAGGCAGAAGGGCTTCCGCGAGGCCACGCTGCTTGGCCAGAACGTCAACTCTTATCATTACGACGACGGGCAGGGCCGGGTGATAGGTTTTCCGCAACTGCTTGCCATGGTGGCTGAGGCGGCGCCCGATATGCGTATCCGCTTCACCACGTCGCACCCCAAGGACATGAGCGACGACACGCTTCACGTCATGGCCTCCCATCCCAACATAGCGCGCCATATCCATCTGCCTGTGCAGAGCGGCTCCGACAGCGTCCTCAAGTCGATGAACCGCAAATATACGCGCCAATGGTATCTCGACCGTGTGGCCGCCATCAGGCGCATCCTCCCCGACGCAGGGCTCTCCACCGACCTCTTCACCGGCTTCCATAATGAGTCGGAAGAGGATTTTCAGCAGACGCTCAGCCTGATGCGCGAGGCGCGGTTCGACTCCGCCTTCATGTTCAAATATTCCGAAAGACCGGGCACTTTCGCCTCGCAGCATCTGCCCGACAATGTGCCTGAGGAGGTGAAGATTGAACGCCTCAACCGCATGATAGCTCTGCAGAATGAGCTGTCGTTGACCTCCAACCGCGCCGACATCGGCAAGCGCTTCGTGGTACTCGTGGAGGGTCCGTCGAAACGTGATGCGGAAGAATACTTCGGTCGCACCACGCAGAACAAGGTAGTGATTTTCCCGCGCGGCAACGCCCGTCCGGGCGACCTTGTTGAGGTGGAGGTGGAAGAGGCCTCGTCGGCTACCCTGCGCGGACACAGGGTTGACTGACAGGGTTGCCTGAACGGCCTGACTGACAGGGGGTTACCCTTATCTCACAGCAATCTTAATAGGCGATGTTTTGTCGGAGCTGATGATATACAGCCCCGGCTCAAGGGGTATCACCTCGTCGTCGGCGGTTATCAGCCGTGTCAGCACGAGTCGTCCGTCGGGAGCGGCTATGCTGAGCCTGCTGCCGCAGAGACCTGAAGCGCGCACACCCTGCATCACCGGTTCTATACGCGCGACATCGGTCGTAACTCCCTGCACGGCAAGCTGTTCAGCCGACATATAGATGTACGCTGGGTTACTCAGCGGATAAATCATCGCCCCTTTGCACAGCGCCACATGATACACATACCGGCCAGGCTCGGGCACGCTGTCGGTGTATTGGCAGCCGGAGATATTGTCGGCCACGGGCAGCGAGTCGCGATAGACCACAAACCACGAGTCGAAATATCCGCTGCGGCGGCTGTCAAGGGGTTGCCACACCGGTTCGCCCCATCGCAGCATCACGGCGGCACTCGGAGCGACATCCGCCTCAGCGGTCAGGTCAACTACCACGGGCTGCTCGCCGGCCTCCACGGCAAAACTCTGGGTGAGCTGCGCAACCACCTTCTGCAGCGTGTCTACAACGGCTACGGTGCCCGACACCGTGGTGCCGTAGAACTCCGCCGGCATACTGAACCGGTAAGTCAGCGCAATGCTCTGTCCGGTCTTCAGCAGCACTTCCGACGGGGCTTCCGAGGCATATACCGTCTTGTCGGCATGCAGCGAGAGAAGCCTCAGACGCGGCGCCGGCAAACGCAGCTCGTTAGCCGTCTTGTTGATAAACTGAGCCTTGATTATGTTGCCCTCCCCAAGCGTAAGGGTGTCCGGGCGGCTGACCCAGTTCAGAGCCGGGGTGCCGTTCAGGGTGGTGCTGATGTATTCGCTAACAGCCAATGTGTAAGGGGTCTTGGCTAAGGGCTTCAGCATCAGGCGCACTGCCGGCAGTGACGCGAGGCTGTCGGGCAACCGCAGATAAACCTCATACCATCCTTTGCCCATTATGGAAAGGGGTATGGTGTCGAGCGTATGTTCCACGCCCTTCTGCTGCATTATTATTGCCAAATCGGGGGTTTGGCCGCTCTTCACGCGCAGGCTCAGTTTTGTGTCTTGCTGAGGCACGAAGGCGGGGAGCATAATGGCGCTTCCGGCTTCACCCTCCACCTGCAGAGGGTGGTTAAAGGGCCTGGCGGGGTCGCTGCCGGCGGGCAGAAGGGTGCTTTGCCCCTTGCCGGTAAGCATCCACGGCAACAGCCTCTTCATTCCGGGGCGGTAATTCTCCGTTACGGGCAGCGGCAGGGGCTTGCCCATGAGCAGGCCAATGCTGTCGGGCTGCGACTCGCCCAAAGTGTTGAAGGCCGTAACGCGCCACTGCATGATGCGCTGGGTGTTGTCCTGCTCCGTGAGCGCCGGACGGATATGGCACTTTTCGCCGCTTACCGTGTCGGCCGTTATCCAGCCGTCGGCAAGGCGGTAATCAATGCGGTAACGGAGCGAGTCGGGATTTACATATCCGCCGTTAACGCCGGCCGAGTCGGCGTGCCAGGTCAGCAGCGCGCCCATGTTGTCGGCGTCGGCGGCAGCCGAGAGAATCGTCAGACGCGCCGGGGCGTCATTGCCGCTTCTCACCATGCAGAACCCTTCCGGACCCCATCCGGGCCATGTGCCCAACTGAGCCTTTATCTTCACCGTTCCTTCGCCGGCACGCAGGCGCAAACGCAGGGTATCGCCGCTGTAGCCGGAGGAAGACACGGTGTCGCAGGGCGACGTAACGCGCAGCAATATCAGCTCGTCGGGCCACAGCCTGTTGCCGGCCAGATTGGTGGCGGGAAGCACTACCTCGGCTTCCACCTCGCCGCCCGGCAGCGCTATGGGATGCGCCTTGACGCGCGGCATCCCCGGACCGTTGCACTGATAGCTGCTCTCTCTTATGTCTATCTGCTGCAGATGCACCACGCTGTCGGGTATCAGCGCCAGATAATGCATGGCTAACCCCAAGGGGGCGGCAAGAAACTGCTGCTCGGCGGAATCGGCGCTTTGCAGGGGATGAAGCTCTGTCATGGCGCTCAGCGAGGGGCGCTTGCCGTAGAAAAGCCTGTAGCCTCCCTTAGCCTTTATCTGAAGCTGCAGGGCATTGTTCTGCCGCTCAACCCACACGGGTCCGAAGAGCGCCGGGAACTCCAATACGGTGTCGCGCCCAAAGCTATAGGGAATGCCCTGGTCGGGAAGGGGATTATATACTGTGTCGATGTTTATGTCGCCTATCACGGCCGAGCCGTTGCGGACGCGCAGGGCGAAGACCATCTGCGCGTCGTCGCCGTAATAGATTTGCTGAGTCTTGCTGCGCAGCTCGCTGTTCACCACATCGTATGAGGCCGACAATTTAGTGAAGAGGGTGGTGTCGTTTACAGGTCCGCTGTACATCTCAAAGACAGGCGACTGCGGCGAGGTACCTCTATACCTCACCTCCACACACACCGCTTTATAACGGGGAGCGCGGAAAGGGGGCAGAATCAGCCACGGATTTTTGCCGTCTGTGAGCAGGGTGTCAGTCTTCACGCTTCCGGGCAGGGTGATGGCTGAGTCGTTTGAGCGGTCAATGGAGAAACGGCGCACGGTGAGCCCGCTGCCCGAGCCGCCGGTGCCTGTGTAGCGCACTGCCACGCAGTATAGTGCCGAGTCGGAGATGGTGAAAAGGGCCGTTTCGCGACGCTGCTTCACAAGGCCGGGATGCCGCACCAGAGGCTGCCATTGCGCCGAATCGGCCTCGGCACGCTTCAGAAGCACCTCGTAAGGCTCCGCCGCCCCCCCGTTGGGACTGACGTCAAAGGAAAAGGCATAATTGCCGGCCGCCATTCTCACCGGCGGCAGCATCAGCCAGTCGTTGGCCTTGGGCTTATGACATACTTCCACGCGAAACACGGCGCTGTCGGCCTCATAATGCCACGAAAAGCCGTCGGCGTCGCCGTCGAGCACGTCAAACTCCGACGCCTCAGCGACGTCAGGCGTCAGCGACAGGGGCACCGAGCGTCCGCCTGTCTCAGCCTTGGCAAGGCGGAAATCGCGGCAACGCACCGCAAGACCCTCGCCGGGTGTGGTGAGATGAAGCACCGGATAATAGGCGCCCGGAGCGCTGAAATGGAAATCGGCGCCCACGGGCGTGTAGTCGTTGGCCGACATTTCTGTGGTCAGCGTGCGCACAGGCACCACCGACGCTACCGACTGACGTGTGGCATAACCCACCGTAAGACGCTGCGGCACAGCATCACGCATTGACAGAAACGAAAGCCGGTATGTGCCGGTATCGGTAATCTGCACGGGCGGCAGAAAGATGTATTCGTCGGCATCGTTGTTGTTGCCCTCATAGAGCAGCTCCGGGCCGCGCGACGAGAATTTCCAGGTATATCCGTCGGCATTGGCGTCGAAGATACGACATTTCAGCATATCAGCGCTGTTGTCGGGGCCGAAGTGATATGAAAAGCCGTGAGCCGACAGAGCCGCCGCCGCAAGCCAGAATAACAAAAAATATCTTATGGTGATGTGCAAATGTTTCATTGTGTCAGAGAGGAACTTCCACCGCAAAGTTACGTAAATTTTCCCTCCCTGCAAAATGCACCCTAATTGGCCTAATTGGTCTAATTGGTCTAATTAGTCTTATTAGTCTAATTGGTCTTATTGGTCTTATTGGGGTAATTGGGGTCGGAAATTGGCGGTGGAGGAATTTTTACTAACTTTGCTGCGAAAATAAAAATTCTATAGCATGAAACTCAGCAACTCTCTGAAAATTTTTCTGCTCATCGCAGTGGTGTTGGCCGGTATGTCTACTGCCGAAGCAAAAAAGCGAACCCGGAGCAAAGCGCGTCGCGCCTCGTCGGGCGTGGTGGTCACAAAAGGCTCGGAACAAACGTATTGCGGCAATCTGGTGTTCCGCACTTACAGTGCCAAAAAGCAGGATTCCAAAATATCGGTGGCCTTCCCGGTATCGGGCGACGAGGCTGTGGTTACGGCCATTCGCCAATGGATATGCAACAGCTTCGGCTACCCCTACAGCGCGGCGATGACGTCGCCGGAAGCCCTGATAAAGAAGACGTTGGCTGCTGTGGGCCCCCGCAAGGACATCATGGAGCTGCAACAGTCCATAACGGTGGATTACAGCAACGATAAGGTGATAACGATGCGCGACGAGAGCTATCAGTATATGGGTGGCGCCCACGGCATGCCGTCGTGCATAAGCAGCACTTTCCTGTCGGCCGACGGCACGGAGCTGACCTCAGAGATGCTGCCGGGAATCGAGACGATGCGCCCGTATATCATTCAGGCCATGATGAAGGAGTATAACATGAGTCACAGCGAGTTGCAGGATATGTGTTTCGGCTCGCTGGAGCTGCCCATGGGTTCGCCGTCGGTAACGGCCAATGGGCTGCGTATTCAGTATCAGTCGTATGAGATAGCGCCTTACAGCGCCGGCATGCCAAGCTGCACCATTCCGGTGGCTGAAATCAAAAACATATTGTCTGCCGAAGCCTTGAAATTCCTGTCAAAATAAGATCCTCCGCCATAGGGCCGGAAATGGCAACTGACACATGAAACTGAAAGGTTATCTGTTGGCGGCGGGGGCTGCGGCGGCTTACGGCACCATACCGCTCTTTGCGCTGAATCTGTATGCCGAGGGCATGAACGCCAACTCGGTATTACTGTTCCGTTATCTCCTCGGGCTGCCCATCCTGGCGCTTATGCTGTGGACGCGAGGCCGCTCGCTCAGGGTGAGCGCCACAGAGCTGAAGCCCCTTGCGGTGTTGGGCTTTCTGATGGCAATATCGTCTCTGACGCTGTTTGAGAGCTACAATTACATCAACTCGGGAGTGGCGTCAACGCTGCTGTTTGTGTATCCCATCATGGTGGCGCTGCTCATGGTGTTTTTCTTCCATGAGAAATTTGCCGTCTCCACGGGCATCTGTCTTGTGGTGATGGCGTCGGGTCTGCTGTTGCTGATGCGCAACGGCGACGGCGGCGGTCTCAATGCCTACGGCTTCCTGTTGGTGATGCTCTCGTCGCTCACCTACGCGCTGTATATAGTGATGATAAACGTGTCGAAGGTGGTGCGCACCATACCCACCCTTGTGCAGCTGTTTTACGTGTTGGCTTTCGGCAGCGTGGTGTTTATGTGCATGATACCCTTCGGCAACACCCTTACGCTGCCCCATAAGGCTGTGCAATATCTCAATCTGCTGGCTCTGGCGCTGATACCCACGGTTATTTCGCTGAGTTGCACCACAATGGCGATACAACATATCGGTCCCACGGTAACGGCCATCTTCGGGGCCTTGGAGCCTGTAACGGCGGTTCTGCTCAGCACTTTTGTGCTGGGTCAGGATATCTCCGAGCGCGAGATTTTGGGCGCGGCGCTGATATTGGCGTCTACGATGTTGGTGATAGCCGGCTCGCCCATCGACCATGCCCTGCTGCGGGTGCGCAAGATGTTCCCGAGCCTGCGTAAGCGCAAATAAGAAGCCCGTTACTGTGCCGGGGTATTCGTAGCTGCCGGGGCGTTGGGGTGGTTCAGCGTGGGATAGGCCACGCGGGTATGATAGATGGATGCCAGGCGCCGTTTGAAGGTGTCCTTGGCAATCTGAATGTCGCGGAAGGTGATGGGAGAATCGTTGTACAGTCCCTGACTCTCCTGTCCGTCGATGATGCGGTCAACGAGGTCGGAGATAGACTGTTCGCTGTAGTCTTTGAGCGACCGCGAGGAGGCCTCCACGGCATCGGCCATCATCAGCAGCGTTGTCTCCACGCTCTGCGGGTCAGGACCGGGATAAGTGAAGGGTGCCGGGTCAACGTATGTGCCTTCGGGAGCCGCATTCACAGCCTGAGTATAGAAATAGCGCGCCATGCTTCGGCCATGGTGCTCGCTGATGAAATTGCGAATCACCTGCGGCAGCTTGGCTTTGGCGGCCAGCTGCAGGCCTTTGCTGACGTGGCTGATGATTTTCTGAGCGGCCTGCTGCGGCGGAATGCCGTCGTTGGGGTTCGGGCCGTGCTGATTTTCGGTGAAGAAAACAGGCGAATCGAGCTTGCCTATGTCGTGATACAGGGCGCCTGTACGCACAAGCTGCACGTTGGCGCCTATGGCACGAGCCGCCTCGGCAGCCATGGCCGACACTTGCATGGAGTGCTGGAAGGTGCCGGGTGCCTCTTCCGACAGGCGCCTCAGCAGCGGATTGTTGATGTCGCTGAGCTCCACAAGGGTTACGGTGGAGGTGAAGCCGAAAATCTTCTCTATGAGCAGGATGAGGAAGTAAGCCAGTGAGAGAAGCAGCGAGTTGATGCCCATCATGCCGATGGCGCGTGGCGAGAAGGCCTCGAAGTTGCCGCCCTCCACAAGGAGTATGGCGGCGTATGCCACGCTGTATGTGATAAAGGCCATGAGGGCCGCCAAAAGGAGCTGAGAGCGCTTGCTCAGCTGCCGCAGACAGAATGTGGAGGCGAGGCCGGCGGTAATCTCCAGGAAGATGAACTGATACTGGAAGGTGGCCACCATGGCGGCGATAAGCACCGTGGCCAACAGCGCCATGACGCCGGTGCGCGTGTCGAAGAACACCATCACCACAATGGGCACGGCGGCAAACGGCACCAGATAGATGCCGTAGGTGAAGCGCTCGAAAAGCAGTATGGCAAACACGGCGAAGAGGGTGATGTAGCTCACCAGGAAGGTCATGACGCGTATGCTGCGCCACAGCTTCGGGCGGCAGTTGGCCAGATAGAAATAGAAGATGAGAAGGGTGAGAAGCACCGTAACGCCCTGGCCAAGGAAGAAATATGTGTGATGCAGCTCCATCTGGCGCAGACGCAGCTGCTCTTCGTATGTCTGCAGGTTGGTGTAAATCTGCGGGGTTACAATCTCGCCGAGGTCAACAATACGCTGACCCTTTTTTATGACGCCCTGGGCGGCATTGACCTGCAGCATCTCCTGGGCGCGGAATTTCTGGTTTGTAACCGAGTCAGGCACAATGTTTGGAATCAGTCCGCGGTTTATGGCGTTGGCCAGGTCGGCGGTCATGAGGCTGCCGTCGTACTTCTGCCTATAGAGTGTGTCGATGTGGCGGAGAGCCGTGAGCGGCGACTGCATATTGCTGACGTCGATGAAGGTGGCTGTGGTGGGATTGTCGCTGTTGTCTTCCAGCGTATGGAGCTGCGGCATGGATTTCTGGCGCACGCTGTCGTAGAGTTCCTGCTGCAGAATGCCGTTGGCGTAAGCCTGCCTTAGCTGCTCCTCGGCAAAGGCAATCTGGTCGGGAGTAGCTTTGCCGGCAATGGCGGCGCGAAAGCGGTCAAGGCCCTGTTGCGGCGCCTCGTGATTGAAATGCACAAACGGCACAAACGAGCGCTCTATGGAGTCGCGCAGACGCTCGGCACTCGCTTTGTCGCGCTGCACGGGTATGTCGAACTCGGCCGTGAGCAGATGATACTTCCACGGCTGATTGAGTTCGTAGCTGAACGACTGATGCCCGGCACGGGGCATTACGGCCAGGATGACGGCAACAGCTACTACAAGCAGAGCTATGCGCACAAGCATTATCTTGGTTATGCGCCGAGGCTGTTTTTGTTCGGTCATGATGTGCGGTTGGCGAATTTTACATCTTTAACTTTTTTGAGGGCGCGGCAGAGGTTCTCCACCGTCTCGGCCGAATCGACCATGAGCTGCATCTCGCAGTGAAAGACTTCGTTCTTGGCGCGGATGTTCATGGCCCTTACGTTGAGCTCCATGTTGAGGGTAACCACCTGCACAATGTCCGACAACATTCCGTGGCGGTCAATGCCGTCAACGCTCACCGACACGGCAAACCGGTCGGCCTTTCCTTCCCAGCGAGTGGTCACAAGGCGCGGTCCGTAGGTGCTTTTGAGCTTGCGCGCCACGGGGCAGTCGGCCTTATGCACCACAACCTGCTCATCGGCCGTAACGAAGCCGAGCACATCGTCGCCGGGCAGCGGCGAGCAGCATGCCTCTATGCGGTAGTTGGGCGGCAAGGCGTTGGGCAGCAGCACATAGACCTCGCGGCGGTTCACCGGCGTGGGCTTCTTGTCGTGATTCTGCTTGCGGCGCAGAGTGAAGGGGTTGCGCAGCAGCCGCGACAGCACCGACGGACTCGTCTTCGCCGTCTTGTTGCGCAGCGCCGAAGTGTCGGCAAGGTTTATCTCGTCGGCTGCCATCATCAGGAAGAGCTCCTCGGGGTCGTGCAGATGATAATAGGCTAATATGCGCGACATGGTTTCGGAGTCGGCCACCACACCCTCCTTCTCCAGAAATTCGTCGAAGAGGCGCCTGCCGTGTTCCGTCAGCGCTTTCTTGTCCTTTCGCAGCACAGAGCGCAGGAAGTTGCGGGCCTTGGCCGTCTGGCAGCGGTCGAGCCAGTCGCGTTCGGGCTTCTGGGCGTCGGCAGTGATTATCTCCACCTGGTCGCCGCTGCTGAGCCGGTGTTCCATGGGCACCAAACGGTGCTGAATCTTGCCGGCCACACAGTGCATACCCACCTGAGTGTGCACGGCAAACGCCATATCGAGCACGGTGGCACCCTGCGGCAGCGTTATCAGGTCGCCCTTGGGGGTGAACACATAGATATCGGCCGAGAAGAGGTTTAGCTGCACCGTGTCGAGGAAGTCGAGGGCGTTGGGCGTGGGGTTTGCCAGAATGTCCTTGACCTTCTTCATCAGCGCTTCCAGGCGCGGTTCCTCGTCATATTCGCCGGTCTTGTACTTCCAGTGCGCGGCGTAACCCAATTCGGCAATCTCGTCCATGCGGCGGCTGCGAATCTGCACCTCTATCCAGCGCCCTTCGGGACCCATCACAGTGAGGTGAAGCGCCCGGTAGCCGTTGGGCTTGGGCGTAACGGTCCAGTCGCGCAGACGGTCGGGGTGCAGACGGTGCCCCTCGGCGAAGAAGGTGTAAATCTGCCAGCAGCGCAGCGTCTCGGCGTCGTCATCGTCGTTGTCGAACACCACTCGCACCGCATAGACATCGTAAATGTCGTGAAAAGCCAGCTTCTTGCGCTCCATCTTCTTGTAGATGGAATAGGCGCTCTTTACGCGTGCCTTAATCTCATACTTGAAGCCGGCGGCGTCGAGCTTCTGCCGCACGGGAGCCACAAACTCGTCAACGATGCGCTGACGCGTCTCGCTGCTCTGCTCTATGAGGCCCATTATCTCCGTATACTTGGCCGGATGCTCGTAGCGGAACGCCAGGTCCTCAAGCTCCTGCTTTATCTTGAACAGACCCAGACGGTGAGCTAACGGCGCGTAGACATAAAGCGTTTCGCCGGCTATCTTATACTGCTTTTCGGGCCTCAGCGAGCCCAGAGTGCGCATATTGTGCAGGCGGTCGGCCATTTTTATCAGCACCACGCGCACATCGGTGCTCATGCTCAGCAGCAGTTTGCGGAAGTTCTCGGCCTGCAGCGAGGCTTTGTTGCCGAAAATGCCGCCCGATATTTTCGTCAGTCCCTCAACTATCGAAGCCACCTTTGGCCCGAAATTGGCCTCTATGTCCTCGCGGGTATATTCGGTGTCCTCCACCACGTCATGGAGCAGCGCCGCACAGATGGATGTGGAGCCTAAGCCAAGCTCGGAAATCACTATCTGCGCCACCGCTATGGGATGGAGTATGTAAGGCTCTCCGCTGCGGCGCCTCACCCCGGCGTGCGCATGCTTGGCAAAGCGATAGGCACGCTCAATTATTTCTATCTTCTTGCGGTGGTTAGACTCCAGATATGCCTTCACCACATTGCGGTAGGCCTTGTCAATGCGCAGTTCTTCATCGGCTGCCAGAGCATCGGCATCGACCATGTTCACGGCCGGTGTACGGGGCTCGGGGGTTATCACGCGCTTCGACACGCGCGGATCGTAGTTGAGCAAATACCTGGCAGACTCTTCTTGTGTCACTGCGTATTATCGGTCTTGGATTCGGATTTGGATTTCAGTTTTTTCTCGTCGTGGTGCAGACGGGTGCGCTCAAAGGCCGTTTCAATCTCCTCGTTGCGCTTTTCCTGCTCCTGATAATGGTTCTTCACCACCGAGGTAACAAAGACGGTGAACAGGGGCAGCATGAGCATGCCCGAAGCAGCCAGTATAACGCCGCTCACCTGGCCGGCATACGTCATGGGGTTGATGTAGCAGCCAATGGTTGTTACGTTCATGCACGTCCACCAGAGGGCGTCCCAGTAGCAGGTAACGTCGCTGTTCACCGGCTTCTCCTGCTCGTAGAAGATGAGCGACAGGAAGTAGATTATGGAGAAGAGAATGGCGGCATAGCTGGTGAGGAGGTTTGTGGCGCGGTTCTGCGACAGCGCTCCAACCACCATGGCCAGCGCGTAGGCGCCGCGCACAAGGGGTATGAAACGCAGAAAATAGAGCTGCTGGGCGGTGATGTCGGTGAGCAGCCCCGTAATCTGAAAGATGTTGAGATAGGGTATGGAGATGAGGAAAAAGAGGATGTGGGTGAGCAGATAACGCTTCTTGTCGAGGCTCACCGTAAGCTCGATGAAGAAATCGAGCATGAAGACCACGCAGACCCAGAACTGGAAGGTCATGTAAGTGGAGTTGCGCAGGAAGGGAATTTCGGCAAACGTGTCGTAGCTGATGAAGACGATAAGGGCCAGCGAGAGTGCCAACACAATCCAGTGAGCGACGCCGCCGATGAGCCTTGCCCGGCGCACACGCTCAAGATAACGCTGCTGCTCGCGGGCTGCCAACACCGCCACTTCCGTGTCCGGAACCTTGGTGGCGGCTCCGGACGCCGGTGTGCCCTGTTTGTTGAGTTCTGCCATGGCGTATTGACGGTAATCAGATGCTCAGACGGCGGAGCGTGCTCAGCAGCTCAGCGTTGATGGGTTTGTCGTTCTTGATGGCCTTGGTGAAGGGCACATAGACGATTTCGTCGTTCTTTATGCCAATCATCACGTTGCGCTGGTCGTCGAGGAGGGCGTCGATGGCCGCGGCACCCATACGCGAGGCCAGAATGCGGTCGTAAGCCGTGGGCGAGCCGCCGCGCTGCAGGTGGCCGAGGATGGTTACGCGCACGTCGTATTCCGGATACTCTTCCTTGACGCGCTGTGCCAGACCCATGGCGCCGCCGGTGATAGGACTCTCGGCCACGAGGACTATGGAGGAGTTCTTCGACTTGCGGAAACCCGTCTTGATGAGCTGTGCCAACTGCTCATCCTGGGTGGCAATCTCGGGGATGATGGCTGCTTCCGCGCCGCTGGCGATGGCGCCGTTGAGGGCCAGGAAACCGGCGTCGCGACCCATGACCTCGATGAAGAAGAGGCGCTCGTGGCTGGTGGCAGTGTCGCGAATCTTGTCCACGCACTCCATGATGGTGTTCAGCGCCGTATCGTAGCCTATGGTGGAGTCGGTGCCGTAGAGGTCATTGTCGATGGTGCCCGGCAGACCAACTATGGGGAAGGAATATTCGTTGGCAAAGATGCGTGCGCCGGTAAGGGAGCCGTCGCCGCCAATCACCACAAGGGCGTCGATGCCGTGGCGCTTCAGCACGTCGTAAGCGCACTGACGGCCCTCTTTGGTGGTCCATTCCTGACAGCGCGCCGTTTTCAGTATGGTGCCACCGCGCTGTATGATGTTGCTGACGTTCTGGGTGGTGAATTCCTGAATCTCGTCGGTAATCAGACCGCGGTAGCCGCGATAGATGCCGTATACCTTAAACTCGGCGAAGATGGCCGCACGGGTCACCGCACGTATCGCCGCATTCATGCCCGGAGCGTCGCCGCCGGACGTGAGAATACCTATAGACTTGATGTTGCTCATAGTAATGTAACGCTTTCTACCGCAAAATTACCTAAATAATTTTAATCTACAAAGCTTTCTTGCTACCTTTGCAACGATTTTTAGACTATGAATTACAACGCCATTGTTTTTGACCTTGGAGGTGTGGTGATAGACCTCGACCGGATGCGCTGCATACGGGCTTTCGAGCGGCTTGGCTGCGCCGACATAGTCGTCTATCTGGACCAGTATACGCAGAAGGGTGATTTTTTTCTGCTTGAATCGGGCGCCATCACGGCCGCCGAGTTCTTTGACCGCATGAGGCCGCGCTGTCCGCTGGCTCAGTGCGATACTGACATTCAGCAGGCCTTCAACGAATTTCTTGTGAGCCTGCCGGTGGAGCGTCTGCAGGCTCTGCGCCGTCTGCGCCGGCAATGCAAGGTGTTTGCGCTGAGCAACACCAACCCGGTGATGTTCAACTCGTGGATTGACAATGCTTTCCGCGCCGAAGGGCTGAAAATGGACGATTACTTCGACGGCGTCATAGCCAGCTTCCGCGAGCACTGCTGCAAGCCTGAAAAGGGCATTTTCGAGGTGCTGCAGACGCGCTACGGGCTCGACCCGAAAAAGGTTTTGTATCTGGACGACGCTCCGGCAAATGTGGAAGCGGCGGCAAGCACAGGGCTGCAGACGCAGCTGGTGACGCCGCAGCACGATATGCTGCAAATTCTCAAGGAGATTGGTGGAAACTGCTGACAGAGCTATTGCGGTGGGCAATTTCGACGGTGTGCACCGCGGCCACCGTGTGCTGCTCGACGAGCTGAAACGGCTGGCCGATGAGCGCGGTCTGCGTCCGGCGGTGGTTACTTTCACCTCGCATCCGTTAGCTCTGATTGCGCCGGAGAGGGCGCCCAAGCCGCTGCAGACGGCCGCGCAGAGGCGAAATGTGCTGCAGCAAATGGGGTTCGAGGTGATTGAGCTGACCTTTGACGAGGGGTTGCGACGCCTGCCGGCAAGGGATTTCCTTCTGATGCTGCATGACCGCTATCGCGCCGCTCTGCTGCTGTTAGGCCATGACAACCGTTTCGGATACCGCGACCCGAAGCAACCGCCGTTGCAGACGGATGCGCTGACGGAATATCGGGCTTTGTGCCGCGAGGCAGGCTGCGACATTGAGATTGTGGCGGCGCCTCAGCTGCCGGGTATCAGCTCGTCGGCAATTCGCAAGGCTCTGGCGCGGGGTGACGCGGAGGCTGCCGCGGTGATGCTCGGACATCCTTACTGCATTGAGGCTGAGGTGATTGGCGGCAAACGGTTAGGGCGCACCATAGGCTTCCCCACTGCCAATCTGCTCACCAGCGGGCTGCCGGTGATGCTGCCTGCTCCCGGGGTTTACATCGGCAAGGCCAAGGGGTTGCCGGCAATGATAAACATCGGGAGGCGTCCCACGGTGGATGCGCCTGACGCGCCGCTAAGTGTGGAGGTGCACATCGACGGCTTCAGCGGCAATCTCTACGGGGAGCTGCTTAAGGTGTGTTTCTACGCGCGTCTGCGCTCGGAACAGCGTTTTGCCTCGGTGGAAGAGCTGCAAAGGCAGCTGAGCGATGACCTGAAGGCTCTGCGCAGTTTTGATTTCAACAAGTAAGTCCTTATAATTCAGCTACTTAGGCTGCTTTGCTTCGCGCCGTTTCTCGCGGTGCCAAATCATGAGGTTGCGTGTGTAGGCCACCAAGCCCACGCTCTGCCCCACTATGAGCACGGGGTCGGCGCGGAAGATGGCGTAGGAGCAGATGGTGAGCGACCCTATGAGGGAGATGACCCAGAAGCCGGCGGGGAGCACGCTGCGTCCCAGTCGCACGGAATAGAACCACTGATAGATGAAGCGCAGGGTGAAGATAATCTGTCCGGCAGAGCCGTAAAACAATAGCCAGAAGGGTATATCGGGGTTGGCGAAGAAGCGGTTGTAGACGGCCGGTGCATCGCCTGCCACGGGTATGGCCATGAGCACGGGAAGCACGCACAGCACCACTCGCACCCACACGGGCACGCGCACCATGGCACCTTTGATGCGCAGGTTCCACAGGTAGATGTAATAGCTGAAAATCTGGCCGAGGATGATGGCGAAATCGGAGCGCAGCCAGCCGTAGAGGCACAGCAGGATGGAGGCTATGACAGACAGCACCCAGAACAGCGTGGGAGAGAGCACACGGCGCGCCCTCTCCGACAGTATCCACTGCACCAACATACGCGCCGAGAAGAGGCCCTGCGCCAAAAATCCTATTAAGGTAACTACCAGCGGCGGCATGCGGCTTACAGATTCGTCTGCGAGATGTGATTGTCGATAAGGCGCTTACGCATCCAGCGGTAAGCGAAACAGTCGAGGAAGGGGCCTTTGAGCCTGTTCCACAGATGATATTTGCTCACTCCGGCAGTGCGGGGGAAATGCCTCACAGGCACTTGCTTGACGCGCGCGCCGTAGAGCAGCCCCAAAGCGGGCAGGAAGCGGTGAAGGCCGGTGAACATGGGCAGCTTCTTGGCCAAGGGGGTGGAGATGACTTTCAGTGGACAGCCCGTGTCGGCCACGCCGTCGCCTGTCATCTTGCGCCGGAATCCGTTGGCAATCTTCGACTGCAGTTTCTTGAATCCCGTGTCGCGCCGGTGGGCACGTATGCCGATAACCATGTCGTAATCGCCGGTGTGCGAAAGGAGCAGGTTGAAGTCTTCGGGGGTGGTCTGCAAATCGGCGTCTATATAGCCAAGCCAGGGGGATTCGGCAGCGTCGAAGCCGGCTTTCAGCGCCGCGCTAAGACCGGAATTGCGGCTCAGTTGCAGATAGTAGAAATGGTCATTGCGCCCGCAGACTTCGCGCACCCGCTCAAAGGAGGAGTCGGTGGAACCGTCGTCTACAAACAGCACACAGCTGCGCACGGGAGCCGCCTTCAGCCACGCGCCGAGTTTCTCTTCAAGCGCCCAGACGTTGTCCTCTTCGTTGTAAAGCGGCACAATGACGGTGAAATCATATTTGGATGTATTGTTCATTTATTCTTGGTGTGCTCAGGCGCCGCCGTTTTGGGACGCAGATATGTGAGATGATATATAAACTTGGGGTTATAACGCCCCGATTTCTCGGGACGGCGGTTGTCGTCGAAACGGCCGATATAAACCGTGTCGACACGCTGCAGGAAGTCGGCGGGGAGCTCGGCTTTTGCTCCGCGGTGTGTAAGAATCACGGCCGGCAACGGCAGGCGCTGCAGGGCGGAATCGGTGAACGCCACGGGGGTGATGTCGCGCCGCGCCGCATAGACCATTTCTATGCGCAGCTCGTCGGCGGCATTGGAGAAGAAAGGCACGCCGCGCAAGTCGCTGCGGTCGGCAATAAGGCGCACAGACCGCATATCGGCGTTGTTGATGAGGGGCTTAACGGCCGGCAATCCGATGCCCTCGGCCAACACAAACAGAACTGCAACGCCCCACACCATGCCGCCGGGAGCCAGTCGCACGGCGGCGAAGCCTATGCACACGGCCACCACAAGGCTCACCAAGGCCATCAGTACCAATGCCCATAAGGCCATATAGCCGGGTCGGTAACAGAAATACCAGGCGGCCACAGGCAAAGCCAGGGTGACAATGGCCAGCAGCCAGGCGTTGAGGCGGAAGATGACTTTGTCGGCACGCGAGGCGGCCGAAGGGCGTCGGAACTCCTCTATCCAGCGGCAGATAAGCTGTCCCATGACCAGGGCGGCGGGAACAAGCACAGGCAGCAGGTAGCGCATCTTCTTCTCGGGCAGCACCGACAGCAGCACAAGGGCCGCCAGCATCCACACCAACGGGGTGTAGAAGCCGCGGTAACGCCGCACGCGCCGCGTAAAGGCCAGCACGATGGCGCTGATAAGCAACAGTGCCCAGATGCCCGTCTCTAAATAGAATTTGTGGTAATACCACCAGGGCCGAACGTTACGGTTCATCCAGGCGCCGCTCTCCTGCGCGGCCACTGCCTGCAGCTCGCTCTTATGCTGCAGGTAGATGTAGGCATACCACCAGCCGCCGGTAAGGAGCGCCACTATGACGAGCACGGCAACGCCGCTCCATTTGCCGCGCATGTTCACGCGCCTGCAACAGAGGGTGGCAATGAGCCACGGCAGTAACATGCCGTACAGGCTCACGGGGCCTTTGCTCATTATGCTCAGTCCGGTGAAGATGCCTGCCCAGCAGAATGAAGCCGTCTGACGCCCCGGCTCCAACAGGGCTCTGGCCAGAAAATAGATGCCTCCAAGCATAAAGGCGTGGCAGAAGATGTCCCATGAGGCTGTGCGACCCATCAGCACTACGTTATAGCAGGTGAGCAGCAAAAGGGTTGGCCACAGGGGGTCAATGCGGGTAATGCGCGCGGCCAACAGGTAGAGGAAGATGGTGAGCATGACGCCTGCCACGCCGGCGGCACAGCGCTGCGCCACGATGTTGTCGGGACTGGCTTCCTCCACTGCCGCGGCTATCCAGGTGGGCAACGGGGGTTTGGCCAGTCGCAACTCGCCGTTCATGGTGGGTACGAGATAGTTGCCTTTTGCCACCATTTCGCGCGCGGTAATGAGATTGCGGCTCTCCATGATGTCGGGCACGAGCACGCCGTTGTTGACAAAGAAGGTAAAGAAGCACACCACCGCCAACACCACGGGGCGCCACCAGCGAGCCATGCCCTTCTGACCGCGCCACTCCCCTCTCAGGCGATCGCTGCTGCGGGAATTTTGGGAATTATGGGAGTTATGGGAATGATGGGAATAATGGGAACTGTGAGAACCCTTTTTCAAAGCCGTTTTCATAACACTGTGCGTACCCGTTTTCATAAGCTGTGCGAATTATTGTGCATAACACTGTGCATAACACCGCGCATAACACTTTGCTTAACACTGCGCATAACACTTTGCTTAACACTGCGCATAACACTGCGTGAACCCTTTTGCATATTCCCTCTCATAGCAATGCCGCGAACTTATTCATGCCGCTTTGCGGGCACGAAAGCATACCCCCTTGCACATCATTGCTTACGCTTATGCCATTGCTTACGCTTGTGCCATTGCTCATGCTCTTGCTTATGCTTTTGCTTCTGCTTATGCCATTTTGCGCAGCAATGCTTACGCTTGTGCTTATGCCCTCTTGCGCACCCCAAGCTACTTTCATCTGAGAGTTGCCCTGATGCGATACATTGCCACTATCCTTACCAACATTTTTCATCTTCCCGGTTCTGAACCTGCAAAGATAACAAAACTCCCCGAACTGCCCAACTTCCCCTCCATCTGCCCCCGCGAAACGCCCCTTCCCTCTCCCACTCCCCTTTTCTCCGTCACCCTTTTACCCCTCTTTGGTGGGGTTGAAATGTTAAAAAGTATGAAATTCAGCCTGATTTCGCCTCCACCTCTTGCACAATTGCCCAAAAGGCCTTAACTTTGCACCGCAAAAGCAGAGAGCCCCTCAGCTTTTCATGACACCGAGCCCAGGTGGCGGAATGGTAGACGCGCTCGTTTCAGGTGCGAGTGGTGAGAGCCGTGCAGGTTCGAGTCCTGTTCTGGGCACAGTAAGAGCGACTTAACTAATTGAAAGTTCAATAGTTAAGTCGCTTTTCTTATTTTCTACGGGCAAATTACGGGCAAAATCGAAATATTCCGCGCAAATTCGCCCCGCAAATTTCATTTCAATTTCTTTCGAGGTAATTCGGGACCTCATTTATATTTTACCTTATTGCTCCAATGAATTAGCATTCACTCTGCGAAGCGTGAGAACAGTTCATTATGATGATATGGTAAGAGCCGCCCTGCCGCAGAGCGACACCTTCAAGAAACGGAGTGAGAGGGAGTGGTCAGACTACGCGGAACACTGTTTCTTTGCGTAACAAAGCGCTAAAGCGATAAGCGCTTTTCCATCGAGCAGCATATGAACAGGACGGCTCCGTGGTCGAAGAGGAGATTCTTTCTTCACTCCGCTACGAAAGCGCTTGAGCGATTAGCCTATTTCGTGGCACTCCTTCTTGCTGTGGCGGTAAATGTCCCGGTGATCGCAGTAGCCCTGCGGGGTGCCAGTCGTTGTGAAACTCTTTCAGCGGTACAGCATGCTATTTTGGCCGAACCTGCCGCACAGCGTATTCCAATGAATTTTTAGCGGAGAATTCATCCTCTATCCGCTCTCTCCACTAACGGGGCCTCTCCGTCTGGAACTTTTTAGCGGTGGGTCTGCATCGTCCGCGTGGCTTTGCAGTTTATGGTGTCTTAATCATCGAGCTGCGCTATCCATCAAGCACACCGCCATTGCACTTGCCATAGTCGTAAGCACCGCAGCAGATACTCGGACGGCTCGCCGCCGGTCTCTTGCGGTCGGGCATCTTCGGTTCGGGTGAAGCCAAATCGTGGCGGTCAACCGCTCTCCGTGAGTCAAGACCTCCTGCTTTCCGTTCTCATCTACGTTTCCATTCCGGGCTACCACGTCAGGCCCATTGTACAGTTTTACGCCGCAAAGTTATTACCTCCGAGCGGAACGTCAAGGTCGGGCAGTTCCTGTTTGACTGAAAAAGTTCTTGACGCTTCGCTACGTTGCAGCTAAACTTTTTAAGCTCAAAACCTTGCCTCATAGGTCCGTCCGGAGGCACTTTGGGTGCAGTGTAAAACTTAAAACAATGAACCTTATGTTTAACCCCTCAATTTCAACTACAATGAGACTACAATTCGGAGAACTCAACATCACTCCAAGAGTCGTTGAACGACTCGATGACCTGGACTTCACAGTCGAAGAACTCGAATATGCCATAGCAGACCACAAGAGCCCCTGCGACGGCGAACCCTCCGTCTACTGCGGTACTTACGGCAAGTACAACGACGGCTCGCTCTGCGGCCTGTGGGTAGACATCAGCAGCTTCGACGACTACGACGAGTTCATCAACTTCTGCAAGGCGATTCACGCCGACGAGGACGACCCGGAGCTGATGTTCCAGGACTACGAGGGTTTCCCCCGCCAGTGGTACGGCGAGAGCGGATTCGACGAGGACGACTTCGACCACATCAAGGAATACTGCGAGCTGTGCGACAAGTACAATCAGGATGCCGTGGACGACTACATGGAGTTTCACGACGAACTCGACAGCTTCGAGGAAGCCTACTGCGGCAACTGGGACAGCTAAGAAGACTTCGCCCGCCACATCGTCGAGGAGTGCTACGACCTTGACAGGATCATGGGTAATCTCTCAAACTACTTCGACTACGAAGCCTTCGGACGCGACCTGTTCATGTACGACTACTCGATGGGCGCAAACAACAACGTGTTCCGCGTGGTCTGACCCCTTTCCTCTCTCCTCCCTCAAAGGGTCGCTCTCACGGCAGGGCGCCTCTTTTGATATAAAAAGGACGAAGCCGCGCAGACAAAATGCACGGCTTCTTTTCCCTTTTAGAGTGCTGGTATCGGGACTAAAACCGATAGCTGCACTTATGATGTTGCAAAGGTACTTTTTCTTAGAAAGGATTTTTTTAATCTCTTATATATTCTTTAGTAAAAGGAATCAATATTTCATTATTTGAGTTAACCAATGCTCTTTCATTCGTAATTTCAACAAAAAACGCATTATACTTCTCGCTAAATGAAAGACTATTATAAATCATTGGTATAACCTCATGAAATTTGTCATTCAATAGACCATATTTACCATTTTTTCGCACCTTATAATAGTATTTAGAAACTTCTTCGTGTACTATTTTTACAATATCTATTTGTTCATAGATAAAGTCAACCAACACTTTATTTTCCAAATTGATTAACCCCCAATTATTATCTTTCTTTACGATAATACAATTATTTCGGACATCTTGCCAAAATGTAATATCATCGTAAACAGCAGGGATAATTACAGACCCATCAAGGTGTGTAATTCCTCGCTTTCTATTGGATGTTTCAACTCCCACAAATTCAGGATTATGAAGGACATTAAAGTGAAAATAAGATGCGCCAGAATTATTTTGAACATAATTATGCGGCTTGCCGTATACGCGATACTGTTCCGTTCTAAAAAGCGGATTTGTATCAACAAATATTACGTTCCCGTTTTTAAGATGAAGAACATTGTCATGTATTAGAGGCTCTAATATTCTACCATCATAATCAATCAGCCCAGCCTTCCCGTCTCGGTTGGAAACCCATGCTGTACCTTCTACAAATGTACCACAAGACAAATAATCAAACGGGATTCGTACTCTACCAGAAAAATCTATATATCCAGATTTCCCATTAAGTTTGGCTTCAATAAGATTATTTTCAGCGTAAGTTTCATTAGTGGCACAATAGAATAGGTCATCATATGCAAATGGCACTAACACGTCTCCTTTTGTATTGATAATTCCATGTTTCCCAGTAGATTCTTCTTCTACTATTATTTTATCTCCGTTGATTACTTTTGATTTTCCATTTCCACGGAAAATTATCTTTTTTAACGTAGTGTTGAATATAAATCGCTCACTTTCGAAAGTTACAAATATTATTTGTTTCGAAATAGCAAACGATGCCCATTTTGGTTTTCGTGCAAAAGTTGACTCTATTATTGACATAGCCTCTTCCGACTCACTTTGAACCAATACTTTCCTATAATAGCCATCAACTTTATAATGCCAACCATCTAATCGGTTGCTGCTTAAATAAAAATAGCCTTCTTTCCAATGGTGTTGTATATAAGGCATTTCTACTGGTATGGTAACATTACCGAATTTGTCTATAACTCCATAGAAAGAACCTTTTTTTACAATTGCAAAACCATTAACAAATGGATATATTACATCATATATAGGTTGGGTCAATATCCGTTGTTCCTGTTCTCCATTCGGAGCACCGGCAAGCCCCATCTTATTATTCAATTGATAGATTGAATAATTATAAAGTTCTCCAAACTGCTTTGCAATCTGCATATGAAAGGGAAGAGTTGTTTAATTCGGTTGCAAAGTTACGAAATTTTCGTGACTTTTCCTGTCTTTCCCTCCCTTATTTACAGCGGTAACTTCATGGCGTAAAAATAGTTACGCCATGCCCAAGACCGCATACAATATCTCACTCAAAGGCTACGTCGGGGGCGCCGACTTCGACCGCACGACCGTTGACAAGACCCTCGCCCAGAACGAGGGTAAGCGTGTCAACGTGCTTATCGACAGCCTCGGCGGTTCACTCGCCACCGGCATGTCTATCTCCGCAGCCTTCAGAGCTATTGATTCAGGAGACGTCAGAAATTATATACAGAAGCATTATCCCAATGAATCATTTTATCCTCACAATGAGGATGATGATTAATGAGGATCACTGAGGCCTAATAGCTATGCAACTCAAATAATTAGGAAAATTCGCAAATATTTTAAGAATTTCTCTAATTTATTGATGAGTTCTCGGATTATTTCTGTATCTTTGAGCTTTCAATGTTACCCCAATCATCAACAATGGCAGCAAATCAAGATATTAATAGGCTTAAAGTAGTTCTTGCAGAGAAGAAACGAACCAATAAATGGCTCGCGGAACAACTTGGTAAGGATCAGGCTACGGTCTCTAAATGGTGTACCAATACATCGCAGCCAACATTGGAGATGCTTATTAAAATAGCCGATGCCTTGGAAGTAGATATCAAAGAATTACTGCATTCAACCGCCAATAAAGACTTAAAGTAACGACCTTCGCCATGATTGACAATCCTCAATATAATTTTGGTTTTACAGCCGGTGCAGCAATGCTAAATGAGACTCGGGCTATGGCCGAGGCTTACCTTGACTGCGGCTGCGACTGGGATCGTACCAAAGAGAAGGTCTTGAATGAGAATATCCTGAGCAAGGGCAAGGTCGCCACAACCAAAAGGTATTTCGCATTGATAAAAGAGCGCCTTGAAACTCTTAATGATGCTGAACTGCACGCATTTGTAAGTGGGTCGGTTCCAACTCAAAGATTGTTGGTATTACTTGCAATCTGCAAAGCATACTCCTTGATCTATGACTTCATAAATGAATATGTAAGAGAGTGTTTCTATAATCTTCAGGAGAAGGTGACGCATACTGTCTTCAATGAGTTCTATAACGAAAAGAAGTACATTCACCCCGAACTGGAGAACGTTACTGAGAAATCTGTCTATAAGATGCGCCAGGTACTTTTCCGTATACTTGAGCAGACCGAGATATTAGAGTCTGCGAATGACGGGACAATTCGACGGCCATACCTGTCTCCGGAACTTGAAGAGATGATTGTCAAAGATGATGCCAAATGGCTGGCAGTATTTCTATATTCTAATAATGAAATATCAAATCTAAAGGAGGTTTACAATGGCTGAGAAATTCATAGATATGGACTCAATGTTCGATAGCATCTTCAACAAGCTGTCATCGCCGGAGTTCGGCGAGAATCTTGTCGGAGAGTTGCCGTTGTACATTCAGCCGTTTCCGCCGGAGCATCAGGGACTCATCGATGAAGGCGTATCCCGATTGATTAAGAGACTCGAAAGAAAAGGTTTGTCATCCGTCTCAATCAATCTTTATACCTTCTGTATGGAGATTCTTGAAGAGGAGGGGATCTTTGAAACTATCCTTGAAGATGAAAAATCGATTCCTCGTGACGATATTATGAGCACTCTCGACAGTGTCCTTGATGTTAATGCCACCATCATCCCTCGCATACAGGAAAGGATTGAAGAGGCGAATCCCGATTTCGTTTTTATTACCGGCATCGGTAGCGTTTATCCTTTTCTTAGAGCGCATGCGATACTCAACAATATTGACAGTCTCGCCGAGAACAGCAAACTCATTATGTTCTTCCCCGGCGAATATGATAAACGGCAACTGAAACTGTTCAATCGCATATCCGATGAGAACTATTACAGAGGCCACAACCTTAACGATATTACTGAAAATAACTGATTATCATGATACAAGAGCATATATACACGCAGGATATTAACCGTATCATCAACGGCGTCATCAAGGCGAGCAGTACGGCTGACCTCGCTAATGAGGTAAAGGAGTATGTCATCACGGCAGAACAGCAAAAGAAGTCGCTTCTTCCGGCTCTTTTCAAGATGCTTGTGCCTCCGGCAGTTCCTACATGTGTATGGATTTCCGGCGATTTCGGCAGCGGTAAGTCACATTTACTGAAAATACTCTCATACGTTCTTGAAAATCAGCTTGCCTTAGATGGTCGCAAAGTCGCCGATATTTTTGCAGATAAAGCCGGAGACGATTTTGAACTGCGAGCTGACATCACCAATGCCTGTCGAATCCCGACCGAAACGGTGCTGTTCAACATTCAGGAGAAACTCGACGGTGTGTCAAAGAACAGCGTTGATCCCGTGCTTAACATTTTCCTTAAGGAGTTCAACCGAAAACTCGGTTTCGACGACAAGAAACCTGAGATTGCCGAGATAGAACGTTATTTCGCGTCTAAGGGTAAATATCAGTTCCTCAAAGATGAATATCAACGCCTATATGGAATGCCTTGGGAAGAGAAAGGTCGCAAGACTGTGCTGCTCCAGCTCCAGAAGCTCGCAAAGATTTTCGCCGCCATGGAGGGAATCGACGAGCAGACGGCTTATAGTAACCTCAAAAGTGCCATTGACAACTATAAACTCGACACCGATGGCTTCGTGGCTCTCGTAAAAGACCATCTCGACAAATCGGCTCCGGGTACACGCTTCATTTTCTTTGTGGATGAGGTAGGTCAGTTTATCGGCAAGGACGTTCACCGTATGCTCAGTATCCAGACAATCGCGGAAGGCTTAGTTGACAAAACCGGCGGACGCGCCACCCTCATGGTGACTTCGCAGATGGACATCGACGCTACGCTCGGCAACCTTGAGAAACAACAGGAGTATGACTTCTCGCGTATTCAGGGACGCTTCACAACCCGCATCAACCTCACAAGTGCTAACGCCGACGAAGTGATCCAGCGCCGTCTTCTTGAAAAGAAACAGGAACCGGAGGCTGAACTTTGCGAAATCTACGCCGGGCAGAAGAACATCATGAAGAGCCTCTTCAATTTCGGCGACAACAGCCAATTTGTAAGCAGGTATAAGAGTGCCGAGGAGTTCGCCGTAGATTTCCCGTTCATCGATTATCAGTTCAACCTCGTTCAGGCTGCAATCATTGAGTTGAGCAAGAACAATGCTTTCTCCGGCAAGCAGCAGTCTGTCGGAGAACGTTCGCTTCTGTCCATCGCCCAGGAGGTTGCCAAAGCCTACAAGGATTACGACCTCACCCGCATTGTGCGTTTCTGCGATATGTATAAGGGTATTCAGGGCAGCCTGCAAGCCAAGATTCAGAACGACATCCTTCAGGCCGAACGCACCCTCGGTGACGAAATGGCTCTCGATGTTCTGAAAACCCTATTCCTCGTGAAATATGTCAAGGGTTTCCCCTCCACGGTCGACAACATCACCAAGATACTTCTCCCGACACTCGACACCGATTTTCCCGAATATCGGAAGAAAGTGCAGGAGGCTCTTAACCTCTTGGTGCGTCAGTCGTATGTCGAGAAAGGTGCCAACGATGAGTACCACTATCAGACCAACGAGGAGAAAGACATTGAAAATGAGATCAAGCAGGAGGAACTTGCGCCGGATGCCATCAACAATGAGTTGATGAAGATTTTCCGCGATGAGATATTCCCCGAATCCAAGATAAAGCTCAACGGCAGCAGCAACAAGGTGTTCTCATTCGGGCGCTTTGTTGACGGCTCTCAGGATGGTCGAGACTTTGAAATCAGTATCCACTTCGCCACACCTCTCGGAGAGGACCTGTCGAATGAAGGCAACGCCCTCATGTATTCTGCAAGGAATGGTTCACATCTTTGCGTAGTGCTCGGGGAAGACAAATACCTCGGCGAGGACATCGCCATGTTTAAGAAGGCTGACAAGTGCCTTACTCGTCTTCTGTCAAGCAACACTGACAAATATCGTCTCCAGATCATCACTGACAAACGCCGTGTCAATGCCGGACGTCTCGAAAACATCAAGACACGTATAGCCGAACTCACAAAAGGCGCACGCCTATATATAGGTGGCAATGAGCTGACAGACATCCGCTCGACCGACATCCGCACCCGCCTCAACGAAGGTATGATGCGGTTGATTGAGAAAATCTACCGCAATCTCAGCATGTTGGAAAATGTAGAGTATGATGACGCCATGCTTAAAGGAGTCATCAGCGCCCCTGAATCCGGCGCTCTCTTTGCCGAAACGATGAGCAATGCCGAGACTGAGGTTTTCAACAAGATCAACAGCGACAAGCGTATGAGCATACGCACTAAAGTCAAGGATCTCGTGGATTATTTCAAGAGCAACGGCTACGGCTGGTATGAAATGGCTGTTCTCGTCATTCTCGCACGTTTGTTCAAGATGGATAAGGTGTCGTTTACCGCTGACGGCAGCCGTATCGAAGCCCGCGACCTCTACTATCATCTTACCAACTCCAACCGTCAGGCAAACCTTATAGTTGACGTTGAGGAGTCAATCACACCCTCGCAGATTACCAAGCTGAAGAATCTCTATAAGGATACCTTCAACGATGAGGTATGCCGCTTCCAGAGTGCTAAAGATGTGCATCAGGCGTTCCTCGACCGACTGAATCAGGAGATTCAGAAACTCCGCGAATTGAGAGACATCTACCGGTACCCCTTTGCATCGGCTCTCAATGATATTATATCCGGTATGGAACGTTACTCGCATGTCGCATACCCGACGTTATACGTTAAATTTAAGGATGTTGACGATGCTCTCGCCGACAAGGAAGATGCCGACACTATCCGCGAGTTTGTTGAAGGCCCGCAGTTCCGCATCTTCAAGCAGATCAGCCAGCTGAAAACCGGCAATCAGGCCAATCTTACTTACGTTGATCCCGAACTGTTGGACACAATCAACCGTATATACGATTCTGCAAAGCCCTGGAACAACATGACGGAGGCCGCTGCGACCCTTGAAAAGATTTCTGCACAGATTTCCGCCAAGCAGGAGGAAGCCCGTCAGCAGATTTCAGAGAAGATCGAGTCGAAATTACAGGCCATAACCTCACTGCCCGAATACGCCTCGATTCCCGAGAATCTCAAGAGTCAGATACAGGCACTTTTCAATGCCGCCAAGTCTCAGGTTCGCGAAGAACGTTACATCGGTAACCTTCGCTCGATGAGCACAGATGTCGATCGCGCTTACGACCATAGCATCGGCATCATCAACCGATGGAGCGAAGAGGAAGCCCGCAAGGCAGCCGCTGCAGCTGCGGCGGGAAGCGGTGCAACCGGAAGCTCCGGTGCCACAGGTGGAACTTCCGGCACCGGTTCGGGTGCGACACCTCCTGCTACTCATCACCGACAGATGGTCAGCAAACAGACGGCTATGAATGTGCATTTTGACAAGTCTCGCCTTGAGTCGAGAGAGGATGTTCAGAAATACATTGCAGAACTTGAAGCTCGTCTTCTGGACTTCGTAGACAACAACAAGACAATTATGCTAAACTGATATGGCTAAATCAAGCACCGCTAAGCTAAAAACATTCGCGCAGGAGACGAGGAAGAAACTCATCTCGCTGATTACCACGAAACTTCGGTTTGTCCTCACCGAGGATAATGCCGAATTGCGCGGCAAGGAGAAGGAGTTGGGCGAACTGCGCAAGCAAATTGCCGACAAAGGTGAACAGGGCGTCATCGAAGAGGTAGCTTACACTTGGTTCAACCGAGTGATGGCCCTCCGATTTATGGATGCTAACGGCTACAACACGCCAATGGTTGTTTCACCTGTGCCGGGACAGTCGCGTCCCGAGATTCTTCAGGAAGCTATGGGTGGCAATATAGACGAAGATCTACATTTTCCGACAGATGTGCTCAGGCTCCCTGAGGCCAAGTTATATCGCCGTCTTCTGATAACAGTATGCAACAGTTACTCCGGCAATATGCCATTTCTTTTCGAGCATATCAGCGATTATACCGAGTTGCTTTTGTCCGACGATCTTCTGAGCAAAGAAAGTTTTGTAAGCGATATTGTTGCCGGCATGACCGACGAGGACTGTCAGGATGTGGAAGTGATGGGCTGGCTCTATCAGTTCTACATTACCGATAAAAAAGCTGATGCCGAAGTAAAGAAGGGAAAGAAAGGAGGCCTCAAAAGCGACGAGCAGGCGGCAGCCACTCAGCTCTTTACCCCTCATTGGATTGTCCGCTATATGGTGGAAAACTCTCTCGGCAAAATCTGGATGACACTGCATCCCGAGAGCAGACTGGTGGATGAAATGAAATATTTCATTCCGGCATTACCCGGAGAGACCGATAAAATACCCGAAGACATCAAGTCGACCAAGGATATTCGCTTCCTCGACCCTTGTATGGGCAGCGGACATATTCTTGTGTATGCCTTCGACCTCTTCACCAAGATGTATGAGGAAGAGGGTTATCCGACCAAGGAGATACCACGCCTCATTCTCGAAAACAACCTCTACGGCATAGACATCGATCCTCGCTGCTATCAGTTGGCGTCTTTTGCGCTGACAATGAAAGCTCGCGGCTACTATCGCCGCTATCTGCGCGACACCGTCAATCCCAATGTCATCGCACTGCGCAAATACAGCAAGGAAACCATCGAAACTGCCGGCAACTGGCCTGCCAAGTCACTGATGTGGCAGTTTGAGAATGTCGACACCATCGGTTCGCTACTCAAAATCACACCCGAGGAATGTGCAGCCATCAAGGTTGAAAACGGCATCTTCGACTATGAGTCTAAAGACCTCAAACGCGATGCCGAATACCTCTCGCGCAACTACCACTGCGTGGTGACTAACCCTCCATATCTTGGCAAAGGCAAAAGCGACTCGTTAAAGGCCTACGTAGAGCTAATATATCCCGATACAAAAGGAGATACAATGGCAACTTTTATGGAACGATGCGTCGACTTTTGTGCTGAAAATGGGAAAGTCGGTATGATAAATCAGGATAGTTGGATGTTCACAGTAACATACAGAGACTTCCGCCATAAGTTTATTTACTCAGATAATCATATTGATTCACTACTACACTTGGGTCCACACGCATTTGCAGAAATAGGTGGCGAAAAAGTAAAAACAGTAGCATTCGTTTTCTCAAAGCAAAAGAATCCTTTACCTGGATCATTCATAAGCCTATATGACTTAAAGAATCACATTGATAAGGAAACCTATGCCCTAAAGGCAATTGAGCACCCATCCTGCGATTATGTATACCATGTAAGCCAAGAGGCTTTTGAACATATCGAAGGTAATCCTATCAGCTTTTGGGGAACTGAGAAAATTTACGAAACCTTCACAAGGAACCGACCGTTGTCGGCTGTTGCAAGCCCTTGTGTAGGCTTGCAGACAGCCGACAACGGTCGGTTCCTCCGCTCATGGTTTGAGGTATCTTTAAGCCGAACCGGGTTCGGCTTCGAAAATGCCGCTTTAGCGGCTCGATTTCAAAAAAAATGGATACCCTATAACAAAGGAGGTGGTCAAAGAAGATGGTATGGCAATCAAGAACTCATTATCAATTGGGAAAATGATGGTCAAGAGATTAGAGCATTTAAAGGTGCAGTAATACGAAATCCATCTTATTACTTTAGGCCTTGTATTTCATGGGGCTTGATTTCTGGACCGCTATTTAGATTCTTTCCCCAAGGCTTCATCTATGATGTTCAAGGGATGAGTTGTTTCTATGACACGGAAGAACAATTATTCCGTGAAATAGCTTGGCAAAATACAAAAGTCTTCTTTGCTGCATCAAAAATTATAAGTCCAGCCGGACATATTCAAATTGGGGAAATTGGGAATATGCCATGTTGCGACAATCCCCCGAAAGGCATAATAGATCTTGGCAAGGTTAACATCACCATCTCCAAATCCGATTGGGATGCACACGAAACATCTTGGAATTTCAAGAAACCGGAGATTATGGCTGTCGATACGGCGACCTATATGGATAATATCCAATATCAGGTTGACAAACATTTCAAGGAGACCGGTGAACAAATATGCATCGACCCTGCGGCTCCCGAACTTGACAGCCTTGAATGGAGATATAACCAGTATCAGTCCAAATGGGAACGTTTGTTCCTCCAGCTTCATGCAAATGAGGAGGAACTGAACCGTCGGTTTATCGAGATATACGGTTTGCAGAATGAGTTGACTCCCGATGTGCCGCTAAACGAAGTCACCATACTTCAGAAGGGTGAACTGACCATAGATGACGGCGAAATGGTATGGCATCCCGATGTGGTGATGAAGCAGTTCATCAGCTACCTTGTGGGCTGCTTCATGGGCCGATATTCAGTTGACCGCGATGGGCTTATCATCGCCAGTCAGGGACAGAATCTCGCAGACCTCGGACTTGAAGTCGACGGACTCGATGGTTCACCTAAGAGTACTCTTGTAATCGACGATGACGGCATCATACCCATAGTGATGGAGGAAGAGTTCTTTGCCGATGACCTCACGAAGCGTATCACCGAAGGTATCAAGACACTTTTCGGCAAAGATAATTTCTATGCCAACATGAAATTCATCGAGGATAATCTCGGCTGCGACCTGCGAACATATCTGCACCGCGACTACTATAACGACCACCTCGAAATGTATTCGGTAAAGGGTGCCAAGCGACCCATCTACTGGCTTTTCTCGTCGAAGATGGGCGACAAGCGCAAGAAGGGATGGTTCAAGGCATTGGTGTATATGCACCGTCTGGAGCCGGACACACTCTCGAAACTCCACGCCGACTATGTGCATCCTTACATTCAGAAAACCGAGATGCAACTCCGTGAAGCAGAGGAGATGGCCGACCGCGATGACCTGAAACCGGCAGCCCGCAACAAGGCGTTGAAACAGGTGGAGGAAATTCGACAGAAACTGCGCGAAATGCGCGAGTTCGAGACTCGCCTTGTGGAGATGGCCAGCCAGCGCCTCGGCATTGACCTTGACGATGGCGTCAAAGCCAACTACCCCAAGTTCTACCCCCTCGTTGAACCCATCAAAGGGCTCGACTCCAAAGATGAATAATTGCACCTTAAATTGATTGATAATGAAGGATCATTATAATATTCCCACTTTGCCTTTGGGGTTTGATTTCGAAAGTAAAGCGGTTCTAAAACAACTCAGCAAATCTTCCCGTAGTCTTGCTGAACTTAAAGGTGTGGCTCAAAAGATTCCCAACGAGAATATTCTATTGAGTTCATTGGTGCTTCAGGAGGCATTAGACAGTTCAGCTGTTGAGAATATTGTCACTACTTCCGATGAACTCTATCAGGCGGATCTTGACATGAAAGGCAAAGTTGCCAATGCTGCAACTAAAGAAGTACTGAACTATCGAGAGGCGATGCAGCTGGGATTTAATCTGGTGCGCACAAACAAACTACTTACGCTAAAAGAGATAAAAGCAATCCAACAGGTGTTGGAGAAAAACAGCGCAGGCTTTAGAACTGTGCCGGGAACAATGCTGAAATCATCAAGGGGAGATATCGTATATACTCCTCCTCAGTCCGGGCATGCGGTGGAAGAGCTTATGGCTAATCTTGAAAAGTACATCAATATTCCGGAACTGCATGATGTAGACCCGCTTATAAAAATGGCGGTCATTCACCATCAGTTTGAAAGCATCCATCCGTTCTATGATGGTAACGGTCGCACCGGTCGTATCATAGCCATCCTGTATCTTGTGGTGAATGATTTGCTTGATCTCCCCATACTTTATTTGAGCCGCTATATTACTCATAATAAATCTGAGTATTACCGACTTATCCAACAAGTCAGGGATCTCGAACCAGACAATGAAGCGGCTTGGGAAGAATGGATTCTATTTGTTTTAAAAGGCGTAGAGGAAACAGCACAAGAAACAATACGTCTTGTCAAAGGAATCTCCGCTCTCATGACTCGCTATAAAGATATACTTCGTCCGCTATTTGGCAACAGATATAAGCATGAGCTAATAAATAACCTTTTCTTCCATCCATATACAAAAATTGAATTTTTAGAGAAAGACATGATGGTCAATCGAGTAACGGCAGCTAAGTATCTTGATATGATAGTTGATGCCGGTCTTCTCGAAAAAGTAAAGATGGGTCGAAGCAACTACTATATCAACTCAGCTTTAATGGGATTGTTTATGGCTCAGAACTATCATCCCGATACGAAAACTGATATTGTTGAATCTGTTAGCGGTTTAGTTCAATAAATAGTGTGATCATGAACATATACGTCGTGACATGTTCAAGAAAACCGCGAATCGTGAACACATCAGAGATAATATGTTCAAAAAAATCAAAATCGCGAACACATGAATGACTCAACGAGACAGAAGGTAGAGGCGGCATTAAACGATTTGATTGAACGCCGCAGGATGATATTCTGGTATGACGAGGGTGGCCAGATGCAAGAGTTTGCAGCCTCTCTCGACCTGCCGGGAATAAGAAGTGTTATTGTGGATGGCAATCCATTCACGGTGAAACATCATATCCTGTCGTCTCCTCAACCGGAGCGTGGCTGGTTGATATACAGTCCTCACGCCTGTCCGCCTGATGAGGACAACTGGCTTCTCGACCTGCAAGTGCAGTCGCTGCCATTTGCAGCCAATATGCGAACGCTATATGCGGTGGAATGCAATATCCCAGTTGAGTTGAAAGACAGAATAATAGCCGGACATAAGGATTTCTTCTCACAGAAAGAAAATCGCGACCGGCTTGTGATGAGAAACTGTCAGACGATGGATGCTGATTCCATCGAACTCCAGATGCTTGCCATCACCTGTAAGACAGACCCTCATTTCGACCAGCTCATCTATGCTCTTGCTTCGGAAGCGATTGAAGATAAAACCGAGATACAGGAGAAATTAGAAAAGTATAATCTCGCCGAGGCTTATTGGGTTCTTATTGAAAAATCAATTGGATATAAGGGAATCCGAGCTATCAAGGACTTGCTCATAGCCCTGTTTATGCATGACCTTGACCCACACGGCAACCAATCCGGATTGTCGGCAGAAGCCTCCATCTTCATGCGCGACTGGCGCGACAGCAACCGCTACGTTGAGCTATATAAGCAGTGGGCAACCAAGCTCCAGACAGAATTGAGCATCGCCAATCTCGTTCAGAATTATCCGCTTGAAAAGCTCGCACGGATTGAGACGTTCCCATTGATAGATGTCTTCATAGCGCAGCATCTCCAGCGAGAGGTGTTAAATTCTACCATGACGGTGGAGAAAATGGAAGACATAGTAGAGCAACGGGAGAACAAGATATTCTTCGAAAAGGCAGCTCATACAATCAAAGCACTGTTGGAGGTGCGCAGAATGGTGGAAGACATTGACCGGAAGATGCCGGGACTTATCATCAACTCTGCTTCCGACGGATTCAGACTCTACACACAGGAACTATATAAGATAGATATGCACTATCGCCACTATTTCCGAGAAGCCGGTCAGGCGGAAGGCCCGGACCTGCTGGCTCCGGTCACGGAAATGGTTCAGCGCGTCTACACCAACGGCTATTTGTTGCAACTGGCTAACAAATGGCAGCCTATGGTAGATAGTATGGAGAAATGGGGCATTGAAGGATTTACAGCCCAACGATTCTTCTTTACCCAATATGCAAAGCCGATATTGGAAAAATCAAAGCTCTTCGTCATAATCTGTGATGCACTCCGCTATGAGACAATGGTGGAAGTCGAGCAGCGCGTGGCCGGAATAAGCCGTATGGCACCGACCATGAAACCGGCGATGTATTCCACTCTGCCATCTTATACTCAGCTCGGTATGGCGGCTTTGCTTCCCAATAACGTCCTTTCTTACGAGAAGATGAGCGATGAAGTCTTTGCCGACGGCATTAGCACGAAGGGAACAGAATCACGCAAGAAGGTGCTTGCAAACCGACTTGCCAAAAGCATTGCGATGACAGCCGAGGATTTTCTGAATACTCCTCAGCCTAAGACCTTTTTCAAGGATTACGACTTGATTTACATCTATAGCAATATCATAGACAAGACCGGCGATGACAAGGTCTCCGAGGGGAAAGTGTTCAAGGCTACCGATGAGGAAATTGAGCATATAGTGCAGATGATAGAGAAAGTGCGCAATGCCAACGGCTATCATGTGCTGGTCACTTCCGACCACGGCTATATATATCAGAACGAACAACTTGACGAATCTGATTTCACCGATTTCCGAGTAATGGGAGAAACGTTGGCTGATTCGCGCCGCTTTATAATAGGCAAAGGCCTGCAACCCGGCAACGCCGTTAATACATGGGAAAGCGACAAAGTTGGGCTTAAAGCGGGCATGATGATCCAGACTGCAAAAGGATTGAACCGAATACGCAAGCAAGGCTCCGGAAGCCGATTTGTTCATGGCGGGTCGATGCTTCAGGAGGTTGTCGTGCCGGTGCTCCATATCAATATCAAGAAGTCTCGTGACGTAAGCGAGGTTGACGTGGAAGTGCTCAACCGCAATTCGCGTATCACCACCAACAATCAGGTAATCGGCTTCTATCAGACGGAGCCGGTCAGCGAGAAAGTTAAAGGTATAACAATCAAAGCCGGTTTTTACGATGAAGAAGGAAATCTTCTTTCTGACAGTGTGACACTGACATTCGACAGCCAAAGTAATGAATCGACCCAGCGCGAACAGAAGCACGGGTTCATATTCCGCAGCCAGCTGTTCAGTCTTAATGGTCAGACAGTCGCCCTTCGTCTTGAAAAGAAGGTGCCGAATTCCGACCATTTCTCACTCTATAAGGAGATACCATATAAGGTAAGCGTAATGTTCCAAGCTGAATTCTAAGGACTATGATGGACGAATTGGATAGAAAATTAAACGAGTGCTACGGCGGCAAAGTTGTCCGTAAAGACTTGACAAAAAATATAAAGGAAGGGGCAAATGTTCCAAGCTATGTGTTGGAATATCTGCTTGGGATGTACTGTGCCTCTGACAATGAGGAGGAGATACAACAGGGTATGCAGATGGTGAAGAAGGTTCTTGCCAACAACTATGTGCGTCCTGACGAAGCCGAGAAGGTGAAGTCGCTGATTCGCGAACGCGGCCATTATAAAATCATCGACAAGGTTACGGCAAAGCTGAACGAAAGAACCGATTCATACCAATGTGATATTTTCAATATAGGTTTGCGGGGTATTCATCTCGATGACGACTATGTACGCAAGTATGAGAAACTGCTCTGCGGCGGTATATGGTGCATTCTTGAAATCACCTACAACTATGATGAATCGTCGAAGACAAGCCCGTTTCAAATCGAGTCGCTGAAGCCGATTCAGATGCCTTCGACAGATTTGCAGGACTTCATCGACCATCGCCGGAATTTCACGCTTGATGAGTGGATTGAAGTAATATGCCGGAGTGTCGGCATGGAACCGACTAACCTTGAACCTAAAGTGCGTTGGCATCTTGTCGCCCGAATGATTCCTTTCGTAGAGAACAACTATAATATCTGTGAGTTGGGACCGCGAGGCACCGGCAAGTCGTATGTCTATGATGAGCTGTCACCATACTCCATTCTGATTTCCGGAGGGCAGACCACAGTTGCCAACCTGTTTTACAATATGGGACGCCATACTGTGGGTTTGGTCGGCACATGGGATGTAGTTGCTTTCGATGAAGTCGCCGGCATTAATATGAAGGACAAGGACGGCATTCAGATAATGAAGGGATATATGGCTAACGGCTCGTTTAGCCGTGGTAAGGAGAGCATCAACGCCAATGCCTCGATGGTGTTTGTTGGCAATATCAATGGCAGTATCGAGAACCTTGTAAAGGTAAGCCACCTTCTCGCGCCATTCCCGAAGGAGATGATTGACACGGCTTTCTTTGACCGATTCCATCATTATCTCCCCGGTTGGGAGATTCCTAAAATGCGCCCGGAATTTTTCACTGATTCTTACGGATTTATTTCTGACTACTTCTCGGAATGTCTTCGCGAATTGCGCAAACGCAATTTCAGCGATGCCATAACCAGATATTTCCGTCTCGGCAAGGATCTCAATCAGCGAGACGTGATTGCTGTGAAGAAGACAGTCAGCGGTCTGCTGAAACTCCTATTCCCTGACGGGAATTTCGGCAAAGAAGATGTCCGTCTTTGCCTTGAATATGCCCTTGTAGGACGTCGCCGCATCAAGGAGCAGTTAAAAAAACTCGGAGGACTTGAGTTCTACGACGTTCATTTCAGCTACATCGACCTTGAAGATGGAGAAGAGCATTTCGTAGCCACACCCGAAAACGGAGGCTCTGCACTCATTCCCGAGGGAGAATTGCAACCCGGATCGCTGTATGGAATTGCCACTCAGCCCGGAGGTGACGGAAACATGGGTCTTGTTCGTCTTGACCTTCAGGTGATGTCGGGCAACGGTAAATTTACCCACACCGGCTTCGGAAGCGGCAGTGTAATCAATGACGAGTTAAAGGAGGCCGTCAATTATTGCCGTTCCAACCTGAGCCGCATCTCTCAGAGCGTTCACTTCGGAGAGAACGAGATGCACATGAAGGCGACCGACATCAATGGACTCGGCACATTGTCCGGCCTTGAACTATGCGTATTCGTGTCGCTCGTTTCCGGACTGACTAACCGCAGTCTGCTTCCGCAGATGTGCGTACTCGGTTCTATGAGCATCGGCGGCAGTATCATACCGACAGCCGATCTTCCCGGCGCACTCCAGATAGCCCATGATGCAGGAGCCAAGCGCATCCTCATCCCCATGGCCGACATGGTTAACTTCTCAAAAGTTCCGGCCGACCTAATCTCCAAGTTCAGTCTCGAAGTCTATTCCGACCCCGTCGACGCCGCCTACAAAGCCCTCGGCATAAGATAATTGAAATAATATGTCAAGCCTGGAATCATATCGCAAGCAAGCAGAACGAGCTAAGCCAATTACCCATGATTGGATTCAGTTTTTCGGATGGGCTGTAATGTTACTTGCGTTTGCTCCAATGATTATTTTTGGACTAATAAAGATTGCAATTCCCATTCAATGGCTGATATATATAGCTTTAGCTATTATCATTGTAACGCTTATTGTTGCAGGAGTAAATTTCCGAAAAGATCTTGATGTCTATGAACGTTATGCTGATGACAGATTAAAAGAGATTAAGAAGTTTGAGACAGAGATTGCGCAACTAAAGCAGGATTTGCAGCATTCCAAGCATAATGAAGAACGTCACATAAAGATTGCTGATGACATTATAGCAGCTGATCCTCTTAAAGCAATCGCATCATATTTTGCCGATTATACCATGCTTGTACATGATATAGATGAATATAATTTACGGCATAAAACACGGCCGGCCTTTAAAGGAGCTGAAGCTGTAGCTGAGATAAAAAGACATGCCAAGGAAGAAATTTCCAAGTTAAAGGAAGCAGAGTATAAAATTCAATTCTTATTGGATGCATTTCCTGATTTGTCTATCTAGGGCTACTCAGAAAATAGCTAACTGATTATTTGTCAGTGTCATAGATTATTTG